>Ga0066256_1002625_pt1 | contig 18845 bp, 18 predicted proteins | sample ThiBio_1000_biof_FD_87107 | JGI IMG/M metagenome (GOLD analysis project Ga0066256, IMG submission 87107) | Wastewater bioreactor microbial communities from Cape Town, South Africa - Thiocy_expt_1000_biof (version 2) | ecosystem: Engineered > Bioreactor > Thiocyanate-remediating >...
GTGGGAGGCGACCACCCAGAGGGTGCCGGTCGGCTTCAGCAGGCGGGGGCAGGCGAGGTGCCTGGCGGGGGTGAAGGCATCGTAAGCCTCGACGGAGGCGAACTGGTCCCTTTCGTCGTCGACGGCATCGACGAGCGACTGGTCGGGACGGTGCAGCGATCCGCCGAGTTGCAGATTGTACGGGGGGTCGGCGAAGATCGCATCGACGGAATTGTCGGGAAGCGCTTCGAGAGCGGCGACGCAATCGCCCTTGATGATCGTGTCGAGCCAGGCATGGGAATGCTCGGCCTTCCGAAGGCCGGCAAGCGGGAGAACAGACGCCATTCGATACTCGCTTTTTACGCTGGACGCAGAACTTTGATGTGACAGCGCTTATGGTTACCGAACTTGGTTACCAAACCCTGAAGGCCGCCCGGCCGCGCAAAAGAAATTTGACCCGTTCCGGCGCCGTTGCCTGAACCTGCCTGATATGAGACTGTTCGCGCGACAACCGGAGAGTTCGCAAATGCGCCTTGTCACCCTCATCGCATTCGTTCTTGCATGGCTTACGGCCCCCGTCCTGGCGATCCCGGTCCGGGCGGCCGAGCAATCGATGATCATCCTCGACGCCTCCGGCTCGATGTGGGCGAAGATCAGCGGCAAGACCAAGATCGCGATTGCCCGCGAAACCCTCTCCACCGTGCTGAAAAGCGTGCCGCAGACCACGGCGCTCGGGCTGATGGTCTATGGCCACCGCGAAAAGGGCTCCTGCGCCGATATCGAGCTGGCGATCCCGCCGGCGGTCGGCACCGAGGCGGCGATCGCGAAATTCGTCAACGGCGTCAATCCCAAGGGCAAGACGCCGCTGGCGGCCTCGGTGCGCGCGGCGGCCGAGGCGCTGAAATATACCGAGGACAAGGCGACCATCATCCTGATCACCGACGGGCTGGAGACCTGCGATGCCGATCCTTGCGCGCTGGCGACCGAGCTGAAGCAGCAGGGCGTCGATTTCACGGTCCACGTCGTCGGCTTCGGGCTGACGCAGGAGGAAGGCAAGCAGGTCGCCTGCCTTGCCGAGAATACCGGCGGCCATTATTTCCCGGCGGCGGATGCCGACGAACTGTCCAAGGCGCTTGCCGCAACGGTCTCGGCCCCGCCGGCGCCCGAGCCGGCAAAACCCTCCCCGGCGGAGGAAAAGCCCGAGAAGAACGTCGTCGCCGAGGCATTCTTGAGCGAAGGCGGTCCGTCGCTGGCCGATAACAGCGCCGTCTATTGGGAGATCTTCAAGGCCGGCAGCGGCGACGAACCGGAAGGCGATCACGTCGATTTCCTCTATAACGGCAAATTCGCCCTCCATCTGCCGGCCGGCCGCTATGTGGCCACCGCCAAGCTGGATAGCTGGATCGAGCGCCAGGTCGCCTTCGACGTCACCGACACCGCGGTCGCCACTCCGAAAGTGGTGTTCGACGCCGGCCATGTCGAGCTGACGCCGAAACGTGAGGCGGGCGGCCCGGATGCCGGCAGCGATGCGGCGCTGGCGCTTGATTTCGGCTCTTACCAGACGACCTATTACGGCCCGTCGAAATTCTATGCGCCGGCCGGTTCGTTCAAGGTCAAGGGCTCGCTCGGCAGCGCCAGCGTCGAGCAGGAGATCGCCGTCGAGGCCGGCAAGGAGGTCAAGGCGGATATCGTCATCGCCGCCGGCGTCATCAACAACAAGGCGATCTATACCGAGAAGGGCCCGGAGGTGGATTCCTCCAACGTCTTCTTCCAGGTGCTGTCGAGGAACGCCGACATCAACGGCGAGCGCAAGCGTTTCGGCTATACCTACGGCACCGGCACCAAGCTCGACGTGCCCGCCGGCGATTACCTGCTGAGCGCCCAGCTCGGCTCGACCACGGTCGAGACCCCCTTCAGCATCAAGGGTGGCGAAGGCAAGGACGTCATCGTCAATCTCGATGCCGGCGTGCTCGCCATCAAGGCGCCGGGGGCGGAGAAGATCACGGTGCTTTCAGCCACGAAGGATATCCAGGGCAATCGCAAGGAGCTTTCCTATGCCTTTGCCGAGGAGCATAGCGATACGCTGCATCCCGGCGATTATCTGGTGCAGGTCACCTTCAAGGGCGATGTCGCCACCAAGGAGATGCCGGCCAGCGTCAAGGCGGGCGAGCGCAGCGAGGTCACCGTGCAATAGCATCCGCGACATGGGAGCCATGCTGCGCTGAGTGTTGAGATCGGGGCCGCCATCGTGTAAGCCGCGCTATCTTTTGTCCTGTCGCATTTCCGGACGGAAAACCGCTTCGCACTTTTCCTGGAAATGCGCCTGTTTTTCACGATCAAAGGCGCGCCCATGTCCTTCGACCTCCTGCTCTTCGATTGCGACGGCGTGCTCGTCGATTCGGAAATCATCGCCGCCAAGGTGGAATCGGCATTGCTCACGGAAGCAGGCTATCCGATCGGCGTCGAGGAAATGTGCGAGCGCTTCGCCGGCATGACCTGGCGCGACATCCTGTTCACCGTCGAGAAGGAGGCGGATATCCCGCTGCCGGCCTCGCTGCTCGACAAATCGGAGAAGCTGCTCGACGCCAAGCTCGGCCGCGAGGTGAAGATCGTCGAGGGCGTGAAATTCGCGCTGGCGCGGCTGACGCAGCCGCGCGCCATCTGCTCGAATTCCTCCTCGCACCGGCTGGACGCCATGCTCGGCAAGGTCGGTCTGCGGGAGTATTTTTCGCCGCATATCTATTCGGCCAAGGATCTGGGGCCGGATCGCGGCAAGCCGCGCCCGGATATCTACCTGCACGGCCTCCAGCAGATGGGCGGCAAGCCCGAACGCACGCTGGTCATCGAGGATTCGGTGCATGGCGTGCATGCGGCCCGCGCCGCCGGCCTGCGTGTCGTCGGCTTCACCGGCGGCAGCCACACCTACCCCACCCATGCCGACCGGCTGACCGATGCCGGCGCGGAGACGGTGATTTCGCGGATGGTGGACCTGCCGGCGACCGTCGCCGCCATGTCGGAATGGTCCGGCGCCTTCTGATTTTTCAGATCTTTAATCGCAGAGCCTGCGGCAGGATCTCGAAACGCGCCGGGATAGTTCCCGGCGCCTCGCCGTCGCAATCCATCAGCGCCGGTTTCGCACCTTCCAGCGGCTCGACCTCGACCAGCTTCGCGCGGCGGAACAGGATGCGCGGATCGGCGCCGTGGCTGCCGAGATAGATGCGGTGGATGACCCGCAGGATGGCGAAGGTGGATTTTTCCGGGACGATCACCACGTCGAACCAGCCATCGGCCGTGTCCGCCTCCGGCGCCACCTTCATGCCGCCGCCGAACCAGCCGCCATTGGCGACCGCCACCACCGTGATGCCGCCGGCATGGACTTCCTCGCCGTCCAGCCGGATGCGGACGCGATCCGGCCGGTAGCGCAGGATTTCACGCACCGCGTGATAGAGGAAACGTAAGGAACCCGGCAGCCAATGGCCGCGCCGGGCGCCGTTCACCGCCTTCACCGTCGGGCCGGAAACGCCGAAGCTGGCGATATTGACGAAATGGCGCTGGTGCGCCCGTCCCTCGACATCGACGCAGGTCAGCAGGCCGATATCGAGCGGCCGGGCGGGTGCAGCGGCAATCGCCGCCGGCACCGCCTCGATGGGCGATACGGCCGGAAAATTGCGGGAAAAATCCGAACCGGTCCCTTGCATGACGAAGGAGAAATGCGGCGGCGAGGAAAGCCCTGCCGTCAGCAGGCCATCGACGGTCTCGCCCAGCGTGCCGTCGCCGCCAACCGCGACGACGAGATCGGCTCCATCAAGCGCCAGATGCCGGGCGAGCCTCGCGGTATCGTCGGCGGCATCCGTCTCGGCCAGTTCGACGGTGTCAAATGCCTGCCGGAAGGCGGACAGCAGCGCCGGCCAGCGCTTGCGCGCTCTGGCGGAGCCGGCGACGGGATTGCGCAGGAGGCCGAGCTTCACCGGAGCGGCAGGCTTATTTCTTGCGGCGCTTGGCCGGAGCGGCCTTGGCCGGGGCCTGATCGAAGCTGATATAGATGCGCGCCAGCTTGCCGGCGCCGCCGGGAATGGTGATCCCGTCCTTGCGGAACACGAATTGCGTCGCCTCGCCGCTGGCGGGAATTTCCGCCTCGAAACGGGTCAGCTCCGAATAGAGCGAGTTGTCGCCGTCGAGCACCTCGACGCGGATCGGCAGCACGACGCGGCCGGAAGCGCCGAGCGGCCCGGTAACCAGGCGACCCTTGGCGACGACGGTGATGTTCAGGGACGTCGAATCCATCGTGCAGGCGCGCGAGGTCTCGGCGATCGAGGCCTGGTAGGCGACCTTGGCCGGATCGTTGTCGCCGCCCTTGCCGTAGCTGCGATAGAAAGCGGTTTCGTCGCGCAGGAAGACCTTCGGGCAGGTGCCCTCGACCACCATGGTGTTGGTGGCGAGCTGCGGTTCCGGCTTCGGCTCGGTCGCGGCGGAAGACAACGGGTTCTGCCCCGTCGTACAGCCCGCGAGAGCCAGCAGCGAGATCACGGGAACGATTCGGCGCCAAACCTGAACAGACACGATACAACCACTCCCCTGATAGCTTCGCCGCATTGACCCAAGGCAAATGGGCCACGCAAAGATGAATGCGGCCCTTTAACGACCCGCGGCGATGGTCTATAGCAGCGACGCATGGAAAAATCGATTGGGAAAGCGCTGTTTTGACGGGATTTTCACCTTTGCCGAATGCGCCCGCCACAGAGCCGGCCGGCCCGTTCGCGAAGACCGGGCGGCAGTCCTGGCGCGAAAAGACCGGCATCGGCGGCAAGGCCGCGCTATGCTTCTGCCGCTTCTCCTCCTCCGCCTCTCGCCCGACACGTAAAGGATGACCACCGTGGACTATATTTCGACCCGGGGCGACGCCCCCGCGCTTGGCTTCAGCGACGCCCTTCTGGCAGGGCTTGCCACCGATGGCGGGCTTTACGTGCCGCGCGAATGGCCGGCGATGTCGAAAAAGGAAATCCGGGCGCTGCGCGGCAAATCCTACCAGGAGATCGCCTTCGAGGTTCTCTACCGCTTCACCGGCGGCGAAATTCCCGCTGATAAATTCCGGGCGATGATCGACGAGGCCTACGCCACCTTCCGCCATCCGGCGGTGACGCCGCTCGTCCAGACCGGCCCGAATTCCTTCATCCTCGAACTGTTCCACGGCACGACGCTGGCCTTCAAGGACGTCGCCATGCAGCTGCTGGCGCGGCTGATGGATTATGTCCTGACCGAGCGCGACCAGCGCGCCACCATCGTCGGCGCCACCTCGGGCGATACCGGCGGGGCCGCCCTCCACGCCGTCCGCGGGCGCGCCCCCCCCCATCACTTTATCCCCCTTCCCCCCGGCCAGGGCTCGCCCGTCCCACACCCGCAGGTGGCCCCCACCCCCCCAGCCAATGTTCATGCGCTGGCGATCGAGGGCAATTTCGATGATTGCCAGAGCCTGGTGAAGGAAATGTTCAACGACGCCCCCTTCCGCAAGCGCATGAAGCTTGCCGGCGTCAACTCGATCAACTGGGCGCGCATCATGGCGCAGGTGGTCTATTATTTCGCCACTGCCATCGCGCTCGGCGGCCCGGATCGCAAGATTTCGTTTACCGTGCCGACCGGCAATTTCGGCGATATCTTCGCCGGCTATGTCGCCAAGCGCATGGGCCTGCCCATCGACCGGCTGGTGATCGCCACCAACGAGAACGACATCCTCGCTCGCACGCTGAAGACCGGCCGTTACGAGATGCGCGCCGTCAAGGCGACGACCTCGCCGTCGATGGACATCCAGATTTCCTCGAATTTCGAGCGGCTACTGTTCGAATCCCATGGCCGCGACGCTTCCGCCGTTACCCGCGCCATGGCCGGCCTCAAGCAATCGGGCGCCTTCGACATCGAGGAGAGCGCGCTGAAGGCCATCCGCCGCGAGTTCCGCGCCGGCCGCGCCAGCGAACGGCAGGTGCGCGACACCATCCGCGAGACGCTTGCCGAGACCGGTTATCTGCTCGATCCGCACACGGCCATCGCCGTGCATGTTGCCAAGAAGCATGAAAAAGCCAATAGTCCGATGGTGACGCTGGCGACGGCGCATCCGGCCAAATTCCCGGCCGCGGTAAAATCCGCATCCGGTATTGACCCGGCGCTTCCGTCGTGGCTCCATGGATTGATGGACAGGGAGGAGCGCTTTGACGTTCTCGCGGCCGAGCTTAAAACCGTCGAAAGCTTTGTCGGCGAACATGCCCGCGCGGGACGTTAGACAAGGCGCAGAAAGTTATAGACGATGAATGTTGAGTGTACCCGGCTCCAATCCGGGCTGACGGTCGTTACCGAAAACATGCCGAATCTCGAGAGCGCCGCTCTCGGCGTCTGGATCAAATCCGGATCGCGCAACGAAACCGAAGCAGAGCACGGGATCGCTCACCTTCTCGAACACATGGCCTTCAAGGGCACGGCGCGCCGAACGGCGCGTGAGATCGCCGAAGAGATCGAGAATGTCGGCGGCGAGGTCAACGCCGCCACCTCGACCGAAACCACCTCCTATTACGCCCGCGTCCTCAAGGATCATACCGGGCTTGCCGTCGACATCCTCGCCGACATCCTGACCGAATCCGCCTTCGACGAGGGCGAGCTCGAGCGCGAGAAGAACGTCATCCTGCAGGAAATCGGCGCGGCCGAGGATACGCCCGACGATGTCGTCTTCGACCGTTTCTCGGGTGTCGCCTATCGCGACCAGACCATCGGCCGGCCGATCCTCGGCACGCCGGAGACGGTGATGGGCTTCCAGCCGGACGATATCCGCGCCTATCTTTCACGCAACTACACCACCGACCGCATGTTCGTGGTCGGCGCCGGCGCGGTCGATCATCAGGCCTTCGTCACCCAGGTGGAGGAACGCTTCGCCAGCCTGCCGCAGAGTTCCGAGGCGCCGCCCGTCTTCGAAACCGCCCGTTATACCGGCGGTGAAGTGCGCGAGGACCGAGACCTGATGGATACGCAGGTTCTGCTCGGCTTCGAGGGCAAGGCCTATCATGCCCGCGACTTCTACTGTTCGCAGATCCTCGCCAACATCCTCGGCGGCGGCATGTCTTCGCGCCTGTTCCAGGAAGTGCGCGAGAATCGCGGCCTCTGCTATTCGGTCTATGCCTTCCATTGGGGCTTTTCCGATACCGGCATCTTCGGCATCCATGCCGCGACCGGCGGCGAGAACCTGCCGGAATTGATGCCGGTGCTGATCGAGGAACTGCGCCGTGCTTCCGAGAAGATCGACCAGCAGGAAATCGAGCGCGCCCGCGCCCAGATCCGCGCGCAACTGCTGATGGGCCAGGAAAGCCCGGCGGCGCGCGCCGGCCAGATGGCGCGGCAGATGATGCTCTACGGCCGCCTGATCTCCAACCAGGAGATGATGGATCGCCTCGCCGGGATCACCACCGAGCGGCTGACCGATCTCGCCGGCCGGCTGTTCTTCGATACCACGCCGACACTTTCCGCCATCGGCCCGCTGGAGCAGCTGGCGCCGCTGCCGGACATCATGGGTTCGCTGTCGACATCCGGCGCGCCCGACGTCAAGGCGCTTGCCGCCAAGCGCTGAACCGCGGCGGCATGTCCGGGCGCAGGGCCGCTTCAGGCCTTCCCCGGACAGGACGATCGCGGCATTCCATCCTTTGGGCCGGCGCCCGCAGCCAGGAGCGATGCATGGCAAGATCGGTGTTTCGGTTCCTGTCGCGGCAGTCCGATCCCATTGAACTTGCCGATGGCGCCGTCAGCCTGAAACTGCCGCGTCATGCCGATTACCGGCAATGGCACCACCTGCGCATGGAAAGCCGCCGGTTCCTCGAACCCTGGGAGCCGGTCTGGCGCTCGGACGAACTGACGGAAGCCGCCTTCCGCCGCCGGGTGCAGCGCAATGCGGAGGAGTTTTCGGCCGGTCAGGCGGTGCCGCTGTTCCTGTTCCGCCGCTCCGACCAGGCGCGGCTCGGCGGCATCACCATCGGCTACATCCGGCGGGGCGCCGCGCAAAGCTGCATGATCGGCTATTGGATGGGCGAGAAATATGCCGGCCAAGGTCATATGTTCGCCGCACTTCGGCTGGTTATACCCTACATCTTTTCCGGGCTTCAGTTGCACCGTATCGAGGCAGCCTGTATTCCGGACAATGAACGCAGCATACGATTGCTGGAAAAGGCCGGTTTTCGCCGTGAAGGTTACTTGCGCGACTATCTGAAGATCAACGGCGCCTGGCGCGATCACGTCCTGTATGCGCGATTGCCCAACGACCGGTACAGCGACGGGACATCCTGAAGCCCTATGAATTCAAGCCGAAGCATATTCCTCGCCCTGCCGGGCAGATTTCTCGCTTTTGTCGCCGCTCTTCTGCTTGGCGCGGTCATGCTGTGCCAATCCGCGACAGCAGCGGAGCCGATCAAGATTTCCCGCGACGACACCGCGCTCGATCTGACCAGCACCACCGAGATCTATACCAACCAGGGCGAGGCCTTCCAGGTTTCCACCGCCGCCGGCGCCGACGGCATCCGCCGCCGCATCGAGGTGCGCGCCAGTTCGCAGAACCACCAGGGCGACTGGGCGGTCTTCGCGCTCGCCAATGTCTCCGAGGAACAGCTCGAACGCGTCATCGTCGCGCCGCATTTCCGCCTCGTCGGCTCGAAACTGTTCTGGCCGGATCTCGGCTCGCAACGCATCGCCTCGATCACGCCGAGCGAAGGCTTCGCGCTCGACCGGCAGCCCAGCGCGGAGGCCGACGTGTTCCGTATCACCCTCAACCCCGGCTCGGTCATCACCTTCGTAGCCGAACTGTCGACGCCGGACCTGCCGCAGATCTATCTCTGGGAACCGGACGCCTACAAGGATACGGTCAACGCCTTCACGCTCTATCGCGGCATCGTGCTCGGCATTGCCGGCCTGCTGGCGCTGTTCCTCACCATCCTGTTCGTGGTCAAGGGCACCTCGATGCTGCCGGCCACGGCAGCGCTCGCCTGGGCGGTGCTCGCCTATATCTGCGTCGATTTCGGCTTCCTCGAAAAGCTGATCAGCATCACCTCCTCCGACCAGCGAATATGGCGCGCCTGCGCCGAAGTGGCGCTCGCCTCCAGCCTGGTGATCTTCCTGTTCACCTATCTGAACCTCGCCCGCTGGCACACCCATCTCGGCTATGTCACCTTCGCCTGGATCCTCGGGCTCGCCGCCCTGTTCGGGGTCGCCATCTACGATCCCTCCATCGCGTCGGGCATCGCCCGGCTCTCCTTCGCGCTGACCGCCAGCGTCGGCATCGTGCTGATCATCTATCTCGGCTTCAACCGCTACGACCGCGCCATCCTGCTGGTGCCCGCCTGGGCGCTGATTCTCGTCTGGCTGTTCGGCGCCTGGCTGACGGTGACGGGGCAATTGTCGAACGACATCATCCAGCCAGCGCTCGGCGGCGGGCTGGTGCTGATCGTGCTGCTGATCGGCTTTACCGTCATGCAGCATGCCTTTGCCGGCGGCGCCTATCAGCAGGGGCTGTTTTCCGATCTGGAGCGGCAGGCCCTGGCGCTGACCGGCTCCGGCGACACCGTCTGGGACTGGGACGTGGCGCGCGACCGCGTCGTCACCATTCCCGATATTTCGATGAAGCTCGGCCTTCCCCCCGGCTCGATGCACGGGCCGGCGCGCAACTGGCTGCCGCGCCTGCATCCCGACGACCGCGACCGGTTCCGCGCCACGCTCGACGTGCTGCTGGAACATCGTCGCGGCCGGCTGAACCATGAATTCCGCATCCGCGCCGAGGACGGCCATTTCCACTGGCTGGCGATCCGCGCCCGGCCGGTGCTCGGCTCCAACGGCGAAATCATCCGCTGCGTCGGCACCGTCGTCGATGTGACCGAGCAGAAGAATTCCGTCGAGCGGCTGCTGCACGACGCCATGCATGACAATTTGACCGGCCTGCCGAACCGCCAGGTCTTCCTGGACCGTCTCGAAAGCGTGCTGGCGCTCGCCTCCACCGGCGAGAGCGTGCGCCCGACGGTGATGGCCATCGACATCGACCGCTACAAGCAGGTCAACGACACGCTCGGCATCGCCGCCGGCGACAATATCCTCATCGCGCTGACCCGCCGGCTGCGGCGCCTGCTGAAGCCACAGGACACCCTGGCGCGGCTTTCCGGCGACCAGTTCGGCCTGATCCTCGTCTCCGAGCGCGACCCGGCCAAGGTGGCGGATTTCGCCGATGCGCTGTCCAAGGCGATCATGGTGCCGCTGAAGTTTGCCAATCGCGAGATCATCCTCACCGCGTCCATCGGCCTTGCCTCCTGGGTCGACCAGCAGGAAAGTGCCGCCGGCCTGCTCAACGACGCGGAACTGGCGATGTACCGGGCCAAGCGCGCCGGCGGCAACCGCGTCGAGCCCTTCCAGCCGGCCTTCCGCAGCTTCGGCGCCGACCGGCTGCAGCTCGAATCCGACCTGCGCCGCGCCATCGAGCGCAAGGAACTGTCGCTGGTCTACCAGCCGATCGTGCGGCTCACCGATGCGGAAATCGTCGGCTTCGAGGCGTTGATGCGCTGGGATCATCCCAAGCGCGGCGTCGTGCCGCCGATGGAATTCATCCCGGTCGCCGAATCCTCCGATCTCATCGCCCCGCTCGGCGTTTTCGCGCTCGAAAGGGCGACCTCGGATTTCGTTCATTGGCAGCAATTTGCCGGCGACGTGCCGATCTTCATCTCGGTCAACCTGTCCAGCGCGCAGCTGCTCAACAACGAGCTTTATTCGGACGTCCGGGCCATTCTCGCGAAAACCCATTGCCCACCGGAGCGCATCAAGCTGGAACTGACCGAATCCATGGTCATGGAAAACCCGGAACAGGCGCGGCTGGTGCTCGACAAGCTCAAGGAAACCGGCCTGGGCCTGGCGCTGGACGATTTCGGCACAGGCTATTCCTCGCTGGGTTACCTCACCCGTTTCCCCTTCGACACGATCAAGATCGACAAGGCGCTGGTGCGTGACACCACGCCGAAGCGGCCGATCCTGTTGCGCTCGATCATCTCCATGGCCAGCGAACTCGACATGCAGGTGGTCGCCGAGGGCATCGAGTCGGAAGAGGACGCCGCCGAACTTGGCAAGCTCGGCTGTCATTTCGGCCAAAGCTATTTCTTCGGCCCGCCCATCGGCGCGGATTCCGTGTTGCGCCTGCTGAAGGAGCGATTTCCGCTGACCAAGCGGGCGTAAAACCCGAGCGAATCCAAGCCGTGCGGGTGCGGTTCCTCCCCTTCTCCGCGCTATTCTGAAGCCTTCTTTTCCGACGCCGGCGGATCGAAGCTTTTCGCGTCATAAATCAGCTTGTGGATGAATTCGAGCTTGCCGACCACCGCCGGCGACAGCACGAAAGGGTAAAGATCCGGCTGACCCATGCTGCGGTGGATGCTGTTCAGCGCCACCGACAGCGGCACCCAGGCGTCGACGAGCTGCTGGGCGCTTCGGGCGGCATAAGGGTTGAATGTGACTTCGGTCGCCATCTCGTCATGCCCCTTGGGGTCGATCGCCAGCCCATAGGCGCGCGCCGTTTCCAGCGTGTCGACGATATGCAGGTAATGAGCGAAGCATTCGGCAAAGTCCTCCCAGGGGTGGACGCTGGCATAGGCGCTGATGAAATCGCTCTGCCAATCCGCCCGGGCGCCGTTGTCGTAATGGCGCTGCAGGGCGGCGGCGTAGTCCTCGCGCTCATCGCCGAAGACGGCGCGGAAGGGTTCGAAGCGGTTGCGGTCTCGCACCAGCCTGTTCCAGATGAAATGCCCGGACTCGTGGCGGAAATGGCCGAGCAGGGTGCGATAATGCTCGTTCATCTCGGTACGCGCCGCCTCGCGGGTGACGTCGTCGGCCTCGGCGACGCGGATGGCGATCAGGCCTTCGTCGTGGCCGGTCATCGCCGGAGTGACGCTGCCGTCCGGGTTGACGGTGTCCTCCAGGAAATCGAAGACCAGGCCGCCCTGCGGATCTTCGACGCGATCCGGGCGCGGCAGCTTCAGCCGCAGGAAGGAATAGAATAGATGGCGCTGTGCCTGGCCGATGCGCCGCCAGCGCTCGATACCCTCGGGGGTTTCGATGTTGGGCACCAGCCGGTTGTGGCGGCAAGCCTCGCCATACACGGCACCCGACTCCGCCCGCACGGTCCCGTTGCAGATGTCGAGATCGGCGATGGCGCCGAAGCGCCTGCGCTGGTCCGGCCGTGCGATCACCCGCCAGGCGTCACCCTCTTCCTCGAAGGCATGGATCGCCATCGTCTCCGGCACGAAGCCGAGCCGATGGCCGCAGTTGACGCAGCTTCTATTGTCGAAATGCGCCGTCAGGCCGCAATGGTCGCAGGTATAGAGCCTCATGCGCCTACGCGCCCCCTGTTCGTCGAAAAGCCTGCCGCGGCAGGCCGGGCAGGCTTTCGAATTCGGTTGTCCGCCAGCGGATCAGAGACGGTCGATCCCGTCCTTCACCGCATCCTTGACCTTGCCGGTCGCAACCTGGGCGCGACCCTTGGCTTCCTGGACATGGCCTTCCGCTTCCATCTTCGGGCTATCGACGGCGTCGCCGACGGCCTTCTTGACCTTGCCGGCGGCCTGGTTGGCGTATCCCTGAACCTTATCGGTGGTGCTACCCATCAAAAATCTCCTTAGGCTACCATGAGCGCTACGAATGCTGAATTCGTGCTTGCACCTGATAAACGGCAGGAGCTTCGTTTTCGTTCCCCGGCGGCGCAGAAATTCGTCAGCCGTCCACGGCCAGACGATCGGCGCGCGGTTTCGGCCCGGCCACTCGCCCCCGTCGTCCACTACGCGCTCCGGTAGAATCTCCGGTCAGGCGTGGCCGGCATCGCGCGACAGCATGGCGGGGGTGACCCCCATCAGGGCAAGCGCGCGCTCATACTTGTCGTCGAGATTGTTATCGAAGATCAGTTCTTCGCTGGCCGGGCAGTTCAGCCAGCCATTGGTGGCGATCTCGCGCTCCAGCTGGCCGGCGCCCCAGCCGGCGTAACCCAGCATCATCGTCGCGCGGCGCGGACCGCGGCCATTGGAAATCGCCCGGACCACGTCCAGCGTCGCCGTCAACGAGATGTCATCACTGATCGGTATGCTGCTGTCGCTGGCATAGTCGTCGGAATGCAGCACGAAGCCGCGCCCCGTCTCCACCGGCCCGCCGGAGCGGATCGGGAAATGCCGCGTCTCGTCCGGCAGCAGGATGGCGTCGTTCTTGCGGATGAGCTGCAGGTGCAGCAGCACGTCGGTGAAGGTGATCGATTGCGGCTGGTTGATGACGAAACCCATGGCGCCTGCCGAGGAATGGGCGCAGACATAGACGACCGAGCGGGCGAAATTGCTGTCGAACATGCCGGGCATGGCGATCAGAAAGTGCCCATCCAGAAACCCGCGTTCGCGCTTGTCCGTCAATGCCGACAGCTTCATAGGCCCTCCGATCCGTTGCACCGGACGCATGGGCCCTTGGCCGGCCGCGCCTGATTTGCGTCTCATCAAGAAGATGGGGCAATGATGCGGCGCAATCAACCGAAAATCAACGTCGACCGCCTTCATGTTTGCATCATGCTCGGCTAAACCACGATGCCATGAAGAGAATTTTTTCGCATGCCCTCCTTGCCGCAGGTGCCGCAGCCGGCCTCACCCTGTCCTTCATCCTACCCTCGCCCGCAGCGGCCGCGATGAGCAGGTGGGCGGAAAGCGAGGGCGGGCGAATGCGCATCGTGGCGCTGCCGCCGGATGCCTCCGGCCATATCCGCGCCGGCCTGCAGATCGAGCCGAAACCCGGCTGGATCACCTATTGGCGCGAGCCCGGCGAAAGCGGTATTCCGCCCCAGGTCGCGGCCCTGCCCGGCGGCAACGTCTCGCTGAAGGCGATCGCCTATCCCGTGCCCAAGCACATCACCGCCGGCCCGGCCAATGATTTCGGCTATGACGGTCCGGTGACCCTGCCGCTCTCCTTTGCGGTGGCCGAGCACGGTAAGGCGGCGCAGATCGATGCGCAGGCCTTCATCGGCGTCTGCAAGAACATCTGCATCCCCTTCCAGGCGACGTTTTCGCTGCCGGTGACCGGCAAGGGCGGCAGCCATGCCGAGGAGATCACGATCCTCGACGCCGCCGCCGCGCGGCTTCCAGAACAGCCGGGCGCGGATTTTTCCGTTGCCGCCTTCGCGCTGACGCCGGATCTGGGCCGCCTGCAGGTCCAGCTCAAGCTGCCGGGCGGCGCGCATGATGCCGACATCATCGTCACCGGCCCGGCCGGTTATGTCTTTACCCGTCAGGACAAGGCGAGACCCGTCGAAGGCGGGCTTTCGACCGAGATCGTGCTGCCGCAACTGCCGCGCAACTACGCGCCGAGGGGCAAACAATGGCGCATCCTGGTGAAAAGTGGCGCACGGGCGATGGAAACCGTCCTTGCCTTTCGGTGACCTGCGGATATAGTTCCCGGCGAAGGGATAAAAGCCAAGGAAATCCCGATAGTTGAGCGCCGGCCTTATGGCCGGGCCGCATTTTCACCACGAGGAGACCGATCATGACCATTGCTATCGGCAGCCGCCTGCCCCAGGCCACATTCAAGGAAAAAACCGCGGACGGCCCGGTGGAGATCACCACCGACCAGCTGTTTGCCGGCAAGCGCGTCGTGCTGCTCGCCGTGCCCGGCGCCGTCCCCCCGCCCTGCCCGCTCAGCCACCTGCCCGGCTATCTCGACAATCGCGGCGCCATCCTCGCCAAGGGCGTGGACGCCAGCGCCGTCGTCGCCGTCAACGATTGGCATGTGATGGGCGCCTGGGCGCAATCGTCCGGCGGGCTCGGCAAGATCCATTTCCTCGCCGATTGGGACGGCGCCTTCACCAAAGCGCTTGGCCTCGACGTCGATCTCTCGGGCGGCGGCCTGGGCGTGCGCTCAAAGCGCTATTCGATGCTGGTCGAGGACGGCGTGGTCAAGTCGCTGAACGTCGAGGAAAGCCCTGGACAGGCGACCGTCTCCGCCGCAGACGCCATGCTGCAGCAGATCTGAGAATCGATTTCACGAGTCGCAACGGGGCTTTGCCCCAAAACATTCAAGCCGCCCGCGAGCTTTCTCCGGGCGGCTTTTTCATCAGACGATCATGTCGAAGACCAGCAGGCCCGACAGGCCGCCATCCAGCGCCGCGACGATGCGGTCGCCGACGGCGACATGCTCGGGATGCACCAGATAGGCGTCGCGGGCCGCCGCATCCTCGAAGGTCACGACGAAACCGTCGACGAAGCCGCCGTTCAGCCCCTCCGGCGAGACATTCGGCCCGAACTTGACGTCGACCATCCCCGGAATCACCGCCTTCAGCGCCGCCACGGCCTCGAAAATCTCCTGCTTGTCCGCCGCCTGTAACGCGGCCTTGAAGCGCAGGAATACACAATGCAGGATCATTCACCCTCTCCCTCTCGGTGTTTTATCCGCCGACCTTAGAGCATAATCCGGCCGGAGTGAAACGAGGATCGACAAGATTATGCTTCAAACAAAAGAGCTTAGAGTGCCGACCTGATTCAATCAGATCGAACAGCGCTCCAGAAGGATTCGGGCGCACTGCAAGCGGCGCTCACCGCTTGAACGGCTCCATGCCCTTGCGAGCGAGTTCGTCGGCGCGTTCGTTTTCCGGGTGGCCGGCATGGCCCTTGACCCAGTGCCAGCGGATGGTGTGCCGCTGTGTGGCCTCGTCGAGCGCCTGCCAGAGTTCGCCATTCTTCACCGGCTTCTTGTCCGCGGTGCGCCAGCCGTTGCGTTTCCAGCCGTGAATCCACTTGGAAATGCCGTCCATGACGTATTTGCTGTCGGTATAGAGGTCGATGTCGCAGGCTGCCTTGAGGGCGTTGAGGGCGGAGATCGCCGCCATCAGTTCCATGCGATTGTTGGTGGTGCCGGCCTCACCGCCGAACATGTCCTTTTCGACATCGCCATAGCGCAGCACCGCGCCCCAGCCGCCCGGCCCGGGATTGCCCGAGCAGGCGCCGTCGGTAAAAATCTCGATCTTCTTCATTATCGCGTCAGGCCGTATTCGCTGACCGAGGCGATAGCGGCGTGGAAGCGCAGCTTGCGCAGATATTCCAGCGGATCCTTCTTGACGACCAGAGCGCCGGCCGGCGTCATCAGCCAGTCGTAGAGGCGGGTGAGGAAGAAACGCAGCGCCGAGCCGCGCGCCAGGATCGGCAGGACGGCAGCTTCCGCGTCGGTGAGCGGGCGGACGCTTTCATAGCCTTCGAGCAGCGCCATGCCCTTGGTCATGTTGTAGGAACCGTCCTTTTCGAAGCACCAGGCATTCAGGCAGATCGAGACGTCATAGGCGAGCAGGTCGTTGCAGGCGAAATAGAAATCGATCAGACCCGATAGACGGTCGTTCAGGAAAAAGACGTTGTCGGGGAAAAGATCGGCGTGGATGACGCCGGCGGGCAGATCGGACGGCCAGTTCGCCGCCAGAAAATCCATCTCGCCGCGAATTTCGGCCTGCAGGCCGGGCTCGACCTCGTCGGCGCGCGCTTCCGACTTGTCCCACAGCACCCGCCAGCCGTCGATCGACAGGGCATTCGGGCGCTTGAGCGGAAAATCCGCACCGGCGACGTGCATCTTCGCCAGCGCCTCGCCGACATCCCGGCAATGGCGGGCATCGGGTTTGCGCAGCCACATGCCTTCGAGGAAGGAGATCAGCGCCGCAGGCCGGCCGGAGAGTTCGCCGAGCAACTCGCCGTCCCGGCGCGGCAGAGGCAGCGGGCAGGACAGGCCGCGATCGGCCAGATGCTGCATCAGGCCGAGGAAGAACGGCAGATCCGATTTCTCCACCCGCTTTTCGTAAAGCGTCAGGATCAGCGGAAAACGGCTGGTATGCAGCAGGAAGTTGGAATTCTCCACCCCCTCGGCGATGCCCTTGTAGGAGAGCAATTCTCCTGCCTCGTATTGCGCCAGAAACGCCTTCAGATCGTCTTCGGTGATATCGGTATAGACTGCCAAGATCGTGGTCTTTCGGATGGAATTTTTAGGTGAAAACCTTCGCGCGGGACCGGCCTTCAGCCGTTGACGAAGGCCATATCCTCGTGTTCAAGCGGAATGCTGCGCAATTCACGGTTGACCAGGAAGTGCTCGTTTTCTTCCACCGTCTCCGCCAGTTCGACGCGGGCGTCGAAACGCTCGCGGAAAGCGGCGATGATCTCGTTGACGATCACTTCCGGGGCGGACGCGCCGGCGGACATGCCGAGCGTCGAGATCGGGCCGATGGTATCCCAGTCGATTTCCGAAGCGCGCTGCACCAGCATGGAGCGCGTGGCCCCTGCACGGAGTGCCACCTCGACCAGCCGCTTGGAATTGGAAGAATTCGGCGCTCCGACGACGATGAACAGGTCGCAGCCGGGGGCCGCAGCCTTCACCGCATCCTGGCGGTTGGTGGTTGCGTAACAGATCGAATCCGCCGCCGGGGCCGTCAGGTTGGGGAAGCGCTGCATCAGCCGCGCGATGACGCCGGCGGTATCGTCCACCGACAGCGTCGTCTGCGTCACATAGCCGAGATTGTCGGGATCGGCGGGCACATAGGCATCGACATCCTCGACCGTCTCGATCAGCGACACAGACCCCTCCGGCAATTGGCCCATGGTGCCGATCACCTCCGGATGGCCGGCATGGCCGATGAGGATGACATGGCGGCCGAGGCGCTGGTGGCGCATCGCCTGCTTGTGGACCTTGGAGACGAGCGGGCAGGTCGCGTCGAGATAGAAGAGGTTGCGCGCCTCGGCATCGGCGGGCACCGACTTCGGCACGCCATGGGCGGAGAAGACGACGGGCTGCTGGCGATGCTCTTCCGGGATCTCGTCGAGCTCCTCGACGAAGATCGCGCCCTTGGCCTCCAGGCCCTCCACGACATAGCGGTTGTGCACGATCTCGTGACGCACATAGACCGGCGCGCCATAGGCCTTCAGAGCCAGCACGACGATCTGGATGGCGCGGTCGACCCCCGCGCAGAAGCCGCGCGGGCCGCACAGCCTGATGGTCAAGTCCGGTCGGTTCTCAATCATGCTCATCGGTTATCCGGCAATGGGACGGGGCCTTGCGCCCATATAGGCCGGCACGGGCCGCCGCGCCAAGGGAAAACAGCTCCATCCGGCACTTTCAGGGCGCCGGATCACCCTTCCGGCGGAACAGGGCGTAGAGCGCGACGCCCACCAGCGCCGCCGCCAGACCGTACCACGTGACGGCATATTGCAGGTGGTTGTTCGGCAGGTCGAACTGGGTAACGCCGCCGATCGGCAGGCCCTTCGGGTTCGGTGCATCGCCGGCATCGACGAAGAAGGGCACCAGCCTGTCCGCGGCAATGCCGGTACTCGATGCCATGGCATCGAGGTCCTTCCAGTAGAAGATGTTCTTGGCAAGATCGTTGTCCGGCACGATGGAGGACGGCTTTTCGGCAAGGCGCGCACGGGCAAGGCCGGTGACGGTCTGCTCGCCGGTGAGCTGGCCCTGCTTGCGCATTTCCGGCTCCTTCGCCTCGAAAGGCACGAAGCCGCGGTTGACGAAGAGGAAGCGGCCGTCGGCAAGCTGCAGCGGCGTGTAGATGTAATAACCGGTCTGGCCATGCCAGGTGGCGAAGAAATGGCGCTCGCGGTTGTTGGCGAAGACGCCGGAGACGGTGACCGGGCGGTATTCTATGTCCTCGCCGCTCGCCGCCATCGCCTCGATATCGGCGAGCGGCACGGGGGCGGCGACGCGGCGCTCGGCGATGTCGGCGAGCAGCGCCTCCCTCCAGTGGAGGCGCGGGAGCTGCCAGGTGCCAAGCGAAAGCAGGCCGGCGAGGGCCGCGAAGAAGACGATCCCCGTGAGCACCGTCT
>Ga0066256_1002709_pt1 | contig 18797 bp, 7 predicted proteins | sample ThiBio_1000_biof_FD_87107 | JGI IMG/M metagenome (GOLD analysis project Ga0066256, IMG submission 87107) | Wastewater bioreactor microbial communities from Cape Town, South Africa - Thiocy_expt_1000_biof (version 2) | ecosystem: Engineered > Bioreactor > Thiocyanate-remediating >...
GGGGGGGGGCCGGGGCCCCCGGCGGCCGGCGCCCAGGGAGGGTGCGGGGGACGTCCCCGGAGACACGGGGGCGCGGGTCAACGCCGCGCCTGTGGGGGGGGGCACTGCCCGCCCCCGAGCCGCCCCATCCCCCGCCCCCCCCCCCCCCCCCCCCCCCCCCCCCTCAATAGGCTGGCGGAGCTGCTGACGGTGGCACACAAGAAGCTGGGGTACCTGAAGGGGGTCACCCCGCGCCTGCCGTCGGACGCGGTGGCTGAGGCGGGCGGCGTCGCGGGCGGCGCACGGCGGGTCATCATGGACGGCCGCGGCCACCTGGTTGACGTCACTGACGCCGCAACTGGCGGCACGACACCGGGCGTTGTGCGCAACAGCGGCATTGACGCCGACCAGCTGCGCCGCCACCAAGCCAACCTGCGCCGCTTCCAGTTCATGGACCGCCCCGGCGGCATGCCACGCGGCCCGCTGGCATGATGGCTGCGTATTTGGAGCTGTTGTTGGTGCTGTGATGGGGGGTGACTCCCTGTATGGCGTAGCAGCTGTTGGAGCCAGGGCTGCCAGGCGCGTTGACACGTTGCTGCTTGCGTGCCGTCGCCGCTCGTTTGCTGGCGTGGCAGTCAGCACTCGGCAGCTCTCAGCCGCATTGGCAACTGCGAATAGGCAGCATGGCTGCTGCGTTGGCCGCTGTCACCTGTGATGGGGCACTTGTCGGGGTCGTTGATGGTCGTTGGTGGGTCCACCACCACGAGGAATGGGTGAAATAGATAAGGTGGTATTGCAAGTGCAGAGTGCGTTTGAAACCAATTTAGCAGCATTGCGTGCGCGTCGAGTGGACACCGTGAATAGGCCTGTTGCCGACCCGTACCGATTGCCACTCGCACATAATTTTTTGTTGGCGCTCACTCGTGGTACCGGTACCAGGCAGCCCCCTCTCCGACCTCTGACCTCCGCAACCTGTCGTCGCCCTCCCAACTACGATGCTGTTCCTCATCCAGATCGGCCACGACTGGCCGTGGCCGCTGATCACAGCGGAGCTGGATGCGCTGCTGACGCTGGGGGGCTTGGTGCCGCGTGAGGTGTATGACCACCCGGTGGGGCAGAAGGTGGAGGATGACCCCTTCTTGGTGCTGGACCTGCCAGGGCGGGAGGCAGCGGTGGCGCTGGCGGGCCGCTGCACCGCCATTGTAGACATGTTGGAGCTGTGGACGCTGCATGACTGCCGGTCACTGCATGACGCCGTGGCGTCGCTGGCGGCGCTGCCGCCCGCCGTCTTATCGGGCCTGCGCGACGTGCCGTGGCGCATGAATGTACACAGCTACCGCGCCAAGCTGTCGCGCGACGAGCAGGCGGTGGTGCGTGAGCATTTCGCGCTCGTGTCGCCGTGCCGCGGGCCGGTCAAGCTGGGGGAGGGCGAGGCGGTGGTCAGCCTGTCCATCATCTGCGAGTACCAGGACGACCTGGTGGCTATGCGTGAAGCGGCGGCGACAGCTTCTGCGGCTGCTGGCAAGCCGCCGCCTCACCGTCGCCCCACTCTGCCGCCGGCTTCCACCCTGCCGCCCATTGACCCCGCCACCCAGCTGCGCCCGGGTGTGTGTGCCCGCCTGGCAAGCACCATCTGCGGCGGTGCGGCGGCGGCTCCCTCCCCGCCCGCCTTCTTGGCAGACGCCGCACCGGCAGCCGCAGCAGCGGCGGCAGAATCTGTTGTTGATCCGGGGCTGGCAGCCAAGCGGGCACGGCGCGGGTCTGCAACAGGAGCACTGCGGCCGCCAGGGCCGTCATCCCGCGTGCTGGTACGCGTGTTTGTGGGACGCGACGTTGGCCCCCTATCGCGCCCCCTCCTCACCGAGCTGGCGCTCACCAAGCGCCGCTTCCTGGGCCCCACCAGCCTGGATCCGCAGCTGGGCACCATCATGGCAAACCTGGCGCAGGTGACAAAAGCCAGCCTGGTGTATGACCCGTTTGTGGGCACCGGCAGCCTGCTCGTGTCAGCCGCCAAGCTCACCGGCTGCTTTGTCATGGGCAGCGACATTGACGTCCGCATCATCCGGGTACGTGGCGCATGTTGTCGTGCGTGGGGTTTGCATGGATGCCCATATCGTCACCCCCCGCCCCCCCCTATGCAGCCGCCGGATGGCCGGAGCATGCGTGACAACTTTGTGCAGTACGGCCTGGGCCGGCCGGAGCTGCTGCTGCTGGACACGTCTTGCGTTGGCTCCACACGCATTGCCGGCCTCTTTGACGCCATAATTACCGACCCGCCGTACGGCGTGCGCGCGGGCGCGCGGCGGAGTGGCGTGCCCGCCGACAAGCTGCGCGCCATCCCAGACGGCATGCGGGACGACCACATCGCGCGCACGCAGGTGTACCAGGAGGGCGACCTCATGTTTGACCTGCTGGACCGCGCGGCACGCGAACTGCGTCTGGGTGCGTGCCCTGCGCGCCGTTTGGGTGGCGCGGCTCCTTGTACAACACACCCCACCCACCCCACTCACCCACAATTGGCGCAGGCGGCCGCCTGGTGTACCTGATGCCGTCGGTGCCAGACCACACGTCAGCGCACCTGCCGGTGCACCCGTGCCTGGTGTTAGAGAGCGACAGCGAGCAGCCGCTGTCGTTGATGCTGTCGCGGCGCATCGTCTGCATGCGCAAGGTGGCGGAGTATGAGGCAGAGAGCCGTGCAGCGTATGCGGCGGCAAATACCGCCGCTGCCGCCGCGGCGGGCATCCTGGGTGTGAGCATCAAGGAGCGCATGGGGGCGGCGTATGACTCCTGGTTTGCCCGGCACCATGACGCGGAGGGCGACGCCATGGAGCTTTATGAAAAGGTATACGGCTCTGCAAGCGCCTCCCGTGTCGTGCTGGCACCACCGGCTGGTGGCGCGGGCGGCGCGGGCGGGGCGGCGGTGGCGGCGGCAGCGGCGACGGCGGCGAATGAGCGGGACACCCGGAACATGAGCCTGAAGGAGACGGCGCTGCACCGCCGCCGTCTCATCCGCCAAATGATGCGTGCCGGTGAGGTTGGGTTGACGCGCAAGGCTGGCGGAGCCGGGTTGTCCGACTCGTCCGCCGCGGTGCACGGCGCCCATGCCGCCGATGGCAGCGATGGCGAGGAGGGCGCCACCTCGGTGGCATCGCCCACCACAGCAGCAGCAGCACCACCACCACCGCCGCCGCCAACTGACCCGCCTGCCGAGGCATAATAACTGTGTGATGCACTTCAAACGACGCGACAAACCGAATGACCGCAAACCATGCAGCCTTATGCTGGCGCGGCAGCAGACGCCAGCGCCGTCCACCATGCGGCCGCTGCGGCGGGCTCCGACGCGGCATAGCTTTGAGCAGCGGCCAGGCGTTGCGCAGCCAGCGCAGCAGCTGGCAGCGCTGCCGCCGACGGCGTGCCATGCGGCTGCGGTAGCTGCGCAAGCAAGTGCCGGGCGCCGACCTGCCGCACAATTGACTCCAGCACACTTGGCGGCGCGCCCGCCGCGCCGTAGAAGTAGCTGGGCGGCAGGATGTAGGTGGGTGCTGCCGCCGCAACGGTACCACTGCCACGGCCGCCGCCACCGCCACCTCCGCCGCCGCCACTGCCCTCCAGGCGACCCATCGCAGCAGCGCCCGGGCGCAGCGCCTCACGCAACACGGACAGCGCCGCCGCTGACCCGCATGGTGGCTGCGCCGGCGGCGATGCAGAAGCAGGAACACCGCCAGGCAGCAACGACGTGGCAGCCACACCAGCGACGGCGGCGGCGGCGGCGGCACCCGCGCCGCTGCTGCCACCAACCGTGCCACCAACAAGCGCCTCCAACGCGTGTCCCACCCGCGCGCGGCGTGCATGCAGCGCCTCACGGCCCTCCTGCTGGCGCACGCCACTACCGGTACTACCGACGCGGAAGCCGCCTGTGCTGCCGACCCCACCGCTGCCGCTCGTGCGCCCATACCGCGGTAACGGGGACAACCCAAGCACACCCCGTAGAATCCCCAACAACCCGGCATTCCCGTCCTCGCCGCTTCGAGCACTGCCGCCGCCGCCGCCGCCGCCGCCGCTGGTGGGCACAGGGGGTGCACCAATGGCTGCGGCGGTGGACGGCACAGGTGGCAGCGGCAGCGACAGAGCTGGGGGTGGCGGTGATGGTGTCGGCGGCGCGGGTGGAGCAGGGGCAGCCGGGGTCAGCTTGGCAGATGCTCGCCGCGCGTACTCGTGCTCCAGGATGGCGGCGCCTAACGCGTCCGCCAGCGCGTCATTCGCGGCATCGTACAGCGCTGCTGCCGAGCCGTCGGCAACTGCGGTGGGCGACACCAACGCTGCCACGACGTCTCGCACCCACGGCACGCACCGCGCCAGTGCACCGCCGTCTGCCGCTTGCACCTGCTGCGCACCCAGCCGGCGTGCCGCGTCCACTGCTGCAGCAAGTGGGATGGTGGCCTTGCCCGCGCTATCGCCCGTCGCGGGTGTGGGCGCAGTGGCAGCGGGCGCCAGCGTGCCTTGCGTGCCGTGCAGCTCGACAAAGGGCGCCAGCTCGGTGCGCAGGGTGACGAGCGCGGCGAGCAGGTCGCCGTCCAGCAGCGCGCGCAGCGACTTGTGGCACGCAAACAGGATGTTGAGCAGCGCGGCATGCGGCGGGTACGCCAGCACATGCGCCGCCTCCGCTGCCAGGTGCGCCACCAGGTCGGCGTGCTCCACACTGTCATACACCGCCTCGCGCAGCGTGGCACGCAGCGCCATCGTGGCGGCTTTGGCCTCCGCCACATCCCGGAAGCTCAGCAAGCGGGCAAACGTGTGTGGCAACGGCAGCGGAGGCGCTGGTGCTGGCGCTGCCGCAGTCGAAGTCGCAGTTGCGCCGCTGCCCGACTGGAAGCCATAGCCGTATGCCATCAGCGCCGCCTGCTCAGCGGCCGCTGGCGCTACCGGGGCGCCTCCTGCGCCGCCACCACTGTCAGTGGCATGCGCAGCCAATGCGGTCAGCTCCGCCAGCACACGACCGGCAGCGGCGGCATCCCGCGCCGGCGGGATCGCTGGCGCTGAGGAACCTGACGGCGCGGTGAGCGGTGACGCGGGCGGCATGGTAGGCGCCGCGGCCGCCGCCGAAGCAGCACCAATGGCGGGTGCCAGGCTGCCTGGCATGGTAGGCAACCCATCGTACGCCGCGCTGGCCGGCAGCAAAGACGGCAGGATGGGCACGGCGCCGTCACCCAGCAGGGCCAGCAGCAGCTGCTCGTGCATGGCGGTGGCAGCGCCCGCATGACCGGGCGCCATCCACGGCAGCGCCAGCAGGGACGTCAGGTATGGGGGGACCACCGGCGCTGCGGCATGCAGCGCTGCAGGGGGCGGTGGCGGTGGCGCATGGCCACCAGCACCCACACCGCCCGTCGCGCCGCCGGCTGCCATCCCCTGCATCAGCATGTCAAAGTCATGCCACATGTCGCCACCACCTCCCATCGTGCCCTCCACCTCATAGACGTACTCGTTCCCTGACTCTGCAAACTGCAGCAGCACTCCCGCGCCGCCGCCGCCGCCGCCGCCGCCGCCGCCGCCGCCGCCGCCACCAATGTCGCTGCTGCCGTCATCGCCCTCCTCGACGTCGTCGCCACCATCCCCCTCCTCCTCCTCATCATCATCATCAGACGAGTCGTCACCCTCTTCCGCGCCGGCGGCCGCCGCCAGCTGGTGCGCATGCAACAAACTGCGCCCGGGCGGCAACACTTCGGCCGGCCCGCCACGCCTGCCAGCTGCCGCTGCTGCAATCACCGTGGCAAGGGGACCAGCAGGTATGGCGACGCGCTGCTGCGAGGAGCGGCCGCCGCCGGCCTCCAGCTCACTGCGGCTGCGAACAGCGCCTGCCGTCGTCGCTGCCGCATCGCTACCGCCATCGTGCACGGAGGCGGACGACAGCAGCCGCGCCACGTGCGCGCCGCGGACTGTACCCACACCGGCAGCGGCGGCCAGCGCGTGCTGGAAGGCGGCAGCAGGCACCACAGGCGACGGCACAACAGGCTCGCCACGAGCAGCGCCGCCTCCGCCGCCACCGCCACCGCTACTGCCGCCACCGCCACCGCCTCCGCCGCCAGCGGCAGCCCGGTTGAGAGTTGCAAGTAGGGTCAGCGGGGTGGCGGATGCGGCAGCCGCACTGGCACCCTGCCGTGTCACTGTTGACAGTGCCCGCGACGCTGGCACGCTGCCGCTGCTTGGTGTGCCGTCACCACCACTGTCGCTTCCGCGCCCGCCGCCGCCACCGCCACCGCCGGCACCCGACCATACACGTGACGGCGGCGTGGCGGGCAAGAGTGGCGCCGGCAGCCACGGCGGGGAGGAAGCGCCGGCGGCGGCGGTGGCGGCAGTTGCCACCAGCTTGCCGTCGCCATCCAGGGAGAACCGCATGCCCTTGCTCGGCAGCGCAAGCAGGTCTGCCGCGCCCAGCCGCGTCAACTCGGCTGCCAGTAGGGGCGGCGGCGGTGCGGACGCGGCAGCCATGGCACGAAAGTAGGGGCTGGCGCCTGGAAGTTGCGGCGAGCCGGTGCCGGCCACCAGGCTGTTGCTGGCGCTGCGCACCCGCAGGAGTAGGGAGGCGGGGGCAGGCATAAGGAAGGGGCTGCGCCCCGTCAGTGGCGCAGGCGTCCGTACCACACCGCTGCTGCCGCCTGTGGATGTGCTGCGGCCGCCACCCGGCGTAGTTGTAGACCCCGATGTCGGCGGCGTGGTCCCAGTCGTGGCGCCGTCACCCGCGGCGGCGGCGGCAGCAGCGGCAGCAGCAGTAATGTCGCTGTCACGCCCACCCGCTGCTCGCGGTGTAACAGCCACTGCAGCCCCGCCACTTGACGGCGCGACTGCAGCCACGGCACACAACGAGGAGAACGCCGCTGGCCCCCACCATGCAAATCCGCTAGCATCGCCTCCCCCCGCCAGCGGCGGCATTGCCGCCGACACTGGCGTCGCACTGCCGTCTTCAGCCATACTCCCGCTGCCACTCCCGCGGCTGCTGCCACTACGGCTGGCGCTCGGGGTGGCGCTCAGGGCGCCACTGCCGGCGGGAGTGCCAGCATGGAGCACGGCGGACAGCGCGGTACGGTAGCCATAGTGCGCCAAGAAGTCGGCAATGACGGCGGCGGGGAAGGAGGGCGGCACGTCTTGTGCAGTGACGCCGCGCAACGCCGCCGTAGCGCTGTCATTGAAGTGTGCCGCCACGTCAAAGGCAAACCCGCGCCCACCGCCGGCGCGTCCAAATCCAAACCTCACCGCCACCACGTCGCCGACGGCATGCAGGCTGACGGCGGGGTACAGGGCGCCGAGGGCGGCAGGTTGCACGTCCCGGAACGCCACGCCCATCAGCCGGCCGTTCTTCGTGAAGAACAGCTCCCGGCGCAGCGGGTGGTAGCCGCACCCAACCACGTCCCCATTCCCAAACGCCGCGCCAAACGCCTCGCCGCCCGTCGTCTGCGTCGCGCGGCTACCACCGCCGCGGCAGCTGCACTTGCGCCCGTCCGCATTGTACGCAAAGCTGACGCCCACCGTGCCGATGCGCGCCAGTGGGTTGAAGAGGTAGTCGCTGACGACTCCCACCGACACGTCACTGCACAGAAGTGGTTGGCGGGTGGGTGGGCGGGTTGGTTGTCGCAGCGCCAACATACACAACGCACACGCCTCACCACAATAGCAATGAAAACGTACCCGCCGCCGCTGCGAAGGTGCACCTCAAAGTAGCCCACCTGCGGGCCATCCGTGATGGGCGCCGCCCCGCGTGCGGTGCCAACGTCAAATGCGTGGCTGGCGGCACCGCGGTACGTTGCAATGCGCTTCGTCTTGTCAATGCGCAGGTACGGTGATGCGTCCCGCGTGTTTAGTCGGCATTCCACCGGCACGCCGTCCTCCCCGTCGCCGGCCGCGTGGGCGTCGCCACCACTTGTGGCACCCGCCGCGCTGCCGCGGCCGGCGTCCATGGTATGTGTGCCGCGCACTCGCTTGGGGGCGGGCGCGGACCGGCTATGGGACGCCAGGGTAGTCGTGCCGCCCTGCCGCAACCACGCAGCCGCCGCTCCCCCGCGCCGGTCTGCGCTGCAGCGCGCCGTTAAAGAAACTGCTGAGGGTGGTTGCCGGTGGCGGCAGCCTGCGGACCTCCACGCGCCTGCTTCTCCGTACAGTGCTGCGCTGGTGTTGCGTCTGCAATCTACGGCTGTCACTGCAACCGCACAATAGCTACTACCGGTATACTTGCGTCTTAACGCATGGGGCCGCGATGGTCCCAACTGCACGGTGGTGCGGCGGGGGTGGGGCACTGGGGGGGGTCACCAAAAAACGCCCCCCGTGGTGCTGTTCGTTGGCAGTCGCGCGTTGCCATGGAGCGACACAGGGGGGCGGGGACACAAGCATATGGGAGGTGCCGCCACCATTTCGCGGGGGGGGGGTGCGACCCGCGGGTGGGGGGGGGATCCCGGGATGGTGGTATGCTGCAGAAGCAGAACGCAGCTGTTGCGGGTGGGTGCAAGCTGTGCCCGGAAGCAAGCTATTCAACGTGCAAGCGGGGGTACCAGTAAGAAGGAACCCGTGCGGAGGGAGGAGAAACCCTTGTATGCTGTGTTGGTGGGGGTGAATTGGGGTCAGCGACGCGGCGCGAGGTGAAGAGAGATGGTAAGAGTGAGGGTGGAACGCAGTGGGAGGCCAGGGGGGGAGGGAGGAACAGTGCACCCGCACTGCAACCAAAATTGAACTAACCGTTAATCTGCAGTCAAAGCCACACTATTCAACCAAACTTGCATGTGCGCTTGTGCTGCCACATTGATAATTGCTTTTTACGGTGCGCTTTCATCATTGCCCCTCCAAGATACCCCCGTCTCTCGACACTCGTGCCGGCGTCGTTCTGCTGGCCCTGCTGCTTGCTGCTGTTTGCATGCTGGTGCTTGCCTGTTGCTGACCCATTGATCAACGCCACTGCCTACAACAACTTGAGATGAAAGCCATTGAAGGTCTACATTGAAGGCAACGCTACGGCAGCACTTCTGCACCATGGCGTCGCCAGGGTGGAGCCGACACAAATGCCACAAACACAGACGTCGGCCCGCCACCGGACCGGTACGCCGTCACTCACCAGCCGCTGTCGGTTGTTGCCATCAGGTTCTGCACCACACCACGTGCAAGTTGCACCACCTCCACGTCGTCGCTGTGGTTCTCCGCTGCTGCCATCACCGCGGCGTATGCGCCGTCACGCACCAGCGGCACGTTGTTTTCGGCTGCTTCCGCCAGCCTCAGCAGTGCGCCGCATGCAGCCCGCACCACCTCCACGTCGCCGGCGTAGGCGCGCGCTGCCGACATCACCGCGGTGTGCACACCATCACACACTAGCGGCACTTTGTTGTCAGTTGCAACCGCCAGGTACTGCAGCGCACGGCATGCAATCCGCACCACCTCAACGTCGCCACAGTGGACCCGCACCGCCGCCATCACCGCCAGGTGTGCGCCGTCGCGCACCAGCGGCACCTTGTTGTCGTCTACCGTCGCCAAGTTATGTAGTGTGACACACGCGTGCCGCGCTACCACCTCGTCGCCGCCGTGGGCCCGCGCTGCCGCCATCACTGCGGCATGCGCACTGTCGCGCACCAGCAGCACATGGTTTTCGGCTGCACGTGTGAGATACCGCAGCGTAGCGCACGCATGCCGAGCCACCTCCACATCGCCGGCGTGGGCCCGCGCCGCCTCTATCACTGCGGTATGCGCACCGTCACGCACCAGCGGCACCTCCAGGTCTTCTGCAGCAGCCAGATTCCCCAGCGCACCGCACCCGTGCCGCGCCACCTCCACGTCGCCGGTGTGGGCCTGCATCGCGGCCATCACTGCGGTGTGCGCACCGTCACGCACCAGTGGCACCCGGTTGCCGGCTGCAACCGCCAGGTTCCGCAGCGTGACACACGCGTGCCGCGCCACCACCGCGTCGGCGGTATGGGCCTGCACTGCAGCCATCACTGCAGTGTGCGCGCCGTCGCGCAGAAGCTGCGCATGGTTGTCGACTGCACGCGTGAGATACCACAGCGCGCCGCATGCAGCGTGTGCTACCTCCACGTCGCCGGCGTGGACCCGCGCTGCCGCCATCACCGCGACATGCGCACCATCGCGCACCAGCGGCACCTGGTTATCGGCTGCAAGCGCTAGGTTGGCCAGTGCACGACAACCGACGCGTGCTACCTCCACGTCGTCGGAGAACCGCGCGAGTGCGTCCTTTGCCGCCACCACAACCCCTTCCTCCACCCGCGCCGGCTCCAAACCCGCAAGCCCCTCCAGCGCCGCCACTACCCGCGTCTTGTCGCGAGCGGACAGTGCAGCCGTCAACTCAGCAGCAATGCCGCGTCCAGCCGACGACGCTGGGGCGGAATCCATCGCGGCCGTCCACAGATCAAGGCAGCAACGCGTGTGTCCAAACGGCGCGACCGACTGTGTGGCTGTGATGCGCCAGCCGGTGCTCAGACCACGTGCGAGTCAGTCGACTACCACGAGCATTCTGCACATCGACGACACGCGAAATGGCGCGCGTGGCCGCTGCACTCATACGCAGCTGCAATACGGCGCAATACCCGTGATGCAAGCCAGGCGGCTACCATCACCTTACCCACAGTTGCCAGCTGTGGATCCATGGCTGTAAGAGCTCGAACTCCTCCTGTGAGTGATGTCCCTGTGGGCCAACTTGAGTGGGCAACTACAACGCGGATATCACGTGCATTACGGCGACGGCACGCACGAATTTTGAAGGAACCTACAAGCCATGGTGGTATGTGGTGCGATTGCTGCAGAATATCTGTGATAGCTTGTGTGCGACAATTATTTGCAACTCATTGAGGCTGCCTCTACCAACAGATAGCCATCATTACCGGCCGCACCATGGCCGCCGCACCTGCGCCCGATCATGGCGCCCCGACCGACACGTACACGCACACCAGCAACGAAACCACCACCAGCGCCGCCGCCGCCACCGCCACAGTTCCGCTGCCGCCGCTGGTGTGCGTGCTGGCCGGCAACAGTGTGACGTCCACCACCATCTTTGCGTACCTCAACACCGCCGACACCGGCCCCCTGCGACGGCTGCACCCTGCTGTGGCGACAGCCGTGGCGGCCGTGCCATGGTGTGACGTGACAACGCGGGTGACGCACGTCGTGGCGTGGCGCGCGGCGCTGCCGGCTGCGGTGGGCGCGTGGTTGACGCGGCTGCCGGTTGCTGGGAAGCTTGCGGGTGTCGTAGCAGCGGCACTTGTGGGCATCAGCCGACTCGAGCTGGCCAACTGCGCCGCGGTGACTGACGCGGCGCTGGGCCACTTGCCGCTGTCGTTGCGGGTGCTGAATGTGAGCGGCTGCCGCCACCTGACGGCGCGCGCCAGCTTTGCGCACCTGACGGCGCTGGAGGTGCTGGACTGCTCCTCGACGGAGGCTGCCAGTGATGGAGTGGGCCGAATGCCGCCGTCGCTGCGCGAGCTGCGGGTGCAGGGCTGTGCCGTGCCACCCTCCGCTGATTACCGCCGCTTTTCTGCGCTGCAGCACCTGGCAGGACCGCGTGACGTCACACTTGCCAACCTGCCGGCGTCACTGGAAGAGCTGGACGCAACTTGTCGCGCCCTAACTCAAGTACCTGGCAGCTCGCTCGCGCATCTGACGCAGCTTCGGGTGCTGCACATGAACCTTGACGACACCGCGCTGGCCTCCTTGCCGCCGGCATGCCTGCTGGAGCTGGAGCTGCGCGTTCCCTCGGTGCTCACACACGCAGCAGCGTTTGGCCACCTGCGGTCGCTGCGCGTGCTGCTTGCCAGCCGCTGTGGCATCCGTGACACGTCGTTAGCAACGCTGCCGCCGTCGCTGGTGTTGTTGGATGTGTCAGGCTGCCCCTTCCTCTCGTCTGCCGCGGTGCTGCCGCCTCACCTGCTCGCGCTGCGGGTGCTGGATGTGAGCGGCACGCGTGTGGGCGATGCCATGGTGGCAAGCGCGCCGGCGGGGCTGGTGGAGCTGCGCATGGTGGACTGCCCCAGCGTGACGCGTGACGCCACGCTGGGCCACCTGGCTGCGCTGCGGCAGCTGCACAGCTCAGGCACGGACCTGTCGCCCGCCTTGCTGGCGGCGTGCCGCGCGCGTGGCTGCGCCGCGCCGGCAGCCGGTGTGCTGCGCGGACACGAGAACGGCGTGATGTCGTTAGCATCGTTTGCAGACGGCCGGCTGGCAAGCGGCGACTGCTTTACCGAGGTGCGGTTGTGGGAGGATGTTGGCAGCGGCGGTCCGGCGGCGGCCCTCCTGTATGTGAACGACGATGAGGTGTGCGCGCTGGCGACATTCCCCGATGGCCGCCGCCTGGCCATCGGGATTGGCAAACATGCCAGTGGTGGACTGGCACACCGGGTGGAGGTGTGGGACGCGAATAAGACGCCGCTCGCACGCCTCACCGCCCTCGCCTGCGGTCCTGGTGCCTCGGCACTGGCGGCGCTGCGAGGCGGCCGCCTCGCGCTCGGGTGCGGCGACGGCGCCGTGTGGGTAGTGAACGACGTGGGTGCCGTGGTCGCCAAGCTCGATGGTGGGCACACAGATAGTGTGTGCGCACTGGCGGTGTTGCCCGACGGCCGGCTTGCCAGTGGGTCGTGGGACGCCACCGTGCGGGTGTGGGACGACAGTGTGCGGTCATGTACTGCAGTGCTGGCAGGCCACACCGATAAAGTTTACGCGCTGGTGGTGCTGGCGGACGGCCGGCTGGCAAGTGGGTCAGCCGACAAGACAGTGCGGCTGTGGGACGTGGCCGCCACCGTCTGTGTGGGCATGCTCACTGGGCACACAGACGCCGTGGCAGCACTGGCCGCGCTGCCTGACGGCCGGCTGGTCAGCGCGGCTCGCGACGGCACCATTCGGTTGTGGGACACGCGCCGTGGTGCTGCCGCGGATGTTTACGGCGAGGTGGTGGTGCCGCGCCTGCCTGCTGTTGGAGCCCTTGCGCTGGTGTCGGGCGTTCCGGGTGATATTATTGCAAGCGGCGGGGCGAACGACGAGGCTATTCGACTGTGGACGATGCCGCCACCGCCGCCGACGGCGGCGTTGTAACTTTGTTGGCGGTAGATACTTCAAACGGAATGGACAGACACCAAGGCTACGCCGGTGCCGGCACAGCCGCGGGGGCGAGGGCACGGCGCAGCAGTGCCATCTTCAGTGCCGTCTGGGCCCACTCCTTGCCGTGGTTGCCGTGCGAGCCCGACAAGCCGGCGCGCGCGCGCGCCTGCTCCTCCGTCAGGCATGCCAGCACACCAAAGATGACCGGCACGCGGGACTCCAGGTTCAAGCGCATGATGCCCTGCGACACCGCCTCGCAAATGTACTCAAAGTGCATTGTCTCGCCCTTGATGAGGCAGCCAATGGCAATGACGGCATCAACGCGGCCGGTATCCAGCAGCAGGCGCGCCGCCAGCGGCAGCTCATAGCTGCCAGGCACCTGCATTGGGGAGGAGGGGGGAGGGGCTCAATAGTGATATTGTACCAGTAGACAATACGTTAACGCTGCCCCCACCGCCTCAACGCACCTTGTGCACAACCACTTCGTCGGCGTTGACGCCCAGGTGCAGCAGCTCCGTCACTGCACCAGACGTCAGCGCGTCGATGATGGTGGCGTTCCACTCCGTGCGCACGATGCCAACCCGCAGCCCGCGCACCGCCTCCGGCGTCAACACCACCCCCGTGTCAAGTGCCACCCCCTTGATTGACCCTGCGCCGCCACCAGCGGCATGCAGCGCCACTGGCACCGGCGGCACTGGCACCGGTGGCACGGGCGTGGCCATGGCTGTGGATGGCGTGCCCTCCCCGCCGCCGACGACAGAATGACCTGGTGCTGACATTGTTGCAAGCTGGTGGGGTAGGCCTGTGTGTATATGGAGTAGGACAACAACAATTGTGGTGTACCGCGATCACCTCAACGCGGCGTTGTGTGCATTTTGTGATAGAAACCCGGCACTTGCCGGCCTGGAAGCGGCCAAGGCAACATGGTGCGTCGTATCTTCAGGAGCAAGATGCGGCTGGCAACGGCCGCGCAGCCCGCGCAGCGCACTGCAGCACCAGATGGCGGCTCAGGCGGCTGCCGTGCTGGATGGTGGGCCGCAGCCCAGCGCAGCACGGCAACACTGGGCACAGCAGCTAGATGCGGTGCTGATGCATTTTAAATAAATAAATATATAAATACGTTATCTCAACCACATAAACAACCCGATAAAAGAAGGGAGTGTAGGTAGCATCGTATCGCGCTGGCACGCAGGATGCGCCGATACCATCAAAAGGACGGTAGCGGCGCAGCGCAGCAGCGGGGGGAGGCAGCATGCAGCAGAGCCACACAGCGACATCATCGTCGATTCATCGATATCACACAAGGCCAGATCCGAACTTCGAACATTGCCACAAACTGGCGGCAGCGCCTGTGAAGTGTTAGGGCTGTGCCAGGGCACATAGCAAGCGCCAGCTATCAACCTAAATGCATTACCGTGCCGCCGCCCGGGACGGTATCGGCGTCAACTCCACCCGCGCACGCCGCGGCGATGTAGCCATGGTGGTGGTGCCAGGCGATGCAATGCTAACACCAGTGCTAGAGTGAGCGTTCCCATGCGTGCGCAGTAACGGGTTGGGCACATCCATCAACAAGCTGCCGCGGCCGCCGCCCACTGCATGACGCGTCAGCAACGGCGGCAGCAACGGCGGCAGGGTAGATTTTGCGTCGTTTGCAGCGGCGCCGCGGCCGCGCATCGTCACCAAGCGCGCCTGCACGAGCTGCCGCACGCGGCGACACTGCATCGACAACCACAGGCCCGCCAGGCCAATGAAGGTGCCCAAGTTGAGGGCCAACAAGGCAACGGTGGCGGCCCACTCAATACCCGTCATGGCACCCGGCGGATGCAGCTCGGCGGACGTCACGCCCGCGTTGTACTGCAGGAGCGCGCACGACACCACCGCCGTCAGCAGGCAGGCGGTCAGCGCGCCCGCCTCCAGCGTGTTGAACAGGCGCTTGGTATATGGCGCGTAGCGCAGCTGCAGCGCCAGGAAGGCCAGGAACCACAGCGCCGCGCCTACGCACTGCAGGTACGGGTTGGTCAGTAGCACCGCCAGCAGCACCACGCCCGCCTTGCGCACCAGCACCACGCCCTCCCACCACACGCGGCTATGCCCCACCACCTGCCACGGCTGCGCCAGCCGCGCCGCCAGCGTGCTCCGCCGCCGATGCTGCCGCCGCCGCAGGTCGTTGGTACCACCACCCGCCGCTGTCGGCAGCCCTGCGGCATGCGCAGCCAGCATGCCGCCCACCGTGAACCGGCTACTGGTGCCGGTGGAGGTGGGGGACACGCCAGTCAGCAGCCGGCTGGCACGGCGTGCTATTGATGGCACCGCCGGTGACGGTGACGGTGGCGGCGTCACCTTGGCACCTCCACCATCGTCAGCGCCAGGTGACGCCGGTTGCCACGAGGGCGACCGGTAGCCGTCAAACAGGAAGCCCCAGGTGGCATGGAAGCCGTCATCTAGCAGCTGCGCTTGTGTGGCGGTGCCCAGAAGCCATGCCAGGCCGGCAGGGAAGCCAACGCCCACCACCACCAGCACAGTGTACGCCAGAGCGCGTGCAGCGGCGTGCTGGCCCACGCCGCACTCCACGCTCAAGTCGGACCGCAGGTATTGGATGCCCGCCACGGGGTCAATGCAGTCCAGCGCGCGCAGCGATGCCGACACGATGGGCATGTACGCCAGCGATAGCACAAACAGCAGGGTGGACAGGTGGCGCTTGCTATGCCACCAGCCTGCCAGCGCGCCACGCCAGCCGGCGACGTCGCAGGTGGGCCGCGGGCGGCAGCGCACCGCGCGCACCGTCGTGGCAACCAGGAAGATGGTAATGACGGCAGCGGCCGCCAGTGCCGGTGCCGACACCGTGGTGGCGTACTGCACCAGGTACGGCGGCGCTGCCACGCACTGCAGCACGCCCACGCTCAACGGGCTCGCGCTCACCACGTCGGTCCACCCCATCACTGAGTGGTACGCTGTCGTGCCGCCGGCGCGGAACACGCGCAGGCTGCCCGCCGCCTGGATGAACGACAGTGTGATGCGCAGCACAATGGACGCCTCGCTGCGGCCCGACGACTTGCGCAGCGCGATGCGCGTCAGCAGTAGGAACACAACGACCACCACCACCACCACAAACCCAACCGACACGGCGGCTGGCCAGCACTTGCTGCACGCCTGCCCAAAGTTGGCGTACCCGCCCACGGCGTCGCACACGCCGCACAGTGGGCCGCCATACCCCGGTGCACACCCATATGCCGCTGCTGACGCGTTCAGTGTGCACGCGTCCGCATTGTAGCAGGCATACAGCTCTGTAGAGGGACCCAGCGGCGCCGCTGCATGAGCCGGCGGCCGATAGTAGTGCGGCAGCAGCGTCAGGATGCCATTGGTGCAGGTGGCACCCACCGGCGGGCACCCCGTGCATGATCCGCCACGCCCACCCAGGCTGAACTGATTGCCGCCGCAGCGCGAGCACGTCACGCCGGTGGGTGCCATGCCCACGTCACAACCTGCTTGCGCGACAGTGAAGCGGTACGGCGCTGGCACCGCCAGGTCGTCCATCATGCACGTCGCCACGAGCTCGTACATCGCATCCTGCGGCGCCGTCAGCGTGAAAGCATCAAACCCAACAGTGTGGGTCGCCAGGTCCATTGCGGTCATGGCATGTTGCAGGAATACCGACACGCTGCTTGTGTCATTCGTCGCGTCGCTTTCCCCAAGTGCCGCCGATACCAGCGTAATGGAGCACGCCACAGGTGGCACCCAGCCGCCGACGTGCCCGCCGCACGGGTCATCCCACCCTTCGGCGTCGGCACCCAGCGCGATGCCAAACTGAAACGGCGGCAACGGCGTTTGTTGGGGGCCAGTGGCCGCTGGCGGCACGCAGACCTGCAACGACACGGCGACTGTCGTGGTATTGACATCCAGCGGCGGCGCCGCGTCGCCGTCTGCCGCCGGTCGAGTGCAGGTGGCGCGCAGGGCTACGCTCGCACCGCCACCCGCAGCCAACGGCAGTCGAATGACTATGGGCGGCCAAGCAACGACACCGGTAGTCGCATCCGCCGGTGCCACCAGCTGCCCGCCCACCACGCTGCCACTGCCGCCACCGCCGGCGGCAGCAGCGAATGCCAGCGACGCGCCAGGTGTGGTTGTGGACAGCGCACACGTGGCGTCGCCAACCGGCTCCCCGGTGAGGCCATTGCGGACGATGACGGTGGGGGCTGGCGTCAGCGGTGCGGGCGCGGCAGCGGTGCTGGGCAAGAACGTGCGCGGCGGTGGTGTCAGCCACTGCGCCGTCAGGTGTGCCGCTGTGAGCTGCAGTGGCTGCGATGTCACGGTGCGCCCGCGCAACATACACACCGCGGTCGCATTCACGCTCACGCCCTGCGCCGCCGTCAGCGTCACATTGATGGCCGCAGTGCCGCGCGGCGACATGCGCCAGGCCGGCGCACTCGCTACACCTCCGCCAGACCCGCTGGTGCTGGATTGCAACGCGCAGTCCAGCATGCCGTCGCTGTTCGCCACCTCGCCGTCCGTCGTCACCGTCACTGCCAGTGGCATGGCAGCTAGCAGCGAACGCGCGGCCACCGGCGGCGCTGACAGTATCACGGCCAGACGCGCGGCAGGCAGCAGCACGGGCGGCAGTCGAATGCGCTCGCCAGACGGCACCCACCGGCACTCTGCATGCAGCGCGTAGGCCACGCCATACGCCACGTCCACCGGCGTCCACGCCGGCACCACTGCCACCCACGACGCATTAGTGGCTGCGTCAGGTGACGCCGGCACTGGGGTAATGGGCAGCGTTGGTGTCGTTGTGGCAGCTGCTACAGCGCTGGCCAGCGCCACGTCGACCGCCAACTGCACGTCGGCCCGCACCACTGCTGCCGTGCACGCCAGCCAGCTGTCGGCGTACCCACGTGCGCTGTCTGCTAACGCTGCCGGCGGCAGTGCCGTGGCGGGCCACGACGCAAGCGTCAGTGCCAACGGCGGCAGGGTGGAGGCCGGCAGGAAGGGCACACCCGCCACAGCGGTGGCATTCAGCCACGCGCCGGCAAGCGCCGGGATATGGACGCGCAGCGCCCCTGCTGGTGTGGTGCCACTTCGTGCCACGCCGTCACGACACGTTACCGTCAGGTTCACCGCCGCGCCGCCTGCGACCCGCACGCCCAGTGGGTGCAGCGCCACGTCAGCAGCGGAGGTGGCTGCGTCGGGCAGCACCACCGACGCTGAACTCACGCCCGCCACCAGCGCACCCGCCACATCTGGCAGCCCCAGTCCAATGCTCCAGCCGTGTGGCACGCTCAGCGCACCGGTGGTGGGTGCCACCCCCGCCACTGCCGCCGTGCATGATAGCGACGACCGCGCGGGTGCTGACGCGAGCAGTGGCGGGTCCAGCGCCACCACCAGCGCCGCCACCTCGCCGCTTGGCCACGCGGCACGCGGCTGCGTGTCAGACACGGTCACCACGTACGGCAGGGTGGTCAGCGTCAGCGGCAGTGATACCACACTCTTCCCCCACGGCGTGCACGCCACCGTCACCACCACGCTGCTGTTTTGTACACCCTCCACCACCGCCGCAACGCCCAGCACGGAGCCGTTGGCGGCCAGCTGGAACCGGGCCGCCGCCGTGGCAGCGGACAGCTGCGCGGAGGAGGCGACAGCCACCAACGCACACGTGCCGCCGCCGGTGGCCGGAGTTGACGCATTGAGCACGGCAGCGGCGTGGGTGGCATTCGCAATCACCAGTGCCACCGCCAGCCCGGTGGGCGCGTACC
>Ga0066256_1001668_pt1 | contig 18796 bp, 15 predicted proteins | sample ThiBio_1000_biof_FD_87107 | JGI IMG/M metagenome (GOLD analysis project Ga0066256, IMG submission 87107) | Wastewater bioreactor microbial communities from Cape Town, South Africa - Thiocy_expt_1000_biof (version 2) | ecosystem: Engineered > Bioreactor > Thiocyanate-remediating >...
GGGGCGTGGCGATCATCATGCTGCAACCGGCGCGGTGACGCAGCCCTGCACCGTGGGAAAGGCGCTGACCAGTCCTTCAGGAAGCGCCTCATTTCCCCTTGACCAACCGCCAGTCGATGCGGTTGTCCGGCCGCTGCACCAGCTCCACGTTTTTCTTCATGGCCCAGGCCAGCATCTGGTTGTGCAGGGGGATGTGGGCCACGGTGTCGTTCTGCAGCTGCAGGCCTTCGGTCAATAAGCGGTTGCGCACGGGCAGGTCGGTCTCGGTCTTCACGCGGTCCACGATGTAGTCCATGCGCTCGTTGCTATAGCGGCCCAGGTTGTAGTTGCCGTCGCCGCCCGTGGTCTTGGTGCGGGTGAGCGACTGCAGCGTGTAGAGCGCATCGAACGTGGGCACGCCCCAGCTCAGCAGCGCGATGCTGGCCTCGTGGCGCTGGGCCATGGGGTAGTAGCTCACGGCGGGCATGGTGCGCAGCTTGGCCTTGACGCCGATGCGCGACCACATGGCGGTGATCGCCTGGCACAGTTGCTCGTCCTGCACGATGGCGTTGTTGCTGCAGGCAAAGTCCACCTCAAAGCCATCGCTGTAGCCGGCCTGCGTCAGCAGCTCTTTGGCGGCACTGGGGTCGTAGGGCAGACGCTTGTCCACCGCGTCGGTCCACCCGTTGACCAGGGGCGACACCATCGCGCCCGTGGGTTTGGACATGCCGCGCATGGTCACGCGCTGCAGCGTTGCGCCATCGATGGCCTGGTACAGCGCCTTGCGCACGCGCAGGTCCTTCAGCGGGTTCTTGCCCTTGATGTTGCTGCCGGGCAGCTCGTCGCGGAACTGGTCCATGGCCAGGTACACAGTGCGGTTCTCCACCATTTCCATGACCTTGAGGTTCGGGTTGGCCTTGATGCGGCTCAGATCCTGGATGCTGGTGTCGCGCACCATGTCCACCTCGCCGGACAGCAACGCGGCAATGCGCGTCGCCTCGGACTTGATGGGCAGATAAGTGATCTCGGTCACGTTGCCCTCCACCTTGCCCGCGTTCCACCAGCCCGGGTTGGCAGCGAACACGATCTTCTGGTCAGGCACCCATTCCTGGAGCACGAACGGGCCAGTGCCCATGGCATTGCGGTGCGAATAGGTCTCGTCCTTGGCCTTGATGTCCTTGGGCTCCACCGAGTTGTTTCTCTCGGCCCAGGCCTTGCTCATCACGCGCAGCTCGGTCAGCTGGTTGAGCAGCACGGGGTTGGGGTTCTTCAAAAAGATGTCGATGGTCTCGCCATCCACCTTGGCAATGCGGTCCATGCCCTGGGTGTAGATGGCGTAGGTGGACGTCTTGCTCATCGCGCGCTGCAGCGAATAGACCACATCGTCCGCCGTCATGGGCGAGCCGTCGCTGAACTTCACGCCCTGGCGCAGCTTGAAGCGCATCTGCGTGGGGCTGACCGGCTGCCACGACGTGGCCAGCAACGGCTCCACCCTGAGCGTGCGGCTGTTGAACATCACCAGCGATTCATACACCGCCGCATGGATGCCGTTGCCCAGAGCGCTGTTCTGCGAATGGATGTCCATGGTCTGGATGTCGCTGGAGCCAGACCACTTAAATGGCTTTGCTACAGCTATGCTGTGCAGCATGCACGACAGCACGGCCGCTATTACAGGGCCGGATAGCAGCGGAGAGCGATCAAAACGCAAGCTCATACAAACCTCCACATTGTTGTTAGAGCGCAATGTGCAATACCTGCTCTCTTCTGCGGAGATGGAAATCCCTGGGATGAGTCCCGGTGGGCGAGTGGACCGACGCTTGGTGCACGCACATGACATGCCACCAATCGACACTGCATACGGTCCATTACATCTCTTACACCCATGCCGTGGAGTTTCAGGGCCAGAATCACCGGTCCTCCGCTGCACTTCCCCGATCCCACCATGCCAGGGCTTTCCCCTCGCGCTGTCTTTCGATTTGCTGGCGTTACGACCACTGCCCTTGCGCTGGCGGCAATGGCCACGCTGGGCTATCTCTTCGTCGTGGAGGACTACGTAACGAAGCCGGGCTCGCCTGTGTATTACCTGGGCATCTCATCGCTGATCCGCAATTTGCAGGAGCCTGACGTGGCACAGGGCCGCGAATACTTCCGCTCGGTCGGTGATGGGAACAAGACAGCCCAATCGCCATTGAGCTTCAACGTACCTCCTGCAACCGCCGGTGCAGTGTGGGGCGAAATGACTCGGCAACTACAAAACTTGGCTCTGTACTCCGTCAGTACCAAGGGCAATGAACCGATGGTGGCCAGCAACAAGCACACCGTCTCCCCTGGACTGCGGGAGGCGCAATATACCTCTGCCAAGCACGATCTGGTCTTGCTGACCACCTACGACGACAGCGATGGGGGAACCCGGTCGATCCGCTTTGAAATCACCCACTTCGATTGATTAGCCCAAGACATCGCCCTTCGTGCCAGGCGCTTCCTTTCCCCCACTTCCCAGTTGAACCCCCATGTCATCTCGCTCGGACATTCCCAATCGCCTGATCTATACATGCAATTGCGGCTGGATCGATATTGGCCACTTGGTGTCGGTCGAGAAGCCGTCCAACCGCCATGCGAGCGCCGCGTACCTGTGGAAGGACGTCTCGCTGGAGCGCGGCCTGCAGGTCACAGGCAAGCCGGACCACCATCTTGTGATGTACCGCCAGGGGATGCGCAAATTCGGCCTCTCGCGCGACTTCACGAAGTTCTCCTTCATCCGCAAGGGACTGCCGCTATCTGCAAGGAAGTTTCCCCCGGCTTTGAAGACGCGCAGGCGTCGGTGTCGGCCTCCCCGCACGGCGGCTTCAGCGAAGAAGATCTGGTGTCAAACCTGCTCGGCTTTTATGTGGCCGTACTCGGCAACGTGGACTGGCGCAACCACTGCAAGCCAGTATCGGCAGAAGCTTCGCGCGTTGTTTGGGACACGCTGGGCCCAGTGGGTTCACGCAAAAACCGCCAATTTGTACCCAAGCTGCATGCCTGCGAAGAATGCAAAACCAAGCACCACATTACACAGCCTCATTTTCCGCCCATCTTTTCCTCGATCCGTCCAGCCCAGCAAGGCGCGGACTTCTTCGAAGCAACAGGCTCCACGCCCGGCTTACCTGTACCGGTGCACATGCTGTCCACCTTGTTTGTCTGAAGGGTCGTAGCGCTTCACAGCGCTGCGCCCACTGGCCGTGAACTCTGCTCAACCCATGCGAGCGCGGCACCGGTTGCAACGAATCTCCGGCCTCACGGCGGCAAGGCCGGATAACGTAGGTTGTCACGTGCTGTCCCCACCTGCAGCAGGTTGATCACCCCCATCACATCGTCTACCAGCCACACGGCTTTCTCCAGCGCCTCGGACTGCGCCTGCGACTGCACGCAGCCCTTGAGCGTCACCAGCCGCCGCTCGCCCAGCACCCACACGCTGGTGTCGTCAAAGCGGCCGTCCTGCTGGATGTAGCGCTGCACGCGCGGGATGATCTCGGCGTCGTACAGGTAGGAGTTGGGCAGGCGACAGCGACCCACGCGGTGGCAGCTGCCGCCATGTTGGGAGCGCACATGCGCCAGCTCGCGCACCTCGGCCTCGGTGTACAGCGGCCCCTCGGGCACAGGGCACTGGGCGATGGCATGGGTCACCTGAACGAAAGGGTCGTTGAAGGCGTTGGTGCGCGGCGGGCCGTCGGCAGGGGCCTGGGCGGCGACCCCTGAAGCGCACAGGGCCATGGCCGAGCCGCCCAGCAGGGCGCAAAGCGACCGATACGACGGATACAAGCGCATGGATGAATCCCCGGCTGCGGGCCAGCGCCGCAGGCGACGCCATCCTACGGGCGTGGTGTTTTGCAGTAAAGACAGGCGCAGGTACGCATAACGCGGCGCAGTCCTGCAGACGGCCCAATCCACAACGGGATGATGGAGGGCATGCTCCGGCAGCGGGACGACCCCGCAGACCAAACGCTTCATTATTGATAGCAAATAAGGCATATGACACCGGCGCATACAGCAGATTGAATGCCCAAAAGGCCTGCAACAGCCGGCCGCGCAAACCCGGGCGGCCCCACCGACTTTGCCTTGCCGCCTACGATGCCACACGCATGCTCCGCAATGACTTGATCGTCCACCGCCCCGAAGGCCTGTACTGCCCGCCTGGCGACTTTTACATCGACCCCTGGCGGCCGGTGGAGCGGGCCGTGATCACGCATGCTCATTCAGACCACGCACGCATAGGCTCGGCCCACTACCTGGCACACGAGGGCAGCGCGGGCACGCTGCGCAACCGGCTGGGGGCGGACATCGCACTGCAGACGCTGGCCTACGGCGAGACCATCGACCACCATGGCGTGCGCCTGTCGCTGCACCCTGCGGGCCATGTGCTGGGCTCGGCCCAGGTGCGCATCGAACATGGCGGCCAGGTGTGGGTGGCCTCGGGCGACTACAAGCTGGAAGACGATGGCACCTGCACGCCGTTCGAGCCGGTGCGCTGCCACACCTTCATCACCGAATCCACCTTTGGCCTGCCTATCTACCGCTGGCCGTCGCAGCCCGCGCTGTTTGCCGACATCAACGCCTGGTGGGCCACGAATGCAGCGGCGGGCAAGGCCAGCGTGTTGTATGCGTATGCCTTTGGCAAGGCGCAGCGGCTGCTGCATGGCGTGGATGCCAGCATCGGGCCCATTGTGGTGCATGGCGCGGTGGAGCCGCTCAACGCCGTATACCGCTCGGCCGGTGTGGATCTGCCGCCCACGCTGCGTGCGACGGACCCGGGCCTGACCAAGGGGGACCTGAAACGCGCGCTGGTGCTGGCCCCGCCCTCGGCTGCCGGTACGCCGTGGCTCAAGCGGTTTGGCGAACACTCCGACGCGTTTGCGAGTGGCTGGATGCTGGTGCGCGGCGCGCGCCGCCGCCGGGGCGTGGACCGGGGCTTTGTGATGAGCGACCACGCCGACTGGCCGAGTTTGCAGAAAGCCATTGGCGCCACGGGCGCGGAGCACGTCATCGTGACGCACGGCAGCACGGCCGTGATGGTGCGCTGGCTGTGCGAGCAGGGGCTGGACGCCCAGGTGTTCGCCACCGAATACGGCGCCGATGACAACGAGGACGATGCAGGCGCTGCGCCCGAACCAGGCAGCGAGTCCGCACCCGAGGCGACGGCATGAAGGCCTTTGCCCAGCTGTTCCAGGCGCTCGACGCCACCACCGCGCAGTCGGCCAAACTCGCGGCGCTGGTGGCGTACCTCCGGGGGGCGCCGCCCGCCGATGCGGCCTGGGCCACCTACTTTCTCGCAGGCGGTAAGCCCCGACAGATGGTGCCCACCAAGCGCCTGAAGGCGCTGGCGCAAGAAGCGGCCGGCCTGCCCGAGTGGCTGTTTGAAGAAAGCTACCAGGCCGTGGGCGACCTGGCCGAAACGCTGGCGCTGCTGCTGCCCCCGCCCACCCAGCCCACCGAACTGACGCTGGCCGAATGGATGGCCCAACTGCTGCCCCTTCGCGCCCTGCCGCCCGACGAGGCCGACGCCCACCTGCGCACGCAATGGAACATGCTGGCGCCCGAGCAGCGCTTTGTGTACTTCAAGCTCATCACCGGCAACTTCCGCGTGGGAGTGTCGCGCTTGCAGGTGACGCAGGCGCTGGCCACCGTAAGCGGGCTCGACCCCAAGCGCATCGCACACCGGCTGATGGGCTACACGCAGATCGGCCGGCAGCCGCAGGCCAGCGACTACCAGGCGCTGATCGCGCCGGTGGACGACGATGCCGATACGCCGGACGCCGCTGATGCAGGCCAGCCCTACCCCTTCTTTTTGGCCCACCCGTTCAACCAGCCCGTGGCCGAGATGCCCGCACTGCTGGGCACACCCGGCGACTGGCTTGTGGAGTGGAAGTGGGACGGCATCCGCGCGCAGCTCGTGCGGCGCGCGGGCGCGGTGTGGGTGTGGTCGCGCGGGGAGGAACTGGTGACCGACCGCTTCCCCGAACTGGCCGAGGCCGCGATGGCGCAAATGCCCGATGGCACGGTGGTCGATGGCGAGATTCTGGTGTGGCTGCCGGGCGAGCCCCAGCCCCGCCCCTTTGCCGACCTGCAAAAGCGCCTGGGCCGCAAGACGCTGGGCCCGAAGCTGCTACGCGAGCTGCCCGTGGTGCTGGTGGCCTACGACCTGCTCGAACACGCTGGGCAAGACTTGCGCACAGAGCCGCAGCAGGCGCGGCGCGCACTGCTGGAGGCCACGCTGCAACGGCCTGACGACACCACCGTCGCACCCGCACCGCAGAAGACCTTGCGTCTGAGCGAGTTGCTGCACGGCGCCGACTGGCCGGACCTGGCGCGCCAGCGCGAGGCCGCGCGCAGCATGGGCACCGAGGGCTTCATGCTCAAGCACCGCAGCGCGCAGTACGGCGTGGGCCGCACCAAGGATGTGGGCGTGTGGTGGAAGTGGAAGATCGACCCCATGAGCGTGGACGCGGTGCTCATCTACGCCCAGCGCGGCCATGGCCGCCGCGCGAGCCTGTACACCGACTACACCTTTGCCGTGTGGACCGGGCCGCAGGACGCCCCAGAGCGGCAACTGGTGCCGTTTGCCAAAGCCTATTCGGGCCTGACCGATGCCGAGATTGCGCAGGTGGACGCCATCATCCGCAAGACCACGCGCGAGAGCTTTGGGCCTGTGCGCAGCGTGGACGCGACGCTGGTGTTTGAGCTGGGCTTTGAAGGCATCGCAAAGAGCCCGCGCCACAAGAGCGGCATTGCGGTGCGCTTTCCGCGCATGCTGCGCTGGCGGCAAGACAAACCCGTGGCCGAGGCCGATACCTTGCAAACGCTGATGGCATTGCTGCCCGGGCAGGACGTTGCGGCATGAGCACCACCCGCCGCCCGCGCAAGCCCTTGCCCCCGGTGGCACCGAGTGCCGCAGCCGCCTGGATGGCCGCACGCGGCTGGCGGCCCTTTGGCTTCCAGCACGACGTGTGGCGTGCGATGGGCGAAGGCCGCTCGGGCCTGCTGCACGCCACCACGGGCGCGGGCAAAACCTATGCGGTGTGGCTGGGCGCGCTGCAGCACTTGGCACAGGCGGATGCTGCACCTGCGCCCGAAGGAGCCCCCAAAGCATCCAACGCCCGCACCACCCTGCGCACGCGCCGCGCTGCGGCACCACCCCTCACCGTTCTATGGATCACGCCCATGCGCGCATTGGCTGCTGATTCGCTGCGCGCCCTGCAGGCCCCACTGCCCGATCTGGCCCCCACCTGGACCAGCGGCCTGCGCACCGGAGACACCGCCAGCGGCGAGCGCGCCGCGCAAGACCGACGCCTGCCCACGCTGCTGGTGACCACGCCCGAAAGCGTCTCGCTGCTGCTGGCCCGCGCCGATGCGCGTGAGCGCTTGGCCAGCGTTCGCCTGGTGGTGGTGGATGAGTGGCACGAGCTGGTGGGCAACAAGCGCGGCGTGCAGGTGCAGCTGGCGCTGGCGCGCCTGTCGGGCTGGAACCCGGCGCTGCAGGTGTGGGGCATGTCGGCCACGCTGGGCAACCTGGAGGAGGCCCTGCACACATTGCTACCTGCATCTGTGCCCGGCGCGCCGCAACCACCGCCCGCCGTGCTGGTGCAGGGCCGCATCGACAAGCGGCTGGAGGTGCAGGTGATGCTGCCCGCGCGGGCCGACCGCTTTGCGTGGGCGGGCCACATGGGGCTGAGCTTGCTGCCGCAGGTGGTGCAATCGATCGAAGCGGCGGCGTCCACCTTGGTGTTCACCAACACCCGGTCGCAAGCGGAGCGTTGGTACCAGGCGCTGCTGGAGGCGCGGCCCGACTGGGCGGGCTCCATTGCGCTGCACCATGGGTCGCTGGGGCATGAGGTGCGCGACTGGGTGGAACAAGGCCTCAAGGCCGGGCAGCTCAAGGCCGTGGTGTGTACATCGAGCCTGGACCTGGGCGTGGACTTTTTACCGGTGGAGCAGGTGCTGCAAATCGGCTCGGCCAAGGGCGTGGCGCGGCTGGTGCAGCGCGCGGGCCGCTCGGGCCATGCGCCGGGGCGCAGCTCCAGCATCACGCTGGTACCCACGCACAGCCTGGAGCTGGTGGAAGCCGCCGCCGCGCGCCATGCACTGGCGCAGGGCCGCATTGAAGACCGGCACACGCCGCGTGCGCCGCTGGATGTGCTGGTGCAGCACCTGGTCACAGTGGCGCTGGGCGGCGGCTTTGTGCCCGATGCGCTGCTGGCCGAAGTGCGCCGCGCCCCGGCCTACGCGGCCTTGGCCGACAACGACTGGCAGTGGGCGCTGCAGTTTGTGCGCCAGGGCGGCGCATCGCTGGCCACCTACCCGGACTTTCACCGCGTGGTACCGGACGACGAGGGTGTGTGGCGCGTGCCCGACGCCCGTCTGGCGCGCCGCCACCGCAGCAACATCGGCACCATCGTGAGCGACGCCGCCATGCAGGTGCAGTTTGTGAGCGGCGGGCGACTAGGGTCGGTAGAAGAGAGTTTCATCGCGCGGCTGCGCAAGGGCGATGTGTTCATGTTTGCAGGCCGCCTGCTGGAGCTGGTGCGCACCCAGCAGATGACGGCCTATGTGCGCATCGCCCCCAAGGGCGGCGCCGCCCTGCCGCGCTGGAGCGGCGGGCGCATGCCGCTGTCGAACACGCTGGCCGATGCGATGCTGGAACAGCTGGCGCAGGCCGAGCGCGGCGCGTTCACCACGCCCGAGATGCGCTGCGCCCAGCCGCTGCTCGAGCTTCAACAGGCCTGGTCGGCCCTGCCCACACCCAGCCGCCTGGTGGCCGAGACGCTGCACACCCGCGAGGGATGGCACCTGTACCTGTACCCGCTGGCGGGGCGCCTGGTGCACCTGGGGCTGGCCGGGCTGCTGGGCTGGCGCGCGTCGCAGCAGGTGCCCAACACCTTCTCCATCGCGGTCAACGACTACGGGCTGGAGCTGCTGTCGGCCAAGCCCGTGGACTGGGCCACGCTGCTGCCGCGCCTGATTGGCGAGGGCACGCACACCACCATCGGTAGCGGGCTCGAAGACGAAGTGCTGGCCAGCCTGAACGCCACCGAGATGGCACGCCGGCGCTTCCGCGAGATCGCGCGCATCGCCGGGCTCATCTTTCAAAGCCACCCCGGCGAGCAGCGCAGCAGTCGCCAGTTGCAGGCGTCGTCGTCGCTGTACTATGACGTGTTTGCGCAGTACGACCCGGGCAACCTGCTGTTGGCCCAGGCCCGTGCCGAGCTGCTGACGAACGAGCTGGACATGGACCGCCTGGCGCACACACTGCGCGGCATGCAGGCGCAGACCCTGTCCATCCACGCGCTGGAGCGCCCCACACCATTCGCCCTGCCGCTGATGGTGGAGCGCTTTCGCGAGCGCCTGAGCACCGAGACCCTGGCCGACCGGCTGGCGCGCATGGTGCAGGCGCTGGAGCAGGCGGCCGACGTCACCACCGGCACCCACCTTGCGCAGCACGCAGTGCAGCCCACGGACATGGTGTGGGACCTGCCCGAAAGCTCTGGGCCCCGCACACCACGCGCGCGCCAGGCTGCGGCTGGGGACGCCCCCCGCCGAGCCCGCAGACGCCACGGATTCTGAGCACGATGACCACGCTTCCCTTCCACACATCCGTCCCCGAGACGCAGGCCGCCCCTGCGCTCCCCATGGGTGCACACGCCATCACCCTGCCCTGCGGCACGGCCCTGCAGCTGTTGCCCCAGCGCGCGCTGTGGTGGCCCGCCGCGCGCATGGTGATGGTGGCGGATGTGCATTTCGGCAAGGCGGCCACCTTCCGCCGCGCGGGCCAGCCGGTGCCTCATGGCACCACGGCCGACAACTTGGCGCGGCTGGATGCGGTGCTGGCTGCCACTAGTGCCGACCACCTGGTGTTCTTGGGGGACTTTCTGCACGCGCGCAGCGGCGCGGCCGATGCGCTGTGGCAGCAGTTGCTGCCCTGGCGCCAGCGCCATGCGCATGTGGCGATGACCCTGGTGCGCGGCAACCACGACCAGCAGGCGGGCGACCCGCCGGCCGCGCTGGCACTGGCGCTGGTCAACGAGCCCTGGTGGCCCTGTGCCGATGCGCGGGTGCTGGCCTGCCACCACCCGCAGGCGGTGGCGGGCCACACGGTGATTGCCGGGCACCTGCACCCCACGCTGCGGCTGCGCGGCCCGGCGCGGGATGCGCTGCGGACGCCCTGCTTTGGCTGGGGCGACGGGCAGTTGGTCCTGCCCGCCTTCGGGGCCTTCACCGGCACGGCGCCCGACACCCTGCCTGCGCACTGGGCGCAGTTTGCGGTGCTGCCGGGCCGGGTGGTGGCTGTTCCAGGGACGTTTTCGTAGGGTCTGCAGGGGGTGGCGCGCGGGCGCCAAGACGATCAAACTGCAGGGGGCCGCAGGGTGATTACCACCTATTTGGTGAAAAAAAGTGCCCTGGGCTTATGATAATTTTGCATTGTGAGATTCGATTGCAAAAACAGCGGGCTGTGACAGCCCCGAGCAAGGAGAATCAGAGAGCATCCGCGTTTGGCCCCGCTGCGACGCAGCCGGGGGCATCTACCTACTCTGTTTCGTGAGACAAGCCATGACGACCCAGCAACCTTCCATCATTTACACCCTGACCGACGAGGCACCCCGTCTGGCCACGGCTTCCTTCCTGCCCATCATCCGCACGTTTGCGGCGCCGGCAGGCATCAACGTGCTGGAGAGCGACATCTCGGTGGCGGCACGTATCCTGGGTGAGTTCCCCGACTACCTGACCGAAGAACAGCGCGTGCCCAACAACCTGGCCGAGCTGGGCAAGAAGACGCTGCAGCCCGATGCCAACATCATCAAGCTGCCCAACATCTCCGCGTCCGTCGCACAGCTCAAGGCCGCCATCGCCGAGCTGCAATCCAAGGGCTACGCACTGCCCGACTACCCCGATCAGCCCAAGGACGACAAAGAGAAAGAAATCAAGGCCCGCTACAGCAAGTGCACCGGCTCGGCCGTGAACCCTGTGCTGCGCGAAGGCAACTCCGACCGCCGCGCGCCCAAGGCCGTGAAGGAATACGCGCGCAAGAACCCCCACAGCATGGCCGAGTGGAGCCAGGCATCGCGTTCGCACGTCTCGCACATGCACGCCGGCGACTTCTACCACGGCGAAAAGTCCATGACGCTGGACCGCGCCCGTGACGTGAAGATGGAGCTGATCACCAAGAGCGGCAAGGCCATCGTCTTGAAGCCCAAGGTCAGCCTGCTCGACCGCGAAGTGATCGACAGCATGTTCATGAGCAAGAAGGCGCTGCTGGAGTTCTACGAGAAGGAAATCGAAGACGCGCGCAAGACCGGCGTGATGTTCTCGCTGCACGTGAAGGCCACGATGATGAAGGTGTCGCACCCCATCGTGTTCGGCCACTGCGTGAAGATCTTCTACAAGGACGCGTTCGCCAAGCACGCCAAGACCTTTGAAGAACTGGGCGTGAACGTGAACAACGGCATGGTGGATCTGTACACCAAGATCGAAACGCTGCCCCAAAGCCAGCGCGACGAGATCAAGCGCGACCTGCACGCCTGCCACGAAAACCGCCCCGAGCTGGCCATGGTCGATTCCGCCAAGGGCATCACCAACTTCCAGACGACCGAGTGGAGGTGCCAAAAGGGCCTGCCATGATCCGCGACGGCGGCAAGATGTGGGACGCCAGCGGCCGCCTGAAGGACGTGAAGGCCGTGATGCCCGAATCGACCTTCGCCCGCATTTACCAGGAGATCATCAACTTCTGCAAGTGGCACGGCGCGTTCGACCCCAAGACCATGGGCACGGTGCCCAACGTGGGCCTGATGGCGCAGCAGGCCGAAGAGTATGGCTCGCACGACAAGACCTTCGAGATCCCTGAAGACGGCGTGGCCAACATCACCGACCTGGCCACTGGCGAAGTGCTGCTGAGCCAGAACGTGGAGCAAGGCGACATCTGGCGCATGTGCCAGGTCAAGGACGCCGCGATCCGCGACTGGGTGAAGCTGGCCGTGAACCGCGCCCGCAACTCCGGCATGCCCGTGGTGTTCTGGCTCGACTCGTACCGTCCGCACGAAGCGCAGCTGATCACCAAGGTCAAGATGTACCTGCACGAGCACAACACCACCGGCCTGGACATCCAGATCATGAGCCAGGTGCGTGCGATGCGCTACACGCTGGAGCGCGTGATCCGTGGCCTGGACACCATCAGCGCCACCGGCAACATCCTGCGCGACTACCTGACCTACCTGTTCCCCATCATGGAACTGGGCACCTCGGCCAAGATGCTGTCCATCGTGCCCCTGATGGCCGGTGGCGGCATGTATGAAACCGGCGCGGGCGGCTCGGCCCCCAAGCACGTGCAGCAGCTGGTGGAAGAAAACCACCTGCGCTGGGACAGCCTGGGCGAGTTCCTGGCGCTGGCCGTGTCGCTGGAAGACCTGGGCCTCAAGAACAACAACCCCCGCGCCAAGCTGCTGGCCAAGACGCTGGATGCCGCCACGGGCAAGCTGCTGGACAACAACAAGAACCCTTCGCCCAAGACGGGCCAGCTGGACAACCGCGGCAGCCAGTTCTACCTGGCCCTGTACTGGGCGCAAGAGTTGGCCGCACAGACCGAGGACGCCGAACTGGCCGCCAAGTTCGCGCCCCTGGCCAAGCAGCTGACCGAGAACGAGCAGAAGATCGTGCAAGAGCTGAACGCCGTGCAGGGCCAGCCCACCGACATCGGTGGCTACTATCTGCCCGATGTGGCCAAGCTGGACGCCGTGATGCGCCCCAGCGAGACGCTGAACAAGGCGCTGGCTTCGGTGGCCTGATCCTTTTCAGCCACTCCAACGCAAAGGCCCCGCAGTGCGGGGCCTTTTTTATTTCGGGACCTGGGAGTTAGCGCGACCACCGAGGGCCGTGCGCCGCAGTCGATGCTCCGTCTTCCGCGCAGCCCCCCCAGAGCCACGTTCTCAGGGACGGTCGCGGTCAGCCACGCGGCTGCTCAGGGGCTTGGGCACATAGGCCGGTACAAAGGCGCAGCCCTTGCCAAAACGCGCCTCGTTGGCCGGGCACTGCTGGGCGATGCCCTCGGGCGTGGGCTTGGCGCCCTCGTCCACCCAGCGCAGCAGCGCGGTCATCAGCGTGGGGTAGGTGGGGTCGCTCAGGTAGCTGTGGGTGTTGTGCTGGGTGAAGGTCTGCACCAGGCGCTCCGCGCTGCCGCCTTGCGCCATACTGGCCCGGAAGGCCGCGTCCAGTTCGACAAAGGCCGTGGGGTCGTCCACGCCTTTGACGGTGAGCACGGGCACAGGGATGCGGCCGGTCAGGTCTGTGTCCTGCGCAAAGCGGGCCACGGCAGCGGGGTCGGCCCGGTAGCGCAGCACGGCGGCGTTCAGCGCGGCGTCGTCGGCCGAACCGCGGTATTGCACACCCCGGTTGCCAAACGGGCTGGCGCCGCCCGTGCGGTGCTGCACCACGTCGCGGAAGTGGAAGGTGGCCCAGTTCATGTGGCCCTGGATGGAGCTGGCCGGGATGCGGATCACGTCCACGATGGTTTTGACCTTGCGCTGTTGCTCGGGCGTGCGCTCGGCCACCGGCTTGTTCAGCGCCAGGCATTCGTTCACGCGCGCGGCCAGGTCCGCCTGGGTCATCGCCGCGTCGGCAGGCAGGCCGATGTTCAGCGGGTACTGCGCCTCGTTGGGCCGGGGGTGGTTGTTGCACAGGTACTGGTAGACCACGCGCAGGTCGGTGCGGAAGTCGTACGAGCGGGTGCCGCCCGCCAGCACGCCGCTGGTGAGCAACACGGCGTCATACGGGCGCTTGCCATCGGCCGTGGTCTGGAACATCTCGGCCCCCTTGGCCGCCACGCTGGCGCCCCAGGACTGGCCGTGCAGGATGGTGCGCTGCGGCTGGGCCACATGGCGCACGAAGATCTGGCGCAGCCGCTCGGTATCCTCGGCGGCGGCCCGCACCTCGACGCCGCCCTGGCGGAAGGTGCTGCCCCCCCACGCGTACCCCGCGCGGACCATGATGGCCCAGCGCTCCAGGTCTTCCACCGACCGCTCCATCTTCGGCGCGCCCAGGGCCGGGCCGCCGTGGGCGTGCAGCACCAGGTGGCCGTTCCACTGCTGCGGCACGGCCACCAGGTAGTACGCACCGGCCGAGTCCTTGCCCGACAGGCAGCGGGCGATGGGCGCCAGGTCCTTGGGGCACGGGGTGGCCGTGGGCGCAGCCTCAGCAGCGGCACTCACCGGCGCCGAGGCTGGTGGTTGTACAGGCACCGGCGCGCAGGCCGAAAGCAGGCAGGTCACGCCGGCAAGCGCCAGGGCTGGCAGGGTGCGTGGTGTGGCATGGGGGGTGGGCATGGGTCGGGTCTCCGTTGTCTTTTTTGTCCGCGCTGGGCACCGTCTTCATTACTACAATTTTGATAGCACTTTAGGCATGATCCACTAGCGCTACGGGCCATTTTGGCCCATATCTGCATGCTGGCCCCACACGGCAGCACCCGGGGCACCTTGGCGCCCCGGGACAGGGCCCAGGGTCAGAACTTGCCCATGTAGTCGCGCTTGCCCAGCTCCACGCCGTTGTGGCGCGCGATGGCGTAGGTTGCGTTCACGTGGAAGAAGAACTGGGGCAGGCCGTAGTGCAGCAGGTAGTGTTCGCCCACAAACTGCTTCTCGCGCGGCGTGCCGGGCTGGATGGTGATCTGGCGCGTGGCGGCCTCGGCAAACGCGGCTTGCGGCAGGCCGTCGATGAACGTCAGCACGGTGCTGATGCGCTCGTTCAGGTCGGCAAAACCGGGGCGCTCGGCGTCGGGCAGCGAAGGCACCTCCACACCGGCCAGGCGCGCGGCCACGCCCTTGGCAAAGTCGCAGGCGATCAGCACCTGGCGGGCCATGGGGAACATGTCGGGGAACAGGCGGGCCTGCAGCAGCGCGTCCGGCTCGATCTTGCGTGCCGTGGCATGGGCCTCGGTCTTGGCCAGGATGTCCTGGAGCGAGCCCAGCATCTGGCGAAAGACGGGAATGCTGGCGTTGTACATGGGGTTCGTCATGGGCAGGGTCCTGGAAGTGTGTTGAAAACAAAGGGCGCCGCTCTAGTGTGGTGTTGCGCGCTGGATGGCACATTGAAAACCGATGGATTTTTGGTCAGGGCAAGGCGCAAACCGCAGCGATACCCGGAGGTATCGCGAGGATTTGCAACGCAGCCCTGGCCGAAAAGACGCGGTTTTTAAGTGCCAGATAGCGTGCAACACCACACTAGGCCCTGCAACCAGGGCCCCGGCGCCACCGACCGCGATTGCAACACAGGCCCGCGCGGCGTGCTGGCCGCCGTGCGTATCCCCTCCCCCCCCGGACCCTTCAGGCCGCCGCAGGCACAGGCCGCGCCGCCCGTGCGGCCACGCCCACCCCCACCAGCGCCGCCGACACCACGCTCAGGCCCAGGGTCACGGCCGAGCCGTAGAAGATGCCAGCCGTCATGCCGTGGTCCAGCATGGCGCCGAACACCGGCGCCGCCAGGCAAAAGCCCAGGTCCAGCCCCGAATACACCGTGCCATACACGCGGCCCGTGGCGCCGGGGGGCGCGGCGCGCTTGATCAGCATGTCGCGCGAGGGGCCGGCCAGGCCTGTGCCCAGCCCTGCCACCGAGGCCACCACCAGCGCCACCATGCCCGGCAGCAGCCCCGAGGCCACCACCACCAGCAGCGCGGCCGAGCCCAGCAGGCACACCGAGATGATCTTCTCCAGCCGCTGCACCCGCCCCACCAGAAAGCCCCCCACCAGCATGCCCGCCGCGCCGCACAGCATGTAGCCCGTGACCACCATGGCCGTCACGCTCAGCGGCAGGCCGTACATGGACTGCAGCGCGGGGCTGGCGAAACTCTGGATGGCGCTCAGTGCGCAGGTGCTCCAGAAGAAGAACGAGAAACACAGCCACACCGAGGGCAGCTTGAGGAAGGCCATGGGGTGCTCGGGCTTGGCCGCCCCTGCCCCGCCCTTGGCCTGGTGCGCCCAGGCGCCCTGGCGGTCGTCCAGCGCGTCGCGGTTCCAGACCATGATGGCCAGCACCACCAGGGCGAACAGGCCCCCGCTCAGGCAGGCCGCGCGCCACGAACCCGGGGCGGCGGCAAAACCCGCCACGACCCCCGCCGCCGCGGCCCAGCCCAGGTTGCCGCTGATGCCGTGCACCGAAAAGCCATGCCCCAGGCGCTGTGGTGACACGCGTTTGTTCAGAATCGTGAAGTCCACCGGGTGGAACGGCGCATTGCCCAGCCCGGCCAAAGCCGCCGCCAGCAGCAGGCCCGTGTAGCCCTGCGCCGTGCCCGCCGCAAGACCTGCGGCCGCAAAACTCGACAGCGCAAAAAACATCACCGGCCGCGCGCCCACGCGGTCCACCAGGAAGCCCGACAGCGCCTGGCCCACGCCCGAGATCACGAAGAACACCGACACCAGCAGGCCCAGCTCGGAATAGCTGAAGCCGAACTCCCCGATCAGCCACGGAAACAGCGGCGGCAGCAGCATGTGAAAGAAGTGCGAGCTGCCGTGGGCCAGGCCGATGAGGCCAATGGTGCGGGCGTCCTGCCGCAGGGGGACAGGGTTGGCGAGGGTGCTGGAGGAAGAAGCAGTCATGGGCTCGATCTTAGGCAGCATGGCCTCGGCAGGTTTACGATAGGCAGACAACTTCTATCGCAAACATGCCAAACCCGCCTACCGAACTCGCCGTGCCCGCCGAACTGGGGGTAGAGCACTTTGCGGCCCAGGCCGTGTCCCGCGCGCCCGCAGGCAAGCCGCGCGGCATGTCGTACGTGGACTCGCTCACGCCCGAGCTGTTTGTGCCCACCGCCGCCCGCCCGGTGCGCGCCAAGCTGCGCTGGCTGGCCGCCGACACGCAGGTGATGCCCCACAGCCACCCGTGGGCGCAGGTGGCGATCTCGACCACGGGCGTGATCCGGCTCACGGTCAACCACGGCACCTACATCGTGCCGCCCTCGCGCGCGCTGTGGATTCCGCCCGGCGTGGAACATGCCGTGACCATGGTCGAAGACGCCGACCTGCGCACGCTGTACTTCCACCAGCCCCGGGGCCGCTGCGGCCCAGGCGTGCCGCGCGACCAGGAAGACGCCTGGCGCCAGTGCCGCGTGCTGGAGGTGTCCGACCTGCTGCGCGCCCTGGTGCGCGAGATGCCCACCGCGCCCGACGGCGGCCCCGCGATCAGCCCCGCCGACCTGCGGCGCGAACAGCATTTGAGCGCCCTGGTCAGGGACGAACTGGCCCGCGCCGCCGCCGTGAAGCTGGGCGTGGACCTGCCCCAGGACAAGCGCCTGCGCCACCTCTGCGAAGCCGTGCTGGCCGACCCCACGCGCCACGACACCCTGGCCGACTGGGCGCAGGACACGGGTGCCAGCCCCCGCACCGTGGCGCGGCTGTTCCGCTCCGAGCTGGGCAGCACCTTTACCCAATGGCGCCAGCAGGTCATCCTGGCCAAGGCCGTGTCGCTGGCCGCCGGCCGCATGCCCATGGGCCAGATCGCCGCCGAACTGGGCTACAGCCCCAGCGCCTTCAGCGCCATGGTGCGCAAGTCGGTGGGGCAGCCGCCGGGGCGGTTTCTGGGGCAGCAGCAGCCGGCGGCCGTGGTCCCGTAGCCCCGTGCGTTTCGTGCAGCCAAGGCGCCGGGCCTCATGCGCCAGGTTCTGTACAGGCTTTGCAGGCCCATGCTTGCCTCATATTGGCTCATATTGCCGCTATGCAATAGAACCACATGCCTGGACAGCTATCAAAAAATGAGCATTCTGATGTCCCAGTGGCTGCAGTGCGCCGCAACTGCCGTTAAGGTTGCGGTCTGTTATCGCCCCACCCTGCCGAGTCCATGACCACCCCACCGCCCGCACGCACCTTCCACAGCTACGAACCCCGCCAGGGCCACGGCCTGCCGCACGACCCGTTCAACGCCATTGTGGGGCCGCGCCCCATTGGCTGGATTTCCACGCAAAGCGCCACGGGCGCCACCAACCTGGCGCCCTACAGCTTCTTCAATGCCTTCAACTACGTGCCGCCCATCGTGGGCTTTGCCAGCATTGGGTACAAAGACACGGTGCGCAACGTGCAGGCCACGAGCGAGTTTGTGTGGAACCTGGCCACCCGCGACCTGGCCGAGGTGATGAACCAGAGCTGCGCCGCTGTGCCACCTGAAGTGAGCGAGTTCGACCTGACCGGCCTCACCCCCCTGCCCTCCACGCGCGTGCGCCCGCCGCGCGTGGCCGAAAGCCCGGTCACCTTTGAATGCCGCAGCACGCAGATCCTGCAGCTGCAGGGGGTGGACGGGGCCCCGGTGGACACCTGGCTGGTGCTGGGCGAGGTGGTGGCCGTGCACATCGATCAGGCGCTGCTGAAAGACGGTGTTTACGACACCGCCAATGCGGGGCACATCCTGCGCGGCGGCGGCCCGGCGGACTATTTCACGGTGGGGCCGGAGCAGTTGTTCAGGATGTACCGGCCCCGGTGAGCTCCGGGCGCTCAGCGCTGCAGCGGTGCACACAGCCCGCCCTGGGGCGCGCGTGCCCACTGTTCCAGCCAGGCCCATACCTGCTGCAGACCGTCCCTCCGAGGTTCACCGCTCGCCGCAGGCTGCTGCAGGCCATGGTCTGCGCCCTCCATGCGGCGCGCGCACCACCCGGCGGGTGAACGCGGAGCTGCCCGTTGCGCAAACCGTTCGTAGGCCTGGGCAGGCACCAGCGCATCGTCCCCGCCCCACACCTGCAACACCGGCCAGGGGCCGTCGATGAGCGGCTGCGCCACGGGCCCGCTCGACAGGTCGCGCCAGTCACCCAGGCCGCGCCCCC
>Ga0066256_1002598_pt2 | contig 18789 bp, 13 predicted proteins | sample ThiBio_1000_biof_FD_87107 | JGI IMG/M metagenome (GOLD analysis project Ga0066256, IMG submission 87107) | Wastewater bioreactor microbial communities from Cape Town, South Africa - Thiocy_expt_1000_biof (version 2) | ecosystem: Engineered > Bioreactor > Thiocyanate-remediating >...
CTGCAAGGGATCCAGCAACGCGTCGAACAACGCCTACAGGCTGATGGCCAATGGCTATGTCGATCTCGGCACCTATGTCGGCATCACGCCCTATATCGGCGCCGGCGCCGGCGTCGTCTACAGCAAGCGCAGCAGCGCGGTCGGCGCGAAGAACTGCGTCCCGACCAGCAGCAGCGTCGTCAGCAACGGCAGCACCGTCACGACCCAGTTCAACTGCGACGATTCCGCCGGCTATGATGGGCAGGTGAGCTCGAAGGCCAGCTATGACTTCGCATATGCGCTGGCCGCCGGCCTGTCCTACCAGGTGACCAAGAACCTGTCGGTCGATCTCGGCTACGAATATTTCGCGGTGCCGGGCGCCGAGTATGTCGCCTATGACAATGGCGCCTTCGACGTTCACAAAGGCGTCAACTTCCAGACCGTCAAGCTCGGACTGCGCTACGATCTCTGGTGACGCACAAGCCGGGAAAACTCGGAAACGGCGGGTCTTGCGGCCCGCCGTTTGCTTTTGCGCCACCATCTGTCTCGGCGCGGGTATCCCGCAAGCGACAAAAACTTTCTTCTTGACGCCCGAACCCTGAACGCCTATCGCCGTCCGTGGGCCACCCCTCCCCAACGAGGGGCCACTATCTGGAAGGATAGACCACGATGACGACACCTGCGAAGCCCGGACTCCGTCCGGCAAACCCCAATTTTTCCTCAGGTCCCTGCGCAAAACGTCCCGGCTGGTCGGTCGAGGCGCTGACGAAGGCCGCGCTCGGACGTTCCCACCGCGCCAAGATCGGCAAGGCCAAGCTCGAGCAGGCGATCGAGCTGACGCGCGAGATCCTGCAAGTGCCGGCGGGCTACCGCATCGGCATCGTGCCGGCATCGGACACCGGCGCCGTCGAGATGGCGCTGTGGTCGCTGCTCGGCGAACGCGGCGTCGACATGGTCGCCTGGGAAAGCTTCGGTTCCGGCTGGATCACCGACGTCGTCAAGCAGCTGAAGCTCGCCGACGTGCGCCGCTTCGAGGCCGCTTATGGCGAGCTGGCCGATCTCGCCAAGGTCGACTTCGACCGCGACGTCGTCTTCACCTGGAACGGCACGACCCGGGGCGTTCGCGTGCCGAACGGCGTTTTCATCCCCGCCGATCGCAAGGGCCTCACCATCTGCGACGCCACCTCGGCGGCCTTCGCGCAACGGCTCGATTTCGAAAAGCTCGACGTTGTCACCTTCTCCTGGCAGAAGGTGCTGGGCGGCGAGGGCGCGCATGGCATGCTGATCCTCAGCCCGCGCGCCGTCGAGAGGCTGGAAACCTACAAGCCGGCCTGGCCACTGCCGAAGATCTTCCGCCTCACCTCGGGCGGCAAGCTCATCGAAGGCATTTTCAAGGGCGAGACCATCAACACGCCGTCCATGCTGTGCGTCGAGGACTATCTCGACGCCCTCCACTGGGCGAAGTCGATCGGCGGGCTTGAAGGGGTGATTGCCCGCGCGGACGCCCATGCCGCCGCGCTCGATCGGGTCGGCCACGCCCCGCCCCGGCTCCGCCACCCGGCCGTCGATCCGGCCACCCCCTCCCACCCCTCGGTGTGCCCGCCCCTCACCGACCCCCACGCGGCTTTCACCAAGGGCATCGTCTCGGCGCTCGACAAGGAAGGTGTGGCCTACGACATCGGTTCCTATCGCGACGCCCCGACCGGCCTACGCATCTGGTGCGGCGCCACCGTCGAGACCTCTGACCTCGAGGCGCTGTTGCCTTGGCTCGACTGGGCCTTCGCAACGCAGAAGGCCTCGCTCAGGGCCGCGGCCTGAGACCTATGGCGGCCACCGCGCCGCCATTTCCCTCGATATCCGATTTTTCCCTCAAGGAGGCCGCTATGGCGCCCCGCGTTCTCGTTTCCGACAAACTCTCGACGACCGCCGTTCAGATCTTCAAGGATCGCGGCATCGAGGTCGACTACCTGCCCGACCTCGGCAAGGACAAGGAAAAGCTCCTCGAAGTCATCGGCCAGTATGATGGCCTCGCGATCCGCTCGGCGACAAAGGTCACCGAGAAGCTAATCAATGCCGCGACCAGGCTCAAGGTGGTCGGGCGCGCCGGCATCGGCGTCGACAACGTCGATATCCCTGCGGCGAGCCGCAAGGGTATCATCGTGATGAACACGCCCTTCGGTAATTCGATCACCACGGCCGAGCATGCCGTCGCGATGATCTTCGCGCTCGCCCGCCAGATTCCCGAAGCCAATGCCTCGACGCACGCCGGCAAATGGGAAAAGAACCGCTTCATGGGCGTCGAGATCACCAGCAAGACGCTCGGCGTGATCGGCTGCGGCAACATCGGTTCGATCGTCGCAACGCGCGGCGTCGGGCTGAAGATGCACGTCGTTGCCTTCGACCCGTTCCTTTCCGACAGCCGCGCCTCGGAACTGGGCGTCGAAAAGGTCGAGCTCGACGAGCTCTTTGCCCGCGCCGACTTCATCACGCTGCACACGCCGCTGACCGACAAGACGCGCAACATCATCGACGCCGCGGCGATCGCCAAGATGAAGAACGGCGTGCGCATCATCAACTGTGCGCGTGGCGGGCTGATCGTCGAGGCAGATCTCGTGGCGGCGCTGAAGAGCGGCAAGGTCGCCGGCGCCGGTGTCGACGTGTTCGAGGTAGAGCCGGCCGAGCAGAACGCCCTGTTCGGCATGGAAAACGTGGTTGCAACGCCGCATCTCGGCGCCTCGACGGCGGAAGCGCAGGAGAATGTCGCGCTACAGGTCGCCGAGCAGATGTCGGACTACCTGATCAAGGGGGCCGTCTCCAACGCTATCAACATGCCGTCGATCACGGCGGAGGAAGCGCCCAGGCTCAAGCCGTTCGTCAAGCTCGCGGAAGTGCTGGGCGCCTTTGTCGGCCAGGTCACCGAGGATCCGATCAAGGAGGTCGAAATCCTGTTCGACGGTTCGACCGCGACCATGAATACGCGCGCGCTGATCAGTGCGGCACTCGCCGGCCTGATCCGGCCGCAGGTCGCCGACGTCAACATGGTCTCGGCGCCGATCATGGTGAAGGAACGCGGCATCATCGTCGCCGAGGTGAAGCGCGACAAGTCCGGTGTTTTCGACGGCTACATCAAGCTCACCGTCAAGACCGAGCACATGACACGCTCGATCGCCGGCACCTGCTTCTCGGACGGCAAGCCGCGCTTCATCCAGATCAAGGGCATCAACCTCGATGCCGAGGTCGGGCAGCACATGCTCTACACCACCAATGCCGACGCGCCGGGCATCATCGGCCTGCTGGGCACGGTGTGCGGCGAGAATGGCGTCAACATCGCCAACTTCCAGCTTGGCCGCAACAGGCCGGGCGGCGATGCCATCGCGCTGCTCTATCTCGACGCGCCCTTCCCGGAAAAGGTGCTGGAACAGGTGCGGGCGCACAAGTCGATCGACTCGGCCAAGCGGCTGCAGTTCGACGTGAACGGCCTGTAGATCGACCCGAGCCTGGACCCGGATGGCGCCCGGTTCGACAAGCGATGATTTGTGAAGCGAAGGCGCGGCTCCGGCCGCGCCTTTCTTCTTTCAGGCGCCTGCTTAGAAGCTCCCCTCAGGGGACGGTGGCCGGCTCGGTGGCCTCGCTGCCGCTGTATTCGGCCAGCGTGATGCCGCTGAGCACCAGCACCAGAGCCAGCGCCTGATAGAGTTGGAACGTCTCGCCGACGATCAGCACGGAGAGCAGCGTGCCGAAGATCGGCACCAGGTTGATGAACAGGCCTGCCCGGTTGGCGCCGATCAGTTCGTTGCCTTTGATGTAGAGTATCTGCGAGACAATCGAGGCCCCGGTGGCCGTGTACAGGATCACCAACCAGCCCTGGACGTCGGGGGCGACCATCCGGCCGGCCGTCACTTCCCAGATGAAGAACGGCAGCGAGGTGACGAGCGCGACGATCGACAGCGCCAGCATCAGGCTCTGCCAGCGCATGGCGGGCTTCAGCCGCAACCCCACCGAATAACCGCTGTAGAGAAACAGCGCGACCAGCATGATGGCGTCGCCGAAATTGAGCTCCAGCGTCAGCAGCCGGCGGGGATCGCCGTGGCAGGCGGTCAACACCACGCCGATGATGGTCAGCGCGACGCCGGCGATCTGGGCCCAGCTTACCCGCAGCCGGAAGAAGACGAAGTTGGCGACGATGATCAGGATCGGAATCGCCGCCTGCTCGATCGATACGTTGATGGCGGTCGTATAGCTCAGCGCCGTGTAGAAAATGGTGTTGAAGAGGGTGAAGCCGCTGGCGCCCAGCATGGTCAGCAGCAGCCAGTGCTGGCGGACGACCGGCCAGTCCTGCCGCAGACCGCGCCAGCCGAGGGGCAGCAGGAAGAGCACGGCCAGTACCCAGCGCAGGAAGACCAGCGTCATCGGCGACACGTGACCGACGGCGAGCTTGCCGGCCACCGAGTTGCCGCCCCAGAGCAGCATGGTCAACATCAGATAGAGGTAGGCGCGTCTGTGCATGGCACGTTCCAGCCCGGGCGGGATGCGTTCGGCGGAAATCGGGCATTCCGCCCTGTCGTGTTTGATTTCGCCGCATTTACGCGGCGCCCGGCATACCCATCCGGCCGCGAATGCCGGCCAAGCGGGTTTCCAATGCCGGCCTATTGTGCCGGCGCGTTCAAGTAAATGATGTCAAAGCCCAAAATTGTTGTGCCTCGGAACGCTTTTGGCACCAAAGAAAGGTCGCGCTCGCATGGTCTTGAGGCTATAGAGGCCTGTCGTTCCGTACCAGATTCAAGCCGCTCCGGCGGTGCCTCAAGGGAAAACAGATATGGCCAATGTGGTGGTCGTCGGCTCGCAATGGGGCGACGAAGGCAAGGGCAAGATCGTGGACTGGCTGTCCGAGCGCGCCGATGTGGTGGTGCGCTTCCAGGGCGGCCACAATGCCGGCCACACGCTGGTCGTGGACGGCAAGGTCTACAAATTGTCGCTGCTGCCATCCGGCGTGGTGCGAGAGGGCAAGCTTTCCGTCATCGGCAATGGCGTGGTCTTCGACCCGCACGCCTTCGTCGCGGAAGTGGCCAAGCTGGAGGCGCTGGGCGTCAGCGTGACGCCCGACCGCCTGAAAATAGCCGAAAACACCGCGCTTATCCTGTCGCTGCACCGGGAACTGGACGGCTTCCGCGAGGATGCCGCGTCCAACTCGGGCACGAAGATCGGCACGACCCGCCGGGGCATCGGACCCGCCTATGAAGACAAGGTGGGCCGCCGTGCCGTGCGGGTGATGGATTTGGCGGACTTGGAAACGCTTCCCCTGAAGGTGGACAGGCTGCTGACGCACCACAACGCGTTGCGTCGCGGGCTTGGCCATGCCGAGGTCGCGCATGAGACGATCATGCAGGAGCTGACTTCGGTCGCCGACCGCATCCTGCCCTATATGGACCGCGTCTGGAAAATCCTCGACGACAAGCGGCGCGCCGGCGAGCGCATCCTGTTCGAGGGCGCGCAGGGCACGCTGCTCGACATCGATCACGGCACCTATCCATTCGTGACCTCGTCCAACACCGTGGCTGGACAGGCCGCGCCCGGCTCCGGCATCGGGCCTGGCGGCATCGGCTATGTGCTGGGCATCACCAAGGCCTATACGACGCGCGTCGGAGAGGGGCCGTTCCCGACCGAGCAGGACAATGAGGTGGGCGAATTCCTCGGCACACGCGGGCATGAGTTCGGCACGGTCACTGGCCGCAAGCGGCGCTGCGGCTGGTTCGACGCCGTGCTGGTGCGCCAGGCCGTGGCCGTCAACGGCATCAACGGCATCGCGCTCACCAAGCTGGACGTGCTCGACGGCCTCGACGAGATCAAGGTGTGCACCGGCTATCGGCTCGACGGCGTCGAGATCGATTACCTGCCCGCCAGCCAGGGGGCCCAGGCGCGGGTCGAGCCCATCTACGAGACCCTCGAAGGCTGGAAAGGCACCACGGCCGGCGCGCGTAGCTGGAACGATCTGCCCGCCCAGGCGGTCAAATATGTACGCTACATCGAGGAGCTGATCGGCGCCCCGGTCGCGCTTCTTTCCACCAGCCCGGAACGGGACGACACAATACTTGTGACCGATCCGTTTCAAGACTAGTTTCACAGCCCTTCCTGGCGTTACGGCTGATTTGCGGGGGCCGGCTCGGGAACAGAATGCAGGTCAACTGACGCATGGCAGATTTCGTTAGTGTTCTGAAAAAGCAGCTCGAGAAGAAGGGCGATCCTTCGTTCGAGGTGCGCAAGCAGATATACGATGGCGCGCGTGCGGTGCTGGCGAAGAAGCTCGCCGACTATTCCCCACCGCTCCCCGCCGACGTCATCACCAAGCAGAAGCGATCGCTCGAGGATGCCATCGCGAGCGTCGAGCGGGATTACGCCAAGCCCGTGGCGAAGCCGGCGCCCGAGGTTGATCCGCTGGCGGAGCTGGAGCACATCTTCTCCTCCATCGACCGCAACAAGAACCAGCCCAGCCATGTGCGGCAGCCGCTGGGTCCATTGCCCGGCACGCCGGATCCGCTCAAGCCGAAGGCCGCGTCTGAGCCCGTCAGATCGCCGCTCGCCAGGCCGGAGCCTGCAAGGCCGCCGCTTGCCAAATCGGAACCGGCCAGGCCGCCGCTTGCCCGATCTGAGCCGGCCATGCCGCCGCTCACCAAGCCGGAACCGGCCAGGCCGGCATCGCCGGCCGCGCGCAACGAACCGAGCTGGCAAAGGCCGGCGCCGCCGCCATCCGCTCCGACGCGGTCTCCTCCGCCGCTCGTCGGCATGGATCAGGCCGAGCCGGACGACCAGTTGGACGACCTGCCGGGTAATGATGAGCCTGCGTCGGACACTTTCGAACGTCTGCGTCCCGCCAAGCGCAAGCGTGGCTATGGCGGGTTGATCGCCGCCGTGGTGGCATTGCTGGTGCTTGCCGGCGGTGGCTACGGACTTTGGCTGAACAAGGACGCCCTCAGCGGCATGTTTGCGTCCAAGCAGACGTCCACGGCGAAGATCGAGCCGCTGAAGCAGACGCCCACGAAGCCTGCCGCGAACGGCACGGCGCCGGCCACGGCCACGCCGGGCAGCGAGGGCGAGGGATCGAAATTCACGCAGCGCCTGTCGCCTGAAGGCAAGGAAACCGATCCCGGCCCGGCCGGCGGCCAGAGCACTGTCGGTGAAGGCGAATCGGTGGCCGCGCTGACCACTCCGCCGCCTACGCCGGCGGCACCGGCCGCGCAGCAGCCGGCGCCGGCCGGGGCAACCCCGGCTCCCGCGGCGCCAGCTCCCGCGACGCCGGCCACGCCAGAAACCAATCCGGCTACGCCTCCGGCCGCAGGGACGGCAGGTGCCGCCGCGCCGGCGGGCGCGACGCCGGCCACGCCTCCGGCGGAGGCCACGGTGCCTGTCGGCCAGAAGGCGATCTTCTATGAAGAGCGCACCAATTCATCGCAGGGTTCGGCCGAACCGGGCAGCATCGTGTGGTCGCTGGTGCAGGAATCGCCCGGCGGCGACCTGCCTCCGGAGCCGGCGATCCGCGCCGAGGCCACCATTCCTGGCAAGGACATCCAGCTGCGCATGACCATCCGGCGCAACACGGACCAGACACTCCCTGCCAGCCATATCATCGAGATGATCTTCCTCACGCCAGAGGGCTTCGAGGGCGGCGGCGTCGACAATATCCTGCGCATTGCCATGAAAGGCTCCGAGCAGGATGCTGGCAGCCCGCTTATCGGCATTCCGGCCAAGATCGCCGACGGCTTCTTCCTGGTGGCGCTCAACGATACCAAGGCTGACAAGGACGCCAATCTGACGCTGCTGCGTAGCCAGGATTGGATCGACGTGCCGGTCGTCTACAAAAGCGGACGGCGCGCGCTGTTGACCATGGAAAAGGGCATTCCGGGCGAGAAGGTGTTCGACGACGCGCTCAAGGCCTGGGCGACGAAGACTTCGGGATAAGGTGAGGGCGTCCTAGAAGCCTTGGAGCAGCAGGTCGCCTCTCTTTCGTGCGCATGAAGTAGGCGCATGAAAGCATGCAGGCAAGAGAGCTAGCCCTCCATCTCCTCGCGCAGCATTTCCAGTTCCAGCCACTCTTCCTCGAGGGCGGCGAGCGTCACGCGCTCCTTGTCGAGCGCGGCGATGGTCTTCTGGAACGAGGCGGGGTCGCGCTCGTAGAAGGACGGGTCGGCGATGTTGTTTTCCAACCGCGCGATCGACGCCGTCACCGCCTCGATCCTCTTGGGCAGGGATTCGAGCGCGAATTTCTGCTTGAACGAGAGTTTCCTGGCCGGGCCTTTCGAAGCTGCCTGCTCCGGCCTGGCCGATGCGGTCGTTTCCGTGGTTTCCGCCTTCGGTCGCGCCTTGCGTTCCTCCAGCCTCGATCCGCCACGCTGCGCCAGCATGTCCGAATAGCCGCCGGCATATTCGATCCAGCGCCCGCCGCCGTCCGGCGCGATCACGCTGGTGACGGTGCGATCGAGGAAATCGCGGTCGTGACTGACGAGGATGACCGTGCCTGCAAAGCCGGCGACCAGTTCCTGCAGGAGCTCGAGTGTCTCCATGTCGAGATCATTGGTCGGTTCGTCGAGCACCAGAAGATTGGCGGGACGGGCCAGGACGCGCGCCAGCAGGAGGCGCGCGCGCTCGCCGCCGGAAAGCTCGCGTACCGGCGTGCGCGCCTGCTCCGGCTTGAACAGGAAGTCCTTCATGTAGGACACGACGTGGCGCTGCTCGCCATTGACGAGCAGGTTCTCGCCGCGCCCGTCGGTGAGGTAGTGGGCCAGCGTCTCCTGCGGGTCGACCGCTTCGCGCTTCTGGTCGAGCGTGGCGATCTCGAGGTTGACGCCGAGCCGCACTGTGCCGGCGTCAGGCGTAAGCTCGCCGGTCAGCATCTTGAGAAGCGTCGTCTTGCCGGCGCCGTTCGGTCCGACGAGGCCGAGCCGGTCGCCGCGCTGGATGCGGGTGGAGAACCCTTTCACAACAGTGAGGTCGACGAAGCTCTTCTCGATGCCCTTCGCCTCGATCACCAGCTTGCCGGACTCGGCCGCGTCGCTGGCCACCATGGTCGCGGTGCCCTCGGCGCCGCGATGGCTGCGGAAGCGCTGGCGCATGGTCTGCAACTCGCCGAGGCGCCGCATGTTGCGTTTGCGCCGGGCCGTCACGCCATAGCGCAGCCAGTGCTCCTCGCGCACGATCTGGCGGCCGAGCTTGTGCTGCTCGCGCTCTTCTTCCTCGAGCACCTGGTCGCGCCATTCCTCGAAATGAGCAAACCCCTTGTCGAGCCGCCGCGTCTGGCCACGATCGAGCCAGACGGTGGCGCGCGAGACGCGTTCCAGGAAACGACGGTCGTGCGAGATCAGGATCACCGCCGAAGAGGTGCGGGCGAGCTCCTCTTCCAGCCATTCGATAACCGAAAGGTCGAGATGGTTGGTCGGCTCGTCAAGAAGAAGGATGTCGGGTTCCGGCGCCATGGCGCGCGCAAGGGCCGCGCGGCGCGCCTCGCCGCCGGAAAGGTCGGCAGGCCGCTCGTCGCCGGACAGGCCGAGATGCTCCAGCAGGTAGGTGGCGCGATAAGGATCGTCGGCGGGGCCGAGCCCCGCCTCGACATAGGCGCGCACGCTGGCGAAACCGTCCATGTCGGGCATCTGCGGCAGGTAGCGCACCGTGGCCGAAGGCTGGCGGAAAACCTCGCCGTCCTGCGGCTCTATCAGCCCGGCCGCGATCTTGAGCAGGGTCGACTTGCCGGAGCCGTTGCGGCCGACCAGCGCGATCTTGTCGCCGGCCGAGGCGCTGAGCGCCGCGCCGTCGAGCAGCGGCGTGCCGCCGAAGGTCAGCTTGATGCCATCGAGGTTGAGGAGCGGCGGCGCCATGTCAGCTTCCTGGAAGAAGGTAGGGGTGGGCGAGCAGCAGCGCACGGCCTTGCTCCAGAGCGATCCGGAGCCGGCCTCTCACCTCATTGGAAATGGTCAGCGAGGAGCCAAAAGCCACCTCGACGCGGTCCAACGGCCACTTCGCGCCGATCACCGTGAGGCCGGCGAGCGCGGAAAAGCCGAGCACCGAAAACAGCGTACCGTCGGCATAGTCGAATTCGGCCTTGCCCGGCAGCAGGGGCACGCCTTCCTGCGCGCCACTGGTCAGGATGACTTCCGTGCCGGCCTCGGCCAGGCGCACGGCAAGCGCCAGATGAAGGAAGGCATGGTCGGCGCGCCGGCCGCCGAAGGCGCCGGCCAGCACCAGGCGGGTGGCGCCGCGCTCGAGCGCGACGGCTATGGCCAGTTCGCCGTCGGTCTTGTCCTTTTCGGCCGGAAACACCTGGCGCTCGACCGAGGCGAGATCGTCGGGGAGATCGGCAGGCACGGAATCGAAATCGCCGACCCAGAGCTCGGGCAAGAGGCCCAGCATCCGCGCGTGGCCGATGCCGGCGTCGGCGGCGATGACACGGGCGCCCTCGACCTGGCGGTCGAGGCGCGGCGTTCGGACAAGCTCGCCGCCCAGGAGAATGGTGAAGGTACTCATGCGCGTCGCCCTTACCAGCCCCGCTGCGGAAACGGAAGGCGAAACGGCGGGCAGCGCCATCGCTGTCCGGCAAACTACCGCTTGCGTGGCGTATCGGGCGGGCTTATGTGTCGAGGCGCTCTAACGGGGTGCCGGGCGCCATTTTTGGCGGATCGGCTGAGAGGCAGACATGCCAACCCGCTGAACCTGATCCGGTTTGTACCGGCGGAGGGATTAGACGTTTCGGACCATCCGACGCCTCAATTCCTTTCAACACCAACGAAGGAGGCGCCGATGCGCACAATCTTGCCCCGTCTTGTTCTGGCCCCAGGCCTCGTTGCACTCATGGCGGGGGCAGCCCCCCCCCTCGCCCAAGACCAGCCCACCCGCTACACCCCGTGGAGGTCCACCCACGGCCCGGCGCCCCGTCCCCGGGTTAGGAAAGGAGTCGGGGGCAGGTGCGGCTGCGAGCTGGATTTCGTCTCGGTCGCAGACGGCGTGGCGCTGCTCAACCGCGTCAAGCTGGAAGGCGCTTCCACCAAGGCCGACATCGTGCTCGGCCTGGACACCAACCTCACGGCCGAAGCCAAGGCCACCGGCCTCTTCGCGCCGCATGGCACGGTGTCGGGCGCGGCTGTGCCCGGCGGCTGGAGCGACGACACCTTCGTTCCCTTTGACTACGGCTATTTCGCCGTCGTCTATGACACCGAAAAGCTGAAAGAGCCGCCGAAGAGCTTGAAGGAGCTCATCGAAGGAAGCGCCGCCGACAAGATCGTCATCCAGGATCCGCGCACCTCCACGCCTGGCCTCGGCCTGCTCCTGTGGGTCAAGTCGGTCTATGGCGACAAGGCGCCGGAGGCCTGGGCCAAGCTCAAGGGGAAGGTGCTGACGGTGACGCCTGGCTGGAGCGAGGCCTATGGCCTGTTTACCAAGGGCGAGGCGCCGATGGTGCTTTCCTACACCACCTCGCCGGCCTACCACATGATCGCCGAGAAGACGGAGCGCTACCAGGCGGCTTCCTTCGAGGAGGGCGAGTACCTGCAGATCGAGGTCGCCGGCATCACCACGACCGGGGCGAAGAATCCCCTGGCCGAGAAGTTCATGGCCTTCATGACCGGGCCGAAGTTCCAGGACGTCATCCCGGAAACCAACTGGATGTTCCCGGCGGGCAAGACCGATGCGCCGCTCAACCCGGCCTTCGACAAGCTGGTGAAGCCGACGAAGACGCTGCTGTTCAGCCCGGACGAAGTTGCCGCCAACCGCAAGGCCTGGGTGGACGAATGGCTCTCGGTGATGAGCAAGTAGATCTAGGATGGCGCTTGAGCACCCCTCTCTGGCCTATCGGCCATCTCCCCCGCAAGGGGGGAGATCAAGCGCTCTGTCGGTTTCGCGAATCTCCCGCGCGGCAAGTGTGGCGCGACGATCGAAGCTGCTAATCTCCCCCATTGCGGGGGAGATGGCCGGCAGGCCGGAGGGGGGTGGGCGGAAACTCGACGCAGATAATCCTTCCGTCGAAACCAAACTCCTGTTTGGTTAGCGGAAATGCCGGCGTCCCGTTCCAACGACCCCCGCGTCACCGCAGGTGTCGTCGCCTTGGCGGCAATCAGCCTGCTCATCGGCGGCGCGCTTGCCGGGCTCGCCTTCGAAGGCGCGAGCGACCCATCCGGAGCTCTCTCCGCCTTTGATGGCTATCTGTTCCGTGTCGTGCGCTTCACCCTTTGGCAGGCGGCGCTTTCGACGTTGCTTTCGGTGGCGCCGGCACTGTTGGTGGCACGCGCTCTGTCGCGGCATCCGCGCTTTCCCGGCCGTCGCCTCATCCTGCAGCTCTTTGCCGTGCCGCTTGCCCTGCCGGCCATCGTCGCGGCGCTCGGCATCCTGACGCTCTATGGCCGCGCAGGCTATTTCGCCGGCGGACTGGCCTCGCTCGGCGGTGGGACTTGGGACGGCATATACGGGCTCTCCGGCATCCTCGTTGCCCATGTCTTCTTCAACATGCCGCTCGCCACGCGGCTCTTTCTCGAGGCGCTGGGCACCGTGCCGGCCGATCAGTGGCGGCTGGCGAGCCAGCTCGGCATGGGTCCCGGCTCGGCCTTCCGGCTGGTCGAGTGGCCGGCACTGCGCGCGGCCCTGCCGGGCGTCGCCGGCCTCGTCTTCATGCTGTGCGTCACCTCCTTCACCATCGTGCTCACGCTTGGCGGCGGACCACGGGCGACGACGCTGGAGGTCGCCATCTATCAGGCGCTGCGCTTCGATTTCGATCCGGCGCGCGCGGTTGCCCTGACGCTTTTGCAGATCGCGCTGACCGCCGTGGCGGTGCTGGCGCTGACCAGGCTTGGCGCCGACACGGTCGGTGATGCCAACCTGCCGGTGGCGCCGCGCCGCTATCTTTCGGTGGGCGCGGGCGAGACCGTGGTCAATGTCCTGCTGATCGGGCTCGCCCTGCTGTTCGTCGCCGGTCCGATGGCGGCCACCGTGGCCGCGGGGCTCGACGCGGATCTCGCCCGGCTCGCCGGCGAGGATGCGGTGCGGCGCGCCATGCTCACCAGCGCCGTGCTCGGCGTGCTTTCGGCGCTGCTGTCGGTGGCCTTGTCGCTGGCGCTGATCATGGCGCGGCGAGCGTTGGCGTCGCAACGGCGCGGCGCTCCCGCGTCGCTTCTCGAATACGCCACGGATACCGGCGCCGGCTTCGTCCTGGTGGTGCCGCCGATCGTCATCGGGGCCGGATGGTTCCTCGCGCTGCGCCATGTCGGCGACGTGCTCGCCATCGCGCCCTTCATGGTCGTCGCGGTCAACGCCGTCATGGCGATGCCCTTCGCCATTCGCGCCCTTCGGCCGGCCTACGATGCCGCCGCCGATCGACACGACAGGCTCTGCCTGCTGCTCGGTCTTTCCGGCTGGAACAGGCTGTGGCTGATCGACTGGCCTTCGCTGCGGCGGCCGCTTGCCACCGCTTCCGCCTTCGCCATGGCGCTGTCGCTTGGCGACCTCGGCGTGATCGCGCTGTTCGGCAGCGACTCCGTGCAGACAATGCCCTACCTGCTGCTCGCCCGCATGGGCAGCTACCGCACGCAGGATGCCGCCGGCCTGGCGCTGATGCTTGGACTGGCCTGCCTGGCGCTTATGCTGGTGGCCGACAGGCTGGGACAGGGAGGCAGGCGATGACGCCGGACAAGAGGGGCCAACCCGGCGGGGCGGAGGTGCGGCTGGAGAATGTCTCCTTCAGCTATGGCGAGACCAAACTCGCCTTCGATATTGCATTCCAGGCATCGCGGATCACGGCCGTCATGGGTCCCAGCGGCTCTGGGAAATCGACACTGCTCAACCTGGTCGCCGGCTTCGAGATGCCGGACGCCGGTCGCGTGCTGATCGGTGGGCGCGATGTTTCGGACATGCCGCCTTCGGCCCGGCCGGTGTCGATGGTCTTCCAGGAAAACAACCTCTTTGCCCATCTGAGCGTCGAGGACAATGTTGGCCTTGGCCGATCGCCGGCGCTCCGGCTGGATGCAGCCGATCGCGATGCGGTCGCCGAAGCGCTGAGGCATACAGGTCTCTCCGGCAAGGAAAGGCGGTTGCCGCGCGAGCTGTCGGGTGGCGAACGCCAGCGCGTCGCGCTTGCCCGCGTGCTGGTGCGTGACCGGCCGGTGCTGCTGCTGGATGAGCCCTTTGCATCGCTCGGCCCCGCACTGCGCGAGGATATGCTCGGACTGGTGACGATGGTCCAGACGGAGCGGGACATGACGGTGCTGTTCGTTACGCACCAACCGGAGGACGCGCGCAGAATCGCGCAGGACGTCGTCTTTCTCGATGATGGGCGGATCGCGGCGCACGGAGACGCCGAGGGGTTTTTCACGGAAACTGGACCCGAAGCGTTCCTGCGCTATATCGGCAGGTACCCCGCCGACGGCGCATCACGAGATATTGCCCGGAAGCGGACATAATTTATGGTCAAACCGGTTCGGGGCGACGCGGCGCTTGCTTGCCATGCACAAGGCAGTGTGGCTAGGTCCGATTAGCGGAATCCGGCTTAGGCCGTGATTTGCCTCGGTATCTTGCTTTTCGATGAAAGCAAATCTTGCTTTCGGACAAGGTGATGAGGGATACCGTAAAGCTTTGATTTCGTGCGTGATCCGGACAAGGACGCGCGCGGGGAACCGAAAGGAAGCCGTCCTGCCGACCGGCGCTGAAAGAAAACGGATGAAGCCGCTGGCGCGTCTGATGACGCTGGCGAGCCTTGCCGTGGCCATGGCAAGCTGCCAGATGCTGACGCCGCCCGACGTGCAGGAGTCCGGCTTCCAGCCGTCCAACAAGCCGATAACCGTCGACAATGTCTCCGCCAACAGCAGGCTGGCGGAAATGGCCAAGGCGCAGCATCCACGCATCCTGGCCACTTATGGCGGCGAGTATTCGGACCCCAAGCTCGAGCGGATGGTCGCCAAGGTGGTCGGCAACCTGACGGTGGTGTCGGCCAATCCGACGCAGACCTATCGCATCACCATCCTCAACTCGCCCAACGTCAATGCCTTCGCGCTGCCGGGCGGATATCTCTACATCACGCGCGGCCTGCTGGCGCTGGCCAATGATTCCTCCGAGCTTGCGGCCGTCATCGCGCACGAGATGGGTCACGTCACCGCCAATCACGGCCTGCAGCGCCAGCAGCTCGAGGCCGAGGAAGGGCTGGCGACGAAGGTCGTCTCCGACGTGCTCGGCGACAGCCCGACGGCCAAGGCGGCGCTGATCCGCGGCAAGCTCAGGCTGGCGCAGTTCTCGCGCAACCAGGAACTGGAGGCCGATGCCATCGGCATCAAGTCGATCGGTGAGGCGGGCTACGACCCCTATGCCGCCGGCCGCTTCCTGCAGTCGATGTCGGCCTACACGGATTTCCGCTCGATCAGCGGCGCGACCGACGCCAGCCTCGACTTCCTGGCCACGCACCCCAACACGCCGCAGCGCATCGATCTCGCGCAGCGTCACGCGCGCCAGTTCGGCCCGCCAGGCGTCGGAACGCGCGATCGCGACTCGTTTCTCGCCGGCATAGACGGCCTGCTCTACGGCGATACGCCTGAGGAAGGTTATGTGCGCGGGGAAACCTTCCTGCATCCCGGCCTGGGCGTGTCGTTCTCGGTGCCCAACGGTTTCATCATCGACAATTCGGCGGCGGCGGTGACGGCGACCGGGCCGGGCGACATGGCGATCCGTTTCGACGGTGTGTCGATCGACAAGAACCGCCCATTGACCGACTACATACGCAGCGGCTGGGTGGCCGGCCTCGACAATGCCAGCGTCCAGCAGGAAACGATCAACGGCAACGAAGCAGCCATCGCCCATGCGGGCGCCGATGGCTGGCAGTTCGACATCGCGGTCATCCGCGCCGGCGGCCAGGTCTACCGGCTGTTGACGGCCGCACCCGCTGCGAGCACCTCGCTGGACGCCGTGGCCCGCTCGGTGAGCGGATCGTTCCGCATCCTCAGCGCCGCCGAGAAAGCGGCGCTCAAGCCGTTGCACATCCGCATCGTCACGGTGCAGGCGGGGCAGACCATGGGGTCGCTCGCCGCGCAGATGGTGGGCGTCGACCGCAAGCTCGACCTGTTCCGCGTGCTCAACGCGATGTCGCCAGGCGCCAGCGTCTCGACCGGCGACAAGGTCAAGATCGTCACCGACAAGTAAGTCTAAGCGCCCGCTTGGCGGCCGTGCTTCAGGCCGCCATGAATTCGGGGTTCTGCTTGATCAGCTCCGTCTTCAGCTTTTCCATGGCGCGCGCCTCGATCTGGCGGACGCGTTCCTTGGAGATGCCGAGCGTCTCGCCGAGGGCTTCCAGCGTCGCGCCGTCGTCGCTCAGCCGCCGTTCCTCGATGATCCTGAGTTCACGCGCGTTGAGCGCGCCCAATGCCGTCCGTAACCACACTGAGCGTCGCTGGTCGTCGATCGCGTCTCCTACTACCTCGTCCGGCAGGGGCTCTTCCGAGACCAGGAAGTCCATGCGCTCGGCGGCGCCGCCGTCATCGGCGAGCGGCATGTTGAGCGAGGAATCAGGCGCCGAAAGGCGTGAGTCCATCATGGCCACGTCGGCCTCGGGGACGCCGAGCGCCGAGGACACCTCGCGATAGAGTGCTGCGTTGGACAGTGGCTCGGCGCCGCTTGCCAGCCGCGCGCGCAGCCGGCGCAGGTTGAAGAACAGCGCCTTCTGCGCCGAACTGGTGCCGCCGCGCACGATCGACCAGTTGCGCAGGATGTAATCCTGCATCGAGGCGCGGATCCACCAGGTGGCATAGGTCGAGAAGCGCACCTCGCGCTCGGGCTCGAAGCGGGCCGCAGCCTCGAGAAGGCCGACATAGCCCTCCTGGATGAGATCGCCGAGCGGCAGGCCGTAATAGCGGAACTTCGCCGCCATCGAGATCACCAGGCGCATATGCGCGACGGTTATCCTGTGCAATGCGACCTGGTCGTTGTCTTCCTTCCAGCGCAAGGCCAGGTGGTGTTCCTCCTCGCGCTCCAGATAGGGCGCCCGCATCGCGGCGCGAACCATGACCCGTCCCGTTACGTCTTCCAGCATGTCACGCTCCTTGCCGCGTCACCTGTTGCGGTGCTGGCTTGGCGTCCCTTCCGGTTGGCCTGCTCCGGTTGACTTGGCGACGCCGCGCCCTATGGCGGTGAGAACGTGCCATGCTGATGAATGGTTCCGCTGCGATCGCCGGGAAGAAGCGGCGAGCGCACGAACCGTTCACGGCGTCGAGAGCGGGCGTCAATTCTCCTCAGTCGGCCACCTCTTTAGGATCACGTTTCAGAAATCCGTCGTTTTTGAAATCGGATTCCTTATTATGGCTCTGCGCATCTGGCAGTTTCCAGGCCTCACTATATGCCGGGCATCCGGCCAAGGACGGGATCACAGAAAAATGAAATGGCTCAAGTCGCTCATCGTCGCCGGCGCGCTGCAGGCGCTGGCTGTCACCGCCGGCCATGCCGGCGCCAATCTCGATCAGATCAAGCAGGCCGGTGTCATCAAGGTTGGCACGGAAGGAACCTACGCACCCTTCACCTATCATGACGCCTCCGGCACCCTTGTCGGCTTCGACGTCGAGATCGCCAAGGCGATAGCCGACAAGCTCGGCGTGAAGGTCGAGTTCCTCGAGGGCAAATGGGACGGGCTGATCGCCGGTCTCGACGCCAACCGCTACGACGCCGTCATCAACGAGGTCGGCATCACCGACGCCCGCAAGGCCAAGTACGATTTCTCCGATCCCTACATCGCGTCCAAGGCGGTGCTGATCGTTCGCGGCGACAACGCCGACATCAAGACCTTCGCCGACCTCAAGGGCAAGAAGTCGGCGCAGTCGCTGACGTCGAACTTCGGCAAGCTTGCGGAATCGAATGGCGCCGAATTGGTCGGCACCGACGGCTTCGACCAGTCGATCCAACTGCTTCTGACCGGCCGGGCCGACGCCACCATCAACGACAGCCTGTCCTTCCTCGACTTCAAGAAGCACAAGCCCGACGCCAATGTGAAGATCGCCGCGCAGGAAGAAAACGCCGACTATTCCGGCGTGATCGTGCGCAAGGGAGATCCGGAACTGGTCGCCGCCATCAACAAGGCGCTGGCCGACATCAAGGCCGACGGCACCTACAAGAAGATCGCCGACACCTATTTCGGCCAGGACGTGTCGAAATAGCCATCGCCGGGGGGCGACCCGACCACGCACTGCCTAGACGGCGAGCCATCTTTGACGGCTCGCCGTTTTTCGCGTGATATGCACCGACGTTCCTTACCAAGGCCGCCCATCCCCGGGTCTTCTGTTGCGGCGGATCGCGGACGGCCATCTTGCTTCCCATGAGCCGGATTTCACCCGGCTCCAAATCAAAGAGATAGAGCATTATGTCGTCCGAAAACCGTTTCACACTTTTCGGCATCATGCTCTAGGCGAGGAGGGCCTCGTGCCGCATTGGCTTCAACTGATGCTGGAATCGCTGCCGACGCTGTTGTGGGCGGCGCTGATCTTTACCGTGCCGCTGACGCTGCTGTCCTTCGCCTTCGGCCTTGCCCTGGGGTTGCTCACGGCGCTCGCCAGGCTGTTCGGACCAAGGCCGCTGGTGGCGCTGGCGCGGTTCTACGTCTGGATCTTCCGTGGCACGCCGCTTCTGGTGCAACTGTTCCTGATCTTCTACGGCTTGCCCTCCGTCGGCATCCTGCTCGACGCCTTCCCTGCGGCGCTGATCGGCTTCACCCTGAACATCGGCGCCTATTCGTCGGAGATCATCCGCGCCGTGATCGGCTCGGTGCCCAAGGGGCAGTGGGAGGCCTCCTATTCGATCGGCATGACCTGGGGGCAG
>Ga0066256_1001771_pt1 | contig 18773 bp, 20 predicted proteins | sample ThiBio_1000_biof_FD_87107 | JGI IMG/M metagenome (GOLD analysis project Ga0066256, IMG submission 87107) | Wastewater bioreactor microbial communities from Cape Town, South Africa - Thiocy_expt_1000_biof (version 2) | ecosystem: Engineered > Bioreactor > Thiocyanate-remediating >...
CCCCACGCTTTCGTGCATGAGCGTCAGTACAGGTCCAGGGGATTGCCTTCGCCATCGGTGTTCCTCCGCATATCTACGCATTTCACTGCTACACGCGGAATTCCATCCCCCTCTACCGTACTCTAGCCATGCAGTCACAAATGCAGTTCCCAGGTTGAGCCCGGGGATTTCACATCTGTCTTACATAACCGCCTGCGCACGCTTTACGCCCAGTAATTCCGATTAACGCTCGCACCCTACGTATTACCGCGGCTGCTGGCACGTAGTTAGCCGGTGCTTATTCTTACGGTACCGTCATGGACCCCAGGTATTAACCAGAGTCTTTTCGTTCCGTACAAAAGCAGTTTACAACCCGAAGGCCTTCATCCTGCACGCGGCATGGCTGGATCAGGCTTGCGCCCATTGTCCAAAATTCCCCACTGCTGCCTCCCGTAGGAGTCTGGGCCGTGTCTCAGTCCCAGTGTGGCTGGTCGTCCTCTCAGACCAGCTACAGATCGTCGGCTTGGTAAGCTTTTATCCCACCAACTACCTAATCTGCCATCGGCCGCTCCGTGAGCGCAAGGCCTTGCGGTCCCCTGCTTTCATCCTGAGATCGTATGCGGTATTAGCACAGCTTTCGCTGCGTTATCCCCCACTCTCGGGCACGTTCCGATGTATTACTCACCCGTTCGCCACTCGCCGCCATCCCGAAGGACGCGCTGCCGTTCGACTTGCATGTGTAAGGCATGCCGCCAGCGTTCAATCTGAGCCAGGATCAAACTCTACAGTTCGATCTTGTGTTTTTTGCCCCTCTCGGGGCTACTCAAAATTAAGAATTGAAGTGAACTTCACTTCTCTCTCATGAGCGTTTGCGAAGCTTTTTACAGCTTCTTTTGTTCCAAAGAACTTTAGGCCTCATGCCTCAAACGCCCACGCTTATCGGCTGTATGTTGTTAAGGTTCCATCCCCAGAAAAGCAGGCCATCAGCCCACCTCCCCGAAGCAGCTCGCCGCGATCAGCGAAGCCTTGAATTCTAGCAGGATTTTTAGCCAGCAGTCAAAAGATTTTGAAAATCTTCCGCCGCCACTCCCCTGCTCCCCACCTCCGGCCACCGCCTCGCTTCTCAGCAAAGCCGTCTTCAGCGGCGCCTGTGATTGTAGTACGAGAAAACCGTAGTGGCGACGTTCCCAGCCGAATTCTTCGGCTCCGCCCGGCGAGCGCGACACGACCGCGGAGCCGTCGGCGCAGCACGCTTGCCGATAATCCAGCCATGGCACTCATTACCCTCTCCGACGCGCAGCTTGCCTTTGGACACGTCGCCCTGCTCGACCACGCAAATTTTTCCTTGGAAGCGGGCGAGCGCGTCGGCCTCATAGGGCGCAACGGCGCTGGGAAGTCATCCCTCCTGAGAATCCTGGAGGGCACCCGCCTGCCCGACGATGGCACGCGGCATGTCCAACGAGGGATACGCCTGGCTTTCGTGGCGCAAGAACCTGTGCTGGAAGCCGGTGGCACGGTGTTCGATTGTGTCGCTGAAGGCCTCTCTTCGGTCGTCGCGCTGCTGGAGCGTTACCAGGCCGCCGCGCCGGGCGACGATCTCGATGCCTTGCAGACCCAGATCGAAGCGCAGGATGGCTGGGCCTGGCAGCAGCGTGTCGCCGAGACCTTGGAGCGCCTCCACCTGGACGGCTCCGCGCGCGTTGGCGATCTCTCCGGCGGCAACAAAAAGCGGGTGGCCCTCGCCCAGGCCTTGGTGACGCGCCCGGATGTCCTGCTGCTGGACGAGCCCACCAACCACCTCGACCTCGACTCGATCGAGTGGCTCGAAGGGCTGTTGCGCGATTTCAAGGGCAGCATCGTCACCATCACGCACGACCGCACGTTTCTGGACCGCGTGGCCTCCCGCATTGTCGAGCTGGACCGCGGCCGGCTGCTTTCCTACCCGGGGAATTTTTCGCAATATGTGGCGCAAAAGGAAGCGCAAATGCAGCAGGAGCGCGTCCTAGCGGCGAAGGCCGACAAGCTGCTGGCCCAGGAGGAAGTCTGGATCCGCAAAGGCGTGGAGGCGCGCCGCACGCGCAGCCAGAGCCGCATCGCCCGGCTGGAAGCCCTGCGCCGCGAGCATGCCGGGCGGCGCGATGCCATGGGCAGCGTGAAGCTTGATATCTCATCGGGATCGCAGAGCGGCAAACTGGTCGCGGAACTCACCAATGTCAGCAAGCGCTACGGCGACGCGCCCATCGTCCAGGGCTTCAGCGCAACGATACTGCGCGGCGACAAGGTCGGGCTCATCGGACCGAACGGCGCCGGGAAGACCACCTTGCTCAAGCTGATCCTGGGGGAAATTGCCCCAGACAGCGGATCGGTACGCCAAGGCGCACGCAACCAGGTGGCCTATTTCGACCAGATGCGCGAAGGCGTGGACCTGGACGCCACCCTGGAAGACTTCATCAGCCCCGGAAGCGAATGGATCGAGATTGGGCAGGAGCGCAAGCACGTCATGAGCTACCTGGGCGACTTCCTGTTCGCCCCGGCCCGGGCGCGCTCCCCGGTGCGCTCGCTTTCGGGGGGCGAGCGCAACCGCTTGTTCCTGGCGCGCCTTTTTGCCCGGCCGGCGAACGTTCTGGTGCTGGACGAGCCGACCAACGACCTCGATATCGAAACCCTGGACCTCCTGGAAGAGCTGCTGCAAAACTACGACGGCACGGTGTTCCTGGTCAGCCACGACCGCAGCTTTCTCGACAACGTGGTCACGAGCACTATTGCCTTCGAAGGCAACGGCGTCTGGCGCGAATACGAAGGGGGCGTGCGCGACTGGCTGGTGCAATCGGCCAGGGCGCGGGAGTTGGCGAAATCGGCCGCCGGGCCCGTCGGGGCGCCAGTCGGCAAAAATTCGAATGAAAAAGACCTCCAGCGCTTATCTGGAGCAGATAGTTCGCTATCGAAAAAGAAGCTCAGCTACAAAGACCAGAGAGAACTTGACGGCTTGCCCGAGCACATTGCGGCGCTCGAAGCGGAGCAGCGCGCGCTTCAGGCGGAGTTGGCCGACGGCGCGCTCTACCAAACCGACAGTGCGCGAGCGGTTGCGCTGCAGCGGCGCGACACGGAAATCGAGGACGCCTTGATGGCCGCGCTCGAGCGCTGGGAAAGCCTCGCCGGCTGAGCCGGCACTGCGCTCAGATGCGGTGGTGGACGCGGTCTGCGCCAGCGCGCAGGCGCGCCACCAGAGCGGGGGCGATGGCCTGCAGGGGAAGCACCTCGTCGGCCGCCCCGCGGGCGATCGCCTCGCGCGGCATGCCGAAGACGACGCAGCTCGCCTCGTCCTGAACGAAGTTGTAGCTGCCGGCGTCTTTCATCTCGCGCATCGCGGCCGCGCCGTCGGCGCCCATTCCGGTCAGCATGATGGCCAGGGCATTGCGGCCCACATGGGCAGCGCCGGACTTGAACAGCACTTCCACCGACGGCTTGTGCCGGTTGACCGGTGGACCGTCGTCCACCACGGCGACATAGTTGGCACCGCTGCGCCCGACGTGGAACTGCGTCCCCCCCGGCGCGATGTAGGCGTGGCCGGGCAACAGGCGCTCGCCGTTGCTGGCTTCCTTGACGCGGATCTGGCACAGACCATTGAGGCGCGCCGCGAAACTCGTGGTAAAGCCTGCCGGCATGTGCTGGGTGATGACGATTGCCGGCGAATCCGCCGGCAGGTGCACCAGTATGGCCTTGATGGCTTCGGTCCCGCCCGTGGACGCGCCGATGAAGACGAGTTTTTCCGTGGACAAGCGCCCCAACAGGCCGGCCGGCGCACCCGAGGCGGCTGCGGCCTCGGGATGCGATCCCCCCTCGCCCCCTCCGGCCGGCTGCGCCAGGCGGCGCACCCTGGCGACCGCGGCCACGCGGATCTTGTCGACGATCTGTTGCGACAACTCCTTGAGGCCGCTGGCGACACCGACGCGGGGCTTGGCGACGAAATCCACCGCGCCGAGTTCCAGTGCCTTCATGGTGACCTCTGCGCCGCGCTCGGTCAGCGTCGAGATCATCACCACCGGTGTGGGGCGCAGGCGCATCAGCCGGCCGAGGAAGTCGATCCCGTCCATGCGCGGCATCTCGACATCGAGCGTGATGACGTCGGGGTCGTGTTCCCGGATGAGCTCGCGCGCGATGAGCGGGTCGTTGGCGGTTGCCACGCATTCCATGTCGGACTGACGGTTGATGATTTCCGACAGCAGACTGCGCACCAAGGCGGAGTCGTCCACCACCACGACGCGTATTTTCTTGTTCATATCCTGCACGCCACGTCAGAAGAGATCGATCGAGCCGCCCGAAGTCACTTGAACCACCGTCTGCACATTTCCACCGCGTTCCTGGGCAATCAGCGCCTCCGGGTGCGCATGGGCGAGCCGCTTGACCATGGCCTTGCCGGTCACGGGAAAGAAACACACCTTGCGCGGATAGATGTCCAGCACATCCTCCGATACCACCGGGATCCGCTCGGTCTGGAGGTAGTTCACGACGAACGCCGTATTGCGCTCGCCCACGTTCATGGTGGTGAAACCATGCATCACCTGCGCGCCACCGAATATCTTGGCCTGCATGGTTTCGCGCCGTGCGCCCAGCTTGAGCATTTCATTGATCAGCAATTCCATGGCGTAGGAGCCGTATCGCCCGGAAACATCCGTGGAGTCGCCGTCGGGCAGCATGAAATGATTGATGCCGCCCACGCGCATGCGGCTATCCCAGATGCAGGCTGCAATGCAGGAGCCGAGCACCGTCGTGATCACCAGATTCTCGTTGGCGACAAAGTATTCGCCGGGCAGAACCTTGACGGCGTTGTATTGGAAATGGTGGTCAAAGTAAAAGAATGAAGCGAGCCCCGGCTTCTTGGGCCGGGACTTGAGTTCTTCCAAGGACGACTCAGGAGCCGGTCCATGGGCACCGCCGTAGATATCCGGCGCCAGCGGTGCGATGCGCGGGGCCCGCCGCCGTTCCGGCGCTCCACCGTTGGGCACGGCAGCGACCGGGGCGCTGGTGGGGAAAGATTTTTGGGGAATCATGCAAATAGGGATGCTGCGGGGTTGCGAGCGGCTCAGCGGCGCTCATAAACGGTTTTCCCATGCAGGGAAAACAGGTCGCGTGATTCGCTGAAGTTCTCGGCATGCCCGACGAACAGCATGCCTCCGGGTTTGAGCACCCGATGAATTTTTTCGAGTACGCGGCGCTGCGTCGGCGCATCGAAATAAATCATGACGTTGCGGCAAAAAACCACGTCGAAGGGCTCGCGAAAAGGCCAGTCGTCGCGGATCAAATTCACACTGATGAATTCGATGGCGCGGGTCAACTCCGGTTTGACGCGCGCCAGCCCGGCATTCGCCCCCTTGCCGCGCAGAAAAAACCTTTGCACCCGCTCCGGCGTTAGCCCCTTGAGATTCTCGATCCGGTACACCCCTTGCGCCGCCGTTGCCAGGACACGCGAATCGATATCGCTGGCGACCAGCTTGAATGCGGCGTTCGCGCCCAGGGTTTCAAAGGCCGTCATGACGATGGAATAGGGCTCTTCTCCGGTAGAGGCTGCGTTGCACCACACACGCCATGCCGTGCCCGGCGCACCACTGCGCAGGTGCCCGGCAAGAATGTCGAAATGGTGCTGCTCGCGAAAGAAGGCGGTGAGGTTGGTGGTCAGGGCGTTGATGAATTCCTGCCACTCACCGCCGTCGTGCTGCTCCAACCACCCCAGGTATTCACGAAAGCTGCTGTGGCCCGTCTCGCGCAAGCGCCGCGACAGGCGGCTGTACACCATCGCATGCTTGCCATCGTGGAGGCTGATGCCCGCGCGCTGGTAGATGAGCGATTGCACACGCGTGAAATCCGCCTCGGTCCAGACGAACTCCCGCCCTTGAGCGAGCGGGCCGGACGCCTGAGCAACTTCAACCATGGGCGACTTCATCCGACTGTTTCCGAGCAGAGTCTTTCCGCAGCAACACAACAAGTTGGGCGCCGGTGCCGGCGAGGAGCGGTCTCAGACCTGGCCCGCCGTCATTCCGCTGTTGCCAGGCCCATGTCTGCGTTGGACATCAGTTTTTCTATATCGAGCAGAATCAGCATTCTTTCGTTGACCGATCCCAGGCCGAAAATGCACCCGCTGTCGATGGAGCTCTCGATATCGGGTGCGGCCTGAATGTTCTCGGGTGCTATTTCCATCACGTCGCTAACGGAATCCACCACGATGCCTACCACCCTGTCGCGCAGGCTCAGGATGATGACCACCGTGAAGGCGTCGTAGTTCGCGGTTTCACAATTGAACCTTATCCGCATGTCGACGATGGGAACGATGGTTCCCCGCAGGTTCACCACCCCTTTGATGAATTCGGGGGAATGCGCAATGCGGGTAGGCGGCTCGTAACCGCGGATCTCCTGCACCTTCAGAATATCGATCCCGTACTCTTCCTTTCCCAGCCGGAACGTCAGGTACTCGCGCGCGCCCGGCGATGTGGTGGCGCCGCTCTTTTCGTTGATATTCATAGCGTTCTCCTTACAAAGGGTGCCCGGCCACGCTCAGTGGCGAGCCCGGCGCACCATGCTGCTGGTATCGAGGATCAAGGCCACCTTTCCGTCGCCCAGAATGGTGGCGCCGGAGACATTGGGAACCTTGCGGTAATTGGATTCGAGGTTTTTCACCACCACTTGGTGCTGGCCGAGCAATTCGTCCACCAAGAGTGCGATCCTGCTTCCATCCGACTCGACCACCACCATGATGTTGCTCGATTTCTCCGAGCTGTCGCGGGGAATCTGGAAGATCTTTTCCATCGCGATGACGGGCATGTATTCGTCGCGCACCTTGACGAGGCGGGAGCCCTGGGCGACGGTATTCACATCGTCGTTGTTCACCTGGAACGACTCCACCACCGAGGAAAGCGGCAGGATGTAGACCTCGTCGCCCACGCCCACCGACATGCCATCCATGATGGCGAGGGTCAGCGGCAGGCGAACGGCGACCCGCATCCCGTAGCCTTCCGACGAATCCACCTCCACGCTGCCGTTGAGCGCCGCGATGTTCTTCTTGACCACATCCAGGCCCACGCCCCGGCCGGAAACGTCGGTGACCACGTCCGCCGTGGAGAACCCGGGCGCGAAGATCAGCTGCCACACGTCGGCGTCGGGCATCTGGTCGGACACGTCCATGCCGCGCTCGCGCGCCTTGCGCAGGATTTTTTCGCGCGACAGGCCCCGGCCATCGTCCTTGACCTCGATGACGATGGAACCGCCCTGGTGCGATGCCGACAGCGTGATGGTGCCGTGTTCCGGCTTGCCCTTGGCCAGGCGCTCGGCGGGCATTTCGATGCCATGGTCCCCACTGTTGCGCACCAAGTGCGTCAGCGGGTCGGTGATCTTCTCCACCAGCCCCTTGTCCAGTTCGGTGGCTTCGCCGAGCGTCACCAGGTCCACCTTCTTGCCCAGCTTGTTCGCCAGGTCGCGCAGCATGCGCGGAAACCTGCTGAACACGATGGACATCGGAATCATGCGGATGGACATGACCGATTCCTGGAGATCGCGCGTGTTTCGATCGAGATCGGCCAGGCCGGCAAGCAGTTGCTGGTAGACCGCCGTATCCAGGTCGCGGCTGTTCTGCGCCAACATCGCCTGGGTGATAACGAGTTCGCCTACCAAGTTGATCAATTGATCGACCTTGTTGACCGCCACCCGAATCGTGGTGGACTCCACATGGGCTTGCGCGCCGCCTTTCGCATCCGCCGCCTTGGCGGGAGTCGCCTTGTGGGCGGCGGGCGTGGGGCTTTCCGCTGCAGCAGCCTGCGCGGCCCGGGTGGGCGCAGCTGCGCCCGGCGAGCCGGGGGCGTCGGGGAAGAACCCGTACGGGACTTCCTCGGTGGTATCGGATGCGGCGGCGATGTCGCCACCCGCCAGGACGGAAATGCGCACCTGTTCCTTCGCCACGTGGAATGCGAAGAGATCCAGCAGATCGTCGTTGCTGGCGCTGGTCGTTACCTGGAAGTTGCGGCAGGAAGCATCTTCGCTGGCGGCGTCGGCAATCGTTCCGAGCCCTGGAATGTCACGGAAAAGCTCCTTGATCACATCGGCGCTGCTCAGGTCTTCAAGCGGCCCCACCCGCACCATCAACTCCCGCTCACCGGAAGCTGCGGCCGGCGCAGGCTCGGACGCGACCGGCGGTGTCTGGACAGCCGGCGCGGCCGCTGCTGGGGGCTTGGGCTCGGGGCGCTCGGCGGGGGCCTCGGGAACCCTCCCCGATGCGAGCTCGGAAATCCTGCGCACCAGATCGGCGGTCGAAGGCGCCTCCCCCTGCTCGCCCGCCTGGTGCCGGGCAAGCAGGCTGCGGGAGGCGTCCGCAGATTCAAGCAACACGTCCACCATCTCGGGCACTGGTGTCAGCTCGTGGCGCCGCAGCTTGTCGAGCAGCGATTCCATGTGGTGCGTCAGCTCGGCAACGTCTGCAAAACCAAAAGTGGCGGCACCGCCCTTGATCGAATGGGCGCAGCGAAAAATGCCGTTCAATTCCTCGTCGTCGGCATTTTCCAGCGAGAGGTCGAGCAGGATCTGCTCCATCTGGTCGAGGTTCTCGCCCGCTTCCTCGAAGAAGATTTGGTAGAACTGGGACAGATCGAAATCTGCGCCGCCTTCTGCGTGCATTTCAGCCATGACGCGCTCCTGCCGGTCGAAAAGCGTGGTACTGGGGTTTCATGGCATCACCTTGCGGATCACTTCTATCAGCCGGTTGGGATCAAACGGCTTGACCAGCCAACCGGTGGCGCCGGCCGCGCGCCCTGCCTGCTTCATCTGGTCGCTCGATTCGGTCGTCAAGATCAGGATGGGCACCGTCTTGAACTTCGGGTGCTCGCGCAGCTTGCGCGTCAGGCCGATGCCGTCCAGGCGGGGCATGTTCTGGTCCGCCAGCACCAAGTCAATGTCGTGCGCTTGGGCCTTCTCGTACGCGTCCTGGCCGTCGACCGCCTCCACCACGTGGTAGCCCGCGCCGGTGAGAGTGAAAGCCACCATCTTCCGCATGGACGGCGAGTCATCAACGGCAAGAATCGATTGCATAAGTGCTCCAACGAACTAAATAGTGAAAATCGGTACGGGCTTAGAACAGATCGACCGAACCCGCATCCATCTCGCTTTGCGTGACGGGGTTGGGGCGATCGGGCGCCATGTCGGCAAAGGAAGCGGCCTCTTCGCCTTCTTCGGTTCCCATGGCCTCGGCCGCCAATTGAAAGGCGCAGGCTTGCAATACCTTGGTGGTATGCCAAATGAGTTGGGAAGCCATGTCCTGGAATTGCAACTCCACCACCGCGCTGCGCAAGGCCTGTTGCACGGTCTGGAGCTCGGGCGAATCCTGCGTCAGGGTAGCGCTCAGGGCTTCATGGGCTTCGCCAAAGCGTTCGAGCAGGTTGTCGGTGGCATGGCTGAGCAGACCTTCGAGCCGGTGCAGGTCGTGCATCACCACGAGCAACGAATCCTGCAGTTCGGCCGCGACCATGACGGGCAGATGCACCGCCGGACCCTTGGTCGGCTCTGAAACTGGTGGCATGGGGCTCATCCTCCATCGTGAACGACATGACTTCCAAATCCATTGACACGCCCTCACGCTCGCATCGAGTTGGCAATCGCTAACAATGCCTGTATTGGAGGCGAGAAGACAGGCCTTCCCAACCGGGCAAACACGCTTGTTTGTTCCAATTTGTATCCTATGATAGCTTGCTTATGGCACCTGTTGAACACACGTTGCCACTGCGCATTCTCCATTTGGAGGACTCGCTGGCCGACCACCGGCTGACTGCGCGTGCCCTGCGCGATAGCGGCATGCAGGTCGCGCTTTGCCATGTGGACACGCTCGCGGATTTTGCGGCGGCATTGGCCGACAACGCGTTCGACGCGCTGCTCGCGGATTACCAACTGACCGGTTTTACCGCATTGGACGCGTGGCAGCTTGTGGCGGATGCACCACGCGCACCGCCCTTCATCCTGCTCTCGGGGGCCATTGGCGAAGCCGCAGCGGTCGACGCGATTCGTCTGGGAATGGCCGATTACGTCCTGAAGGACCAGCTTTTCCGGCTGCCGCACGTCATTTCCCGTGCCTGCGAAGTCCACCACGCACGTCGGCAACGCGCGCTGGCCGCCGAAGAGCTGGCCCGCTCCCAGGCCAACCTGGCGCAACTGACCGAACACCTGCAGGAATCCATCGAAGCCGAACGCGCCGCCATCGCGCGCGAGATCCACGACGACATCGGCGGTGCCCTCACGGCCATCCGCTTCGACCTCGCCTGGCTGGAACGCCACGCCACCGACGCAGCCATGACCCGGCACGCCCAAGCGGCCACCGAGATGCTGCAGCACGCGCTCGGGGCCAGCCAGCGCATCATGAAGAGCCTGCGCCCGCCGGTGCTGGACCAAGGGCTGGCCGCCGCGCTCGAATGGCTGGCGCAGGATTTCGAGCGGCGCACCAGCATCCCGGTGCAGCTGGCCTGCTGCCTGGGTACCGGACCGCTGTCCCGGCAGCTGGAACTCGTTGCCTACCGCACCGCCCAGGAAGCACTGACGAACATTTCAAAACATGCGGCCGCAAGCCATGCCCGCATCGAGCTCTCCGACGCGGAAGCCGTGCTCACCCTGGAAGTGAGCGATGATGGCTGCGGCATGGCCGCCGACGCGCGCAACAAGCGGCAAAGCTTCGGCCTGATCGGCCTCGCCGAACGCGCCAAGACAGCCGGCGGCTGGCTCGATGTGAGCAGCCGGCCCGGCCTGGGAACTTCCGTCATCCTTTCCGTGCCGCTCCAACCCGACGCCCATCCATGATCCACGTAGTGCTTTGTGACGACCACGCGCTGGTGCGCCGCGGGATCCGCGACACCCTGGAAGAAGCCGGCGACATCGAGATCACCGGCGAAGCGGGCAGCTACTCCGAACTGCGCGAAGTGCTGCGCAGCGCCGTGTGCGACGTGCTCCTGCTCGACCTGAACATGCCGGGCCGCAGCGGGCTGGAGGTGCTTGGCGCGCTGCGCGAGACCCACCCGCACATCCGGGCGGTGGTGGTGTCCATGAACCCTGCGGACCAGTACGCCGTGCGCTGCCTGCGCGCCGGCGCACACGGCTACGCCAGCAAGGCGGCCGACCCGGTGGTGCTGATCGATGCCGTGCGCGTCGTCGCCCAGGGGCGCAAATACCTCACCGCAGACGTAGCACAGATGTTGGCCGAGAGCATCTCCGAGCCGGCGCGCGAGGCCGCGCACAGCGCGTTGTCGGAACGGGAATTGCAGACCCTTCTGAAGATTGCCTCGGGCCGGCGCCTGTCGGAGATCGCTGAGGAACTGATGCTGAGCCCGAAAACCGTCAGCGTGTACCGCGCCCGTGTGCTTGAAAAGCTCAAGCTCTCCAACAACGCCGAGCTGACGGCGTACGCCATCCGCAACGACCTGGTGTAGCGGCGGCTCAACGCCGGGCAATGAACAAATCCATCGCCTGCTGCATGAGGGTCATCATGGGCTGCTCGAGCATCGGCAGCGTGGCCGTGATGCCCAGCAGGCCCACAGTGAGCGTCACCGGAAACCCCACCGCATAAATGTTCATTTGCGGCGCCACGCGGGAAATGATGCCCAGCGTCAGGTTGACGAACAGCAGCAGCGCAATCATCGGCAAGGCGATCCACAGCGCGCTCGAGAACAGCGAGGCGCCCAGTTCGTAGAGCCGCATCTGGCCGACCGCCGCAAAGAAGTGGCTGTCCACGGGAAAACGATCGAAGCTCTCGACCACCGCCATCAGCACCATGAGGTGGCCGTTGATGACGACGAAAAACAAGGTCGCGATATGGCCGAAGAACCGCGCCACCGCACTCACCTGCGCGTTGCTCGCCGGATCGAAGAAGGAGGCGAAGTTGAGCCCCATCTGCAGCCCGATCACTTCGCCGGCGAGTTCCACCGAGGCAAAGACCAGGCGCACGGCAAATCCTATGGCCAATCCGATCAATACCTGCTGGGCCACCGCCCCGAGGGCATCGGGCCCGTTGAAGGGAACCTGGGGCTGATCCTGCAGCACCGCCTGCGCGCACAGCGCGATGAAAAACGCGAGGCCGATGCGCACCCGCACCGGAATGGCGCGCATGGAAAACACGGGCGCCACCGAGAACACCGCCAGCACCCGCAGAAAAGGCCACAGGATGGGCGAGAGCCAGGCGGCGATCTGGGCTTCGGAAAAGGTGAACATGCCGGGGCACGCTCAACCGACGACGCTGGGAATCGATTCGATGGTGCGGCGGATGAAATCCACCAGGGTGCTGACCATCCAGGGTCCGGCAAGCGCGAACACCGCCACCGCGGCAACCAGCTTGGGAACGAAGGCGAGCGTCGCCTCGTGGATTTGCGTGACCGCCTGGAAGATGCTCACCAGCAAACCCACCGCCATGACGACGCCCAGCACCGGCATGGCGATCATCAGCAACAGCGTGAGCGCGTCGTGGCCCACCGTGAGGACGAATTGCGGAGTCATGCGCCTGCTCCCCTGGCCGTTTCTTGCCCGGCCATCACGTGACGAAGCTCGCAGCGAGCGAGCCGATAAGGAGGTTCCAGCCGTCCGCCAGGACGAACAGCATCAGCTTGAACGGCAGCGCCACCAGGACCGGGGACAGCATCATCATGCCCAGCGACATCAGGATGCTGGAGACCACCATGTCGATCACCAGGAAGGGGATGAAGATCATGAAACCGATCTGGAACGCCGATTTGAGCTCGCTCGTCACGAAGGCGGGGACCAGCACCCGCAGCGGCGCAGTCTCGGCCGTGGCCGAGGCGTCCAACCGTGCCAGGCGCGCAAACAGTGCGAAATCGGACTGGCGCGTCTGCTTGAGCATGAATTCGCGCATCGGCGCTTCGGCCTTGGCCGCCGCTTCCTCGAAACCGATCGCGTTGGTGGTGTAGGGCACGTAGGCTTCTGCGTACACCCGGTCGAGCGTCGGCCCCATGACGAACAGCGTGAGGAACAGCGACAGCCCGATGATCACCTGGTTGGGGGGTGCCGATTGCGTGCCGAGCGCCTGCCGGAGCAGAGACAACACGATCACGATGCGCGTGAAGCCGGTCATCATCAGCAGGACGGCGGGCAGGAAAGACAGCGCCGTAAAGAACAGCAAGGTCTGGATCGGCACCGAATAGCTGTTGCCCCCCGGTCCCGAGCCCACTACCAGCGGCAGGGAGGCGCCGGCCCCCTGCTGGGCGTACGCCGCGCCCTGGACGAGCGCGCCGCCCAGCAGCAGGAGCGCCAGGCGCCAGCGGACGCGGCCGAACTCAGCCATGCGCCGCGTCCTCGGGCCGGCCGGCCACCGCGGGGGCAGGCGCAGCGCCATCGCCGCGCGTCGCTTGCGCCATGGCCAGCGAAAACCCACCAGCCGTGGGCGCGGCTTGCGCCACCTGGGTGTGCAGGCAACGGATGCTTTGGGGCGTGACGCCCAGCACCAGGGTGGTGCGCTCGCCCTCGCCGCCCAGTTCCACCGTGACAACGCGCTGGTGCGGCCCCACGGCAATCGCCGAAAGTATCCGCGGCGCCGATGCCGAAGCGGCTCCAACGCGCCCGTGGCGCTGCTGCATGCGGCGCACCAGCCACGGCAACGCCGCCATCCCGGCGACGAAGAGCAGCACCAGCAGCAGGGTTCGCGTCATCCCTGGCCCCGGCTGACGCGGCGCAATCGCTCGGAGGGCGTGACCACGTCCGTCAGGCGGATACCGAACTTGTCGTTCACGACCACCACCTCGCCTTGCGCAATGAGGTAGCCGTTGACCAGCACGTCCATCGGTTCGCCGGCCAGGGCGTCCAGCTCCACCACCGAACCCTGGGCGAGCTGCAGGATGTACTTGATCGGCACCTTGGTGCGGCCGAGTTCGACCGACAGCTGGACGGGGATGTCCAGCACCATGTTGATGTCGTTCGCCGGTGCGTCGCCAGCGGAAAAGGGCCGCGCGGTATCGCCGCTGAGCGGTCCGCCCTGCTCCGGGTCGGGCGACGCGGCGGACGACTTCTGCTCTTCCAGCGCCTCGGCCCAGCCGGCGAACGGGTCGCCCGCGTCGTCTTCCGGGGGGGTGTTTTCAGTTGACATTCTTGTCCCTCATCCAGTTTTGGTCGGCGCTGCGCAGGCACTCTTCGATGCGGATGGCGTACTTGGAGTTGTGCGTGCCGTACTGGCACTCGAACACCGGCACGCCGCCGATCGAGGCACGGATGCGCGGCTCGCGATCGAGTTCGATGAAATCGCCCGGCTTCATGGCGAGCAGTTGCTCCACGGTGGCGTCGGCGCGCGCCAGCTCGGCCACCAGGGTCACTTCGGCGGCCTGGATCTCGCGCGTCAGCACACGCACCCAGCGGCGGTCGACCTCGATGGAATCGCCCTGTGTAGAGGAATACAGCACGTCGCGGATGGGCTCCAGCGTGGCGTACGGCATGCAGATGTGGATGGCGCCGGAAAGGTCGCCGATCTCCAGCTGGAAAGCGGTGGAGACAACGATTTCGCTGGGCGTGGCGATGTTGGCGAACTGCGGCTGCATTTCCGAGCGCTGGTATTCCAGCTCCAGCGGATAGATGCCTTGCCAGGCTTTCTTGTATTCGGCGCAGATCACATCGACCAGGCGGTTGATGATGCGCTGCTCGGTGGGCGAGAAGTCGCGCCCCTCGATGCGCGTCTGGAACTTGCCCACGCCGCCGAACAGCGTGTCGATGATGCCGAACACCAGCGAGGGCTCGCACACGATCAAGCCGCTGCCGCGCAGCGGCCGGATGGCCACGATATTGAAGTTGGTCGGCACCGCCAGCTCGCGCAGGAAGGCGCTGTAGCGCTGCACCGAGACCATGCCGACGGAAATTTCCGGGCTGCGGCGGATGAAATTGAACAGGCCAATGCGGAAGTTCCGGGCAAAGCGCTCGTTGACGATTTCCATCGTCGGCATGCGCCCGCGCACGATGCGCTCCTGGCTGGAGATGTCGTAGCTGCGGACTTCGCCCGCCTCGAACACCTCCTGCTCGGTTTTCTGGCTCTCCCCGGTGACGCCTTCCAGCAGGGCGTCGACTTCTTCCTGGGAAAGGAACGATTCGCTCATGGGATACCCCCTGGCTTATTGGATGATGAAGCCGGAAAACAGGACGCGGCGCACCGGGTTCTCCTGCTCGGCGGCCTTGTCTTTGGCTTTGGCCTTGCCCTTGGCGGCAGGCGCCGCCGCTGGCTTGGGCAGCGCGCCGGCCTCGGGCACGGTAAAGCCGAGCGGGCGCGAGACTTCGCGCAGGATGTCGTGCGCCAGCTTGTCCTTGCCTTCGCGGCTCAGGAGCTCGTCCGCCGTCTTCTGCGAAATCAGCAGCAGCATGCCGCTGCGGATGCTGGGCATGAACTGCTTGACGCGCTCGGCGGTCTTGCTGTCGGCCAGTTCCAGGGTGACACCGACCTGCGCGAAGCGCTCGCCGCCCGGGTCGGCCAGGTTCACGACCATGGTGTCTATGGGCAGGAAGGTCGGGGCGGCCGCCGGCTCCTTGCTTTCGGCCACCGCCTCGATCGGTTCGCCGTTTTCATCCAGCGCCTGGCGCTGCGAGACGACGTAGGCCACCCCTGCGGCCGCAGCCAGCAGCACCACGACCAAGGCCGCCAGAATGATGAGCAGCTTCTTGCTGAGCCGCTTCTTGGCGGGCTTCTTGTCGGGTTCGGCGGTGGCGGCGGTGGACACTTTCAAATATTCCTTGCGAAGGGCAATGGGTGCCAGGCCGGCGTTCCGTGCGAACGGCAGACCCCTGCACAGTAGCCATTATTCGCCGCCGACAAGGCCATGATACCGAGATAAGGCCCCTAAACGGCGCACATTCCGCCGTGTCGCAGCCACGGCGCGCAACGCGGCACGGCGCACGCACCCACACCGCGGGCAGACGCAAGAAACTACTATTTTTATAGCTACTAGTGCTTATGCAGCAAGCGCTAGAGGCCAAAATTACTACAAATTCAGCAGCTCAAACGTACAAATCCACCGCCCCGGTGCCCAGGCTGCGCCGCGGCGCTGGGGCCGCCACCTCGCCCGCCGCGCGCACCTGCGCGGTGGATGCGCCCGCCGGGGCCTCACGGCCGCCGCGCCCGCCCGCCTGCCCGGAGGCGCCGGCATCCACGCTGGTGCCGGCGAGCACCAGGCCCTCGGCGTTCAGCAGTTCGCGCAATTGGTCCATCCTTGCGGCGAGCAATTCGCGCGTTTGCGCCTGGTCGCTGCGGAACGCGACGTGCGCCTCGTTGCCCGCGATCGAGACGCGCACATCCACCGGCTGGCCGGCGTGCTCCAGCGTCAGCTCCGCGTTCTTCAGGTTGTCGTTCAGCCAGTAGGTGACCTGCTCGGCCACCGCCTCCTCGGCGGACGCGGCCGGGCCGGCAGGCGCCGTGGCGGTGGCATCGGGCAGCGCAGTCGCCCCCGGCTCTGCCCAGCCCGGGCCAGGCACCACGGCAGACGCCGCCGGGCGCTCGCCCGCGGCCGCCGGGCTGCGGCCCGGCCGGGCTTCGGACACCAGGCCGGCCGCTGCCAGGGTCTGCGCCAGGGCCGCGGAGGGATCCGCCGCACCGCCCAGGCCGCCGACGGCAGCAGGCTCCGGCAGCACCTGGGACTGCGCCTGCGCCGCCACCGGCAAAGCGGGCGGGTCCGGGCGGGCCACGCCCAGAGCGGCGGCCGGCGCCGGCGCCTTGCCACGCGCCGGCTCCAGCGCCTGGGCCCATGCCTGCGCGGCGCCGTTGCGCAGCGCGCCCGCCGGGGCTGCTGGCCGTGCGGCGCCGGGGCGCTGCCAGGACGTGCGGGCGCCGCCGTCCAGGGCGACTGCGTTCCCGGCGTCCATGCGCGCGGTCTGCGCCACCAGGCCCGCGCCCAGCCCGGAAGCCCCCGCCGCCAGCGCCTGCACGGCGGCGGCCTCCTCGGCCGCGGCTGCTGGCCGGGATACAAGCACGTGCGCCGGTGCCTGCCCAACTGCCTGCCCGGCCTGTGCCAGGGCGGCCACTTGCAGCGCAACCGCTCCGTCGGCCCGCACTGCGCCGGCACTGCCGGGCCCGGCCAGTGCGGCGCCCCATTTCTGTGGTGCGGCCACGGCCTGCGCGCCGGCAGGGCTGGCGCCCTGCGTCGGCGCGGCGTTTGTCGGCGCCGTGCTGGCCGGAACGGCGCTCATCGCCCCCGCCACCGCTGCAGCGGCGCCGTCGCCCCCGGCGCCAGAAACCTGGGCCGCAGCGTCCGGCGCAGCCTGGGCCGGCGCCGCACCGGCCTGGGAAGCGTCGGGCGCGGATGGGGGCATGGGCTGCGCGCCGCCGGCCGCGCCCTGCAGCAGGGCGGCGGCCTCGGCGGCGGCCCGGTCGGCCGCCGGCGCACCCAACCCGGCCGGGGCGGACTGTGGGTCCACTCCGGCAGCCAGGTCGGCAGCCGCCCCCTCGGGATCCAGGGCAGCGCCTTCGGACAACAGCTCCTGCTCCGCGCCGCCCGACGCGCCCAGGGAGGACAGCAAGGCGAAAAAAGCGCCCGGCGCTTGCCCGCCTTGCGCGGGCCTTCCGGCGGGTGCCGCCCCCGCGAGTGCCGCCCCGGCCGGGGCGGTGCGAATGCTGTGGCTCGTCGTCATGGCGTCGGTCTCTCTAGCTAGGCCGCATCTGCAGCCGCAGCGCCATCTGGGCGCGTTCATCGGTTTGTTTCTGCTCGCGACGCTGTTCGGCCAGCGCCGATTCGCGCTGGCGCTTGGCGACCAGCTTCTTGAGCGTCGCCAGGCGCAGTTCGGCCGCCAGCAGGGCCGCCTCGCCCGCGCCGACGCGCTGGGCATGGTCTTCCAGCACCGCCGTCTGCAGCTGCATGGCGTGCTCCAGCCGCCCCATGAAATGCCGGTGGTGGAACAGCACTTCGGGCGCCACCAGCGCGTCGGCGCGCACGCCCCAGCGCGCCTGGGTTTCGTTGGCGTAGCTCTGCAGCTGGTCCATCTGGGCCGCCGCCGCCGCGGCAGCGGCGCGTGCATCGCCCAGCGCGTGGCGCGCGGCATCGCGCTGGCGGGCCGCCATGTCGACGGCCACTTGCAGGGCGTTGTTGCGTCCGGCGCTCACATCGGTGCTCCCAGGACGTCGGCCATGCCGGCGACGCTGGCCGGGAGCGGCGCCGCTTCGAACATGTTTTGCTGCAGGAAGCCTTCCATGGCGGGCTGCAGGCGGATGGCTTCGTCCAACCCGGGGTCCGAGCCGCTCATGTACGCGCCCACCTGCACGAGGTCGCGGCTCTTCTGGTAGCGCGAGTACACCGCGCGAAAGCGCCGCGCGAGCTCGAAATGTGCCGGCCCGATGACGTTGTGCATCACGCGCGAGGCCGACTGCTCGATGTCGATGGCCGGGAAGTGCCCGGTTTCGGCCAGCGCGCGCGAGAGCACGATGTGGCCGTCGAGAATTGCCCGCGCTGCGTCGGCAATCGGGTCCTGCTGGTCGTCGCCCTCGGAGAGCACGGTGTAGAAGGCGGTGATGGAGCCCACGCCGTGCAGGCCGTTGCCGCTGCGCTCGACCAGTTGCGGGAGCTTGGCGAAGCACGACGGCGGGTAGCCCTTGGTGGCCGGCGGTTCGCCGATCGCCAGGGCGATCTCGCGCTGCGCCATGGCGTAGCGGGTGAGCGAATCCATGAGCAGCAGCACGTGCTTGCCCTTGTCGCGGAAGTGCTCGGCAACCGCGGTGGCGTAGGCCGCGCCCTGCATGCGCAGGAGCGGCGGCGACTCGGCCGGTGCGGCCACGACCACGGCGCGGCCCCGGGCCTGCGCGCCCCGGATGT
>Ga0066256_1002713_pt1 | contig 18768 bp, 10 predicted proteins | sample ThiBio_1000_biof_FD_87107 | JGI IMG/M metagenome (GOLD analysis project Ga0066256, IMG submission 87107) | Wastewater bioreactor microbial communities from Cape Town, South Africa - Thiocy_expt_1000_biof (version 2) | ecosystem: Engineered > Bioreactor > Thiocyanate-remediating >...
TGTGCGCGGCTTCAGCGTCTGCAGCAGGTGCCAATGCTGCCGCCACCACCACCGCTGCCAATGCGGCTGCCACAGCCGCCAACGCTGCGTCAGTACCACAACGTCTGCATCAGTCACCAACGTAGCATCCGACGACGTTGCCACTGCCAGCAACGTCTACGCTGGTGGCCTGTACGATGCAGGTCGTCAATACTACAGCCACTGACGCTGCCACAGCGTCTGCAGCAGCCGCCACAGTGTCGGAAGCGGTCACCAAAGTTGCCAGAGCGTCTGCAGCAGTCACTAATGTTGCCACAGCGTCTGCAGCAGCCGCCAACGGCGCAGGGAGGAACTTGCGACGGTCTGACGGCTGACCACCGCAACACACCGACAGCTTTTCACACTGTCGTGAGGGGGGTCAAAGATACGGCAATACTATCGCGCGCCACTAATTTTTGTTGCAAAAAATAAAGCTGCCACGCGCCTACACCCATTTATTGCAGCTTATTCCAAGCGTGTGCGTTGTGTGTGGGGTCGCCGTTTGTGAGATGTATTTTTCACGTGCGGAGTGGGTTAATAGTGGGATGCGGTAGTGGGTTAATTTTAACCCACTTATTAACCCACTTCTCCAACCCATGACATGACCCTCCCCCTCCCCCCTCCCTACCGGGCTGTGCTTGCTTTTTAGACAACTCCGCCCTCGGTGTATGCTCGCGTTAGCGGGCGTCATCCTCACGCGTCTCCGTGCGTGAATACAGGGTGCATACCGATTGAATTCTGATTCTGATTCTGAACCCATTCGCCGCACTTCAACTTATCGCGGCAGCAGCTAGAAGCAGCAGTCGCAGTCAAAGGGGCACAGGGCGGTGCCGCCGCCGCGCCCGATGCGCAGCTGGTCGCCGCTGTAGATGGGCAGGCCGCTGTCGGCGTCAAACCTGCAGCGGTGTGGGCATGGGGTGTGATTGTGGCGTGTGCGCAACAATAACGAAATAGCACAACGCAACTAAACAACGCAACGCAACGCACCGCATGGGGATGGGGCTGTCGGCGCCCTTGAGGCGGTTGGACTTGCGGCCAGCTTCCGTCAGCACATCGATGGCGGCAGACGCGGCGGCGGCGGCGGCAGTGGCGGCGGCAGCAGCGGCAGCGTGGCGCGCTGCGGCGCCCTCCGTTGCGCTGCGTGCCGCCACCTTCTTGGATGCCAGCCCGCCAAACAGGTCCTCCAGCTCCGCTGCCACCGCAGCAGGTTCCTCTGCCGCCGCTGCTGCCAGTACCTTTGCCTTGGCACGCTTGCCCGACGCGGCGGCGGCAGCGGCGGAGGTGGTGGCTGCTGGTGCTGCCTCGACGGCAGTGGATGGCGCTGCAGGCCGTGGCCGCTTGGCGCCGCTTACGGGCGCGGGCGCTGCTGCCGCCGCTGCTGCTGTTGCGGGGGCAGCTGCCGGTGCTGCCTTTGTCTTGATCTTCTCCTCGCGCCGCGGCGCTGCGTCGGTAGCTGCTGCCGCCACACCCGCCGCCGCGGCAGCAGCAGCGTGCTTCTCCTTGTGCCTCTCGCCGCCGCTGCTGCTCTTGCCATCACCCGCCTTCTTCCGGTCGCTGTCGCCGCTCTTGCTACCCTTGTCTACTGCAGTGCCATGGCTGGACTTGCTGCTGCCACCGCTACCACCGAGCACCTTGCTGCTGCTGCCACCACCACCACCACCGCTAGCGGCGGCACTGCTTGAACTACCGCCCTTGCGGCCGCTTGCAGCCGCTGCCGCGGCCGCGGCCTTGGCGGCTGCCAGCATGGTGGCAAGGCAGGAAGAGTCAGAAGGTGCAATGGAGACAGCACGGCACAGACGTGCCGATGGGAGAGTGAGGAGAGGGTGGAGAAGGTGGAGAGGGTGGAGAAGGTGGAGAGGGTAGAGATGGTGGAGAGTGAGGAGAGGGTGGAGAGGAGAGACCGAGGAGGACGAGTAGGCCTTCAAACTACCAACAATATTTCGATGCAATGCCGATTTTATACACAACATCAGCACCCGCAACCCGGCTGCAAATATTATTTTACACACTCTCACGTTGCCCGATTTTTGGTACATCGGGCGCTTCATTTTTTCGATTTGTTGCCACAAACACGTGTGTTTCGTGTGTTGAGTTTTGAAATTTACAGCAATTCTTCTGTCAACTTTAGACATTAAAATGCACGCGATCGGCACGATAAATCGCAATTGTAATGGAAGCACACACATTACTGTGCACCTAAAATGCACGTGCCGTGTTTGCGGTGTAGTTGGATGTGGAATGCGCGATTTATCACTTTTGCCCATCGCGACAGAAAGCACGTTTGCGGTGACCGTTGACTTCTCACTTCACGTTGTCAACTTTGCAGTGTTTGCACGTGAATTGCGCGCGGTTGGCAATATACCTCACAATTATAATGGAAGCACATGCACTCAGGTTGGAACCCATATGTGAGGGCGGAGTTTGCGGTGTCTTTGAACGAGAAATGCACGATTTATCATTTTTGCCCATCCCGCCAGAAAGCACACTCTGCCGGCTGTTAGGGTGGCAGAGACTCCCGACGCTGTCGGCGCCCTTGAGGCGGTTGGACTTGCGCCCCGCCTCTGTGAGTGCGTCACTGCACCAAGAGTGATTGCTCGTCGGGATGACCCGACGAGATTCGTGACGTGGGCGACAGCGCGCAGACACGGTGCCGTCGCACACCCTGAGCTGTTCGTGACTGCCCCTGGCAACTTCATCGTGATTCGACACGGAGTGGGTCGGCTGATGAATACGGCGGCCGCGACGGAGGCATTCCTGAACGGCGACGAGAACATCATCATGCCCCGGATTGGCGGGTTCCCGGTGGTAGTGACGTGGTCGACTGAGGGGGGCGGTGGTGGTACCTGGATGCTGCTGACAGAGCGGCGCGCGGCTGACCCGGTGGTACTGACTCTGTTGGGGCCGTCGTGACCTGAATTCAGATTCTGGCGGCCAGATTGTGATTCGTGACGTGATTGTGTCGGCCCCCCACTCCGGGCCAGAAACTGGGGCGTCGGTGCTCTCTGGTACCTGACGCTGCCACGTTGTCCTGGTAGTAAGAAAGGGGATGAGTGTAGTGAGGGGTGGTGGGTGGGCTGAATGCAGGTAATCAACAACAAACACCTGTGCCGTGTTTAACCCCAACGGGGCAGTGTTTGCGCGCGATTTGCGGTGTGCGGGGGCGCCTGCCTGGCGTTTACCTGTGTGATGATTTTGGCGGTTGGGGAGCGACACCTGCCGACTCGGACCGCTCTCCACCTTGCCCGCCCTTCTCTTCCCTACCGGTACCTGGTACTGGACTGCCACACTCTTGCCTCCGATGCAGCCGCAGCCAGCTCATCAGCTGCAGCTGCGAATGATTTGGGGTAGGTGCCACACGGCAGGCACGGCGTGCACAAGTGGGGGTGGCAGCAACGTATGACACCGGCGTGACGGCGACGTTGGCCGAATTGTGACGTACCGGTAGCAAGTCCAAAGCAGTCAACAGTAGCAACAGACGCCGCCGCCAACCTACAAACAGCACCGCCACCCTGCCGGTGCCACCATCATCGGCACAGCGGCAGGTGTCACTGCTGCAGGTGAGTGGCCGGCACCGTCGGCTGCACCCGCCGTCATGCTTGACTCAACTGCGGGCGGCACCGGAGCTACAACGGTGGGCGACGCTGGAACAACAGATTCCACGGCGGCGGGCGCCGCAGCCACAACAACGGTGGGTACCGGAGCCGCAGCAACAACAGGGGACACCGGCGCCAGGTCCACAAAACCGGTGGGCACCGGAGCCGGAGCGGGAGCCGGTGCCACAACAACGGCAGGCACCGGAGCCGGAGCCGGAGCCGGAGTCGCTCCAGCGCGTGAAAACGACGCCGTTGCGGCTGGGGCGGCGTTCGCATAATATCTGCTGATTATCGTGTACGAGCACGACTGGATGCCAAATAGTATCGAATCCCTGATCTCTGCATGGGTATTGCCGCCCGCGGCAGGCGTGACCTTGACGTGAAGCATGATGGGCGTTGCCTCGTGCCCCTCGCCAGCTGCCACGATGACCTTGTCAACCACGCATGCCAGCTTTCTGAACGGCGAGGGTGCCGCAGTGGCGCCACCCGCCGCCGCCGACTTGGTAGAAGTCCAGCAGGTATACAACATGCTGCACGGGGGCCCTTTCAGCGGTATTTCACATGCCATCAAGTGGTGTGCGGCCTCGACCACCGCCCTGTCGCGGGCAAGTATGATGTAATACGACGCGCCGGCGCCCGTCCGACCCACGCCCGTCGTCTCGCTGCAGCCGGCACGCGGTGCGCCTGGCGCAAAGAATTGTTCTGGCACATGCACCTCACGACTGCCTCGTCGTCCATGGGCGCCGCGGTGCACTGCCGGATGACGCTGTCAGACACCGGGCGCATGCGATGCAGGGCAAGCCGCAGGTTGGCAAAGTCGTCGGGCGTCAGCGGTGCGCCGAGGGTGAGCCGCCTGCCAAGCGCCGCCACGGCGTCCCGCTTCGCCTGTGGGGCGGCAGCCCATCTGGCCAGCACCTCCGCTTTCACTGACGCCTGCGCTTCAGCACTCACCACTGTCACCACACCATTGCCGTCATCGACTACCGATGCTGGTGCAACCGGTGCGTCGTCGCCGTCGTCGTAGTGGGCATCATTGAAAGCGTTGTCGTAGTCGCCATAGCCGCTCCAGCCACCGCTGGTGCCGTCATCACCCGCAAAGTCGTCAGCGACAGGAGACAGGCTTTTCGTGCCAGGTGCGGTGGTTGGGGTGTACACCGTGTACTGGTACGCCATGATGGCGCCTCCCAGTGACCCCTTGGGCCAGTCAAACACGTCACCGGAGCAATGCTACTTGCAGAGCAAAGAACACACACAGGGAGGCAACCACACGTTGATAGTGCAGGGGTATTGTGCCGCATGTTTTTACGACGCCAATCCGCTTGAAATGTACAATTGCACTGGTCACGATGCTGCCACGCCCATCATCCAACGCCCAGACTCGAAAACGCAACACCACCACTCACTTGGCCACTGGTGCAAGTACTGGGCTGTGTGACGATAAACATGACCACATTTTACGTCGACACACGCACGATTACACACTACCGCTTGTGCCATCTGCGGTTGCTTCATTGTTTGGCTTCCTTGCGCAACACACCACCGCACCAGTACCGGTACAGCGACGATGGCAGACAACGATCATGTACCGGTGGAGGCGGATGACGCGGCGGTGGACGACGTGGAGGACGATGAGGACGGAGTGGAAGTAGAGGTTGCAGCGGAGGACGACGTGGTAGCGGACAACGTGGAGGAAGAAGAAGTGGAGGCGGTGGACGACGTGGAGGACATTGAGGAGGAAGTGGAAGCAGCGGCGGAGGACGATGTGGCAGCGGACAACGTGGAAGAAGAAGCGGAGGGAGAGGAAGAAGAAGTGGAGGCGGAGGACGAGGAAGAACTGGTCGAGGCGGCGGCGGCATCAGCGGCAGCACTGGCTCAGCAGGGGTGGGCAATGGGGGCCATTGCACACACCATGGCAGAGTATGTGGTACAGGCGCTGCCACTACCGGCCGGTTCGCCCTTGTCGCCGAAGTACCCGATGGACACGTCACCTACCCGTAAGGGTACCGGTACCGGTACAACCAACGCCGCTGCGGTGGATGAGGCGGCGGCAGCGACCTGGGTAAACGATGGCGTTGGTGTCGCGTTGCTCACAGCCGCGAGCTTGTACTACAACTACGACGGCGGTGCGTGGGCGGCGACCACGTGGGATGCGCTGACGGCGCTGGCAGCGGCGGCGCCGGGGAGCGTACCGACGCTACTGCGCGACGGCATCGCAATCGCGTTGCTCACGGCAACGGCGCCATCCACGCCACTGGTGGTGACCGGGGCTGCGCTGCGCACACTGGCGGCGGTGTGCATCAGCCCGGCGGGCGCAGTGGCGCTGGATGGCTACGGTGTCATGCGGTACGCCGCCAACCTATCAGCCACCCTGGCGCTGCGCCACAGCGTACTGGTGGCCGCGCCCGCGCTGCATGGTGTGTTTTGTCTGGTGGCCGAGCTGTCACACGGGCTGGCAGCAGCGGGGCGCGTGCCGGCGTGGAGCGAGGTGGAGGTGGCCGCCGTGGCGTTCACCGCAATGCGGACAGTGTCCGCGGCTGCCAAGCATGGGGCTACAATTGCCGCCAGGGAGGCGCTGGCGGCACTTGCGGTGTGGCCTCGCTTTGCTGGCATTGTGGCTACTGCCAGCGTGACGCCAGACGCGCCGCACCGTGTGGCCGGCGGACGCACGGCAATGGAACCGGGTAGCGGAACTGCACCCCGCCGGCCGCAGCCGAGTGTGGCGCTAGTCGTATTACCGCCGCCCCACCCTCCCCGTACCAAATCGCAACCGGTCTTTCCATCAGCCAACTGGTTCAACGACGAGGCATGCGTTGCGCGGGCGGCTGCGCGCGTGTTGGAAGTGTGTGCGCATTTGGGGAAGACACCGTCCGGTGGCGTGCCCGCCGGCATGCTGGTGGGCATCCTGAAGAACTTCCCACGCAGTGCAGAGGTGCTGCCGGCGGCATTCAGGGCCGTAGTGGCGTGCGGGGACTGCTATGGCGATATGCAAGAGGCCACGCTGGCATCCGCGGTGCTGAACACGCTACCGGCGTATGGCGAGTCGCAGGAGCTGGCAAACGACAAGGGCACCGTGGGCATATACCTGGCGGCACTCAGCATAATGATGCAACACCTGCCTCCGACGCACGAGATGGGAGTGGGGCTGTGGAAGCAGCTGGCGGACATGGCGGAGCCCTACGCGCACTCCGTGGATACGGTGGTACTTGTCATGACAGCGATGGCTGCAGCCGCCAAGCGGCCATGGCATCACACTGATGAAACCCACCCAGTTTTGCAGTACGTACCCATAGTGGCGGCTGCGCTGGCTGCATGCCGGCTCAGAGATGTTGCCCCCCTAGTGGAGGAAGCAATCAAGCTGGTTGGTGCACTTGCTGCAGACGGCAAAACAAAACTGGCTGCTCGCCGGGTTCTACACCCCATTCTTTGTGCCGTGGGTGGATTTGGGCACATGCTGTCACCAGTCACAGTCAATGCCCTGCTGACTGTGGCGCATGCTGGCGACGAAATGTTGGCTGCCCGCGTCGTGGTGTCGCTTGTGCAGACGCATCATGGCAATAAGAGTGTCATGCAAAGCTTCTGCAACTTTGTGAGTACCACAGTATCTGCCGGTGGGGGTGCTGAACTGGCGGCGGCAGGCTGCAGTACCCTGCTGTGGGACGCGCTGCGCCACCACGGCTTGGACAGTGCTATCAACTCACTGTCCCTGATGGCAAAGTTTCTTCCACCCGGCGAGCTGACGCCACACGCCGCCTGCCGTGATATCACAGCTATCTACCGCAGCTGCTACACCGCCAGCAGTTCCACTTCCATTGCGTTGGCTTGTGCCGGCATACTACTTGCGCAGTTGGAGGCATGGGACCGCGGCACCGCGGCGACGCTGCCGGAGGCGGACGCCGCTGACGCCTGCCGCGCACTGATAGCTGCCGCGGTGACCATGCCACACGTCAGTGACGTCATGCTGCGAGCACTGCTCGCAGCTGATTGTTGGTCTCGCCGTGGAACCGCCGCCGCGGCGCCCGACCTGCGTAGCGTGCACCTGTGGCGCTGTGTCACACTGGCGCTGACCAGCCACGCACAGAATCCACCTGTGTTGCGCGAAGCTCTGGCGGCCGTAGCCACCTTTCACCCAGCTGAATGGGACACGGTACCGGACACTGAGGCGGTTGCCACAACATACACGCTACTGCTAACCGCAGTGCGCCACTCGGGTATGGCTTACGTGTCTGCGGCGGTGGCTGCGCTGCAACAACTGGCAGCCGCCTCGCCAGCTGCCCGCCGCCACCTGTGGCGTGTGAACGCTGCCGTGACGCTTCCTGCGCTGGCTGGGTGCATGCCGGCCGACGCAGACGACACCGAAGATACCGACACGTCGACGTCATTGCCTCCTACGTGGCAGGCGGCCATGCACCGCATGGAGGCCGGCGCCGGCGGCGACCCCAGCCCGGCGCTTGTGTTGCTATCAAGTGGCGTGGTGCTGCAGGCAGCCGTACTGCAATGGTTACAGCCCGCCGACGCGCGGCAGCTGCGGGTGTGCCACCCCGCCATGGCGGCCGCGGTGGCGGAGCATGTATGGGACGTCACGTTGAGGCGCAGCCGGGTGGCGCCCGGCGGCTGCAGCGCGTGGGCTCGCTCGATGCCCGCGGCCTGGACGATATGTTTGCCGGAGAAGGCTACGATGGCCGACATGCAGGCGCTTGGGGACATGCGGCGTCTAGCACGCGTGTGCATTAACGGCACGGCTAGTGTAGCTGTTACGACCCTGCTGCCGCGCACCATATCAACACTACATGTGTCGGGCTGTCTGGTGGCACACAAACTGGCCCACCTGACATCGCTGGAGACGTTGATTGTAAACCGCGACATTAGCGTCAATCGGTTGGAGCTACCCGCGTCGCTAAAGCATTGCCATTTATTATGTGCCAAATGGCTGGACTGGGAGCGCATGGCTACGCTGCCGCCGCTGTTGACGCTGGCGCTGCGACGTGGCGTGTTGCCTGCTGCCGTGGCAGCGCTGCCGTGCTCCCTGCAGTCGCTGGACCTCACTGCCACGAATGGATTGCGGGTTGCTGGCGTGTCGTTTGCGCACCTCGCGGCGCTGCACCACGTGGCGGTAGCTGGCACAGGAATCACCAACGCGGTACTGGCCACGCTGCCGGCTGGCGTGCTCACGTTGGATGTTTCGAACTGCCAGCGCTTGACACCCGATGTAACGTTTCATCACTTGGGCGCGCTGGTGGCTCTGCGTGCCAATGGCACAAGCGTATCTGACGAAACACTGATGACAGGTATGCCGCCGTCCGTGGTGCTGCTTGGTATAGGTTGTTGTCGCAACGTCACCGCCGCCGCCACCTGTGCCGTCCTCCCAGCGCTACGACAATTGGATGTGTCGAAGACCGCTGTGGGCGTCGACATGCTGACAAGCCTGCCAGTAGGACTGCGTGACTTGGATGTATCGTATTGTAGCAACATTGATGCCACTGCGCGGCTATCGCATCTGCCCAACCTGCGCGCAATTTCGTGCTCTGTCACTGGCATCAGCGACACCACGATTGCCAGCTGCCCGCCAACCTTGCGGTACCTGCGTGCCGACGGCTGCCGCGCCCTCACCGACGCCCTTGACCTGGCGCACCTGCCCGAGTTGGCGGCGCTGGATGTGACGAGCTCCAGCATTGGTGATGGTATGTTGGGGCGGCTGCCGCTGTCACTCCAGCGGCTGGAGCTTGCAGGCACCAAATTGACGCCGGCAGCCGCCCTGCCGCCGCTCCCGCGGCTGACGTGCATTATTGCATACCGTACCGCCGTGGGCGCGACGTTCCTTGCATCCCTGCCGCCCACTGTCGCGCACCTCAACGTGGAATGGTGCTGCAATATGCGCGTCAGCGACGCCGTGGCCGCTTGGCAGTCGCTGGTTGACAGTGATACTTTGGATCGCTTGGCAGAATGCCGCGTATGCGATGGTGACTGTCCACCGCGGGTGGCTGCGATGCTGAAGGTGCGCGGCGTCTGTTTTGGGTCGTCATCCAGCCACACCTGCGCGGCACCATTCCCCACGCTGCTACGGCCGGAGTGGAGGCGTCGTGTGGACGACCCATTTGCGCCCTGGATTGATGATGATGTCTGCAGCGATGATGCCAAGGATGCGCAGCCATAGCGTGACGTGCTGGAACTTTGGGCCGGGTGGCAGCCATTACATTTGCCGCCGCGCACAGTAACCATTGCACGGAATTGTTGAACTCACAATGCACGGTACGCGCGTGGTACAGAATGTTACCATGAGCGAGCGACAACCGTCGGTGCCAGCCACTGCCGCCGCCATTGCACCGGCACGCGGGCACGCGGGACATTCGGAGCCTTCCCTGCAATGGCCGGAATTGGACGATTTCACGCCGCAATGTTGCGATTTACAACACATGAGCACAAACAGCAAGGTATCCACACCGTAAATGTGCAAGTGTATAAAGCCACGTGCTGTTACAACGTCAAGCCGCTGGCAATACACGATATCTTGCGTTTTGCTGCGGCGCGCTGCCGCCCGCCGGACTCGGACAGCGCCCGCACCGGTGCCGGCACCACGCACTGCGCGCACCGACCCGACGCCGGCGCATTTTCAGTACCACAGTCACACGCAGACGCACGCGTGCACAAACGCTACGCACTCTCTCTTCTGCCACCTTTTGCGGTTTTTTCTCCCTCAACTCGCCTCCATCGCCACAAACAAACACACCATGGCGGACGGCGCGATCGCAGTCAACGCGGCGACTGACGACGCGGCAGTGAACGACGTCGTGGTGGTGGGAGAGGCGCCTGCGGCCGACGGTGTAGCCGTGGAAGGGGATGCTGGGGACGACGGCGTGGTGGCGGAAGAGGCGGCTGCAGGCGACTGCGCGGCGGCGGAGGACGGCATGGCGGCGGAGGATGGCGTGGCGGCGGAAGGCGATGATGCTACGTACGACGAGGCGGCGGCGGACGACGACTATGATGCAGAGTACGACGACGATGGTGCGTATGACGAAGCTGCGATGGAATACGAAGTGGGGGATGGGGCGGCAGCGGTGGGCAACCACACGGCAAAGGCGTGGGAGGTGCCTAGAGCGGCACCGGTGACGCCAGATTGGTCAATGGGAGGCATTGCCCATACGATGGCAGAGTATGTGGTACATGCACTGCCACTGCCGGCCGACTCGCCCTTGCGGGCGCGGTTTGTTTACGCCAGCGACGCTGCCGGCTGGTCCAAGGACGAGACGCATACCAGCTGTGAGCCGGCTGCCACGGCGCGTGCAGTCGCAGCTGCGGCGTCGCTGCCGTCATCAGCAGCGGCAGCAGCGGCAGTAGCGGCAGCAACGGTGACCGCAACGGAGGCGGCAGCGGCAGCGGCACCGGCACCGGCAGCGACGGTGACCGCAGCCGAGGCAGCGACAGCGGCAGCGGAGGCAGCTGCAGCAACCTGGGTAGATGAGGGCGTTGGCGTCGCGCTGCTCACAGCTGCGAGCTTGTACCACCACGACGACGACGGCGGCGCGCGTGCGGCAACCACGTGGGATGCACTTACGGCACTGGCTGTGGCCGCGCCGGGGAGTGCACCGACGCTGGTGCGCGACGGGGTGGCAGTCGCGCTGCGCACCATAGTGGCGCCATCCACGCCACTGCCGGTGACAGCGGCCGCGCTGCGCACACTGGCGGCTGTGTGCGGCAACCCGGCGGGTGCAGTGGCGCTGGATGGCTACGGCGCCATGCGTTACGCCGCCAACCTGTCAACCACCCTGACCCAACGGCACGGTATCCTGGCGTCCGCCACGTCCGCGCTGCACGGTGTGTTTTGTCTGGTGGCAGCGCTGTCACGCGGGCTGGCAGCAGCGGGGCGCACACCCAACTGGAGCGAGCTGGAGGTGGCCGCCGTGGCGGTCACCGCGATGCGGACGGTGTCCGCAGCTGCCACACACAGGGTTTCATGCGGCGAGGATGCTGCCAAGGAGATGCTGGCGGCACTGGCGGCGTGGCCGTGCTTTGCGGGCATTGTGGCTACCGCCGGCACACCGCCGGACGCGCTGCACTGTGTCACCGACTGCCATGCCGCCACGGCGTCGGGTGACAACACACCCTCTGAGCCGCGGCCGAGTGTGGTGATTGTACCGCCTCCCCGCACCAAGCCGCACGCGACACTGCCGTCCGCCGACTGCTTCAACGACGAGGCATGCGTTGCGCGGGCGGCTGCGCGCGTGCTGGAAGTGTGTGCTGACCTTGGGAGAGTGCCGCCCGGCGGCATGCCCGCCGGCATGCTGGTGGGCATCCTGACACGCTTCCCAGACAGCGCAGAGGTGCTGCCAGCTGTGCTTCGGGCTGTTGTGGCATGCAAAAACATCATTGGCGATGTGATAAAGGAGATGTTGGCAAACGCGGTCCTGAATGCGTTGCCAGCATTCGGCGGGTCACACAAGCTGGCGAGCAACAAGGGCACCGTGGACGCATACCTGGCAGCGCTCAGCATCCTGCTACCTCACCTGCCGTCTCATCACAACAAGTTGAGACGGAAATCGTGGAAGCAGCTCGCAGTTGTGGTGGCGCCCTACACGAACTCCGTGGACACGGCGGTGCTGGCTGTGACAGCGATGGCTGCAGCTGCAACACAGGAATGGCGTAGTCGCGGTCGTGGCCACCCTGTCTTGGAGTGCCTCCCCATCGTGGTGGCCGCGCTGGCTGCATGCCGGCCCAGCGATGCCGACCCCCTTATTGCGGCAGCGGCCAGACTGTTGAGCGTGATTGCGGCAAACCATTCAGCAGAACGGATTGCCGGCCGGTTTGCAGACCCGCTCCTCTCCGCCGCGGGTGTTGTTGGGCCCCAGCTGTCGCCGGCCACCGTCGCCGCCTTGCTGTCCGTGGCGCACCTTGGCGACCGAGTGTTGGCTGCCCGCGTTGTAGTGCTGCTGGGAAAGGCGTACCATTACGATAGCACCGTCATACAGCGCTGCTGTAGCTTTGTGCGCACAATGACATATCGCGACGCTGGTGCTGCACCGGTACTCGCCACGGCGGGCTGCGGTACGCTGTTGTGGGACGCGCTGCGCGACCACGGCCTGCATGCAACTGTCGTTGCGCTTGAGGCGCTGGCCACGTCCCTAACGCCCGCAGAGCTGACGCCGCCCGGCGCCTGCCGCAATGTCACAGCCGTGCACCGCAGTAGCATTGCTAACGACACCGAGTTCAAGTCGTCGGCGCGCCTCCTCGCCTTGCAGCTGGGGGCATGGGAGCGCGGCACCGTGGTAGAACTGCCGGAAGACGACGCCGCCGATGCCTGTCGCGCACTCCTAGATGACGCGATGGCTAAGCCGCATAAACGCGACGCCATGCTACCAGCACTGGCCGCCGCAAGGTCGTGGGCCAAATGTGGCTCGACCGCCGCGGCACCCGACCTACGCGGCGTATACTTGTGGCGCTGTGGTGCACTGGCACTGGCCAACCACGCAAACGACGATGGGGTAATTGCTGCAGCGCTGGAGCTCATGGTCACCCTAGATTCTGCCACATGGGGCGCGATGCCGGACGCTGAGGCGGTTGCAACAGCTTCTACGCTGCTCGTGGCCGCGGCGCGCCACTCCACCATAGTACGCGTGTCGGCGGCGGTGGATGTGCTGCAGCAGCTGGCGACCGTCTCGTCAGCTGTCAGGAAGCACCTGTGGCGTGTGAATGCTGCTATATCGCTGCCTGCATTGGCGGGGTGCGTTCCGGCGGAAACCGAGGGCAACAGAGATGACAGCAACTCGCAGGCGCCGCCGCCAACGTGGCAGGCGGCGATGCAGCGCATGGCGGCCGGCGCCGGTGGCGACCCCAGCCCGGCGCTTGTGCTGCTGTCCAGCGGAGTGGTGCTGCACGCGGCCGTGCTGCAGTGGCTGGAGCCCGGCGATGCGCAACAACTGCGGGTGTGCCACCCCGCCATGGCGGCCGCAGTGGCGGAGTACGTGTGGGATTCCACGGCGTGGTGCAACAGGGTGGCGCGCGGCAGTGGCGGTGCGTGGGCGCGCGCGATGCCCACGTCTTGGACGGTGCGTTTGAAGGGGAGTTCCACGGCGGCCGACATGCGCGCGCTGGGGGACATGCGCCACCTGGCGCGCGTGTGCATTGAGGACACCGCGGATTCTACTACCATCACCCTGCTGCCGCGTACCATTTCAACCCTGCACGTGGCGGCCTACCTCGTGGCACACAACATGACGCACCTAACGGCGCTGGAGACGCTGATTATGCACGACGAAATTGGCTACCGGTATGGGTATCGGCGCAGAAACGAGAGGCGGCTGCAGCTACCCGCGTCACTCAAGCATTGCTACCTCCTCTGCGGCGAGGGGCTGGACTGGGCGGATATGCGCGCACCGCCGCTGTTGCTGACGCTGGTGCTGCGGCGTGGCACCATGTCGCCTGCTGACCTGGCAGCGCTGCCGCGTTCGCTGCAGTCACTGGACCTCACTGGCACCAAACACCTTCACGTTGCTGGCGTGTCGTTTGCGCATCTCGATGCACTGCGCCATGTGGTGGTGGCCCACACCGCCATCACTAATTCGGTACTGGCTACGCTGCCGCCCGGCGTGCTCACGCTGGACGTGTCGCACTGCGAGCGCCTGACTACTGGTATCATCTTCTGCCACTTGGACGCGCTGGTGGCTCTGCGTGCCGACTGCACAAGCGTGTCCGACACAACGTTGGCAGAGGGTATACCGCCGTCCGTGGTGCTGCTTAGCGTGTCTGGCTGCAGCAGCCTCACAGCCACTGCCACATGTACCGGCCTCCCAGCGCTGCGGCACCTAGATGTGTCAATGACCGCGGTGGGGACCGCAATGCTGGCAACCCTGCCAGTGGGGCTGTACGACCTTGATGTGTCCTGCTGCCGTCATGTGGGCGGCACTGCACGGCTGTCACACCTGCCCAACTTACGCGCATTTGCATGCGCCAAGACCGGCATCAGCGACGCCACGGTTGCCAGTTGCCCGCCGGCCCTGCAGTACCTGCGTGTTGCAGGCTGCCGCGCCCTCACCGACGCCCTCGACCTGGCGCACCTGCCCGAGCTGGCGGCGCTGGACCTGTACAACACCAGCACTGGTGACGGCATGCTGGGCCGGCTGCCGCCGTCACTCCAGCGATTGGAGCTTGTAAATACGGAACTGACGCCGGCAGCCACCCTGCCGCCACTCCCGCGGCTGACATGCGTCACGGTGCGCAACACCGCCGTAGGCGTGCCGTTCCTGGCGTCCCTGCCGCCCAGCGTCGCGCACCTCGACAGCGAGGGGTGCCCCCACCTCCTAACCCGTGACGCGGTGGCCGCCTGGCAGTCGCTGATTGAACGCGGCGCGCTGGATCGCATGGTGGAATGCAACGCGTCTTGGCCGCCGCTGGTGGCTGCGACGCTGACGGCACGCGGTGTTGCCGTTGGGCAGGCAGTTTGTCACGCCTGCAGGGCACTGGCATTCCCCGCGCCTCTGTGGACGGAGGGAACCCGCTCCGAGGACCCATTTGCGCCAGGGTTTGAGACAGCTGATGAAATGAGCTGGTACCGGGAGCACAGTGACCTTGACATCGATAGCGCCAGCGATAACGACGACGAGTGGGACGGTGGCGGCGATGGCGGCGGAGACGATGACGAGTGGGGCGGTGACTGGGGCGGTGGCGGCGATGGCGACGGCGACGACAATGACGAGTGGGGCGGTGACGGCGGCGAGGGCGCCGGTGACGACGGCGAGGGCGACGGTGACGACGGCGATGGCCACGATGAGGGTGCCGGTACCGGCGACGGTGAGGGCGGCGGCGACGTCGGCGGCGACGGCGGCGGCGACGGCGGCGGCGACGGCGACGGTGACGGCATTGTTGGACTGCCACCTGCTCGTTGACTGCAACCATGAATGGTTGCACACGTCCACGTGACACCGCGCCGCGCCCTCGGCGACACTACCACCGTACCGGTACCGGTACGGTAACACTTTCAATGACTGTTATAGGTGTATACCGGCCCGTGTATTGCACGCGGCCGTCGCACCGCCATTGGGTGCGTACGGCAGCTTTATGCCGGCCCTCTTGGGCCTGGCCCGAGGCCACCAGTGGACTACCGCCACCCAGGCGGTTGCGCGTTGCACCCAACGCCGAGGCGTCGAGTTGCAACTTCAAGTTGCAAGTTGCAGCGAGTCGCAGCAGCAGCGACACTGCGCGCGCCACAGCCACCCTTGGTACGCGCCACTGGCACCACCCCGCACACCGCGCAGCCATGCAAGGCATGGCAGCGTGTGTCACGCCAAGTCTACTGCCGGCATACGCACGAACCACCGCCGCAAAGCCGCGGCCGCCTCTCGCCAGCGCGGCCAGCGGCGGCCAGCGCCATAAAGAAACAAAAGTAAGACGAATATGAAACCGTCGCCTCTAAGTCAACAACAGCTTGCATTCCCGGCCCAAAAAAGTGGTGCGGTCGCGCCTCCGCACCGGGACTTTTGGCGCACATCGGGTTATTTTTGTGTGTGTAACGTGGGTGTGTCATTTATTTAGCGCCGCGTGCGTTGGTTAGTGCGCTGCGATATTGGCGTATTTTGGGTACCATCGCGTAAAATAGGGTATAAATTGCGGTGGCGGCGTAAAATACGCTGTGGCGGTTGTGGTTTAGTTGATGGGTTGCGGCGTGGTGGGGTTGGCTTGTTGTTGTAAAATCGCGCCGATTTTATAAATACAAAATAGCTGTGGAGTGGGTGGGGCAGTAGGCGACTAGAGAGAAGGCTGGGTAGTAGGCGACTAGAGAGACCCAGTAGGGAACAAGAGAAACCCAGTAGGAGACAAGAGAGAGTAGTAGGAGACAAGAGAGATTTGGGTAGTAGGGGACTAGAGAGAGAGAGAGAGAGAGACCCAGAACCCAGTAGAGAGAGAGGGAGAGAGAGACCAAGGCAGTAGGAGACAAGAGAGACCTGGGCTCCTGGCTGCTGGCTGGACATCTGGAACCTGCTGCTAGTACCTGGAGAGGTACCTGGCTCCTGGCACCTGGGCACCTGGGAACTGGAACCTGGTACCGCAGAGGCCGTAACTTGGCCGCCGCCGCCAGCTTCACCCGCCTGTCGTCGCATCGCTGAAGTCAGCCACTACTGCCGCCCACGCTGCTGCCACCTGGTCGTACGACAGTGCCGCGGTGTCGCAACCCGACGCCGTCACGCACCTGTATTCGCTGACGTCGCTGAAGCCTGCCACTTGTTGCCGCCGCCTGACCGCACGGCGAAGTCGGAACTTTGCGCCCTCTTCCAGCTTCACTCTGCCGTCGCTGCCATCGCCGAAGTCTACCTGCCACCTGCCGCCACCAACACGCGCGCACAGCATGAAGGCGCGCGCCGACGTGGTGCCGCCGCGGCTACCTACCGCCGGTGTGCCACCACCACCACTTCCACGCACCGCAGCCGCAACATCATCCTCCGCCGCCACCGCCGCCATGGCACGGCCGTCGTCGCTGTGGCTCCCTATGCCGTGGGGCACCACCAGCACCGCCCGTAGCAGTAGTAGTAGCAGAATCAGTAAACGGCGCGCCGGGCCGGCATGGACGCGGCGACTCATCGTGCCCACCATCCGGCTGGAGACGTTTGACGCCTCCACGACGCGGTGCGTGCTGTACGTCACGTACGCCGCGGTGGCGGTCGCCATGGCGCTCACCATCGTGCTGCGGCTGGGCGTGGACCGGCGCAGCGTGGTGCTGGGCGGCAACGCGCTGTGCGGCAATGGGAGCGGCACCGTGCCGCCTGCCTCCCCCGGCAGCGCGGTGGCGGGGTCTGCGTGTTTGCTACCGTGGCCCACGTACGGCGTCAACGGCACGCTGTGGATGGGCACGGTGGGCGGCCTAGCCACCTTCGATGGCAGCTTCCTGCTCACCACCGCGCCGCAGCCGCCGCCGCTGCCGCCGGGCCCACCGCCGTCGACACCCGCGCCACCCCTCGTGGCGCCCTTCACCTATGACGTGACCATGGAGGCGTGGAACGCCGCCATGGATGACCTTACATGGCGCCCGCCTGTACGTCTACCTACCAATTTCGCGGCCGTGCTGCACGACGGCTGGCAGCCGGTGGCGTCGCTGATGAATGAGACCGCCACGCTGGAGTGCTACACGCCGGCGGGCGCGGCGGCCGGCAGCGCCGCCACCTGCCCGCCCCTCACCCTCTTTGACGCCGGCTGGCTGACGTACGGGCAGGGCGGCGGCGGCGGGTTCTCGGGCTACCGCGTGTCGGTGTACTACCACAACTTCAACCTGACGTCGGTCGTGCCCGCCTCAACGTACACCTTCTCGTACCAGGCCGCCGCTTTCCGCATCTCTGACGTTGCCCTCCGCCTCACCTTCATGATCGTGACGCTGGCGGTCATCTTCTTCTGGGTGCGCGCCATGCGGTACCAGCGCGTGTGGGTGCCCGCACCTGCACCGGCACCGCCGCCGCCGTCTGACTCTGGCGCGCCACCAACACCCAGCGGTGAGCCTACCATCCAGCGCGTGCACGTGCCGTGGTTGCAGTGGCTGCCGCAGCAGCGGTGGGTGTGCGTCCTCCTCGTCACCACCTTCTTCTGGCAGAACCCGCTGTACGTCGCCATGGAGCTCATCACCTCCGCCGTCACGCCGCTGCAGCTGGCGCTCGTGTCGGCGCTGGTGGAGTTCACCGGCTGGGCGTCCCTCTTCACCTACTGGTGGCTGCTGGTTGACGGCATGAAGGTGCCGGCGGCGCAGGTGATCGCGCTCACCGCCAACCGCCGCCGCGCTGCCCCGCTTCCCACCTCCACGCCCATCGTTACTTCTTCTTCTTCTTCGCACCCGGCGCCGGCACGCGGCGTCTCGCGTTTCCCTGTTCAGCCGCCCATTGCCGCCACAACTGCCACTGCTGCTGGAACCGGTGCCGGCGTGGCACCAGTGATTGTGACAGGCGCGCCGGCACCTGCTGCCGCCACACCCGACGGTGCCGCTGCTGCCACTGCAGCCACACCTGCAGAGGCAGCGGCGCCACTGCCGCCCACCGCCACCCTTGCCGGCGGCTACATCATCCCCGCTACGCTGCTGCCGACGGCGGTGTTCGGCAGCGGCGGGGGCGGCCGCACACCACCGCCGGGAGGGGCGGCGGCTCCCGGCGCGCCCACCCCACGCGGCGGCGCGGGCGACGGCACTGTGGGGGCC
>Ga0066256_1002714_pt1 | contig 18766 bp, 6 predicted proteins | sample ThiBio_1000_biof_FD_87107 | JGI IMG/M metagenome (GOLD analysis project Ga0066256, IMG submission 87107) | Wastewater bioreactor microbial communities from Cape Town, South Africa - Thiocy_expt_1000_biof (version 2) | ecosystem: Engineered > Bioreactor > Thiocyanate-remediating >...
GGCTGACAGCGCGCCGATGCGGAGGCTGATGGGCGCGTGGCGGGCGAGGGTCCTGCGCGCCACGTGCGGCGTGCGCGCGCTGCGGGTGCCCAAGGGCGACGAGGTGAAGGTGGTGCGTGGCTTCACCAAGCTCAAGGGCCGCGAGGGCAAGGTGACGACGGTGTACCGCAAGAAGTTTGTGCTGCACGTGGACCGCGTGAACCGTGACAAGAAGAACGGGCAGGTGGCACCCATCCCCATCCACCCCTCCAACGTCATCATCACCAAGCTGAACCTGGAGCGCGAGGTGGCCAAGGACCGCAAGGCGCTCATTGCACGCAAGGCGGCGGGCCGCGCAGGCGACAAGGACAAGATGGCGGACGTCGACTAAGTGTGCAGCGCGCCCCCGCGCGTGGGTGTGGGGGCGGGCGCGGGTGTAGTCACGGTCGCGGGCATCGTGTACTACATACAATCAACCCTGGCGAGAGTGCCCCCTGGTGAGGGGCCGGCAGGGGCGGCGCGTGCTCGTCCTCACATGACATAGGGTTCGTGACGACGCTTGAATGGCAGGTTGCTATCATCGTTATTGTGTTGTTTTGGCTATCCGTCGTCAGCGGCGCCGGCGGCAATGCGCGCAGCCACGGCGGCGGGCGTGAGGCCGCGGATGCCCAGCACTTTGTGGCGGCTCTTGCCGCCCGCCACAATCTCCACCGCGCGCTTGGCCACCCCAAAGAACGCCGCCACCTGCTCCACCACGTCCTCGTTGGCTTCGCCGTCACGCGGCGGCGCCGTGGTGCGCAGCTCCAGCCCCTCCTTTGTCACGGCAATGCCGTCACTACGCGCGCCGGGGCGAACCCCGAACTCTACTTGAACCACGCCATCCTTACGCAGCGTCACGCCGGGTGGTAGTGGCGGCCCCACCGGCGCTGCTGCTGCCGCTGCCGCTGCGCCCTTCCCTCCGCCACCACCTCCGCCGCTACCCCCTTTTCCTTTGGTTGCCATGCCGCGCGCTACACCCGCCGTGTGTGGCAACCCTAACGCCACCGGCGCTACCGCAGCGCCAGCACGTGGGATGGCGCGGTCCTTGCAACCGATCGGCAACCACCCCGCCACGATTGGCGGCAGTACCGGTAGTTGTTGTGGGCTGCACGCCGCCGCCGCCGCCGCCGCCGATACCTGCCACGTGCTCACGCTCGCCCGCAGCAGGCACCGCGACGGCAACCCCATTGCCTGCCTCTACTAACAGGTGTGACTACTACTACTACCTCACTGCTACAACTGCATCAATTGCGACGTATTAACGTTGTTATCCACACAGTGCGCCGGCTCGACGGCCACACACCCAGCACCGTATCCTTCGTATCGGTATCCACACCGACCTGGTGCAAAATGGCGGTGAAGCAATGTCAGCAACGCGGCGGTGGTGGAGCAGCAATTTCAGTGTGGTGCTAGGGTGTATGCATGGTAGTGGAATGGCGGGGGGACCGGATGGCGGCGATGTTGGGGTAAGCGATTGTGTGAGCGGCCACCCTCCCCCCACCTTGCCCCCGCCGCCACCACTGAACCGCTGCTACCTACTGCTGCTGCCGATGCTGACGCCGCTGTCACACCGGCACACACGCTGGTGCTGGTGGAGCCGTTTTGCGGCGGCAGTCATGGGCAGCTGGTGGAGTGGCTGCGCACGACGCTGCAGGCGCGGCATGGCGGCGTGCGCGTCGTGACGTGCACGCTGCCAGCCAAGAAGTGGCACTGGAAGCTGCGCACGTCGGCGTGGTGGGCGGCGCAAGCCCTCCCGCCCCTGCCGCCCGCCCCCGCGCCCGCCGCACTGACACTCTTTGTGTCATCTATGTGCCCACTCGCGGAGCTGCTCGGCCTGCGGCCCGACCTGGTGCGCGCACACAAGGTGCTGTACTTTCATGAAAACCAGCTTGCCTACCCGACGCGCATTGTCGTGCCACAACAACACCAACCGCCCAAACGGCTGCGACCCGACGGTGGTGGTGGTGGTGGTGTTGGTGCGGTAGCGACGGGTGGAGCGGGTTCTGAAAGTGGTGGTGCACCGCCGCCGGCAGAACCAGCAACACCAGCACTAGCTGCCACCACGGTGGCGGTGGCGGAGGGCGCCACCGACTTTCAGTTTGGATGGGCGCAAGCCATGAGTGCGGCGGTGGCTGACGTGGTGCTGTGGAACAGCGCCTACAATGCCGAGTCGTTCTTGGACGCGCTGCCGCGGGCCATGAGCGTGATACCTGACCGCGCGCTGCGGCCAACCACCCTGCCTGCCGCCATTGCCGCTAAATCCCGCATTGCACCATTCCCAGTTGCGCCCCCACCACCGCCCGCCATTGCTGCGTCGTTGACGACGCCACGGACGGGGCGGCTGCGTGTGCTGTGGAACCACCGGTGGGAGTACGATAAGGCGCCGGAGGTATTCTTTCGCACGCTGGACGGCCTGGCTGCCAAGCGGCAGGACTACGAGGTGGTGCTGCTGGGTGAGGCGTTTGCAGAGGCGCCGCCAGAATTCACGGCAGGCGTGGCGGCGTTGCGGGCCGCCGGCCGGCTGGCGCATGTGGGATGCCTGCCGTCCAAGGAGGCGTACTGGGCGGCGGCGGCGTCGTGTGACGTCGTGGTGTCCACCGCCGTGCATGAGTTTTTTGGCGTGTCGGTGGTGGAAGCCATCGCTGCTGGTTGCTACCCCTTGCTGCCGGCGCGCCTATCGTACCCTGAAATTGTGGCGCCGACCGCGGAGGAGGCGGCGGCGTCAGGCGTGGATGCCCCGCCACCATCCCTGGCGCCCATTGTTGCCACCAGCCACACTCGCGCCGGCAGTGCTGGCGCCGCACCGCCACGCCATGCGCGCACCGACACGCGCGACTCACCGCACCTGTACAAGAATGAGCGCGCATTGCTGCAGGCGCTGTATGCAATGGCGCACGACCCGACGGGCGTGCGTGCGTGGCGCGCCTCTGACGCATGCCGCACCATGGCGCTGCACCGCTTCCTGGACAGCGACCACCTTGCCGCCCTGTACGCCACGCAGCTGCGCCTGCCTGCTCCCACTACTGCCACTACAGACGTTGTGTAGCAACAATTGAACCACCAAGTACAAGTCGAACACACGCACACGCACACAAGGTCCAATGCGCAGCAAAGGTCACACGCCGTCACAGGTTAGTAGCTACGCACGCCGGCGGCCGCCACTGCGGGCGCGCCGGCTGCCACCGACTTCCGCACTCGCACTGGCCGCCCCGCTGTCCTCATCGTCAGAGGGTGCGGTAGCCAGCGCAGCAGCAGCGGCGGCGGCAGCAGCCCGCTTACTGCCACCGCGCGCACTCACCGAGTTATCTGCCGTAGGTGCCAGTGCCGCGCCCGTGCGCCGCACGCCTGTCTTACCACTCGCCGCCGCAGCCGCAGCCGCAGCAGCCACAGCCGATGCCTCGGACGCCGCACCTGCCGTTGAAACCGACGACGCCGCGCCAGCCACCGACGACGCCGCCGCCCACGACGCGGCTGACCCCACCGCGCTACCCACGCTGTCCATGCCACCCGCACGCACCCGTGCAGCAGAGTCAGGCACGCGTGCGCGTGCGCGCGGCAAGGCAGCTGCCGTCGACACACTGCCGCCACCACCCGCGGTGGACGCGCTGCTGCTGCCACCGCCGCCGCCGCCACCGCCGACGCGTGACGACATGCGCGCGCGGTACAGCGCGGTGGGCAGGGCAATGACACCCGGGAAGGGTGCCCACGCCGCCGCGTCCTTGGCGTGGCGCTTGAACACAAAGAAGGCGCAGTCGGCGGCGGCGTGCAGCTGCGCCGTAGCCGGCACCACGGCAGCGTCATCGCACGCCCGCAACTGGCGCAGCATGGCAAACAGGAGGGACAGGCTGCCGGCCGCCGACGGAGCTGCCGCCGCCGCAGCCGTCGTCGCGCTGCCAGCACCGCCCGCCTCTCCGCCGCCACCGCCAGCACCGCCAGCGCCGCCCGCATTGCTCAGCAGCGCGTCAGCCAGGACGGACAGGCATGCCGCCTGCTCCGTGAGCGCGCCCCAGTCGTCCTTCCCAGCGGCGGCAGCACCACCGCCGGCAGCAGCACCGCGTGCTGGCGAGTCACCGTCGTCGCCACCTGCCAGCGCGCTGCCGCCACCACCACCGGCACGCGCACGCAGCACGGCAGCAGCGGCGACGGCGGAGGGGAAGCGCGCGTCGTCGTGCGCCAGCAGGTACACCGCAAAGCAGGTGGCGTACTCTGGTGTGAAGGCATGAGGCGGCAGGCCTGCGGCAGTTGCTGCCGCGGCGGCGGCGCGGTACGCAACTACGGCGCGGGCAAACCGCTCGCGCATGGCGCGGCGCACTGGCAGGCGCGGCTCCACCGCGGCGTACATGGGCAGCGCCAGGTAGCGGAGCGGGAGGGAGGCGGTGCGCAGGTGGCGCATCAGCAGCTCACCCACCGCGTCCCGCACCGCTGGCACGGCATCCACCAGCGTGCGCGCCAGCAGCTGGAAGCCGGCGGGCGGCAGCGCCTTGCTGCACACCGCGGCGCCGCCCCGGGTAGCTGCCAAGCGGATGAGCGCCACGCCGGCGGCGGCACGGCATGCTGCCGCCTCGGCGTCGCTCAACCCGCCGGCGCCGCCGGCGCCCTCCTCCTCACCACCCACCCGTGGCGCGGAGGCGGCGTACGAGCGCAGCGCAGATGCGCCGCCATCCTCGCCCACCGCCGCCACGCTGCCCAGCCGCAGGCTGGTCACGCGCATGGCGGTGCCGTGCAGGTCGCCGCCCGCGGCCAGCAGCTGCGAGGCAACGGCGGCCACCCCGCGCGCCGTGCTCAACAGCCGTTGCCGCGCGTCGCCGCCGTCGCCGTCACCGCCAGACGTGACCACAGTGGCACACCCGCGCGCAATGCACCCCAGCGCCTTCACTGCCAGCAGTCGCAGCAGGGCGGGACGACGCACCGCCATGCCCTTGTACGCAGGCGTAGGGCCGGCCACATCTTCCACACCCCCGCAGCGCGGCGCGGCGCAGGAGGAGCCAACAGCATCCCCCACCCCCTCCCCACTCCGCCGCTTGGCATCCCCGCCACGCGCGTCGGGGGACCCACTGCGCCCGCGCTTGTTGCCGGCCCGCCCACCAGCGGCGCGCCCACCCCGCCCACTCCGCCCGCCTCCACCGCCCTCCTCCTCGCCACCGTCGCCGTCGGCAACCACGTCGTCGTCGCGCGGGTCTGACACCGCCAGCGCGTACAGCGGGCGTGACATGCGGCCGCCAAATGCCATGCCCGGCGCCTCCGCGTCGGGTGTGGCGGCGCTGGCATACGCCCTGCTGCCGCGCGCGCCGTCTGCCGCGGCAAAGACGGCCGGTGCAGCCACCGCCAGCGCCGCCGCAGCAGCGAGCAATGCGGGGGCGTGGGGCGTGGCGGCAGCCAGGGGCGAGTCGGTGGTAGGCGCAGACAGCGCAAAGTCATCCTCATCGTCGTCGCCGTCGGTGCGCCCCGCCGCGCCACTGGGGAGAAGGGCTGCAAGGAGGCCAGTCCAGAACGGGTGCCGCAGCGTGTGCTCAAACACGGCGGCGGCGGCCTTGGTGGCACACGCGGCGGCGCGCACGCTGCCAGAGGTAGCCAGCGTCAGCAGCGTGCCGCGCATGGCTGCCACTGCATCTGACGGCCAGGTGGCCTCAAACACGGGACGTGGGAACGCTGCCAGCAGGTGCAGCGCAGCGCATGCCACCGGCGCACGGCGGCTAGCAATGAGCGCTGGCACCAGGGCACGCGCCAGGCCCGCGGCGCCACTGCTGTCATCATCACGTACGCCAGCCCACAGGCCCGGGAACAGCGCCGTCAGGGTGGTCAGCAGCTGCAAGGCTGTGACGGCTGCCGCGTCGTCGCCCGCCACCGCTGCCTGCGCCGCGCCCGCCACCAGGTGCGGCAGCATGGTGGTGGTAGCAGTGGCCAGCGTCATGCGGCGCACCATGACGCGCAGCGTCTCACCCGCCACCTTCCAATCCACGCCGCTGCCGCCACCGTTCGCTGCCGCTGCTTTGATGCGCCCCTGCACATCCTCGCGCGCCTTGGCCAGGTCCGCCGTGGCGCCCGGCTCACACAGCACCGCCAGCAGCTTTAGCACGCGGTTGTCAGTGACGCCCGCATTCAGCGCGTGCACCGCGGCGGCACCACGCGCCCGGTTGCCCGTCGCGTCTGCCAGCGCCGCACCGGCGCGCGCCAGGGCGTCCCGCGCGGCTGCAGCGGCAGTGGTGTCCCCACCACCAGTACCCACCGTCCGCGCCTCCAGACGTGCGCGCAGGTACGCCGCCATGGCGGTCTGGGTGGCACGCCGGTCAGCCAGCATGTGGCGCAGCGCGGCGGTGGCGGGTGCGTCCAGCGACTCCCACAGTCCCACCAGCGCCGCCGCGCGCGCGTCGTCCGGCAGCTTGTCGCTCAGCATGATGTAGTCCACCAGTTGCACCACGCGCTGCCGCAGCTCCGCGTCCGCCTGCTCATAGCACGCCACCACCACTGACGGCAGGCCACGCAGCTTGGCCACCGCCTCCGCGTCGGCGTCCGACAGGACGGTAAGCGGCACGCTGCCCGCCGGCGCCAGGCCGCCGCCACTGCCGCTGCCGCTGCGGAGGAGGGAGGCGCGCACGGTGGCGGCGTGCGCCGCGCTCCGCTGCCACACGCCCGCCATGCCCGTCGCGTACGCCTGCGCCAGCCCCGTCGCCGCCTCCTTGCGCGTCTCCAGCCGGCGGTCGCGCGTGCGCGCGCCGGCGGCTGCCAGCAGGCCGGCGCTGACGTGTGGCAGGGCGGCGCAGGCGCAGTCGCAGGCGACAATGACGGCGTGCTGCCGCACGTCGTCGTCGGCGTCCGTCAGCCGGCCCGCCAGCTCATTGCACAGGGCGGGCGCCAGGTCGCGGTGCGCGCGCAGCACCTCGCCGCCCAGCGCGCACATGTCCTTCCGCACGCCCACGTCACGGTCCCGGAAGCGGCGTGCCCACGCTGCGTAGTGCGTCTCGTACGCCACGCCGACAGGTGCCGGGCCGGCGGCGCTGCCGGCAGGCGGCGGCACCAGCGGTGGCAGCGCAAACAGCGCGCCCATCACGTTCACCGTCCGCCGCCGCACGCCCACGTCCTCCGCCTCCAGGTCGCGTGCCAGGGTGGGCAGCACCAGCAGGAGGAGGGCAGGCAGGGCGGCAGCGGCCTCCACCACCAGCGCCTGCAGCGCCGTCCCGCGGCAGTACCGCTCCGCCAGCCGCGCGTCCTCATCCTCCTCGCCGTCGCCGTCCTCCGGCGACGCGGCCGTGCGCGACGGCGACGCTGCCAGCACCACCAGGTGGTTCAGCAGCTGCGCCAGCGGCACCAGCACCACGCCCTCGCTGCCGCGCAGCACGGCGGCGGCGAGGGAGGCGGCGCGCGGAGCCTTGGGGCGGGCCAGCAGGGCGTCTGCCAACTGCAGCAGGGTGGCGGTGGAGACGGCAGACAGCTCCTTCAGCACTGCCACCATGATGTCCGCCGCGTGCTCCTCCTGCACCGACGGCGCCTCCGGCGTCATGCCGCCCAACAGCACGGTAAACATGCGTGCAATCTGCTCGTCCTCCGCGTGTGGTGCGTCCTCTGCCAGCTCCGCCAGGATGCAGCACGTACGCACCTCCGCCAGCGACTGCAGCACATGTGCGCTGCGCGCGTACGCCGCCTCGCGACCGTACGACCCGCCCTGCAGCGGCTCCAGCGCCGCAATGAGCGTGTCAAAGATGGCGCGCAGCTGGGCGTGGTCGTACGGCGGCGTGGGCGCATACACGCGCAGCACCTCCACCAGGCAGCACGCGCTCAGCACGCGCACCTCACCCTTCGCGCCCGCCAGCGACGGGTGGATGAGCTGCGACGCCACATTGTCCATGCCCGGCGGCAGCGCATCAGGGTCCGCCTGCGGCGTCGCCACCAGCACGCGCCACACCTCGTCCAGCCGCGCCGTCAGGTCGCCCTTGGCGCCCAGCAGGAAGTCGCGTGCAAACACATCCGACCCCGCGCCCACTGCTGTTGCCGCTGCGCTGCCAGACCGGCCTTTAGCGGCGGCGGGTGCAGCTGTTGATGGTGCTGATGGTGCTGCAGCTGCCGCCGCAGCCGCCGCCGCGGCGCCTTTGTCACGTTGCCGCCCCATTGCACGTGTCTGCAGGTGGTGTGGTGGGCTTGGGAGTGAGTAAGCTGATATAATGCCGCCAACTCCAATGCCGCGCTCCAACCGTGATGCTTCATGCCCCCCTTTCCCCGCCTCGTGCACAGGTTGCGTCCACAATTGCCCTGACACAGCACATCCGCCCGCCCTCCCCTCCTCCCTCCCTAGGTGGCGCTCCCCTCAAAATGGCGGCAGGTACACACGTTCCACAGACACGCGCACCCCCACAGCACACGTACGCCTACAAACCCACGGCACCCATGCACCGCGCCACGCTACAACTGCCCCTGTGCGGCTGTACCACTCGCAACAACCCGCCTGGTATGCCGCCGCCAACGGACGCCAACGGCTACCTGGGTGTGGCGGTGGTGGTGTGACAGGTGGCAACCACTGATTCAACCCCAGATCGGGCGGGGGTCATTCGCACACGACCCCGCGCTCCCTCCCACCACGCGCGATGTGGTGCAGCGGCCACTGGTGCATTCACCGTTGCACTCCACCCCCTCCTCGTCACTCCCTCTTGCCTTGCTCCTACTCACCATTCTGAGTCTGCCAGAAGTCGCTGAAAAATATAGGTGTATCGGCAAGTGTGCTCAGCCTGCCGCTTGGCTCATGCACCTACGGTGGCATACAAAACAAAGTGCGCGGTCAGTAAATGCGCGACGGCGGCGCGGTGTGCATTGGTATTGCTGCGTGCGGCCACTGGTAGTGGCGTGCTGACCTGCGCCTCGTCAGGCTGCAAGGAGGAAGCAGACAACCACGCGGCGACAATCACAACGGCGCATGTAAATGAAACAAATAACACGGGGGATGATGTGTCAGTAACAGGCTGTCATGTGGGTGTGATCAGAGTTTGTGGTGCGCCCACGGAAGACGGTGTATTTTGTACGGTATCTTGGTGCCCGCCAACCCTGCCGTGCCCGCCAACTCGGCAAAACCAGACTCGGGAGGCGCTGCGCACCAAATCACAGTATCGCACTGCCATTCGTTGCAAGCAACACTGCGCAGCAGACACCACTGTACCGTTTGCACCCCTTTTCCCTCCCGTGCCGTCCGATTGCGCGCCTGCCGTGAACACCAACATCAAGTGTGCGTCAGACTGTCAGTGAGCAGTGGAGGTGAGGTCGATCGTGGGTAGCAACGACTTGCACTGCGCTGCGCAGAAAAGGTGAAATTGCAAACGGCACCATAAATCACACAAATAGTAGTGCACAATACGTGGAAATGTTAGAAAGAGTGTGCTAAGCGGAGTATTTTTGTCACATAATTTGTTTTTTGATGTGAATTATCCACTACTTTTCCCCTCCCACTTCTCCCTCTCACCCTCCACCTCTCCTCCTCCCACCACCACCCCCAATACCGCAAATGGCGGCCGCACCATCAGCAGTGGAGGGTGACGATGGCAGCCTGGCAGAGGCGGTGGCGGTGGCCATCGGCACCATGTATGGCGGCGGCAGCGGGGCGGGGGCGGGGGTGGGGCGCGCCATGGAGCAGAGCGCCGCCATTGCATGGCTGGTGGAGTTCCAGGGCACGCGGGAGGCGTGGCGCGTGTGGCCCCGTCTGCTGGCACCGGGGGCGGGGCGCGACGCCAATGTGACGTACTACGCTGCCAACGCGCTGGCAGCCAAGGTGGCGGCGGAGTGGAGCCGGCTGAGCGGGGAGGAGTGCGGCGCGCTGTATGAGCAGCTGTGGGAGCTGGCGGGCGGGCTGGTGGCAACGGGGGGTGCGGCGACGCCACCCGCGCTTGGCCGCCTATGCCGCGCGCTGGCTGTGCTGGCGCTGCAGACGCCACCCGTCCTGCCGTCGCTGGTGGACCGGCTGGAGGCGCTGGCACCGGCAGCAGCAGGGGGCGGTGTGACACCCGCGCTGGCCATGATAGTGGAGACGGCGCGCGCGGTGGCGGACGTGGCGGATGACGTGCAGCTGGCAGGCGCAAAAAAGGCGGCGGCGAGCGACGCGGTGCGTGCCGTGGCGCCCCGCGTGCTGGCACTGTTGGCTGGCGCCATCGCGGCGGACGGCGCGCCGCTGCGCACAGAGGGAGCCATTACTGGCGTGCCGGCAGCGGCTGGCGGCAGCCTGCTGGTGTCCGCGCTAGCAGCGGTCGCGGGCTGGGTGGTGGCGGGCGCCGTCACCCCCGCAAACCTACTAGTCAGCTACCCTGACCTGGCTGCCTTCTTGCCCGCCGTGCTGGTGGCGGGCGCGTGCGCCAGCGTGGCGTCCGCTGCCGCGGATGCCGTGACTGCGCTGCTGGGCGTGTCGGCGCCGCCGTCGTCAGAGCCGCCAGCGGCGCGGTGTGCGGCGGTAACAGCGCTGGTGGCCACCCTCGTGTCTGCCGCGCCCGCCTTCCGCGCCACCCTTGCCGCCGCCGACGCTGACGTGCTGGTGCCGCTGGCTAACGTGCTGGTGGCGGTGGCCAAGTTCGACGCTGAGTGGCTGGCGGGCGACGGGTCACGCACGCCGCCGCCCGGGCCCGTGGATGCTGTGTGCTTCCCGCTCACGGCAGCGGAGCTGGACCCCGACGGCAGCGGCAACGTGCATGGCGCGCCCGCCGGCCTCGGCGTCCTGCTGTGCGAGTACGCGCTGGCGGTGGCGGGCGGCCGCTGCCTACCCGCCGCTGATGCTGTACTAGATTTTTTCACGCCGCTGGCGGCGCTGCCGGTGGCAGACCGCCACCCTGCCCTGCGCGCCCCCCTTGCGCGCACCCTCCTCCGCACTCTGCTGGCGCAGGTGGCGTACCCGCTGCCGGGCGCCGCGCGCGCCGTCACCGCCGACGAGTTTGTGGCGTTTCGCAGCGCGTCGTCCGGCGTGGCCGACGCCCTAGCAGACTGCTTTGCCATGCTGCAGGGCGCCTATGTGGTGGAGGCGTGCACCGGCGTGCTGGCGTCATTTGAGGCGCTGGCGCTGGCGTGCCACGCCGCGCCGCCGCACGTCACGCTGGGCCTCATGCTGCGACCCGGCGGCGCGGGCAGCGCGGCCGCCGCGGCGCTGCCGCCCGACACGCCCACCTGGCAGCCGCTGGAGGCGGCGCTGTACGTGCTGCACGCGGTGGGCGACGACGTGAGCGAGATGCTGGAAGACGCGGACATTGACGCCGGCAGCGGCGACGCGGTGGCGGCAGAGATGGTGACGGCGCTGGCGTACCACACGGCCGTCACGCTGCCGCCAGCCGAGATGGCACCCGAGCTGGCTGCCATGGCGGCACGCTGGCTTGGCGGCCTGCATCGTTGGTTGGGTGTCACGCTGGCATGCTCTTGCGACACGCTGCGCGCTGCCACGTTGTTTGTCCCCGCACCCGCTGTGCCCGCACCAACACCACACGGTGCCGTGGAGGCTGCCATCACGTTGCTGCCCACCGGCGACCTCGTGCATGCCATCCTGGAGTTCCTGGTGGGGGCGCTGGCGGCGGTGACGCACGTGGGCGCGTGTGCCCGGCCACCCGCGCGGGAGCGCATGGCTGCCTGCCTGGCGTTCTTGGGCGTGGAGGGCCGCGCACGCGCGGTTGCCGCGGCGGCAGCGGGTGACGGCGACGGCGGCGACGACGACGACGGCGGCGACGGCGGTGACGACGATGGGGATGACGGCGGCGTGGCATCCGGTGGCGGCGGCGGGTGGTCTAGTAGCGAGGTGCGGGAAGACGGCAAGCTGGACACGGACACTATTGCCGTTACCACCACTGCAGCCGCTGTGGCGCTGGCGCGCATTGTGCGTGCCTGCCGCCGCCATCTCACATCAGATGCCGCCGTGAAGCGGCTGGCTGACGGCCTGGCGGCTGCTTGTGATGCCGGCCTCTCCGCCTTTGCTGCCGCTGTGGTGCTCAAGCAGCTGCTGGGCCTAGCGGCGGCGCTGCCGCCCGCCTCCGCGGGCCCCGCCCTGCATTACTTCCTGGACCCACCTGTTGCGCGCCTGGCCGCCATGTGCGACGTGGTGGCGTCGCGGTCGGTGGCGCTCACCCGCGCGCACGAGGTGGCGGTAGCAAAGGAGGCGGTGCTAGTGTACAAGGCGCTGCAGTCGGCGGCGGCAGAGGCGGGCGGCGTGACGGGCATGGGTGACCTCATGGTCAGCCAGCTCGCCGCGCCAGACGCCACACCCGCCGCCGCCGCCGCCGTCGCTGCCGCCACTGCTGCCGCGCACACCTGCCCTTTAGCGTTTGTTATCGAGGCACTGTGGGCGCCACTCACCGCCGCCCTGCCCGCTGCCGTGGACCAGCCGGCGCTGGTGGCTGTCATCACCGCGCTGCTGCGCCGCTTCATCCGCGTGCAGCCCGCCGTGCTGCAGCCCGTCCTCCCCGCCGCGCTCACACTGGGCGTGCAGCTGTATGTGGCGCGCCTGTACCCCGAGGCGCTGGCGCTGGCGGTGGCGGCGGTGGGCGACCTGCCGTCACGAGACCCGTCGCGCGAGACGCTGGCATATGTGCACGACGCGTTGGCGGCGGCGTCAGATGCCCTTGTCACGGCTGCCGCCACACCTGCTGATGCCAGCGTGCCGGGCGGCGCCACCGCCCTGGCGGCGCACCCAGAGGCTGCCACCGCCTGGTTTTCATTTGCACGCGCCGTCGTAGACGCCATGCCCGACGCCGCCTTTGTGGAGGACATTCTCCAAGTCTGCCTGCCCGCCGTTGGCTACGTGGTGCAGCTGTGGGACCGCGCGGTGGCCACCGCCGCCGCCGAGTTCATGTCCACCCTGCTGGCGCGCCGCACCTCCAACCCGCGTTACACGCCCGCCCTCCAGGCTGCCATTGCCTCGCATGGTGCGTTGATTGATTGTTTCAATCAGTGCCACCCCCAGTCGTGCCCACCCACCCCCCCCCCTCCACCCCACCCACACATGCAGGCGAGGCGCTCATGTCGTCGCTGCTGGGCGCACTGCTGGATGACCGCGGCGCCAACGTGTCTGCCGCCGCCATCAACATTATTGTGCGCATGCTGGCGGCGTACGGCGACAGCGGCGCGACGGCGGTGCTGACGGCGGCGCTGGAGGCGGTGGCGGCAAGCACGCTGGCGGAGGAGGAGGCGCGGTGGGGCGTGACGCTGGAGGACCTGCAGATGCAGGAGACGGGCATCCTGAGCCTGACGGAGGACGACCGGCGTGCGCTGATGTGTGTGGCGGCGGCATGGGCGGCGGACGACCCGCAGCGGTGCCGCATGCTGCTGGCAGACGTGGCGGCCATTTGCAAGCGCGCCGCCACCAAGGACGTCCTGCTGGCGTACCTGCTGCCGGCGCGCGCCGGCGCCACGGCGCGCGCGGAGCGGCGTGCCGCGGTGGGTGGCGACCTGGACCAACGGTACCTCGCATTTGAAGACTAAGTATTAAGTTATGGCAGTTCAGTCCCACTCGGAGCGCGGCGGCGGCGCGTTGATGAGCAGGTCGCGCAGGTGGCGGCGGCGCGCCGTGATGTTGTCCACGTCAAACCAGCCGCGGCCAAACACGGAGCGCGCCTCGTCGGTGACGTCGGCGGCGGTGATGTACGGCAGCATGGGCACGCAGAAGCTCTCCACGTACTGCACTAGGAACACGCCGCAGTCGTAGTCGTTGGACTGCCGTGGGATCTGGCCCGGCTGGAAGGCGGGCAGGTCGGCGGAGGAGAAGAGGGCGCCCACGGAGCGTGAGAAGCCGACGCCCGTGCTGCCGGGCGCCGCGCCGCCACCCAGCTCCTCGTCGTCCGCGTACCGCAGGCGGCAGGCGACGTCCAGGTACTGGCGCAGGGAGCGCGACACGGGCTGCAGGCGGTGCGCCTTGAGCGAGTCCAGGAACACGATGCACGGCTGCGGTGGCGCGGCGCACCGCGCCACCAGCGCGCGCAGCAGGTCGTCAGTCCCGCCGGCAGCGCGCTGCGCCGCGCGCCACGAGGCAGACGCGGAGGCGTACTCCGCGCGGCTGGCTTCACACGTGGCGCCCGCCGTGGCGCACGCCACTGACAGCGCGTCCACCAGCGTGCATGCGCGCGCCTCCATGCCCGCGGCACGCTGCCAACCGGCATGTGCGTCGGACAGCGACGCCTTGAGCTCCTCGCTGCCGCCGCCGTCGGCGCACACCGCGTCGTACGCTGCTGCCACGCGCCGCCGCGCCGCCTCGCTGGCGGCCGCCAGCTTGCGCACCAGCCCGGCGTTGAGGGCGCGCACCTCAATGCGCGCCGTCGCCGCCACCCACTCCCAGTGCAGCGCTGCAAGCTTGGCGGCAGCGGCTGCGGCGCCCGCCGCTGTCACCGCCGCGCTCGCCACCACCCGCATGGCGGCGGCGGTGTCACGGTGGGAGTACACGGCGGCGCGCTGCTCCGCAATGCGGCGGCACGCTGCCTCCGTGCGCGCCCGCGCTGCTGCGCGTGCCGCGGCGCGGGAGGGTGGCGGCGCGGTACTGACGGTGGCGGGCGCCGGCGGCAGGCAGGCGGTGACGATGCGCGCCACCACACGCTTCAGCGCGTGCTGCGCCACCCCCAGCGCCTGATCTGCTGCCGTCTCCGATGCCGCGCGCAGTGCCGCCTCGGCAGTGTACGCCGCATTGGTCATGCCGTCCTCGGGGTACTTCAGGCCGTCAAGTGCGTCGCCGCCACCGCCGCCGCCAGCTGTGTCACCTGCCGCGCCCGCGCCGCCGTCGCTCCGCCCGCTCGCCAGCAGCGTCAACTCCACCAGCGCAGGCATGGTGGGCGCGCCGGGCGCCGCCTCCCCCAACACAAACGACGCGACGCGCGGTGGCAGCGCAGCGGTGACGGCAGCGGTCAACGACGCCATGGACTGCGGTGCGGGTGCCACCGCCTGCGCGACCGCCCGCGCGCTGCTGGAAGTCACCGGCGTGGCGGCACCTGCTGCGGCACCACCCATCGCCTCCTCTACCACCTCTGCCTCACTGCAGTCACCGCCACCACCGCCGCCGCTGCTGCCGCCCCCGCCGCCGCCGCCGCCGCTGATGCCTCGCCGCGCGCGCTTCAGTGTCGGCAGCAGCGGTACCGCGGGGTGCGATTGCACAGACGCAGCCGCACTCGCAGCCGCATGCGCCTCCGGTACGTCTGCCTTACCGCGCCGCCGGCTCCCGCTGCTGCTGGCACCGCTGACATGCGACAACAACGGCGGCGGCACCGGCGGCAGCCCCTCGTGGTCGCCGGCCTCAGTGCTCGACAGGCTGTCGTCACTGCTGCTGCTGCCGTCACTGCCCCCACTGTCACTGCTGCTGTCGCTGTCACTGCTATGACCGCTACGCTTGCTGCCGCCACGGCTGCCGCGCCGCTCTGCCACCGTGGGCCGACCGCGGCGCCGGCGGGGCGCAGCGGCGGCGGCTGCGGTGCCGTCACTGCCAGTCGCTGCAGGCGCGGGTGCACGGCGACGCCGCCGCTCCCCGCTCTGCGAGCGCCGCCGCTGCCGTGGTGGCTTGACACCGTCACCACTACTGGCGCTGGAGCGCCGACGCACACGGACGTGGGGTGCTTCACCACCAGCTGCGGCACTCGTCGCTGCGTGGCGGCGCTTGGCACCTGACCGCGCAGCGCGGGTACCACTATCGCCGCCGCCGCCGCCGCCGCCGCCGCCGCCGCTGTCGCCGCCGTCCTCGTCATCAACCACAATCTCGGTGCGCACACGCCGGCTTGACGCCGCCGCGGCAGCCAGCGCGTGCGGCGCGGGCGGCAGCAGGAGGGCGGGGTAGCAGATGATGGCGACGCTCCAGTGGCTGGCGTCGTTGACGGGCACGATGCAGAAGGTGGAGGTAAAGGGGTCGTACTCGGGGCAGGGCGGCTTGACGACAGCCAGCGCGGCGGCAGCGGCGGCGGCGGCGGGCGTGCCGTCGACTGCCAACTGCCGCCGGCGCAGTGCATCCAGCGTGGCGGGCAGGTCGCGCGCCAGCATGCGCAGGAAGAAGGTGCTGAACAGCGCCACCTCGGCGCGGCAGTGCAGCGCCGCCATGGGCGCCAGCGCGTGCCGCAGGCCAATCTCAATGAGCGTGTCGTTCAGGTAGATGCCGGGCGTGAGGCGGTGCAGCTCCGCCGTACCAAACCGCAGGCCGTGCGCGGTGCCCACGGGCGCGCGGCCCACGGGCACAATGCGCTTGGCAGCGGCCGCGGCGGGCAGGTATGCAGTGGCGCCGCACCACAGCGCCACGGCGTACGAGCCGGTGGGGGGTGCCGGGCGTGCGCTGCCCTCACCCGACACATCATCATCCACGTCAATGGCAGCGGCGCCGCCCGCCGCCACCGGCACGCTAGTCACCGCCCCCAACCCAAACGGCTCCACGAGCACCAGCAGGCCGCGATGCAGCTCCACGGCGCGCGCACTGCTGTTGCCGCCGCCGAACTCATCTACGCCCGCCCCGCCGCCGTCCCGTGCCACACCGGCCACCGCCTCTGGGAAGGCGCCCGCGCCGCTGTCAACCGCCGGCGCGGCACCGCTGCCCTCCTCATCAAAGGCGTCTACCTGGCCCTCCGCCTCGTCTTCCGACCCGCCGCCCCCCGCTGCCGCGTCTGCCGCGGGCGCAGCGACATCACCGGCACCGGCGGCAGTAGTGGTAGCAGCTACACCAGCAGCGGGGACAGGCGGTGCCGCAGCTGCCGCTGCAGCCACGCCGCTGCTGCTGGTGACGCTTGCCACGTCGTGAGTGTCACTGGACACCAGGTCCACGCAGTCAACCTGGCGCGGCAGCGCCGGCTCCGCGTTCCGGCTGCCCGGCGGCCGCCCAGGCCGCGCACGTCGCTTGGCGCCGCTGGCTGGCCGGCCGGACCGGGGCGGGAGAGGTGGCAGCGCTGCCATCACCTCCACACCGTTGCCGTCAAACGCCTGCCCCACTGCCGCCGCCGCTGCCACCGCTGCCGCGCGCGGCGCGCGTGCGCGGCGCGCGTTGAGCGGCAGGTGGCCATTCAGCTGCACAAACAGCGCCACGGCGGCATCGTTGTCAGTCTGCCGCACAGTGGCGGGCGACAGTATGGTGGGGGGTGCAGACAGGCCGAGGAGAGAGGACACGGGCGGCGGCGGCGGCGGCGGCGGCAGCGCCTGCGGGGCGCGTTGCAGGCGTACCACCGCGGGCAGCGTGATGGCGTGCAGCCAGGCGGACAGGTCGCTGGCTGGGGCAGGGTGGTCGCCATTGATGCCCACCAGCAGAGCGGTGGCGCCATCCATGACTTCCGCCGCCAGCAACGCGGCAACGTCGCCCAGCGACGCGCCGGCAGCAAAGGCAGCTCCGGCGAACGCATCCCGCCCACGCCGCCCACGTGGCCGGCGGTCTCGCAGGTCGAGCGATAGTGACGGCGGCGGCGGCGGCGGCGGCGGCGCGGTACCGTCGATGACCTCGGCAGTGACCACCACCACGTGTGTGCCATCTGCCGACCACCGCAGCGCCAGCGGGATGGGTTGCGCAAAAAACACGACGCAGTACGTGTCTGCAACATCCACATCCGACAGCGCCGGCAGCGTGACCGCGGGGAGGGGCGCTGGCGGCGGCACACTCACCAGCGGCAGCGGCAGCGGCAGGGGCAGCTGCAGGGACGTCAACAGCGCGGGTGGCTCCGGTGCACTACTGGGCGGTGGCAGCAGGGCAAGCGGGGGTGGCAACGCAAGTGGCGGCGCAGTCGGGGGTAGGGTTGACGGCGCCACCGGGAAGGTGGCATCCAGGTCGGGGGACGCACCAGACCGGCCGTACGATGACGTGGGCGGCAGCGGCGGCGAGGAGGAGGGCGGCGGCAGCTGCGACGACTGCAACGCACTCCCCGCGGCGGCGGGCTCTGCGGGCGCGTGCGCGCGTGCAGGTCGTGCGCGTGACGAGGCACGCCGCCGCGAGGAGCTGTTCGTAGCCGCTGCCGCCGCACGTGGAGTAGCGCGGGGCGGCGACGTCAGCAGGCGTGGTGGGGAGGTGGGTAGCCGCAGAGGTGAGGCTGGCAGGTCAACCGGCGAGTCGTCGTCGCCATCCGACGAGTGCGGCGGCGACGGCCTCCACTCGTCGTCTGACGGCCTCGGAAGTGGCGCCGACAGCATCGCCACCACCGCCGAGGCGGCTCGCAAATCCAGCTCCGATGGCCCCTCCTCCGCCAGTTCCGCCGCCGCCGCCGCCGCCGCCGCCGCCGCCGCCGCCGCTGCAGCCGCACCAGCCTCCTCCAGTGCCGCGGCGGCGTCAAGGTCCAGCCGCGAGGCGCCCGTCCGCCGTCGGCTCCCCGACTTGCGCACGCGTTGGCGCGGCGGCGGGGACACCTCTACGGTAGCGCCAGACAACGGCAGCGAGGTATCAGCGGCGGCGGTATCGGCGGCAGCGGCAGCGGCGCCCTCCACCGCTGCCGGCCGGTGTAGCTGCCGTGATGGCCGTGGCCGTGACGGCCGCGAGCCCGAGCGTGAACGCGCACGTGGTGGCGCACAACCCCCCGCCTCGCTCCGCCTTCTACGGGTGGCGCTGCTGCTGCTGCTGGTAGCTTGCGAGGTAGAGGGCATGGCGCCAGACGACGACGGCGCATCTAGGTCAGTGTCGCCGGCGGTGGGAGGCGGCAGGGGCGGCTCCACGACTGCCGCCACTTGCGCGGCCATGGACACCACTGCCGCCAGGGGCTGATGACGGGGGGCTGCTGCAGCTGCTGCCGCGGCGGCAGCAGCAGCGGCAGCTGTGGCAGCGGTTGATGCCCCCGCCGCCCCCGCCGCGATCGCTGCTGGCGCCGCTGCCGCCGCCCCC
>Ga0066256_1002715_pt1 | contig 18758 bp, 12 predicted proteins | sample ThiBio_1000_biof_FD_87107 | JGI IMG/M metagenome (GOLD analysis project Ga0066256, IMG submission 87107) | Wastewater bioreactor microbial communities from Cape Town, South Africa - Thiocy_expt_1000_biof (version 2) | ecosystem: Engineered > Bioreactor > Thiocyanate-remediating >...
AAGCCATATGGAGCGCCTGCAAAGCCGGTTCGCCGGCTCTGCCAACGAGAGGTCGATGGACACAATCATCCCCACCCCGCTGCCGCAGCGGGCCTTCACCGAGCCTCAGGAGGCTTGGGCCTACATCGCGGAAATCTACCATCGCAACACCGGCTTCATCCGCGAGCACCTGATCGGGCTCTCGCGCGGTGTCGTGCCTAAGGGCCGGGTGCGTGCCTTCTATCCGGAGGTGCAGGTCACCTCGACCAGCTACGGCAAGACTGAATCGACCCTGCCCTACGGCTATCTCCATACCCCCGGCGTCTATCGCACCACCGTCACCGCGCCCGACCTGTTCCGCACCTATTTCATCGAGCAGTTCGAGGTGATCCTCGCCAATCATGGCGGGGTCATCGAGGTTGGGGAGTCGACTACCCGCATCCCGCTGCATTTCGCGCTGAATGCCACCGACCGCATCGACGGCGAGGCGATCGCCGAACTGCCGATTCCGCTTCGCGACCTGTTCGACGTCCCCGACCTTCAGGATACCGACGACGAGATCGCCAACGGGACATTCATCCCACCCGTCGGCGGCCCCTACCCGCTCGCGCACTTTACCGCGCCCCGGGTCGACTACTCGTTGCAACGGCTCAGTCACTACACCGGTACCGAGGCCCAGTTTTTCCAGAACTTCGTTATCTTCACCAACTATCCTTTCTACATGGATGAGTTCGCGCGCGTCGCCGAGCAGTTCATGCGCGATGGTCACGAACACTACGAAAGCTTTGTGGAACCAGGGGGTTACACCACCCGCAACGTCCGGCTGGGCGGCGGCGTGAGTGGCACTCGTGCCGGCCGCATCCCGCAGATGCCGGCGCTCCACCTGACGATGCCGCGCAACCGCGGAATCACCATTGTAAACATCGGTGTAGGTCCCTCGAACGCCAAAACCATCACGGACCACATCGCGGTCCTCCGCCCCCATGCCTGGATCATGCTCGGCCACTGCGCCGGCCTCCGAAACTCCCAGGAACTGGGCGATTACGTCCTCGCGCACGGCTATCTGCGGCAAGACCACGTGCTCGACGCCGACCTGCCCGTTACGGTCCCAGTACCTGCCCTCGCCGAGGTCCAGGTCGCTCTGGAGCAGGCTGTGGCCGAGATCACCAAGACCCACGGCGTCGAGACCAAGCGCATCATGCGCACCGGCACCGTGGCGACTTTCGATAACCGGAACTGGGAGTTGCGGGATCAGGCTGAGATCACGAAGCAGCTCAGCCAGTCACGTGCGGTCGCGCTGGACATGGAGTCGGCGACGATAGCCGCCAACGGCTTCCGCTTCCGCGTCCCCTACGGCACGCTGCTCTGTGTATCCGACAAGCCGCTGCACGGCGAACTCAAGCTGCCCGGCATGGCTTCGGATTTCTACCGCACGCAGGTTAGCCGGCACTTCGAAATCGGCCTGCGCGCCATGGAAATCCTGCGCGACCAGCCGCCCGAACGGCTCCATTCGCGCAAGCTGCGCAGCTTCGCCGAGACGGCCTTCCAGTAGCCAGCAGCCTCAGATCGGCACGTAGTCAATCTCGAGGAACTTGCTGACCTCGCGTTCCCATCGGTCGCTGACGAACTTCACGTGCCGTGGGTGCCGGTTATAGGCATCGTAGGCGGCCTGATCGGCGAACTCCATCGAGAAGCCGAACTGATAGTCGTTCTTCTTGCTGACCTGCCGCAACTGCTCGAAGTTCTCGACACCCGGGATGGCCTCCAGCTCGGTCAGGGCGTCGCGCAGGAACATCTTCTCCTGCAGCGACCCATGGGCATGCTTGAGGGTGAACACCACGGTATGTCGGATCATGCAGCGCTCCCCTCCCACGCCACGGCTTCGCTCGCCGTGATCGCCGTCATATTGACGATTCCGCGGCTGGTGGTCGAGGGGGCAAGGATGTGCGCCGGTGCCCGCGTCCCCATCAGGATCGGACCGACGGCGAGGCCGTTGTTCATCTCCTTAAGCAGAGTCATCGACAGATTGGCGCTGTCGAGATTGGGGAACAGCAGCAGGTTCGCTTCGCCCTTGAGCACCGTCTCGGGGATGTAGCGTTCGCGCAGGTCCTGGTTGAGCGCGAGGTCACCCTGCATCTCGCCCTCGACGATCATGTCCGGCGCGGCGCGCTGCAGCAGCTTGTAGACCTCGCGCATCTTGAACGCGCTGTCGCCGTCACGCGAGCCGAAGTTGGAGTAGCTCAGCAGCGCCGCCTTCGCCTGAATGTTGAAGCGCTTGAGATGATCGCGGGCCTGGAGTGCGATCTGCACCAGTTCCTGCGGGGTGGGATCGACGTTGACGTAGGTGTCGGCGAGGAAGAACGCGCCCCGCTGCATGATCAGGAGAGACAGCGCCGACAGCGTGTTGAGGCCATCCTGCAGGCCAATCACCGAGCCGATGTCGCGGGCGTGCTTGATGAAGCGCCCCTGCAGGCCGCACAGCAATCCGTCGGCTTCCCCGCGCTTCACCGCGAGCGCACCGATCACGGTGTTGTTGGTACGCACGATGGTGCGCGCCGTGTCCGGCGTCACGCCGTTTCGTCCCACCAGTGAGTGGAACAGGGTCACGTAGTCGCGGTAGCGCGGATCATCCTCGGGATTGATGATCTCAAAGTCCTTCGCCGGATTGAGGCTGAGGCCGAACCGCTTGATCCGCTGCTCGATCACCGCCGGACGGCCAATAAGGATCGGCCTGGCGATGTTCTCTTCCAGCACGACCTGCGTGGCGCGCAGCACCCGCTCATCCTCGCCATCGGCATAGACGATGCGCTTGGCCTGCCCATGCGCGCGGTCCATGATCGGTTTCATCACGAGGCCAGAGCGGAAGACGAAGCGGTTGAGGCTGTCCTGGTAGGCCCGGAAATCGGCGATCGGCCGCCGCGCCACGCCGGAATCCATCGCCGCCTTGGCGACGGCCGGCGCGATCCTGAGGATCAGGCGCTGGTCGAACGGATTGGGGATCAGGTGGTCGGCCCCATAGATGGCGGGCGCGCCAGTCGCGGAGGCTTCCAGCCCCGGCTCGTGCGCCAGCCGCGCGATGGCGCGCACGGCGGCCAGCTTCATCTCCTCGTTGATGGTCGTGGCGCCGACATCGAGGGCGCCACGGAAAATGAACGGGAAGCAGAGGACGTTGTTGACCTGATTGGGATAGTCGGACCGGCCCGTGCAGATCAGGGCATCGGGCCGGGTTTCCTTGGCCAGCTCCGGCATGATCTCCGGGGTCGGATTCGAGAGCGCGAGGATCAGCGGGTTGGGCGCCATCTCCGTCAGCATTTCCGGCTTGAGCACCCCGGCGGCGGACAGCCCGACAAAGATATCGGCGCCCGGCATCACCTGGGCAAGGGTCGTCTTGTCGGTGTCCTGCGCGAACGCGGCCCGCCAGCGATCCGAGGTATTGTCGCGCTGATGCGTCACCAGCCCGCCCTTGTCGGCGACCCAGATGTTCTCGCGTTTGGCCCCTAGGCTCAGCAGCACGTTCAGGCAGGCGATGGCCGCGGCCCCTGCCCCCGATGTGGCGATCTTGACCTCATCGATCTTCTTGCCGCTGATCTCGAGATAGTTGAGCACCGCGGCGCCGACGATGATCGCCGTGCCGTGCTGGTCATCGCGGAAGACCGGAATCTTCATCCGGGCGCCCAGCCGCGCCTCGACTTCGAAGCAATCGGGCGCCTTGATGTCCTCGAGGTTGATGCCGCCGAAGCTCGGCTCGAGCGGCGCGATGACCTCGATCAGCTTCTTGGGATCGTGCTCGTCGATCTCGATGTCGATGGCGTCGATGCCGGCGAATTTCTTGAAGAGGACAGCCTTGCCCTCCATCACGGGCTTGCCGGCCAAGGCGCCGATATCGCCAAGCCCAAGCACGGCGGTGCCGTTGGAGATGACGGCGACGAGATTGCCGCGCGAGGTGTACTTGTAGGCGGCATCCGGGTCCGCCGCGATCGCCTCGCAGGGGGCGGCGACGCCGGGGGAGTAGGCGAGCGACAGGTCGCGGGCATTGCCCAGCGGCTTGGAGGCGACGATCTCGAGCTTTCCCGGCCGCGGATATTCGTGGAAGTGCAGCGCCGCATCCCGCAGCGCGTTCTTCTGGTCGGACGGATCGGACGACATCATGTACCCCTCAGCTTGCGTCGCCCGTGTGGTACACCAAAACGACGCCAAGTGAAGTGCTACATGCGGTCAAGCCGGCTATTGACGCTCAGGCGGCCACCGAAGCCGAAGGGGCCAGCTCGGGCTGCCGTGCGGCGCCACCGTTGAGGGCGGCCGCAAGCTCGCGGAACGGCTCCACCCGCAGCGCCGGCGCAAACAGGAAGCCCTGGGCCATCACGACGCCCCGCGCCCGCAGATAAAGCGCCTGGGCTTCCGTCTCGACGCCTTCGGCGATGATTTCAGTCCCCAGGTCCCGTGCCATGGCGATCAGGGCGTCGAGCACCGGCACGTGCGCGGTGTCTTCCTTGATCATGTCGACGAAGATCCGGTCGATCTTGATGACGTCGACGCCGAGGGTTTGCATATAGGCAAGATTGGAGTGACCGGTACCGGCGTCGTCCATCGCCATCCGGCAGCCGAGCGCGTGAAGGCCGGCAATCACGGTGTTGACGTGGGCCATGCTTTCGAGCGGACGCCGTTCGGTGATCTCGAACACCAATTGCCGCAGGTTGACGGCCGAACCTGAGAAGATCGCCTGCACATCCTCGACGATGCTGCCATTGCGGAAGTGGCCATCGAACAGGTTGATGGAGATCTTCAGGTCGGGCATCTGCCGGCAGAGCTCGGCAAGGTCCGACTTGACCTGCTGCATCAGGCTGACCGTCATCGGGATCGCGAGGCCGGTGACCTCGGCATAGTCGATGAAGGCCCCGGGTGGAATCACCTCGCCGTTCTTCTTCTCCCAGCGGCAGAGCACCTCGCAGCCCGCCAGCGCGCCGGTCCGCAGGTTGATGACCGGCTGGTAATAGGGTTTTAGCTCCCCCGCGGAAATGGCCCGCTCCAGATCGAAGGCAGGCAGTTCGGAGCGGCGCACGTACTGCAGCGCGAGCACGAGGAAAGCACCACTCATCAGGGAGGCGATGACGGTGAAGCTGGCATCGAGATCGGCGTAGTCTGCCCGCACGATGGCGAACGGCACGGCGGCCTCGGCGCGGATCGGAAACTCGCCGGCAAAGGCCTGCGCCGTGACGAACTCCATCTTGCCGCGACCATCGAACGAGGCGCCATCGCCGATGGTGACGACCGGCAGCCCGTTGGTCAGCGACAGGCGCACACCCGTCGTGGTGCGCAGGCTGGACAGCAGGTTCTCGGCAGTCAGCCCCATCACCGGGGCAAATACCGAGACGAGCCGGCTGCTGCCGAAGGCCTGGGTGATCTTGAAGACCGGCATCGACAGCTCGCCGAGCTTGACGATCGACATCTTCTCGGTGTTGCCCGGAATGGCGAGTTCCTCCGACAGCCGCGAATAGACGACCTGCCGGCCCAACGCGTCGCAGTACTGAACGCCGTCGGAATTCTCGACGAGAACCTGTTTCACGGCGAGGCTCTGGCCCATCGATTTGTGGACGTTGGCAACGAAGGTCGGCGTGCACAGCGACGGGCTCTCGGCCAGCACCCGCCGCATTGCCGACACCGCATCCTGCAGCGTGGCCTGGACGCCGCCGATGACGGCATCCATCGACTGCTGCAGCTGGGCGCGTTCCTTCACGCGCACATAGGAATCGAGCAGGTAGTCCACGGCGAGCACCGGCACGAAGGCCGCAATGGCGGCCAGCAGCATCAGGACGTGGGAATATCTCGATTTCAAGCGTGCGAATCCGCCCGTTTTCCAACGGACTACCGCTAGCGCGAGCGGTTTAATGGACCGTTAACGATAGTTAATCGACGGATAAGGGCGGCCGCAGGCCGCCCCGCTGCGTCATTCCTTGACGTTAAGGCGCAGGCCCAATTCGCGCAGCTGCTTCGTCGTCGCCGGCGCCGGCGCGGACATCAGCAGGTCTTCGGCCTGCTGGTTCATCGGGAACAGCGTGATCTCGCGCAGGTTCTGCACGCCGCACAGCAGCATCACGATGCGGTCGACGCCGGCGGCCATGCCGCCATGCGGCGGTGCGCCGTACTGGAATGCACGGTAGAGGCCGCCGAAACGCTCCTCGACTTCCTGCCGCGTGGTGCCCGTCTTCTCGAAGGCCAGCACCATGGTTTCGGGCTCCTGGTTCCGGATCGACCCGGATGCCAGCTCGTAGCCATTGCAGACACAATCGTACTGATAGGCCTTGAGCGCCAGCAGGTCGCCACCGGCTTCCAGCGCCGCTCGCCCGCCCTGCGGCATCGAGAACGGGTTGTGGGCGAAGTCGAGGCGCTTTTCTTCCTCGCTCCATTCGTAGAACGGGAAGTCGACGATCCAGCAGAATTCGAAGCGGTCCTTGTCGACCAGGTTCAGATCGCCGCCGACCTTATTCCGCGCCTCGCCGGCGAACCGGTACATCTTTTCCGGACGGCCGAGCACGAAGAACACGGCATCTTCCGCCTTCAGCCCAAGCTGCTGGCGGATCGCTTCGGTGCGCTCCGGGCCGATGTTCTTGGCCACCGGGCCGGCACCCTCGTTCTCGCGGTACATGATGTAGGCCATGCCAGGCTGCCCCTCGCCCTGGGCCCAGCCGTTCATCCGGTCGCAGAAGGCACGGCTGCCGCCGCCCGGCGCCGGAATGGCCCAGACTTCGACCTTCTCGTCGCTGGCGAGCTGGTTGGCAAACACCCCGAAGCCGGAGCCCCGGAAGTGTTCTGTGACGCTCTGCATGACCAGCGGGTTGCGCAGGTCCGGCTTGTCGGAGCCGTACTTGCGGATCGCCTCGTCGTACGGAATGCGCGGGAACTTCTGCGTGACGGGCTTGCCCTCGCCGAACTCCTCGAACAGCCCGCGAATGACCGGCTCCATCGTGTCCCACACTTCTTCCTGGGTCACGAAGCTCATCTCGAGATCGAGCTGGTAGAATTCGCCCGGCAGCCGATCGGCGCGCGGGTCCTCGTCGCGGAAGCACGGTGCGATCTGAAAATAGCGGTCGAACCCCGCAACCATCAGCAGCTGCTTGTACTGCTGCGGCGCCTGCGGCAGCGCGAAGAACTTGCCCTGGTGGATACGGCTCGGCACGAGGAAGTCGCGCGCGCCCTCCGGCGAGGAGGCGGTGAGGATCGGGGTCGAATACTCCGTGAACCCCGTCTCGCCCATGCGGCGGCGCATCGCGGCGATGATCCTCGAGCGCTTCACGAGGGTGGCGTGCAGCGTGTCCCCGCCCAGATCGAGGAACCGATAGGTCAGCCGGATGTCTTCCGGGTAGTCCGGCTCGCCGAAGACGGGCAGCGGCAGCTGCTTGGCCTCGCCGAGCACTTCGAGCTCGCGAATGAAGACTTCGACTTCGCCCGTCGGCTGCTTCTTGTTGACCGTTTCCGGCGTGCGCGCCTTCACATCGCCATCGACGCGGATGACCCATTCGGAGCGCAGCGTCTCGGCCAGCTTGAAGGCGGCGGAATCCGGATCGATGACCAGCTGCGTGAGGCCATAGTGGTCGCGCAGGTCGATGAACAGCAGCCCGCCATGGTCGCGCACGCGGTGCACCCAGCCGCTGAGCCGCACATTATTGCCCACGTCCCCCGAACGGAGGGCGGCGCAGGTATGTGTGCGATAGCGATGCATCTTCAGGACTCGCGGGGGTTAGGGGGGAGAAAAACCGGCGGAAAAGCGCATGTGAGGGTACCTTTGTCAAGTTAACGCCCGCCTTGCGGCACTGCGAGACCGCCGGGCTGGCGCCAATGGGCCAAATCGGCGCTGGAGTGGGCCTGCAACCCCTGTTATGAGGCTTACCGAACATTTAGAGACACGGGATCAATGGAGCTGATCACCTCCACCGCCGTGCTTGCCGCGTTCTGCGAGCGCGCCGCCAAGTATGACTTCGTCACTGTCGATACCGAATTCCTGCGCGAGACGACCTACTGGCCGAAACTCTGTCTGCTGCAGGCGGCCACGACCGACGAAGCCGTGCTGATCGACCCCCTCGCTCCGGGCCTTGATCTTTCTCCGTTCTTCACCCTTCTCGCCGATCCACGCGTCACCAAGGTGTTCCACGCCGCCCGGCAGGACATCGAGATCTTCGTGAAGCTCTCGGGTGCCGTTCCGAACAACCTGTTCGATACCCAGGTTGCCGCCAGCGTCTGCGGCTTCGGTGACAGTGTGAGCTACGACAACCTCGTGCGTTCGGTCTGCAATGTCGAACTGGACAAATCCTCGCGCTTTACCGACTGGTCGCACCGGCCGCTGACCGAAAAGCAGAAGGTCTACGCGCTCGCCGACGTCACCTATCTGCGGGACATCTATGGCGCGCTGGTCGATCAGGTCGATGCAACCAACCGCTGGGATTGGGTCGAGGACGAGCTCGATACCTTGCGCAGCATCGATACCTATGTGGTGCGCCCCGAACAGGCGTGGGAACGGCTGAAAGCCAAGCTGGGCCGGCCACGTGACCTCGCAGCGCTGAAGGTTCTCGCGGCCTGGCGAGAGAAGCGCGCGCAGGATTCCGATCAGCCGCGCAGCCGCATCCTCAAGGACGATGCCCTGATCGAGCTCGCCATGCAGCGTCCGCAGGCGCCCGACGCCTTCGACAAGCTGCGCGCGGTACAGCGCGGCTACGGTCGCAGCAGCGCTGCCGGCGAGATCATCGCGCTCATCAAGGACGTCGAGGCCCTGCCGAAATCGGCGCTGCCGCAGATGCCCGAGCGCTATCGCGGCCCTTCGCCCAAAGGTGCGGTGGGTGACCTCGTTCGCGTGCTGCTCAAGGCAGTCAGCGAGGAGCATGGTGTCGCGGCACGGATCATCGCGACCTCCGACGACATCGATGCGCTGGTTCTCGACGACAATGCCGATGTTCCGGCGTTGAAGGGCTGGCGGCGCAAGCTGTTCGGCGACAAGGCGCTGGCGATCAAGCACGGCAAGGTGGGGCTGGCAGCGACCCGCAAGGGCGTGATCGAGTTCGAGATCACGCAGGACCGGGCGTAGACCCCCTTCGAGCAGAAACGGCGGATAGTGCGGAACTTCCGCGTTAGCCGACGGTGATGCAGGTGGTTTTCACACCGGCCACGCCGGCGAGCTGGTCGAGTCGGCCAGCCAGATGGTCCCCGGCAAGAAACGCCAGGTCGTCAGGCAGATGCAGCACCAGCCTCCCCTCGACCATCGAGAACCCGGTCCGCGGCAGGATCGCCGGCATCGCGGCCGACATCGGATAGGCAACCCGGAACGCCGCGCCGATCAGACGGGCTCGTGCACTTGAGCCAGGCCCGGCAAGCCCGAGCAGCGACTGGCTGATGCTGCGGTGTTTCAGGCCCATGTAGCGCACCGCCAACACTTCCGCCAGGAAGGCGCGGCTGGGGTGATCCACCCCCGTCAGGGCGCCATAGGCGATGAGGTCCACACTCTGCTCGCCCCGGTAGTCCGGATGTCCGCGCCAGCCGATATCAGCCAGATAGCACGCCACCTTACGCAACCGGGTTTCCTCGGGCGTTTCGACGATCCCGAGCGTCTCGAACAGCCGGCCGGTGAAATCGATGAGATCGGTCGCGTGGCCCGGCGATCGCGACCGCAGGATCGACATCTCTTCGGCGAGTTCCAGCAGCGGGTCGAGCTGCTGCCGCTCCTCCGACAGCAGGTTGTAGAGATAGCCTTCGCGGACGCCCAGCGCCGAAAACACGACGCTGTCGAACCGCCCTGCCCGCAGCACTTCCGCCATCACCGCCGCGCCATAGGGCACCAGTTCGCGGCGGGACGAACTCACGAAATCGGCGCCGGGCATCGGCTTGCCTGCGGCAACGGCGTCGACGATGTCCTCGCAGAACTTCTGCAGCTCGCTGGCGGCGATGGTGTAGTGCTGCACCATATGCAGCGGATAGTCGCGCAACTGCTGGTGCAGCTTGGCGAGGGAACGCCAGGTGCCGCCGATCGCACAGAAGCTGCCGCCGGCCTTGCGCGCGCTGACCACGGAATTCTTGAGCCGGGATCGCGCCAGCTGGCGGGCTTTGGCCGGTGACAGCTTGCTGTCGTCCTGAAGCCGGATCACACCCAGTTCATGGGTTTCGCCGGTCGAGTTGGTCTCCCCTTCCATGGGCAACAGTTCGAGGCTGCCGCCTCCCAGGTCGCCCACAAGGCCGGAAACCCCCGGAATGCCGGCGCGAACACCCAGCGAAGCGAAATAGGCTTCTTCCGTCCCACTGAGGACGCGGACCTCGGCTCCCATGATCGCTTCCACCGCCGCGACGAACTCGTCGCGATTCTTGGCGTCGCGGACCGCCGACGTGGCAAGGATGTGGGTGGCGCCAACCTTCATCAGCTTGGTGACGAGCGCAAACCGCTGAATCGCGGTCAGCGCCTTGCGCATGTTCTCCTCGGCGAGGCGGCCCGAACTGGCAACGCCCCGTCCCAGCGCGGCAGGGGATTTCTCGTTGTAGAGCGTGGTCAGCGCGCGCGCGTGCCGTTCATAAACGACGAGGCGGACCGAGTTGGAGCCGATGTCGAGCACCGCGACCGGCAGCGCGCCCTTGAGGCGCCCCTGTGCGGTCGGATCGGCGTCGACGCCCCAGTACTGATTCAATCGCTGTTCTCTTCGCTGTCTCGCGATATGGCACTGCCTCTACCTGAAAGGCTCGCGTGAGTCATGAAGTAGTCGTGCGCGCTCAGCGGCTCGTCACCTTCCGCGCGGACGCGGTGAGACGACCCGTCGGGCAGCACTTCCCAGCTCTGCTGATTGTCTCGCAGGTAGGTCATCATGATCCGGTCCAGGATCTGCTTGTGCACGGTGTTGTTGGTCAGCGGCACCATCACCTCGACCCGCCAGTCGAGATTTCGCTGCATCAGGTCGGCGGACGACATGAATACCTTCGCCTCCGGCGACGGCATCGAATGGCCATTGCCGAAGCAGTAGATGCGCGAGTGCTCGAGGAAGCGCCCCACCACCGACTTGACCCGGATGTTGTCCGAGAAGCCCGGAATGCCGGGACGCAGGCAGCAGATGCCGCGGACGATCAGTTCGACCTTCACCCCGGCCTGGCTGGCGTCGTAGAGCGCATCGATGATCTCCGGATCGACGAGCGCGTTCATCTTCAGCCAGATGTTTGCCGGCCGACCCTGGCGAGCGAATTCGATTTCGCGGGCGATATGCTCCAGCAATGTCGAGCGCAGGTTCACTGGCGACGCGGCGATGGCCTCGAGCTCGGTCGGGCGCGCGTAGCCGGTGATGAAATTGAACACCCGTGCCACGTCCCGCGTGATCTTGGGGTCGATCGTGAAGAAGCTCAGATCGGTGTAAACCTTGGCCGTAATCGGGTGATAATTGCCCGTACCAAGGTGACAATAGCTCACCAGTTTTCCGCTCTCGCGTCGTACCACCTGGCTCATCTTGGCGTGCGTCTTCAGCTCGATGAAGCCGAAAACCACCTGCGCCCCTGCCCGCTCCAGATCGCGGGCCCAGCGGATATTGGCCTCCTCGTCGAACCTCGCCTTGAGCTCGACCAGTGCCGTCACCGACTTGCCGGACTCCGCAGCCAGCACCAAAGCCTTAACGATCGGGCTGTCACGCGAGGTTCGGTAGAGCGTCTGCTTGATGGCGACGACGTCTGGATCGCGGGCCGCCTGAACGAGAAACTGCGCCACCACGTCAAAACTCTCGAACGGATGGTGGACCAGCAGGTCCTTCTGCCGGACCGCCGCGAAAATATCGCCGTTGTAGTCGCGGACGCGCTCGGGATACCGGGGAATATATGGGGTGAACCGCAGGTCGGGGCGGTCGATGTCACAGATGGTGCGCGCGTCGGCAAGGCCGAGGAAACCTTCAACCTCAAAGGTGTCGCCGGGTGTGGCGCCCAGCCGATCGATGATCTGCAGCTTGATGGCGCGCGGCATGTTCTTGTCGATTTCGAGCCGGATCACCTGGCCGCGCCGGCGCTGGCGCAGCGCCGTCTCGAACTCGGAGACGAGGTCCGCGGCCTCGTCGTCGATTTCGATTTCGCTGTCGCGGATGACGCGGAAAGCGCCCGAACCCGACACCTCGTAGCCCGGAAACATCTTGTGGAAGAACAGGTTGATCGTGGTGTCGACGGTAACCACCTCGATCCGCCCCTGCTCGGAGAGCTCTGACGGGAGCGTGATGAAGCGGTCGAGATTGCCGGGCACGCGCACCAGCGCCGACAGGGTGGACGATGTCCCGGGCCGGACCAACTCGAAGGCCAGGGAGTAGCCGAGGTTGGGGATGAACGGGAAGGGATGCGCCGGATCGACCGCAATCGGCGTCAGCACCGGGAAGATCTCGTCGCGGAACAGCCGCTGCAGATACTCGATCTGCGACGGGGTCAGGTCGTTCGCCTCGTGGATCACCACGCCGGCCTCGAACAGTTCCTCGCGCAACGTCTGCCAGTGATCCTGCTGTTCGAGATGGAGATGCTGGGCAAGCGTCGCGATCTCGTCCAGCTGCTCTGCCGGCGTCATGCCGTCGGCGCTCTGCTTGGTGATGCCGGCGCGCAGTTGCCCCTTGAGGCCGGCGACGCGAACCATGAAGAACTCGTCGATATTGCTGGCCGAGATGGAGACGAAACGCAGCCGCTCCAGCAGCGGGTGGTTGCGGTTACCTGCCTCCTCCAGCACGCGCATGTTGAACTGCAGCCAGCTCACCTCGCGGTTGACGAAGCGCGCAGGGCTCTGACGCAGCTCGGCCGCGTCCGGCGGCGCAACCTCGGCGTCAGCGAATTCGGTCATCTCGTTCATCGACATCGCCTTCCAGGTCGAGGGCCAGCTGCCCCTCGTCGTTCTTTCCATCTCGCAGTGCAAGGGCTTCGCCAGCCAATGCCCGGGTGATCGCGGTGCCGCGGGCCAACGCCAGCCGGTCGAGCAGTTCTGCAAGGATAACCGCTTCCTCCTGCGAGCGCTCCATCCGCGCGACGAGAAAGTTGATCACCTTGGGGTCGACGCTGACCTGACGATCGCCGAACAGCTTCACGAACATCTGCGACAATTCGATATCATCACTGGTGGCCACCTCGAAATGCGCGGCAAGCCGGGCGCGCGACGTAAGGTCGGCGGTACGGAACGGCCATGCGGCGATCGGCGAGCGGGCCGTCATCAAGAGTGGCCGCCGGTCACGCATCGACTGGTTCAGGAGGTGGAACAGCGCCGCTTCGTCGTAGCCAGCACGATCCACGTCCTCGATCACCAGCGGTGCCTGACCTCCAGCGGCCGCAAGCGTTTCAAGTCCGTCCGGCTGGACCATCGTGGCACCGGTCCGCGCCGCCCAGATACGCGCGAGGTGCGATTTTCCGGCGCTCGCGAGGCCGGTGAACAGCGTCAGGGGACCGGGCCAGTCCGGATAGGCAAGGATGTGGGCATAGGCGAGCTCGTTGCCTTCCCCGACCATGAGATCGGCTTCGGCATGGGACGGCGTGTGCCCCAGCTCCAGCACGAGCTGCCCGCGGTCAAAGTCCTGCACCGCCATCATTCCGCTGGCTTGGAACGGCGTGAGGGAGCCTTGCGGGTCGTGGCCCGCTGGGTCGCCGGAGCAGAATCTACCAGGACGGTCACCGCGGCGGACGGCGACGCCTCGACCGTCACCTCGGTCGCGCCGGCGTGCTCAGGCACCGTATCTCCCAGATAGAGGCTGCTGTGCTGATACTTGCGCAGCCCGTAGCGAGTAAGCACGCCCGCGATCGCCGCGAGCGGCACGGCCAGCAGCAGGCCGACGAAGCCGAACAGCAGCGAGAAGGCGAACAGCGCGAACATCAGCCAGACGGGGTTGATGTTGATGCTTTGCCCTACGAGCTTGGGATAGAGCACGTTGGCCTCGAGGAACTGCCCGACAATGTAGACGGCCAGCACGATCACCACCAACACCCAGCGGTCGGGCCAGAACTGCACCAGCGCCACGCCCATCGACAGGATGAAGCCGGTCAGGAATCCGACATAGGGCACGAAACTCAGCAGGCCCCCGATCAGGCCAATGGCGAGGCCGAAATTGAGCCCGCCCAGCGACAGCGCCGTGCAGTAGTAGATGGTCAGCACCAGGATGCCACCGCCCTGCCCGCGAATGACGCCGGCCATGGAGCTGTCGATCTCCTGCAGCACGCCCCTGATTTCGCCGCGATACTTGCGCGGCAGCAGTTCGTCGACCCGCTTCACCGTCCCTTCCCAGTCGAGCAGCATGTAGAAGGCGACGACGGGGGCGATGAACAGAACGGCGATGGTGTTGAGGACGGTAAGTCCGCTGGTAGCGATCGTGGCCGTCACGCCGCCAACCATCTCGACCGCCCTGCCGATCAGATCGGCGAGACTGCTTTCAAGCTGCGCGGTGCGCTCCGGCCCCAGCCATTCCGCCAGTTGCGGGGCCACTTCGCGAGCCAGTTCCTGCAGATCGGCGACATAGCCCGGCAGCCGGCCGGCAAGGTCGATCACCTGCTGGGCGACCAAGGGTACGAGGCTGAGGAAAAAACCAACGATCAGCGAAATTCCGAAGAACAGCACGATGGCTGTCGCCCAGGTTCGGCTGATCCGCAGGCGCTGCAGCCAGGTGACGATCGGGTTCAGCAGGTAGGCGAGCGCCATGCCGATGACAAACGGCAGCAGAATGGGCCGGAATACCCAGATGAGCAGGATCGCGGCAAGGAAAAACCCTACCCAAACGAGTACCTGTGTCCTGAGAGTCATTGCCTGCGCTTGCCCTTGCGTCGCGGTGGTTGAGCGGCTATCAGCGCGGGAAAAATTACCCTCTACCCTCCGGCAGCAAGGCTCTGGTCCGACGCAATGTCCGACGCGCGAAACGTGCCATCAAACGGGCTTTCATACAACGCGGCGGGTGTCGATATCGACGCCGGCAACGCCCTGGTCGAGGCCATCAAGCCGGCGGTCCGAACCACCCGACGCAGCGGCGCCGATGCCGAACTGGGCGGCTTCGGCGGCCTGTTCGACCTGAAAGCTGCCGGTTTCAGCGATCCGATCCTCGTTGCCGCGAATGACGGGGTCGGCACCAAGCTCAAGATCGCCATCGACACGGATTCGCATGCGACAATCGGCATCGACCTCGTTGCGATGTGCGTCAACGACATCATCGTTCAGGGCGCCGAGCCGCTATTCTTCCTCGACTATTTCGCGACGGGAAAGCTCGATGTCGCAACGGCCACGAAGATCGTCGAAGGCATCGCCGAGGGCTGTCGGCAGGCCGGGTGTGCACTGATCGGCGGCGAAACCGCCGAAATGCCGGGCATGTACCACGACAATGACTACGATCTGGCGGGTTTCGCCGTGGGAGCCGCGGAGCGTGGCGCGCTGCTTCCCCGGCCCGACATCGCGCCGGGCGACGCACTGGTGGCGCTGGCCAGTTCAGGTGTCCACTCCAACGGCTTCTCGCTGGTCCGCCGCATTGTCGAGGTGTCCGGCATCGACTGGTACCTGCCGGCGCCGTTCGCGGCCGGCAAGAGCCTCAGCGAAGCGCTGCTGACGCCCACACGCATCTACGTCAAGCCGCTTCTGTCGGCGTTAAAGGCGGGGCTCGGTATCAAGGCGCTCGCCCATATCACCGGCGGCGGCTTCATCGACAACATTCCGCGGGTGCTGCCTGAAAGCATCGCCGCGCGGATCGATCTGGGCGCCGTGCAAGTGCCAGCGGTCTTCGGCTGGCTAGCCCGCGTGGGCGGCATGAACCAGTTCGAAATGCTGCGTACCTTCAACTGCGGCGTGGGCATGTTGGCGGTTGTTCCCGAAGCCGAGGCCGACGCCCTCGTGGCTCACCTGACCGAAGCCGGCGAGACAGCGGCCCGGATCGGCAGCCTCGTCGAGCGAACGGGTGACGCCGTGACGTTCGACGGCAAGCTGGCGCTGTGATCGTCCGCAAGCGCGTCGCGATCCTCATCTCGGGCCGCGGCTCCAACATGACGGCGCTCATCGACGCCACTCGTGCCGAGGGCTATCCGGCGGAGATCGTGGGCGTCTTCGCGAACCGTCCGGATGCTGGCGGGCTCGCCACGGCTGAGGCGCAGGGCATCCCCACCGCCGCGCGCTCGCACAAGGATTTCGCCAGCCGCGAGGCCTTCGACCAGCACGTGCAGATCGTGCTCGACGGCTGGCAGGCCGAGATCGTCTGCCTCGCCGGCTACATGCGAATCCTGAGCGAACCTTTCGCGCGCCGCTGGACCGGCCGGATGCTGAACGTTCACCCTTCCCTGCTGCCGCTGTACAAGGGCCTGCACCCCCAACAGCAGGCGCTTGACGCTGGAGACACGACCTCGGGGTGCACGGTACATTGGGTGACTGTCGGGCTCGACGAGGGGCCGACCATCCTTCAGCGTCGTGTTCCCGTACTGCCCGGCGATACGGCGGACACGCTCGCCGAACGCATCCTGACAGAAGAGCATATAGGCTACCCCGAGGCGCTGGCCATGGTCGCGCGCGGCGAAGTTAGTTACGCCCGCTGAGGCCTGGGGGCTTTCTATCCTGCATCACCGGAATTGATCGACGGCATCGTCAAAATCGGTTCGACCCGACTCTGCGCGAGGAATAGGGTGCGGACAAACGGAGAACATCATGCGACCGATCTATTGGGCGCTCATCGTATTGCTGGGCGCCGTCTGGGGCTGCTCGTTCCTCTTCAACGCCATTCTCGTCCGCGAACTGGGCCCCATCTGGATCAGCGGGCTGCGTACGGCCATCGGCGCGGCAGGATGCTGGCTATTCTTCATCGCAACGCGCCGGACGTTGCCGCATGACCCCGGGCTCTACGCGCAGCTGCTGGTGTTGGGCCTGCTCAACTACGCCATCCCCTTCACGCTCTTTCCCCTCGCCGCACCCGATGTCGCCAGTGGCATCATCGGGGTGATCAATGGAATGACGCCGATGACCACCGTGATCGTCAGCCAGTTCTGGCCGGGCGGCGAGAAGGCGACGCCCAACAAGATCATCGGCGTGCTGATCGGGTTCGTCGGCGCTATCGTTCTCGCATCTCCGTCGTTTGCGGCGGGGGGCGCGACGCAACTGTGGGCGCTCGGGGCATGTGTGCTCGCAACCTTCTGCTACGCCCTCACGCTCAACTATGCGCGCCGCTTCAAGGCCGTGGATTCGACCACGGTCGCCGCCAGCTCACTCACCAGCGCGGCCCTGGTGACGATCCCGGTGGCATTTCTCTTCGAGGGCCCGGCGGTGATCACGCTGCCCGAGACATGGGGGGCGCTGCTCGCCATCGGCCTGCTGTCCTCGAGCTTTGCATTCTTGCTGCTGTACTGGCTTCTGCCCCGTGTGGGGGCGACCAATATGTCGCTGAACACCTACATCACCCCGATTTCGGCGATCCTGCTCGGCGTGATCGTGCTGCATGAGCGGTTCGAACTGGTCCACGTGCTCGGCATGGCGGTGATCTTCGTCGGCCTGGTGTTCATGGATGGTCGGCTGGTCCGCCGCTTCCTGCCCCAACCGGCCTGATCGCGGCCAACGAAAAGGCCGGGATCAGATCCCGGCCTTCCTGTCTGCTGCCGGTGGAGATGCCGTCAGCTCTTTTCTTCGGCGTTCTTTTCCTCGGCCTTCAGCTTCTTGGTTGCCTTCGGGCCCGGGATGGCCTTGGGGCGCGCGGGCCGCGGCGGCGAGGCGATCAGTTCCAGCTTTGCATCAAGCCCGACGCCGACAACGGCCACGGTGACCTGTCCACCGTTCTGCAACTCGCCGAACAGCACCTGATCGGCCAGTGGCTTCTTCACGTGCTCCTGGATCACCCGACCCAGCGGCCGCGCGCCCATGCGCTCGTCGTAACCCCGAATGGCCAGCCACTCCGCCGCTTCTGGCGTGAGGTTGATGGTGACGCCCCGCTCGGCCAACTGGCCCTCGAGCTGCAGCACGAACTTCTCGACCACCTGGCGGACGACGGCCGGCGGCAGCGGTCCGAACGAGATGATCGCATCGAGGCGGTTGCGGAACTCAGGCGTGAACATGCGATTGATCGCATCCTCGTCGTCGCCGGCTTCGCGCTTGCGCCCGAACCCGATCGGCGACTTCTGCAGCTCCATCGCACCGACGTTGGAGGTCATGATCAGGATCACGTTGCGGAAATCGACCGACTTGCCGTTGTGGTCGGTCAGCTTGCCGTGGTCCATCACCTGCAGCAGGATATTGAAGAGGTCCGGATGCGCCTTCTCGATCTCATCGAGCAACACGACGCAATGCGGATGCTGGTCGACGCCATCCGTCAGCAGGCCGCCCTGATCGAAGCCGACATAGCCCGGAGGGGCGCCGATCAGGCGGCTGACGGTATGGCGCTCCATGTATTCCGACATGTCGAAGCGGAGCAGTTCCACCCCGAGCGTGTCGGCAAGCTGCTTGGCGACCTCGGTCTTGCCGACACCTGTCGGACCGGTAAACAAATACGAACCGATCGGCTTTTCCGGCTCGCGCAGCCCGGCCCGGGCAAGCTTGATGGCTGACGACAGCGCGGTGATTGCGGCGTCCTGGCCGAACACCACGGTCCTGAGATTGCCTTCAAGGCTGGCCAGCATCTCCGTATCGGACTTCGAAACAGATTTTGGCGGAATACGCGCCATCGACGCGATCGTCGCCTCGATATCCTCGACGTGCAGCAGGCTGTGCATGCAGACCGAGCCCGAGTAGACATCGCCGTAGGTGTTGTCGATCTCGTCCACGATGATCAGCGAGAGCGCGATCAGCCCGCCCTGCGCCAGCAGCAGCGCGGTGACCA
>Ga0066256_1002238_pt1 | contig 18746 bp, 25 predicted proteins | sample ThiBio_1000_biof_FD_87107 | JGI IMG/M metagenome (GOLD analysis project Ga0066256, IMG submission 87107) | Wastewater bioreactor microbial communities from Cape Town, South Africa - Thiocy_expt_1000_biof (version 2) | ecosystem: Engineered > Bioreactor > Thiocyanate-remediating >...
GCGACGCTGGTTCTGCTCTCCGCCTTCCAAGGTGAGCAAATCATCGCCCAGCCGGGCATCATCGGCCTGCTCGCCATCCCGATCCTGATCCAAGTCTATTTGAACTCCGGACTTGCTTATCTGCTCAATCGGATGACCGGCGAGCGGCATTGCGTTGCCGGGCCATCGGCCTTAATCGGCGCCAGCAATTTCTTCGAGCTTGCGGTTGCCGCTGCTATCAGCCTGTTCGGCTTCCAGTCAGGCGCGGCTCTCGCCACCGTCGTCGGCGTTCTCATAGAGGTCCCGGTCATGCTCTCGGTCGTCTGGATCGTGAACCGCTCGAAGGATTGGTACGAGGCCACCCCCGCTGTCTCCCGAACCACCGCCACCGAAAGGCGCTGACATGGACGCCACGATCTATCACAACCCCGCCTGCGGGACGTCCCGCAACACGCTGGCGCTGATCCGCGCTGCCGGCATCGAACCTGTTGTCATCGAGTATTTGCAGCAGCCGCCGACGCGCGAGCAGCTTGCGACGATGATCGCGGACGCTGGCTTGAACGTTCGGGAAGCTATTCGCGAGAAAGGCACGCCTTATGCCGAACTCGGTCTGGACAACCCAGACCTGACTGACGAGCAGTTGCTCGACGCGATGATCGCAACGCCGATCCTGATCAATCGCCCCTTCGTCGTGACACCGCTCGGCACCCGGCTCGCCCGCCCGTCTGAAGCGGTACTCGACATTCTGCCCGACACCTTCAAGGAGCCGTTCTTCAAGGAGGACGGTGAACAGGTTCTCGATCAGGAAGGAAAGCGCATTGCCTGACACATTTCCCGCATTGCAGGGCGATCACCTGCACTCGACCGATCTCGACGCCCTGCGTCCGGCATTCTCGACGCACAGGCCGCGCATCCTGATCCTCTACGGTTCGTTGCGCGAGATATCCTATAGCCGCCTGCTCGCATTCGAGGCCCGCCGGCTGCTCGAACGGCTCGGATGTGAGGTTCGCATGTTTGACCCAAGGGGTCTGCCGCTGCCTGACGAAGCGCCGGTGAGCCATCCGAAGGTGCAAGAATTGCGCGAGCTTTCGCAATGGTCGGAGGGGCAGGTCTGGGTGAGCCCGGAACGCCACGGCGCGATGACCGGCATCATGAAGTCCCAGATCGACTGGATACCGCTTTCTGTCGGATCGGTCCGGCCGACGCAGGGCAAAACCCTCGCGGTCATGGAGGTTTCGGGCGGTAGCCAGTCCTTCAACGCCGTGAACCAGATGCGCATCCTCGGCCGCTGGATGCGGATGTTCACCATCCCGAACCAATCCTCGGTCGCCAAAGCCTATCAGGAGTTCGACGCCGATGGCCGGATGAAGCCCTCGTCCTACTACGACCGGGTGGTGGATGTCTGTGAGGAGCTGGTGAAGTTCACCGTCCTCACGCGCGACGCCTCCGCCTACCTCACCGACCGCTACAGTGAGCGCAAGGAACAGGCGGCCGAGCTTGAGAAGCGTGTATCGTTGCGGTCGATTTGAAGGGCTTCGCTCATGTCGGATGCGCGAACGTCATGCCTCGTGCCACAGCCAGAATGCTGACCGAAGCCTGCGCTTGCAAAACTTGACGTTGGAATCCGTCGATCGGGAGACGCAAGTGCCATCACATACATGCCGGTGTGCCCGCCGACCAACAGCCGTTGCGGTCAATACGGCCCGTTAGCCCCCACCAACGGAACCATCAAAATCCAAGCGCCCATGGTTGCAATCGCTTCTTATCCAGAGCCCGGGCACGGTTCATCCGCCAAATACCAGAATGGCGCGGCGCGACAGGGGTAGAACACCTCTTGCCTCCATTGGGACCATCGTGAAGATTACCGTTCCTACGCAGGGTTTGCTCTTTCCATAGAGTTCCAGGGAAACATTCCATGAGCCGACAGACAGATGCGATCTTCACCCTTTGCCGTGCGCTGCCGCCCACCCGTATCGCGATCGTGCATCCGGTAAAGGCCAATGTCATTGCCGCCAGCTTCGAGGCGGTGCAGGAAGATCTGGTAACGCCGGTGCTCATCGGCCCGGCGGCGCGGATAACCGACGCGGCCAGAGAGGCCGGGGTCGATATTGCGGGGTGGGAGATCGTCGATACCGAGCACAGCCATGCGGCGGCGGCCAAGGCGGCGGAACTGGCCGCGAGCGGCCATGTGGGTGCCATCATGAAGGGTTCGCTGCATACGAACGAGCTTCTGGGCGAGATCGTGAAGGCCGGCGCGGGGCTGCGCACGGAGCGGCGCATCTCGCACTGCTACCTCATGAGCATCGCATCCTATCCGAAACCGTTCATGATCACCGATGCCGCCGTCAACATCCTGCCCGATCTCGCGGTGAAGGCGGATATCGTCCAGAACGCGGTCGATCTCTGGCGCGTGGTGTTCGGCGAGGCGCGCGCGCCGAAGGTCGCCGCTCTCGCGGCGGTGGAAACGGTCAATCCCAAGATGCAGGCGACCCTCGACGCCGCAGCACTCTGCAAGATGGCGGACCGCCGGCAGATCACCGGCTGCCTGATCGACGGGCCGCTTGCCTTCGACAATGCGATCAGCCCGCAGGCAGCACGGGAGAAGGGCATAGAATCGGCCGTCGCCGGCGATGCTGACATCCTTCTCGTTCCCGATATCGAGGCCGGCAACATGCTGGCGAAGCAGCTCACGTTTCTTGGCAGCGCTGAGGCGGCCGGCATCGTGCTGGGCGCCCGCGTCCCCATCGTTCTGACAAGCCGGGCCGACGACCAGCGCACGCGCCTCCTGTCCTGCGCGCTTGCCTGCCTCCTCGCGGATGCCCGCGCCAAGGGCCGCATCAAATGACTGACGTCCTGCTCGTTCTCAATACCGGTTCGTCGAGCCTGAAATTCGAAGTTTTCGGCTATGAGGCACTCGACAAGCTCGCCAAGGGCAAGGTCACCGGCATCGGCACCGAGGCCAGGCTGAGCGCGACGGTCGTGGCAAGCGATGTCCATGTCGACAGGGCGCTTGCAGCGAACGACCACGAGACCGCCATGGCCGCGGTGATCGACCTCATCGACCGATACGACGACGCATGGCGCATGGTGGCGACGGTACACCGGATCGTGCATGGCGGCGCCGATTTCGTCGCGCCTGTCGTCGTCACGCCCGGGATTCTCGATCGGCTTGCGGCGCTGGCGCCCCTCGCGCCATTGCACCAGCCCTACAATCTCGCGGGCATCGCGGCGTCGGACCGCCTGTCGGACGCCCCGGACATCGCCTGTTTCGATACCGCCTTCCACGCCGGCCATGCACCGCTCTTCCAGGTCTTCGCCGTCGATGCGACGCTGCGGGATCGGGGCATCCGCCGCTACGGATTCCACGGCCTGTCCTACGAGTGGATTGCCCGCGTGCTCGCAAGTGAACACCCCGATCTTGCGCGCGGCCGGGTCGTGGTCGGGCATCTCGGCAATGGCGCAAGCCTGTGTGCCCTGAAGGACGGCGCAAGCGTCGACACGACCATGGGCATGACCGCGCTCGACGGTCTGCCGATGGGGAGCCGCACCGGTGCGATCGATCCCGGCGCGGTCACCTACATGCTGCGCAATCTCGGCATGGGCATCGACGATGTGGAACATGCGCTCTACGAGCGCTCCGGCCTGAAGGGCCTGTCCGGCCTCAGCAACGACGTGAAGGCCCTGCTCGAAAGCGCGGATCCGCGCGCCGGCTTCGCCCTCGACTATTTTGCCCTGAAGGTAGCGCAGTTCGCGGCCATGATGGCAGTGTCCATGGGTGGACTCGACGCCGTCGTCTTCACGGGGGGCGTCGGGGAAAATGCGGGACCGGTTCGCGATGCGATCCTCGCCCGGCTGGAATTCCTGCGGCCGTTCCGGACCTTGATCGTCCCGGCGAACGAGGAACGCATGCTTGCGATCCACGGCAAGGCATTGCTGGAGGCAGGACGGGGCGGCTGATCCGGTCCTCGATGGCGAGGCCCCGCGCAACACTTGACCAGGATCAATATATGCCGCGTTATCGGCGCTATGCTTCCGACCGCTTGCCTGGAACGGAAGGAATGTACGCGTGTTTTATCAATCCATTCTCGTCAATCTCGATATCGAGCGGCCGGTCGAGCCGATCACGGAGGCCGCGGTCGATCTGGCGTCTCGCTCGGGTGCTCGGCTCATAGGGCTTTGCGCCGCCGGAACGCTCGCAGAGCGCATGGAGGAGGCTCGCGCCACGTTCCTCCATCTGGCGGCAAACAGGATCGAGGCGGAATGGCGCGGCGAAACGATGGCGCCGACCGACGCGGTCGTGGCGGCCGCCCGTGTCGCCGATCTGGTGCTGATGGCGGCCGGAGACCGCGCGGACCCGGCGACCGTCGTCCTGCGTGCCGGCCGGCCTCTTCTGGTGGTCGGGAGCGACTGCGACACGATTGCGACACGAAAGATCGTCATCGGCTGGAAGGACACCCGCGAGGCCCGCCGCGCGATTGCGGATGCGCTTCCCCTGCTCTCGGTCGCCTATGACGTCGCCGTCGTCTCCGTTTCCCCGGAGCCCGCGCCGGCCGAGAGGCAGAGCCTCTCCGATATCGTTTCCTATCTCGCCCGGCACAATGTGAAGGCCAGGCCGCAGATGATCAAAAGCGCCGACGAAACGATCGGCTTTCTGCAATTCGTCGACGAAAGCGACGCCGATATCGTCGTCACCGGCGCCTATGGTCATAGCCGCCTGCGGGAATGGGTGTTCGGCGGAATCACGGGCCTGCTTCTCGAAGAGAACACGCGCACCCGCTTTCTTTCCTGTTGATCCGCGGAACGCGACCGGCGCCTACACCGGCGTGTCGGCCGACGACGTGGCCGCAACCGGTGGCGACGTCTCCAACCCATTCTCCGGCGCACGGACGGATGCGGCCCTGTCCACTGGCCGCCGGATCGGATCCGACAACAGCGGAAGCCGTTGAGGACCACGAGCACGGTCCCGCCTTCATGTCCGACCACCGCCAGCGGCAGAGGCAGAGGCAGAGGCAGAGGCAGATCGAAGAACAACCCGCCCGTTACCAGCACCAGCATGGCGCCGATCGCGACGACGAGGTTCTGCCGGATGATCGCGGCGGTCCGGCGCGCCAGATGCTGCGCATCGGCCAGCTTCTTCATGTCTTCCGACAAGAGGGCGACATCGGCGGCCTGAAGGGCGACCTCCGAGCCGGCCGCGCCCATGGCGATGCCGACATCGGCGCGGGCAAGAGCGGCCGCGTCATTGACACCGTCGCCGACGAAGGCCACGGTGCCGCCACCCGCCAGTTCCCCCACATGACGCACCTTGTCTTGCGGCAGCATTTCGGCATGAATCTCGTCGGGAGCAAGGCCGAGCAGCGCGCCGATCCGCAAGGCCACCGGCCGGCGGTCTCCGGTCATCATGACGATGCGGCACACGCCGCCGGCCCGCAGCGCGGCGAGCGCCGGGGCCGAGCTCGCCCTCGCCTCGTCCGCCACGCCGACGGCGCCGAGAACGGTCGGTCCACGTCCCAGATAGACGACGGTCTCGGCGCTGTCGGTCAGTTCCCGAAGCCGGGCGTGGTCGACGGACGCCCCCATGTCCCGAACGAGATGAAGATTGCCGGCCCAGAGGACACCAAGCGCATCCGACCCGACGATCCCTGCGCTTGGGCGCGCGCTGACATCCACGACATGCGCCGGCGCGATGCCACGTGCAGCCGCCTCCCGGCGTATGGCCGCCGCGACATGATGCTCGGAATGGGCTTCGAGCCCGGCGAGCAACGACAGGAAGCCGCATTCGTCCGCGTCCAGCGCGACGATCCGCGTCACGGCCGCCCGGCCGTTGGTGAGGGTGCCGGTCTTGTCGAAGGCGAAGATATCGACGGCGGCCAGTGTTTCGAGCGCGCCGCCGAGATCGCAGACAGGATCGCTGCAGGCACCGATATGACGATCGCACAGGGGCTGGCCGCGACCAGCAGCGTCGCGGCCCGATAGAGCGCCTGCTCCCAATCGCGCTCCACCCCGTAGAAAACGGCGAAGGCTAGAGCGGCGCCGAGGAGCACCGCGACGATATAGCGCTGTCCGAACCAGGCGCTGAAACGCTCGGAGGGGGCCTTGGCCTCCTGGGCTTCCGTGACCAGCCGGATCATGCGGGCGATCGTGCTGTCGCCGATCGTTCTTGCGACCGCCACTTCCAGAATGCCGTCCAGATTGACGGTGGCCTCGAACACCTGCTGGCCCGGCTCTTTGGAAACGGGCATGGATTCACCGGTGATATTGGCCTCGTCGATACCGCCGCGTCCCTGCAGGATGACGCCATCGGCCGGCACGCGGGCGCCGGGCCGCAGGATCACGACATCCCCGACGACAAGCTCCGCTGCGGGAACCTCCAGCACCGAGCCATCGGCCTGCCTGCGGAACGCCGTTTCGGGACGAAGCGCCATCAGCGCCTCGACGGCGCGGCGCGCACGGCCGAGCGCCTGGTGCTCAAGCGTCGTCGACACGCTGAACAGCGTCAACAGCACCGCGCCATCGACATCGCGCCGGCCACCAGCCCGGCGACACCGGCGACGAGGATTTCCTGCGATGCAGCGGTCGCCGCCGCGACACCGACGATGAGGCTCGACGTCGAGATCAGCCCGTCATTGGCACCCAGCACCGCCGCGCGGAGCCAGCCGATACGTTCGATGAGTTGGCTTTCCCTGTGGACGGCGCGCATGGCATCTCCGATTTCAGCAGATCGGCTGTGGTTACACGACTTCAGGCAATGGATTTAGAATTATTCTAAATGTATGCCATAGAGACGGCAGCACATCAATCTTCGCGGCGCTTTCTTCCCGTCACCATGGCGCGAACGAGGTTTTCCCGGTGCTCGACGCTGGCTAGAACAACGCCGGCGATATGCAGGGCGACCAGCCCGATGGTCGAATAGACAAGGGCCTTATGGACATCCTCCACCCAGCCGACACCCCAATAGGCATCCGTGGTCATCATATAGCCGGTGGTCACGATGCCGGACACCGCCGCGAGCAACAGAACGACCATGGCGCCCCCCGCCGGATTGTGGCCGAGATACCGCTTGGCGCGGAAGGCGAGGCTGTCACGGAGGAACGCGAGAATCGTCGTAGGGGCATAGAGGAAATTGGCGAAGCGGGCGTGATGCGGCCCCAGCAGCCCCCAGACCAGGCGCAAGGCGATCAGCCCGGCGATGGCATAGCCGGAGAGGATATGGGCCTTCTTCCATTCGTCGCCGGTGACGAAGGAGAAAACGAAGAGGCAGACCAGCGACCAGTGAAAGACCCGCACGAGCGGGTCCCACACCTTGACGCTTTCCCCCGCCCCGCTGGTTCGGGAGAGTGGCGCCATCATTCCGCTCCTTCCGAGCCGACCGGCTCGCCGGTCTGCGGATTGAAGATCGTCTCGACCTTGGCGCCCTTGGCATCGATCGCATAGACTTCGTAGCAGCCGTTCTCGACCTTTATCCGCCGGACGTCGAGGCCCATCGCCTTGGCCTTGTCCTTCATGGCATCCTCGGTCATCCATTTGTCCTTCGGCACGTCGCAGCTCTTGCCCTCATCTTCGGCACGGGCCGCACCGGCGGCAAAAAGGCCGAGAAGGGCGGTTGCGAGAAGGATTGTCTTCATGGAATTTCTCCTTGTGGCCGGCCGGAGCACCCTGCCCCGACGCTGGACGCACCATAGGCAGCCGTGGCTGAGCGATGGCTGACGGGAAATGTCAGCAAAATTTCAGCCTCGCCGTGCTAGGCTTCGAACATGCGTGTGCTCTTCATGTCCGTCATCACCCTTTCCCTTGCCGGGCTCCTTTCGGCCGGCGCAATCGCTCATGCAGACGATGAGGGGGACGACGCGGACGGACGCACCCTCGACGCCGTTCAGGAGGCGGTCGAGAAGGGCGCGATCAAACCGTTTTCCGAGTTGCGCGACATCGTCAGCCGGCGTTTCCGGGGCGATATCGTCCGCGTGGAACCACGCCGGAAGCACGGGATCTTCCTCTACAAATTCAAGGTTCTGTCGCCCGAAGGGCAGCTCGTCGAAATAGAGATCGACGCAGCGAGCGGCACGATCCTCGAAGTCGAGAACGAATGATGCGCATCCTGCTCGTTGAAGACGACCGGCTGATCGCCCGCGATCTCATCGCCCATCTGGAGCGGGCGGGCTATGTCGTGGATCATGCCCGCGACGGCGAAGACGGCTGGTATCGCGGTGAGAGCGAGGATTTCGCCGCCGCCATCCTCGATCTCGGCCTGCCCTCCATGGACGGCATGACGATCCTGAAACGCTGGCGCAAGGACGGGCGCCGCTTCCCCGTCCTCATCCTGACGGCGCGCGGCAACTGGGAAGAGCGCGTGGAAGGCATCGACGCCGGGGCGGACGACTACCTCGCCAAGCCCTTCCAGATCGCGGAGGTCCTCGCCCGCCTGCGCGCCATCCTGCGCCGCTTCTCTAATCGGCGGGCTGAGGTCAAGCTCTGTCCCGTCTATCCGTTAGCCAAGAAAGCAGTGTTCGTCCGCAGTCGGCCCAAACCGGTCATTGGCGGTCGATCCGATGGCGCAGCTTCGCGCCGCCATGTCGAAGATCGAAGGTGACCGCGTCTTGACCTGAAGCCAGTCCGTCTGCTTCCCTTCTCAGGGGCCGCCAATCCCTATAGTGCCTGGTTCAGGCAATTATCCCGTGCACTGGCAAGGGTTGCGGAGTGGCTGGCTTGAGGTCGTGTCAGAAATGGAAATCGTGAATTGAGCGCCTGTAACCCGATAGATGCTCACGCGCTTGCCGAAGCTTTACGTGTCGCGCTCAGCAGATTCATCCGCGGCGTAAAAACCGGAGCACAGACACCGACAACCTCGCAGTCGGAGACATTGTCGCTTTTGGATAGGGAAGGGCCGTTGAGCGTCGCCCAACTGGCTGACCGCCGCAACGTTCGCCACCAAAGCATGCGACTGGTTGTCGGTCAGTTGGAAACAGAAAAGCTGATCGGCAAGATGCCCAACCCGGCGGACCGGCGCAGTGAACTTCTTTTCCTGACTGAGGAGGGGCGCACGAGCTTATGCCGCGCCCGCCAAGCCCGAACGGCGAAGATCGCCGAACGGATCGAGGAGCGACTGTCCGAAGAGGACAGACGAGCGCTCGACGCGGCCATCCGTATTATCGAACGGCTATGCTAACGGGACCGATCACCCCCTGGACAGGGAGGCGATCACGTTGGACAGCGTGTTCAAGCCCCAATGCTCCGCATATCTGCCGCCTTCAATGCGCACGATGTCGATGACGCTGATTGTCAGCTCTCGTCCTGTCGCCGGAACGCCGAGCAGAGTGCCAGAGTGAATTCCGCTAATGGTCTTGCGGGTGGTGACTTTGTCTGCCTCGGCAACCTGGTCGTGGATCACGACCTTCAGGTTCGACAACGCGGGACGTAACACCTTCTCAAACGTGTTCCACATGCTCTCAGGACCCTGCGGCATGCCCGGGGGGGCGGCGTGATTTATGAAGTCGGGAGACATCAGGGCGTGAAATGCCGCCTCGCTTCCATTTTGGATCACTTCGATGTTGAAGCGGCGAACCACTCCCTTGTTCTCATCAGACATGGTCGACCTCCAAGGCTCCGCATTATATACAGGTTGACTGTATATAATGCGGATAGGCCATTTTGGACTCGTTTGCAATCAGGGTCATGGCTGGAGCTTGCCAGACTTTCGAAGTCGTTTAGTGCATGTATTGATTGAACCATGCGATCATACGTTCAGGCTTCCGTTGAAAATACAGGTAGCCGTCCCAGCGTGACGAGGTACCCTCAATCCATATCAGTTCCTTCTCCGGAATGGGGATGTTGTCGAACATGGCCTGGATGTCGTCCGGCCTCGTCAAGGCATCGTCCTTCACCTGATAGAGAAGGTTGACTGTATATAATGCGGATAGGCCATTTTGGACTCGTTTGCAATCAGGTGTTGGTTTCCACGCGGAACTGAGCCGGTTAGGCGCATAATTTCCATTGAGAATTGAGCCATGTGAACCTTCCCCCCAACGCGGTGAGCGACGGGGGCAACGGAGTGATCCACATGGGACTTTTAAACATCATCCGTCGGATGGCGCTGCGCGAGAAGCAGTCGATCCGGGAGATCAGCCGGCGCACCGGGCTGTCACGCAACACGATCGCGAAGTATTTGAGCGCTGGTACGATCGAGCCGACGTTCACGGTACCGGAACGACCGAGCAAGCTTGATCCCTATGCCGACAAACTTGCTGGCTGGCTGAAGACCGAGGCCGGGAGGTCGCGCAAGCAGCGCCGAACGCTGAAGCAGCTTCATGCGGACCTGGTGGTTCTCGGCTTTACCGGCTCCTATGGTCGGGTCGCCGCATTCGCCCGTGACTGGCGGTCTGAGCAGCAGAAAGCGGGCCGCGGCATATTCGTTCCGCTATCCTTTCGCCCAGGCGAAGCATTCCAATTCGATTGGAGTGAAGATTATGCCGTGGTAGGCGGCGAGCGCACGAAGCTTCAGGTCGCACATATCAAGCTATCACACAGTCGCGCGTTTCTGGTCAGGGCCTACCTGCTGCAAACGCACGAGATGCTGTTCGACGCCCACTGGCACGGCTTCCGTGTGTTCGGCGGCGTACCTGGCCGCGGCATCTACGATAACATGAAGACCGCGGTCGATCGCGTAGGCCGGGGCAAGGAGCGGCAGGTCAACATCCGCTTCCTGGCGATGACGAACCATTATGTCTTTGCGCCCGAGTTCTGCAATCCAGCGGCAGGTTGGGAGAAAGGTCAGGTCGAGAAGAACGTCCAGGATGCCCGACCACGCTTGTGGCAACAGATGCCGGACTTTCCCGATTTGGCGGCGTTGAATGACTGGCTGGAACAGCATTGCCAGGACCTATGGCGGGAGACGGCGCATGGAACCTTGTCCGGCACGATCGCGGATGTCTGGGCTGATGAGCGGGCAGCATTGATGTCGCTCCCCGCCATGTTTGACGGCTTCGTCGAGCAGAGCAAGCGCGTCTCGCCGACATGCCTGATCACCTTTGAGCGTAATCGTTACAGCGTGCCAGCATCGTTTGCTAACCGGCCCGTCAGCCTGCGGATATATCCCGAGAGACTGGTGGTTGCGGCCGAGGGCAATATCCTATGCGAGCATGAGCGGATCATTGAGCGCAGCCACGACAAGCCGCCGCGAACGATTTACGACTGGCGACATTACCTTGCCGTCATCCAGCGCAAACCCGGTGCCCTGCGCAATGGTGCACCCTTCCTGGAATTACCGCTGGCCTTCAGACAGTTGCAAGATCAGATGCTTCGCCGCCCCGGCGGTGATCGTGAGATGGCCGATATCCTTGCCCTTGTCCTTCATCACGACGAACAGGTCGTCCTCAGAGCTGTGGAACTGGCCTTGGATGCGGGGGTGGCGACCAAGACGCATGTGCTGAACCTGCTGCATCGGCTGATCGACGGCAAGACAATCGATGGTCCCGACATCGATACGCCACAGGCGCTGACCTTGCTGCGTGAACCCAAGGCCAATGTCGAACGCTATGATGGCCTACGCGCCCGGATCGCAGGGGGTCGCCATGCGTCATGACCCCGCAAGTGCTGCTGTCGTCATCATGCTGCGGAGCCTGAAGATGTATGGCATGGCCCAAGCCGTCACGGACCTTATCGAGCAAGGCGCTCCCGCCTTTGATGCGGCTGTGCCCATCCTATCCCAGTTGCTGAAGGCCGAGATGGCCGAGCGCGAGGTCCGCTCCATCGCCTATCATATGAAGGCTGCCCGCTTTCCTGCGTACAAAGACATCTCCGGCTTCGACTTCGCCGCCAGCGAGATCAACGAGGCCACCGTGCGCCAACTGCACCGATGCGAGTTCATGGATGGGGCGCAGAACGTTGTCCTTATCGGTGGCCCTGGCACTGGCAAAACGCATGTCGCGACCGCTCTTGGAATCCAAGCCATCGAGCACCATCGCCGAAAGGTCCGCTTCTTCTCGACCATCGAACTGGTCAATGCTCTCGAACAGGAGAAGGCCAAAGGCAAGGCAGGCCAGATCGCCGAGACGCTGGTTCGCCTCGATCTGCTGATCCTGGACGAACTGGGATATCTTCCCTTCAGCGCGTCCGGCGGGGCGCTGCTCTTCCATCTGCTGAGCAAGCTCTACGAGCGGACCAGCGTGGTGATCACCACCAACCTCAGCTTCAGCGAATGGGCAACCGTCTTCGGCGACGCCAAGATGACGACCGCCCTGCTCGATCGTTTGACCCATCGTTGCCATATCCTGGAAACCGGGAACGACAGCTTCCGCTTCAAAGCCAGCTCGGCTGCCGCAGCACACAAGAGAGGAGAAAAAGCCAATCCCTTGACCAAACCCTGATCAGAAAACCATACTCAGAGGTGGCTCACTTCTCGGTGGAAAAACCGGCTCACTTCCGCGTGGAAACCAACAGCCTTGTTCCATCAGTTCGCCGATGCCGACCTCGTAGACGACGTCATCGAATAGGCGGTCGTCGCCTTCCGTCAGGCGGCCAGAATCCATTCGGTAGTCGGTCGCGGTCGTTCCGCAGACACGACTGTCCGGATTGGCCTCACGCACCGCATCGAAGAACTTGCCATACTGCGTGTCGGAATTCCGGCTGATCGCATGCGCTTCATCAACGATGACCAGGTCGATTTCGCCAATCTGTGCCACCTTATTCCATACGGACTGGATGCCGCAGAACAATACCTGCGCCGACGCGTCGCGCCGCTTCAAGCCAGCCGAATAGATCCCCGCGGGCGCGAACGGAAGCAACCCGACAAACTCTTTGTAATTCTGGCCAACGAGGTTCGCAGCATGCGTGACGTTGAGTATACGCATGCTGGGATAGTCGGAGAGCAACTCCTCGATAATCTTAGCAATGACGAGCGCCTTGCCGGCCCCGGTCGGCAGCACGATAAGGCCGTTGCCACCGCCCTTCCCCCAGTATTCATAGAGAGCATCAATCGATGCCCGCTGGTAGTCGCGGAGTTCAAGCATCACGCGGCGTCCCGCAACGCCTGCCGGCCTAGTTCTTCGCGCTGACGAATGCGCTCTTTCGACACGCCATACTCGACGGCGATCTCGCGCAAGCCATCACCCATCGCCCGGCGCAGGACGACCTCGCCATGACGGTTGCCGTCAAGCTGTTCCAGCGTCTGCAGAAGCTCGAGGCGTTCGATTTGGTTCGGCAAGTAGCTTGCCGACACCATCGACTCCTCATCGTCAACGAACGTGATGCGCGTTTTGCGCTTCGCCTCGCGCCGGCGTTTGTCCTGGGCTTTGTGGCGCATGCACAACGTGATCCAGTTGTAAAAGCCACCGTCGGGCCGGAAGCTTTTCCAGTGCTGAAGAATGTATGCCAGCGATTCCTGCACGAGCTCTTCGCGCTCGTCGGTGTTGTTGCAAAGTCGGGAGGCGAGCCGTTTTAGGTGCGGCATGTAGCCCAGAAGGCGCGCATCGAATTCTGCAGGACGGTTGTCGTTGGTCATTCTCGTCTCCTCTTGTGGTCAGGCAGCCTTGGTGGGGCTGCTGTTCTTTATTGTCGCGCGCTGAATAGGTCCGCTACTGGAGGCGGGTTGTCATTGGCCGGCTTCCTGCGCTTCACCACAGGCGGAGCATCGATGCGCTCGCGGGCCATGGCCGCGTATTCCGGGTTGAGTTCTAGGAGGATGGCGTTCCGGCCATGTGCTTGCGCGACAAGGCCGGTAGTGCCTGCTCCGCCGAACGGGTCAAGGACCGTGCCGCCTTCAGGGCAACCGGCGAGAATGCAGGGCTCAATCAGGTCTGGCGGGAAGGTTGCGAAATGCGCGCCCTTGAACGGTTTCGTCGTGACGGTCCAGACGGAGCGGCGGTTGCGAAGCCCACCCACTCCGGTCCATTGTTCGTCGTTTCCGCGAGGCGTGCCGTCCGCGTTCTGGTAGGATTTGCGCGCATCCCGTTTGAAGCCATTGCCGCTCTTATGATCGGAAACAGCCGGCTCCTTAATTGCATCCGAGTCGAAATAGTAGCGCGGCGACTTTGAGAACATGAAGATGTATTCGTGCGCCTTGGTGCAGCGGTCGCGGACGGATTCCGGCATAGGGTTTGGTTTGTGCCAGATGATGTCCTGCCGCAGATACCAGCCGTCAGCCTGAAGCGCGAAGGCAACGCGCCACGGGATGCCGATGAGGTCTTTGGGTTTGAGGCCGTCGGGGATGACGGAGGCTTTGCCGCCAGCCGACTGCCCCGGTCCGTGCTTCTGCCCGCCCTTCGTTGACGGCACCTGGTAGCTGCGGTTCGCTGCATAACTATCCCCTAAATTCAGCCACAAAGTTCCGTCATCCCGCAGCACCCGCCTCACCTCACGGAAGACGGCAACCATAGCTTCAACAAACTCGTCAGGCGTAGCCTCAAGGCCAAGCTGCCCGTCTACGCCATAGTCGCGCAAGCCGAAGTACGGCGGCGAAGTCACGCAACAATGCACGGACTGCGGCTCCATTGCAGAAAGCAAGGTGCGGCAGTCACCAAGCAGCCTCCCCTTCTTCGTTGTCATTTGCGGCGCCATCCACCCATATCTTGCCGGATGGCAGCCGGTAGGTGATGGTTTCCGCCTCGGAATCCGCGCTGATCATCTCCAGCCCCACCAGCAAGGACGGTAGATAAAGATGCGCAGGGCAGCCCTCCGCCTGCTCGTCGAGCGAAAGCGGCTGATGCCATCGCGCGCAGTCCCAAGCGGCATTGCCTGTCATCAACGGCGTGCTGTGGATGCATGTCCTGCAATGAGCGCGCGGCATTTCCTCGCCCCAACATACCGCAGCCTGGCGGCAGAACCGCCCACGGAAATCGTCTCTTTTCTTGCAAAGCCGCATTGGCGGCTCGGGCATGTTGATGATGCGCTCAATGCGAGCCACTGCTCTGATGGCAAATGCGGCGTCGTATTCGACCCGTTCGAGGTGCAAATCCTCGTCGTTCTTGTTGCTCATCATGTAATAGACGCGATCAACACCAAGCCCGAACATGTAGAATTGAAACGTGGCGTAGTGATCTGGCTTGCCGACCTTCACGCCCTTCTTCTTCACCTCGCGGAAAACTTCCTGCTTGGCCGATTTGCATTCTACGATGTGCTCAGTCTTCGGCGCCTCGACGATACCGAGAGCGCGGCCGTCGATCTTGCCCCGAAGGTGCCCGCCAGCGGCGCGAACCCTGTCCTGCTGCCCCCACACCTCGCATCCGACCAGCCGCAAGAGGTCAATCAGGCGCTCCTCCTCGATGTTGCCGCGCTCGAATATCCGTCGCTTTTGCCAGTCAATGCGCTCACCAGGTGAGGCACGCCGAAACGAAAGCCAGATCTGCCTGTCGCATTCAAGGCCAATGTCGCCAGCTGGCACACCGACGGATTCCCAATCGTCATGTCCCGCCTCGAGTGCGGCTTGAATTTCAAGCAAGGTGCTGGAAGTGGGTTTGGGGATGGGTGCCAAGACTAAAACATCTCCATCGTCTTCAAGCATCGAGCAGGGTTAGCGGGGTCTTCGCTGAATGCGGTGCATGCTGGTCTGCCGTCGCGAACGACCCATTCAAGGGCGATAACGTGGCCCAGAAATGCCCTGTCGACTATGTCACAGCCGCTCACTACCTCGTTGCCGAACTCGTCCTCCCAAACGTTGGGTTTGGAGTGAAGGCAATGCCGGCACCAGTTAGCTTCGAAATCAGCACCTTCCGTGCCGTTGGCGGGCCGCCACAGCCCGCCTACCTGTGTGGAGGCGGTCACGACTACACCCTCATGGGCATCAGAACGCCGGTCCAACCATCGAAACCTGCCGACGTGATAACGCCAGGTGCGCCGCCATCGAGAAGCGCCAACCGCACAGGTCCGGCCGGCAAGACTGAGAAAAGATCGCGGATGTACTGGCTGTTGAAGCCAATCTCGAAAGGCTCGCCGCTGTATTCCGCTGGGATCTCGTCGCTGGCGCTCCCCGATTCAGGGTTGTTGACAGACAAGCTGATAGCGCCCGGCGCGATGCTGAAACGCACAGCCCGGCCACGCTCCGATGAAATCGTGGAGACGCGGTCTGCCGCCTTCATGATCTCGTCGCGGTCGACGGTGATGATCTTGTCGTTGGCCGTCGGAATGACGCGATTGTAATCGGGGAACGTCCCGTCGATCAGCTTGCTGACAATAACCAAGTCACCTGCTTCGACACGGATCTTGCTCTCAGACACGGAGACTTTCACCGATCCTTTCGGCAAAAGGCTGACAATCTTTCGAGGTACGATAATGCCCGCGAATTCGGCACTGGCAGCTACATGATGCCGCGAGAGACGATGACCGTCGGTCGCCACGGCGATGGTCTTGTCGAATTCTCCCTTGAAGAAAATGCCATTTAAGAAATAGCGCGTCTCTTCAGTAGAAATCGCAAATTGGACCGGCGCGAACATCGCCGCGAGATCAATGTCAAAGGCGGCGTTGTATGTGCCGGCCGTCAGGTCTGGAAAATCCGATGCCGGCAACGTCGCAAGTGAAAACCGCGACCTGCCTGACTTGACTACCAACTGGTCACCCTCAAGCGTCAAGCTGACGTCGTCGTTGCCTGCCTTCTTCGCGATGTCCGCCAAAAGCTTGGCGTTGACGCAAGTCTCCCCGGCGGCGTGAACCGACGCGGTGGCCGAAGCGGTAACTTCGACATCCAGATCGGTGCCTCGCAATGTCAGACGATCGCTGTCCGCGGACAGGCGTAGCATGGACAATACCGGAACGGTGTTTCGCGCCTCGACTGCTCTGCCGACAGCCGTAACGGCGCGCGCAAGGTCTGCGCGCTTTATGGAAAGCTGCATGATGTCTCCTCTTGTGGTGGGAATGGCGTCGGTGCTGAGCCGGCGCGGTAGGTCAGGCTTGCGATCCGAAACGGGCATATGCCTCTATCACGCCCATTGCCTGCGCTTTCGCATCATCAAGAGCATTGTGGGCGATGCCAACGCTTGGTTGTGTGGTGCCCGTGAGGTCAAAGAGTGTACGGCAGTCTCTAGGTGATCGGTAATCCCAGGGCGTTTCCATTCCACAAGCTCGAAATGCCGACTCGATCAGAAGCAAATCAAAAGATGGAGGTTTCGCCCACACGCGATCAGCACTTGCGCGTCGTATATAGGTAGAAAATTCTGCCAGTACGCCGCCAATTTGGCGCCCGCCGGCAAATGCCGATCGACGAGCCTCTTCGGATTGCTCCATCCACCATTGAACGGTTGCCGCGTCGATGGTCAAACCCGCATGTGTGGCACTCGCGGGATTGATAGATGCGTAGAATTCCTCTCCGATCTCTCCCGTCAGGGCGTCGAAAGCAACGGCTCCGATGCTAAGAATTACGCTTCCCGGCTTTGTACCAAGCGTTTCAATATCTACCATTAGGTCTCGCATCACTCACCTCCCGAAAGAAGTTCGCCCGTGTCGCCGCGAAAATCGATGTCCGGCAGGATGGACTGCGGCTTGAAGGTGACGCGGTAATGATAGGCGCTGGCCTTGGCAGGCTCCAACTGCTCGACGAAGAACGTTACGTTGTCGGACAGGCCGAGGAAGTGTTTCTTGTATGAGGACGGCCCAGTCTTGCAGGTGATGGTGACCTGGCGCGCAGGATCGCTATTGCCGAGCGAGCAAAGGCCCTCGATACTTAGCATGTAGCCGCCGGTAATTCCGTTGTAGAACACAACGCGGCGGGTGATTTCGAAGTTGTCAGCCGCCTTCGAAAGATTGTGCGACGCTACGTCGGCGTCATTTGTGCACCCAGTCAGCATCAGGGCAGCGCCAATGGCAGCTGCAGCAATCCGTTTCAACATGAAAGTCTCCTCTTGTGGTGAAGCGGGCCGCTGGTAACGGCCCGCATGCGGCGTGCTTACTTGCTCCACGGGTTCTTTTTTGCACCGCCTGCGGCCGCAGCGGGTGCAGGCCGGGAAGCGGCGGGCCGGTTGTCGTTGGCGGGCGTTCTTGCCGCGCCGCCCTTGAACGGTGGGCGTTTTGCCGTGCCGTCGCCAATCAGGCCGAGTTGCGGCACGGGTTCTTTCGCTGCGGCATCTTCAAAGAAGAAACGAGCGATCTGATTTTTGTCTTTGTAGTTGCCCGAGCCGTCAGCTTTCGGACCACCCTCCTGGACCTCAATTTCTGCGACGAACGATTTGAACAACAATTCGTCGGTATCGGTGTCGCCGGTGATGTTCACATCGACGGCGCGCCCCAGGCGATCGAACTGCGGCTTGCCATACTTGTACTGACCGTGATTGAAGCCATCGGCATGGACGATGGTCCAGTACGCCCAAAACTTCTTGCCCTTCAGGTCTTCCGGCTCCTGCACCTCGAAGGTGATTTCGGCCTGATAGCCCTTCGTGTCGTTTGTCGGCTTGAGTTCGATCGCTTCCGCCCAGATCCGGCAATAGCTGTGCGGAATGAGCCCGCCGCCGCCTTGTTTGTCGGTGTTTTCGAAGTCCACCTCGTAATCAAATCCGAGTTTGGCCATGCATGGTCTCCTTGTGGTGTGGTTTAGAGCAGGTAGTAGCGATAAGGCCCGCTACCGAAGGGCGTGGATGTCTGGTCGCGCCAGACATTGGTGAGCCAAACCCAAATGAGCCGACCGCCGCGAGTGCGGGCCTTGACCGGGAACCAGGCGAACCAGGATTCACCGCGGAACATCAAGCCGCCTCCTCTTCGTCCGCGGGCGCCTCTGTCACGACGTCTGGTTGCGGCGGGAAGTATTGATTCAGGATGTCGAAGCCCTTGCCTTGCTTGAATGGCAGCGTCGGCTT
>Ga0066256_1002716_pt1 | contig 18739 bp, 18 predicted proteins | sample ThiBio_1000_biof_FD_87107 | JGI IMG/M metagenome (GOLD analysis project Ga0066256, IMG submission 87107) | Wastewater bioreactor microbial communities from Cape Town, South Africa - Thiocy_expt_1000_biof (version 2) | ecosystem: Engineered > Bioreactor > Thiocyanate-remediating >...
ACGGATGGTGACGGACATGGAAGTACTCCAAAGGTTGGGTCTTAACTCCGGCCCACAATTGCGCCGCGCCAAAGCGCGGAGGCAACTCCTGGATGGGCGGGTTTGCGATTTGTCTCCCCGCGTCGCAAAGCCCCGGGTAACCCCTTGGAATGCGTACAGCAGAAACACCGTCGGATTATAGCTCGCCCCAGGCTTCCCCCCGCCGCAAACCGCGGGTCAGGAAGCGACCTCCGCCAGACATTCGCTTGATGGTGCCGAAGGGATGCTCGACCGTGCAGCGCCGGATCGTCATAAGATCAGGGTTCTCCTGAACCCGACGTTCCATCCGATCGAGCGCGCCCTGATCCACGAGCCTGTGAATGGTGCGCTGATATCCCGGCGTACACTGCTGTTTGATCTGGCAAGTCTGGCAGGCGGGCGTTCTGTAACGGATCGCCCGATTTCGGGTATGCTTGCCCTTGGGATACATGGTTTCACCAGCAGGGCAGCGGATCGTGGCGGTCTGCTCGTCATGGACGAATTGCACGGGGCGGAAGGATTGCGCGCTCATGGCCCCGCGCTTGATCGGCGCTGCCACGCGGACACCGTCCTGTTCGCAACGCGCGACTTCCTGCGCGTTCGAGTAGCCTCCGTCCGCCAGCACTTCGAGCTGGTCGACGTCGAACACTTCTTTTGCCGCTATCGCCATTGGATGCAGCAGCTGGCTGTCGTTGGCTTCGTTGGCGACATCGTTGTGAATGATCAGGCCGCTTTCGATATCGACGACACTCTGGAGATTATAGGCTGGGAACTTCGGCGCCCGGCCATATCCCATTGGTCGTGCATCCGGTTCTCCGAAGACCACGACGTTGGTATCATGCTCAGCAAGTTCGGCCTGCCGCTTTTCCAAGCGCTGCTTACGGCGTTCGAGTGACGCGATCGCGCTGGCAAAAGCCGCGCGATTGACCGTCTGATCGCGTGCGTCCGCCGGATGTTGATCCGCGATGTTGAGACGGTCGAGATAGTAGGCGATTTCTGTTTCGGTATGAGCGATGTCGCGTGCCAGACGATCCGCTCCTGCGATATTCTTCGCGCTGGCTACTGCCCGCATCTTGGTTCCGTCCAGTGCCACCTTGCCGGGAGTGACGAGGCCGTTCTCGCGACAGAAGCTGATGAATGCGGCGCCCGTGCCGATGATCGCTTCGGGGTTGTCGTGCCGGAACGCCGCAATGGTCCGATAGTCCGGGGTCATGCGCCGCGTCAGCCAGATGGCCTCCAGATCGCGCTGGCAGGCGCGCTCCAATTGGCGCGATGAACGCAACTGGTTCAGGTAGCCCCAGATGTACAGCCGCAGCATGTCGCCGGGGTGATAGCCGGGTCGCCCCGTCGCGGCGGAGACAGTGCGCTCAAAGCCGAGCGCCGTGAGATCGAGCGTTTCGACGAAGGCATCTACGACTCGGACGAGAGATTCCTGCGACACGTAATCTTCAACATAGGCGGGCAGCAGTAACGGCTGGCTCCGGTCATATCCCTCAATAAAGCGTCCCATCGTGCCCCCGTCCCGCAAGCAATTAAGTGTACCATCCGCAGGTGAATAACTCCAGTAAATGCTTGGCAATACGAGCAATATCGATTTAGCGCGCTTGGGCTACCCGTTCTCACTGTTCGGCGGCGCTGTCCAGCTACCCGACCAGGCGGAAACTTCGGATCGTCCCTGCCTAGACTCTCGCCAATATGTCGACTAGTCTCGACATATGGAATCAGATAACGCCATCCTCGCTTTCGCCGCGCTCGCGCAACCGACCCGACTCGACGTGTTCCGTCTACTGATGGAGCATGAGCCGGACGGGTTGCCCGCAGGCGAGATCGCCCGCAGGTTAGATGTCCCCCACAATACGATGTCCACACATCTGGCGACGCTGACGCGCGCCAGCCTGCTCGAGGCGGAGCGGCACAGCCGGTCGATCATCTATCGGGCAAGGCTCGATGCCGTGCGCGCGCTCACCAGCTTTCTCGTCAAGGATTGCTGCGGCGGCCGACCCGAGATCTGCGCGCCGCTGATCGCTGATTTTGCCCCTTGCTGCCCACCGCGAACCCTCGCCACCAAGGAGGTCGCCCATGACTGACCACATCTACAATGTCCTGTTCCTCTGCACCGGCAATTCGGCGCGCTCAATCCTCGCGGAAAGCATCCTGAACAAGGATGGCGAAGGCCGATTTCGTGCCTTCTCTGCCGGGTCGCAACCCAAGGGGGCGGTCAATCCCTTCGCGCTGAAGGTGCTGAAGAGCTTCGACTACCCCTCTGAAGGCTTCCGCTCGAAGGGTTGGGAAGAGTTTGCTGGGCCTGATGCGCCTGTTATGGATTTCGTGTTCACCGTCTGCGACAACGCCGCCGGCGAAGCATGCCCGGTCTGGCCCGGACAACCCATGACCGCGCATTGGGGCATCGAGGACCCGGCGGCCATCGAGGGGGCGGATATACAGAAGGAAGCCGCTTTCGTTGCAGCCTTCCGCTACATGAAGAACCGCATCTCGGCCTTTACGTCCCTGCCGGTCGCCAGTCTCGACAAGGCGTCGCTGCGCACGAAGCTGACCGAGATCGGCCAGTCCGAAGGTGCGTCGTCTCCACGAGACAGCGCGGCGTGAGGCAGGCCATGGACGTTATCATCTATCACAACCCGGATTGCGGCACTTCGCGCAACACCTTGGCGATGATCCGCAATTCGGGCGTCGAGCCGCATGTCATCGAATATCTCAAGACACCGCCGTCTCGGGACATGCTCACCCAGCTCATCGCGCGCATGGGTATCCCCGTCCGCGCCCTGCTGCGCGAGAAGGGCAGGCCCTATGCAGAGCTTGGCCTGGGCAACCCGGCGCTTAGTGACCGGGAATTGCTCGACGCCATGATGGCGCATCCCATCCTGATCAACCGTCCCATCGTCGTCAGCCCAAGAGGCGTGAAGCTCTGCAGGCCTTCCGAGGAGGTGCTCGATCTGCTGCCGCCGCAGCGCGGCGCGTTCGTCAAGGAAGACGGCGAGCGCGTGATCGACGAACACGGCCGGCGCGTCGCAACGGCCTGAGGGAATCCCATGTCTACCTTCGAACGCTACCTGACCCTCTGGGTCGCCCTGTGCATTGTCGTCGGAATCGCACTTGGCCATTTTCTGCCGGGCGCATTCCATGCCATCGGCGCGATGGAAATCGCCAAGGTCAATCTGCCGGTTGCGGTGCTGATCTGGCTGATGGTCATCCCCATGCTGCTCAAGATCGACTTCGCCGCCCTCGGGGAGGTCGGCCGTCATTGGCGCGGCATCGGCGTGACGCTGTTCATTAACTGGGCGGTGAAGCCGTTCTCGATGGCGCTGCTGGGCTGGCTGTTCATCGGCTGGCTGTTCCGGCCGTATCTGCCGGCTGACCAGATCGACAGCTATATTGCCGGTCTCATCATCCTCGCGGCCGCGCCCTGCACGGCCATGGTGTTCGTCTGGTCCAACCTGACCAAGGGCGAACCGCATTTCACATTGAGCCAGGTCGCCCTCAACGACGCCATCATGGTCGTCGCCTTCGCGCCCATCGTCGGCCTGCTGCTTGGACTGTCTGCCATCACCGTACCGTGGGGAACACTTGTCCTTTCGGTCGTGCTCTACATCGTCATTCCCGTCATCATCGCGCAGATCGTCCGTCGCCGGATGCTGGCGAGCGGTGGGCAGGCCGCGCTTGATCGCCTGCTTGCAAAGCTCGGCCCGGCCTCCCTTGTTGCCCTGCTGGTGACGCTGGTTCTGCTGTTCGGCTTTCAGGGCGAGCAGATCATCGCGCAGCCGGCGATCATCGGCCTGCTTGCCGTGCCGATCCTGATTCAGGTCTATTTCAACTCCGGCTTTGCCTATCTGCTCAATCGAATGGCCGGCGAGCAACACTGCGTGGCTGGACCCTCGGCGTTGATCGGGGCGTCGAACTTCTTCGAGCTGGCGGTCGCCGCCGCCATCAGCCTATTCGGCTTCCACTCGGGCGCGGCGCTCGCCACGGTTGTCGGCGTGCTGATCGAGGTGCCGGTGATGCTCTCGGTCGTCTGGATCGTGAACCGCTCCAAAGGCTGGTATGAGCGCGCCGGAAAAGCATCCGAACTCGCGGAAGAGCAGCGTTGATGCTAGATGATATTCCCAATCTCGATGCCGGTTACGTTGATATTCCGGGCATTGGCAGGCTGCGCGATGCGACACCCTCGACCCACCCGCCGCGTATCCTGCTGCTTTACGGCTCCCTGCGTGAACGATCCTACAGCCGTTTCCTGACATTCGAGGCCGAGCGTCTGCTGAAACATTTTGGGGCGGAAACACGTATCTTCGATCCGTCCGGCTTGCCGTTGCCAGACGGAGCTGACGTCAATCATCCCAAGGCGCAGGAACTGCGCGAACTCTCGCTCTGGTCGGAGGGACAGGTCTGGACCAGCCCCGAGCGTCACGGTGCGATGAGCGCGGTGATGAAGGCGCAGATCGACTGGCTTCCCCTTTCGGTCGGCGCGGTAAGGCCGACGCAGGGCCGGACTCTTGCCGTCATGCAGGTCTCCGGCGGCTCGCAGAGCTTCAACGCCGTCAACCAGATGCGCGTGCTCGGCCGTTGGATGCGTATGGTGACGATCCCCAACCAGTCCTCCGTCGCCAAAGCCTTTCAGGAGTTCGACGAGGCGGGCCGGATGAAACCATCGTCCTATTATGATCGAGTGGTCGACGTGATGGAGGAACTGATGAAGTTTACGCTTCTGACCCGGCTCTTCCTACCTGCCCGACCGCTATTCCGAACGCAAGGAGAGTGGCGAGGTCCTTATGAAGCGGGTCAATCTGACGGCTGCAACCTGAGAATCTATCCTGCGCCGATCACACGTCATCTCTCGCAACAATGCCCGAACCAACGAGGTCTCATGAATGGATCAAAGCCACCAGCAGTCAAAGGCCAGCGTCGCCGAAGTTTTCCGCGTTTTCCTGAAGCTGGGGCTCACCTCGTTCGGTGGACCGATCGCGCATCTGGGCTATTTCCGGGACGAGCTGGTGACGCGGCGAAAATGGCTGAGCGAAAGCGCCTATGCCGATCTGGTGGCGCTATGCCAGTTCCTGCCCGGTCCGGCCTCAAGCCAGGTTGGCTTTGCGCTTGGTTTGACGCGAGCGGGATGGCTCGGCGCGCTTGCGGCTTTCCTCGCCTTCACGCTGCCATCGGCTCTGGTCCTTCTCGCGCTCGCCATGACGGCTACGCGGCTGGAAAGCCCGCTTGCGCTCGGCGTCCTGCATGGTCTGAAGATCGTGGCCGTCGCCATTGTGGCGCAAGCTGTGTGGGGCATGGCGAAAAACCTCTGCCCCGATAAGGAGCGCGCTACGATCGCGGTCGTTGCCGTGCTTCTGCTCGCCTGGGCGCCGGGCGCCATTGGAATGATGGCCGCCATACTCCTTGGCGCAATCGCCGGGCTGGTTCTCAGCAAGGGACAGGTCGCGGTCGGTGACCATCTGCCGGTCCCGGTTTCCCGGACAGCCGGACTGACGGCCTTTGCGCTGTTCGCTGCCTTGCTGATCGGTCTCCCGCTCTTCGCCGGACAGGCGCAGGGATGGGCGCTGGCCGATAGCTTCTACCGCGCCGGCTCGTTGGTTTTCGGCGGCGGGCATGTGGTGCTGCCGCTTTTGCAGGCCGAAACCGTCATGCCGGGATGGGTGTCGGATGACGCCTTTCTCGCGGGCTATGGCGCGGCGCAGGCAGTGCCGGGGCCACTGTTCACCTTCGCGGCCTGGCTCGGGGCGGTCATGGGACCGCAGCCGAACGGCGTAGCCGGTGCCGCAATCGCTCTTGCCGCACTTTTCCTGCCGGGCTTCCTGATCCTGATCGGGGCGCTGCCCTTCTGGGATCAGTTGCGCCGCACGACATGGGCGCAGTCGGCCATGCAGGGCGCCAATGCTGCGGTCGTCGGCATTCTCGGAGCGGCCCTCTATACGCCGGTCTTCACCAGCGCGATCGGCAGCATGCCGGACTTCGCACTGGCCTTGATTTGTTTCGTGGCGCTGATCGCCTGGAAAGCTCCGCCATGGGTTGTCGTATTGTTGGCGGCCGTGGGCGGAGTTGCCCTTGGCTTGGTGACGTAAGGCGGTTTCGAAAAACTATCGGACTCACTCTGTCAAACCCGAGGTAGCACGAAGCTGAATTGAGTCGCGCCGCGCCACCGCTAGCGAGCGAGATCCAAGCCCAGCGACATCAGAGCGAGTTTCTGCACAGCCTGGGGGTCTCTCCGCAGAAGGGGGTGCGCCGGCAACGCAGTGCCGGCCAGGGGGAAGGCTTTCCCCCGCAAAGCCCGTCAGGAGCGCCGATGTTTCCGCATCTCGTCGTCGGCAATAGCCTGCACGACCTTCATGTCCATCTGCACGACGGGGGAGAGACGTGCGACCTCGGAAGCTACCTTCGCCCAGTGCCAGAACCCGGACCTGTCCGCCTGGGCGCGGCTGCGCGAGGCAAGACGCTGCGCCTCATAATAGGCTTCGCGCCCATGCTGTTCGATCAAGGCGCGCGCGTCCTGTTGCCATCGCCGACGGATCTGCCGCCTGTTCTCGATCCAGCCGGCAAGGATGCGAAACATTCAACCTCGCTTTCCGGGCCTTCGCCGGAGTGCGCTAAGCGCGTTTGATCTTGATAGGCTACCTGACCACAAAATCAGCGAATACTCGCGGAGTCTTTGTGCTTTTCCGGCGCTGGGAACGCAGCATCGTGGTTCCACGGCAATTGTGCAACAATCTGCTGCACAATTGCCGGCTCCGGCCGGAGCCGCCGAGTTCCCGGCTAGCCCTGATGAAATCTGCCTCTTCGCTTCATGGCGACGCCGGCGGCGTTATCCTTTCGCTGGCAGGGCTGCATCTTGATTTTTCCGGCCAATGGCCGTACATATCTTCGATAGATTGGAGATCGAAAAATGGCTGAAGCAGCAAAAAGGTCCGCGACCGGCCGTGTCCGAGGGGAACGCCTTGAGACGCGCGTGACCGCTGACCAGAAGCGTCTGATCGAACATGCCGCTGCCCTGCAAGGCCGCTCCGTGACGGATTTCGTTCTGACGAGCCTACAGGATGCGGCGCGGCGCGCCATCGATGAGCATCAGCATCTGGAGCTTTCGGTGCGCGACAGCCAGGCGTTCGTCCAGGCTCTGGTCGAACCGCAGCCGGTCAACGAGCGGCTGCGCGACACCATCCGCCGCTATCGCGAGAGAACGGACGTCTGACGCGTGGGAGGAGCAGATGACATCCTGCGGGTCGAGGTTCTCGGCCCGCAACATGACCGATCGGGGTTTGAAAGCGGCGTAGAACCGCTCGACCGATATTTCCAGACACAGGCCGGACAGGACGCCAGAAAGAAGATGGCGGCACCGTTTGTCCTCGTGCTGCATGATGGCAGCGTCGCCGGATACTACACGCTCTCGTCGACGGCGGTGCGGCTTCCGGAACTGCCGGCTGCGGCTGTCCGCAAGCTGCCTCGCTACCCGCTGATCCCGGCGACCTTGCTCGGCCGTCTTGCCGTCGATCAGCGTTTTCAGGGAAAAGGTTACGGTCGGTTCCTTCTCGCGGATGCGCTCCACAGGGCCGTGCGCAGCGAGATCGCATCCTTTGCGGTGATCGGGGACGCCAAGGACGAGAGTGCGAGGCGCTTCTATGAGCGCGAGAGTTTCCTGCCGCTTCCGGACCAGCCGATGAAGTTGTTCCGCCCGATGTCCGATATTGAAGCGTTGTTTAGATGAAGGGGGGATATTCATGGCTGGTTCCGATGACGAGGAAGCGAAGAAGCTGACGTTCAGCTTTCTGCGGGGCGTCGAGGCTGATGCCGGTGAGCTTGAATGGCCGGCCGGAGCCGATGTCGTCAGGAAGGCATTGTCGGAATCATTGAACGCAAAGAACGTCGCGTTCCTGCTCGGGGCCGGGTGCTCGTCGAATTGCATCAAAGAGAAAGATGCTGCGGGAAAGGAGACCTGGCGGGAGCTTGGCATTCCGACCATGGCGCCGCTCGCCGCAGAGTTTACGAAGGCGCGAACGTCCGACGAGGGAGGATTCCCGACCGCCGCAGAGCGGGAGGTTCTTACCGATGAGTTCGGGATCGATATTGGCGACAAGGAATATGCGCGCAACCTTGAACGGTTGATGGAGTTGCTGTTCAGCCTTCGGTTCTCGCTTTCTCGAAGCACGCTTCCCAAAGCAAAGGAAAACCTGAAGGTCGTCAATTCGATCATCCAGAAGGTGCAGGCTTTCCTGTGGGAAAAATGCACGAACGGAGCGTTCGCCAATGGCGACAGCACTGTCGGAACGCTCTACGAGACATTCTACAGAAAGCTGGTTCTGCGCGACCGATCGTTGCCGCGTCCGTGGATATTCACCACTAACTATGACCTTTTCAACGAGACGGCGATGGACCGGCTCGGCCTTCCCTATGCCAACGGCTTCTCCGGCGTGGTCGAGCGCCGCTTCAATCCGGCGACGTTTCGCTACGCACTCGCCGAGCAACTCGATCTGACCAACCGGAAATGGTCCGCTGTGGATGGCTTCGTCTATCTCTGCAAGATCCATGGGTCAATTAGCTGGACCGAAGACGATCACGGCCTGTTCCCGATCCGCGAGGCGGCTGTCTCGAAGGGGTCGAAACCGGGGAAGGTCATGATTTACCCCACTCCCGCGAAGCAAAACTCCAGCCTCGGATCGCCCTACGCCGACCTGTTTCGCGAGTTCCAGTCGCGGATCGTGAGGGAGCAAAGCGTTCTTTTCACCATGGGATACGCCTTCGGCGACGAGCACATCAACAATATCATCTATCAGGCGCTCACCATACCGACCTTCCGACTGATAATCTTCGTCGATCCGACCCTTGAGGGAGAGGTGGCGAAGCTCCGCGCCCTGAACGATCCCCGGATCTGGATCATCGGCGGCAGCGGTCCGGAGGCCGAGCGCAAGGCGCATTATTTCGATACGATCATCGAAGAGTTTATGCCGCAGCGGCCGAGCGAGCGCATCGACGATGCGATCCGCAAGGTGCTGGAGGCGATGTCTTCCAAGAAGGCCGAAGCTCCCCCCGCCGGTGGAGAGAGCGAATGAGCCGCGATGACTGCAAACGCGCCATAGGCAAGGTAGTCTCCGTCGCGGCAGATCGCTTCGTCGTCGAGATGCACGCCGGCACCGACAATTTCACCGTCGTCGGGTTCGATGATGTCCACTACGTTGCCCGCCTCGGCTCGTTCCTGATGATTCCGGTTCAGACGGAATATGTCGTGGTCGAAGTCGTGGGCCTGCGGGAGCGGGACATCGCCGGTGCCGGGCGAGGTGAGGGGGAGTTGGACAAGGCGGCGTCCGCGAAGTATCTCGACGTCGTGCCGGTCGGGATGTTGCCACAAGACCGCAACGCGAAGTTCCGCTTCGGCGTCTCCGTCTTTCCGTCGCTCTACGCTGACGCGCTCTATGCTCTCGATACGGAGCTTGATCGCGTATTCGAGACCGACAAGCCGAGCGAGCCTGCTAGGGGCCTCGATGGCACCGTGCCGGTGCCTGAAGATGCGACGCGCTTTCGTGCCCTGTCGATCGGCCGCTCGGTGGTGTTCGAGGGCTACGACGTCAAAGTCCGGATCGACGACTTTTTCGGCGGCCATACCGCTGTGCTTGGGAATACGGGCAGCGGCAAGTCCTGCACCGTGGCCTCCGTGCTCCAGTCATTGTTCGACAAGGCGGATGAGTTCCACGCCCGAGGGGCGACTTTCGTGGTATTCGACGTGAACGGCGAATATGCCAATGCACTGATGCCGCTCGCCAAGGAGAATGGCATTGGCGTCGCCCATGTCGTGCTGGATGGGACGGCAGCCGACGGCAAATTCCGCCTTCCGCATTGGTTCCTGGAGCAATCCGAATGGGAACTGCTGCTTCAGGCCAGCGCACGCACCCAACTTCCGATCCCGCGGACGGCACGCGGCTTGGCAACGCTCTTTTCGGCGGGGGCAAGCGTTGACCCGAAGGGCATAAAGAACGCAATCCTCGCTACCGCCCCGAGCCAGATCCTCCGCGCCGATACTGGTAGCCCTTCGAAGCATGATCGAATGGTCGGCCTGCTACAGCGGTTCAACACCGCCGAGATCGGCACGGCGAAGATCAAGCCATACATAAAGATCAACTACGGTCAGATGGCCGATCCAGATGGTCTGACGAAATACCTGCTCGGTGACGCAAGCGGTGGCGGGTTCATTATAGACGGGCTGAAGCTGCCAGCCTATTCCAATCTGCCGTTCGACTTTGCGGCATTGGGCGAGGCGCTCGACCTGGCGATACTTTACGAGGAGGCACACGGGAACAGGCAGATTCGAGACTATTGCTCGCAGATGCTGACGCGCTTCAAATCCCTGGAGGAGCGACCCGAATACGAATTTCTTCGCCACAATGCCGCGGGCGGACAGGTCGAACTGTCCCGCGACAGGTTTCTGGAAAAACTCCTGGGCCTTGAGCGCAATGGAAGGAACTGGCTCAAGCGGGATCAGATCATCATCGTCGATATGAATGCGGTCGAGGATGAAGTCGTCGAGCTGGTGGCATCCGTGCTCGCGCGGATGGCGTTCAGATTGCTGCGGCAAGCCGATCCGCGGAATCGCTTTCCAGTGCATCTGCTTCTCGAAGAGGCGCACCGATATATTTCCGAAGCAACCTCCCGATATGCAATCGATGCCAGCAAGATCTATGAACGCATCGCCAAAGAGGGACGAAAATACGGGCTTTTCCTGTTGGTCGCCTCGCAGAGACCAAGCGAACTCTCGAAAACCGTGCTCTCGCAATGCTCGAACTTCGTTATCCATCGCATACAGAACCCGGATGACCTTTCGCAGATCCGGCAGATGACGCCATTCATTTCCGAAGCGGTTCTGAAGCGTTTGCCGTCGTTGCCGAAGCAGCACGCGCTCGTCTTCGGGACATCGGTGAACCTCCCGACCACCTTCAAGGTAAGGGAGGCAAAACCGCTTCCGAAAAGCGATGACGCAAAAATCGGGGAACTCTGGTTCCACGAGGAGGGCCGGGCGGCCCTGGTCAGGATCGCGCCGTCCGCTCCAGCCGGCCCCCCCGATACGGCCACAGCATGATGGGCCAGCCTGATGCAGCAGCGCTGGAGGCGGCGGCAGCTCTCCTGGAGGCAAGCCAGGACTACCGTGTTCTCCGTCGCCTGCAGCCACGGGCGCGGGTGCCGGCGATTCCCGAACAGGATACCCGCCTCGGGCTGTTCGTGGACGTGGAAACGACTGGTCTCGATCCGTCGAAGGACGAGATCATCGAGCTTGCCATGGTGCCATTCCGGTATTCTCTCGATGGCATCATCGTAGATGTCGGGGAACCTTTTGATCGACTTCGAGAGCCAGTGGCCCCCATACCGCCCACGATAACCACGCTGACAGGTATAACCGATGCGATGGTGGCTGTCCAAAGGATCGATCAGGAGGAGGTTACGCAATTCGCGCTTTCCGCCGCTGTCGTCATAGCCCACAACGCTGCTTTTGATCGCAGGTTTCTTGAGCGCTTCTGCCCATTGTTTTCGTTCAAGCCCTGGGCCTGCTCGATGTCGGAGATCGACTGGGCTGCGGAGGGGTTCGAGGGCACCAAGCTCGCATATCTCGCAGTGGGTTGCGGTTTCTTCTATGATCGGCATCGAGCAGCGAATGACTGTTTGGCGGCGGTGGAGGTGCTGTCGCGCGCACTTCCGAAGTCCGGCGTCAACGCACTTGCCCACCTGCTCGCGCGTGCTCGCCTGCCGACATGGCGTATCTGGGCCGAAGGCTCGCCCTTCGAGTTCAAGGATCAGCTCAAGTCGCGGGGGTATCGTTGGAACGGAGAGGAGAACGGCCGCCCCCGTGCCTGGTACATCGATGTTGCGGATGAACAGAGAGAAGCAGAACTGGCCTTTCTGAAGAAGGAAATCTATCAGCGCGACGTTGACCTGAAACCTTCCAGGATTACGGCCTATGAACGGTTCTCCGAGCGAGTGTAGCAGGCATTGGACAAAACCTGGGGGCCAAGTCAGCAACGCTCGCTTTGGAAGCAATTCCTGTCTAACTTTAAGTAAACGGACAAAATAGTTGCGCGATTCGGCGCGAGCAGAGGATTAACCTGCACCGATGTGGCCCGACAATGAGACTGAACGGGACTTCCTGAATTTCTCGGGCGTAGCAGACACGGTGGCGGAGATCATCGTTCAGGCGCGAGGACGGCCGATCTCTATTGGTGTGTCCGGGGCTTGGGGCATCGGTAAATCCTCGCTGATCAAGCTCACTCAGGCGTCGCTGGCTGCGCGGCCCCGCAAGGAAGGCGAGCGGGAATTTGTGTTCGTCGAGTTCAATGCCTGGCTTTATCAGGGCTACGACGATGCGCGCGCCGCGCTCATGGATGTGATCGCAACCAAGCTTGAGCACGAGGCCAAGGCGCGTGGTAAAGCGGTCGATAAGGCCAAGGCACTGGTAAAGCGCGTGAGCTGGCTGCGGGTCGCCAAGCTTGTTGCAGGCTCGGCGGCGGCGATGTCGCTCGGCCTGGCGCCCACCGGATTGCTCGGCGAGGTAGGGGGGTTGGGCAAGCGCTTCTTGTCAGGCGGCATCGATGGCGAACTGATCGAGGAGGCGAAGGGCAAGGCAGGTGAGGTCGCCGAGACGGCGAGCGGATTGCTTAATCCAAAGGAGGAAACATCGCCGCCCAAGGAAATTCAGGCGCTCCGGGACAACTTCGAGGAAACGCTTGAGGAACTCGGCGTCACGCTGGTGGTGCTGATCGACGATCTCGATCGATGCCTGCCCGAAACGACGATCTCGACGCTTGAGGCGATCCGGCTGTTCCTGTTCCTGAAGAACACCGCCTTCGTGATCGCCGCCGACAATGACATGATCAAACATGCCGTTCGACGGCACTTTGAGGGTGTCCCCGATGATCTTCTCGTCACAAACTACTTCGACAAGCTGATTCAGGTGCCAATCCGTGTGCCGCCCTTGGGCACCCAGGAAGTGCGCGCCTACATGATGCTCTTGTTCGTCGAGAACAGCGACCTTGCGGATGATGTAAAGGAGAAGATCCGTAGCGGAGTTGTCGCCCAATTACGACAGACTTGGGCAGGCAAGCGCGTCGACCGCGCGTTTGTGCAGTCGCTACACGGTTCCTTGCCTGCCGAGTTGATCGGCCGCTTCGATACTGCGGACCGCTTGGCCCCGCTCATGACGACAGCGTCGGGCATTCTGGGCAATCCACGCCTGATCAAACGATTCCTCAATGCGCTTGCTATCCGCATGACGATCTCCAACGCGCAGGGCGTCGGCGTCGATGAGGCGGTCTTGGCCAAGCTGCTGTTGTTCGAGCGGCTCGGCAACGCGAAGGCATTTGCCGAATTGATGGCACAGGTGAGCGCAAGCGACACCGGCAAGCCTGTCTTCCTCGCCGAATGGGAAGAGAAGGCGATCGCGGGGCAGGAACAAGCTCTGGCAGCACCTTTTGATGAGCCCTTTTTCGCGGAGTGGCTGACGCTGCCGCCGACACTCGCTGATACGGACCTGCGGGGAGCCCTGTATGTGAGCCGTGAACATGCGCCGCTGATCACGCCCGAGGACCGCCTTTCCTCGGAGGCAGCCGAGCTTTTGACGGCGCTCTTGCAACATCCGGAGATGGCATCGAGTCTGAAAGACCGACTTCTGCGGGTGCCTCGGACCGAAACCACCGTGATCATGGACCGGCTTCTGGATCGTGCGCGGCAGGAGCAGGTATGGGGCGTACCAGCAGTTCTGGAAGCCTGCCTTGTCGTGGCCGACGCCGACCCGCCGCAGGGTGCGAGGCTTGCCGCCTTCTTGGGCGAGCGTCCGGCCGCGCAGATCCAGGCGAATATCGTACCGAAGATCGGGGACCAGCCATGGTCGAAGGGGGTCTTCGACAACTGGGATCGGGGGCAGGTGTCCAGACCGGTTAAGGCGGCGATCAAGAGGCAGAGGGAAAATGGGAACGTCACAATCTAGTGGAGGCCCGGGCAGCGGCGTCTCGATGGTGCCACCCTGGACCCCGGACCCGCCCACGGGAGAGGCGTCTGGCAATGGGGCGGAAGGCGGGGACGCTCCAGCCGATGACGGTGTTGCGGCCCCCCAGGTGCCGCCGGCGCCCGCACCACTTGCCCCACCAGCCCGCTTCCGCGGTGCGCGTCGTGCGCTAGGCGAGTTCGCAAAATCAGGCGATGGTGGGGACATGCGGCGCAGCATGGGTCACTACGTCCGGACCGGCTATGGCGGATCGGCAACAGCGACTCGGCGCTTCGGAGGTACGGCGGCAACCGCCGGTGCGCTTGGCGGAGCGCTGGCGCGGGTTGCAGCGGGACAGCCGGCCGAGCCAGGCAGCCCGCTTGATCCGGCACTCCTCGCCGGCCGCAATGTGCAGGAAGTTATGAACGCCGTTGTGGAGGCGGTTCGGCCGGTCGACGGGACGCAGGACGCAGAAGCTGAGCGCGCGGCAATTCGGGATGCCTTGACCGAGCTTCTTACCCGGTTCCCAGATGCGGATCTGCTAAATCTCGACCCTGAGCAGCGCGCCTTCGCCATCGAGCGTTTCACGGCAATCGACGTCTTCCGTCGCTTTGAACTCGATGTCGGCAAGACCATCGTTGAGAAGGCGCCGAGTGCGGTGACAGCTCTGTCTCGGCTCAAGGAAGTGCGGGACTATGTGAAGCAGAGCGTGGCAGCGGCATTCCGCAAGCTGCGCGATGCCGGACGCAGCCTCACCAGTGGTCGCATCAGTCAGGTTGTTAGGGATGCTCTGAGGGAGACATTTGAGGTGTTTGAAGGATACGCGGAATGAGGCTGGCCTGCGGTCCAGACGGCGCGGATCTGCCCGGCGGTGAAGGTATCATGCGCGTGGTCCTTTACGGCCAGCCGCGGGCCGAAGGACAAGGAAGCGCTGGCGATGCGGCGAGATCCGAGATCCAACGCCGACGATTTGACCCGGCCCCGCGGGCCTGGGACTTGTTATCGATCGCGCTGAGTGTCGTGACTGCAGATTTCGCAGTCTTGCGCGACAAGAGCCCGGACGGGTGGACACGAGAGATCGAACTCGACATTGCCGTGGCGGACGCGCCGTTCTGGAACGGGCAGGCCCGGGCCTTGGCCGAAGCGCTCGCATTCCTCACGACCGACCGCTGGACCCTGCGATTTCACGAGGGTGGGATGCTGCCCACGCCGCCTCGTGAACCAGTCCGGCCGCCTGAGAGCTGTGTGGTACTTCTGTCCGGCGGGCTAGACAGTTTGATCGGAGCGATTGACCTAACCGCGGCGGGCCACAAGCCATTCGCAATCAGCCAGACAGTTCGAGGCGACGCGGACAAGCAGGTCGACTTTGCCGCAAAGATCGGGGGCGGTCTCGGACACCTGCAACTAAACCACAATGCACATACGCCGGGTGTGCAAGAAGCCTCGCAACGGGCGAGGTCGCTTGTTTTCATCACTTTTGGCGTGATCGCTGCCACGGCCCTCAAAGCCTATCGGGAGGTCGCGGAGGTGCCACTCTTCGTGTGCGAGAACGGCTTCATCGCCATTAACCCGCCTCTGACTGGCGGGCGGCTCGGAAGCCTCAGCACTCGCACGGCACATCCGGAATTCCTGGCTCGTCTGCAAAAGGTGCTGGATGCGGCTGGTCTCCGTGTCAAGATCACCAACCCTTATGCCACGAAGACCAAGGGCGAAATGCTCCAAGCGTGCGCCGACCAGAATTTGCTTGGCGCCGAGGCTGCACGTTCGACGAGCTGTGGTCGATTCCAACGGTTCAACTATCGTCAATGCGGGCGATGCGTTCCGTGTCAGGTCCGACGGGCGGCGTTCCTCGCGTGGGACGCCAGCCAAGATACGACAGATTACGTCTACGAACCGATCGGAAAGGATGATGCAGATCACTCGGGGTTCGACGACGTGCGCTCAGTCGCGATCGCGCTTGCGGCCATCAAGGCAGATGGCATTGAGGCGTGGCTCGGTCATGCGTTGGCGTCCCCGTTCATCGCTGATCGACCGGCTCTTGTCGGTATGCTTGAGCGCGGTCTTGAAGAGCTTCGCGCGCTTCATCAGGCTTACGGCGTCAAATGATCGATTTCCACGCGCACCTAGACCTTTATCCTGATCCACACACCGTAGCGCGCGAGTGCGTCGTTCGCGATCTCTATGTTCTTTCTGTCACGACAACACCGTCAGCGTGGTCCGGAACGGCGGCGCTGACAAAGGATGCGCCGCGTATTAGAACAGCGCTCGGACTGCATCCGCAAATCGCGCATGAACGTAAAGGCGAGCTTCCGCTGTTTGAGCGCCTGTTACCGCAGGTTCGGTATGTTGGCGAAATTGGCCTCGATGGTGGTCCAGAATACCGGCGATATTGGCTGGACCAAGAGCATGTCTTCACGCGTGTGCTCAGTCTTTGTGCTCGCGTCGGGGGCCGCGTCATGAGTATTCATAGCCGTCGCGCATCCACGCAGGTTCTTGACGCGCTGGTGACGGAGCCCAGTGCTGGCATAGCGATCCTTCACTGGTTTTCGGGAACACAAAGGGAGCTTGCGCGCGCGGTCGATTTGGGGTGCTGGTTCAGCGTTGGCCCGGCCATGTTGGCCGGTGACAAGGGGAGGGCACTGGCGGCCAAGATGCCACGGGACCGAATCCTTACCGAGACGGATGGCCCTTTCGCACAGGTTGATGGGCGAGCGGCATGGCCGTGGGATGCAAACCGAGCGGTAGAAGCGCTATCGAAGATTTGGTCAGAACCCATCGACACGGTGCAGCGCCAGCTTGATGGCAACCTCCGTAGATTAAGCAGCCAAGGGGTTGCCGGCGGCTGACCGTCAAAAGCTTGGCATGACCTTCGCGCGGTTACTGAGAGGCTTGAGCGGTCTGAGATCACGCGGCTGCCTTCAGGTGCTTCTTCTCAAGCATCGTCCGGACAAATTTATCCCATTTCGCCATTCCGGCCCGCTTCTCGACCATGTAGTTCCAGCGGTCGTAGTGCTTGGAACTGACGTCCTGTAAGGCGTGGTTTTGCAGCCGGTCGCGGATTTCCTTCGGAACGCCCGCCTGGCCGGCCAGCGTCTTGAAGGTCCGGCGCAGGTCGCGATTCGTCACATAGGGGATGACGCCGCGGTCCCGCTGACGCCACATGAACGAGTAAAGCGTGCCGTGGCTGACGGGCTTCGACGGATCTTGGGCCGATGGGAAAAACCAGCCGTATTCGTTGACGTTGATGGAGGCGAGCAACTCCGCCGCAAGCGAGGGCACCGGAACGGCATGGGGCTGTTCGTTCTTGGTCCTGGACCAGTCGATGATCTTCTCCTTGGCATCCCACTGATCGATGTGAAGGCCGGCGATCTCCTGCACCCGCTGTCCGGTCAGCATGATGAGCCTGACCGCGCGGGTATAGGGCGGATGGACTGGCGTGTCGGGGCATTCGAGCCAGCGGTAGAGCCGGACGAACTCGTCCTCGTCGAGCCAGCGCGTGCCCTTCACCTTGGGCTCGGTCGGGATACCCGACGCCGGGTTGAAGGGGATGCGGAAGCGACGGGGGGACTGCTGCCGATAGTCGTTGTCGGACTTCATGCCCCAGCTAAAGGCGGCATGGAGATAGGAGCGCACATGGTCGGCCATCGACTTCGCGCCCCGCTCGTAGATCGGGCGGATCAGCTCGATGACTTCTTCGGCTTCGACTTCGCGGGCGAGACGGTTGCGCCCCAGTGTGTCGGCGATCTTGTTGAGGCCCTTTTCGGTCTCCTTCCAGGAGGGCTTCCCGGCTTCCTTGAGAGCGGCGACATAGCCCTCGAACAGATCGGCGACGGTGCCGGGGCGGGTGTCGGTAGCGATCTTGATGCTCCGGCCCTTCTGGATCACGTCGGCAAAATCGCGCTTGAAGATCTCGCGCGCCTGGGCGAGCGACATCGAGGGATAGGAGCCGATCTTCTTCTTGGTGCGTTTGCCGTCCCGCCACTGCTGGGCCATCCAGTCGGCGGTGACGCGCTTGGGCATGGGCTTCAGGACGAGAAGGAGGCGGCCGGTGCCGCGCCCTTCGCCGTCGGCGAGGTTTTCCTGTTTCTGGCTCGTCTCGACCCGCTTGAGCGCGTGGCGGATCGTGGTGTCGGTCAGGGCAGGCATGGTGTTTCCTCCTGTTCCGCAGCTGGGATCGGTCAGGGAGAAACGGGGATCGCTAGGTGGGATCGGGAGGCCGTTTTCTACCCCTTTTACAGCCCCCAATTTGCCATAACCGCCCCCACTACGCAACGCAGAAAAGTGCCAAAATCCCTAGTGTTTCAACGTGATTGAGCGGGATCGTTCGTGATCATCCTCAATGAGTGGGGTGGTTGTGGACGAGGATCAGCGCGCTCGCCGAAAGCTCCAGCGCGCGGCGCACGATCTCGCGCGGGTAGACGGGCGTGTGGTCGACGGTGCCTTCCTGCTGCACCTCGTCGGCGATCAACTGGTTCTTCTTGTCGAGGAAGAGAATGCGGAACTGCTCGCGCGGCTCGAAGGCCATGGCGGCGCGGCAATAGTCGATGACCTGCGACCACGAGCCGAGCACCTGGCGGCCGGCGAGCTCGGTCCGCAGCATGCGGCTGGCGGCGGCGGCGACCACCTTGAGGTCGAGCGCTGCCGCCTCGCCGACGCCCGGCACCTCGCGCAGCAGGTGGTCCGGCGCGCCGAGCACCTCCGAGAACGAGCCGAACCGCTTGAGCAGAGCCTTGGCGGGCGCCTTGGTGTCGG
>Ga0066256_1002718_pt1 | contig 18730 bp, 18 predicted proteins | sample ThiBio_1000_biof_FD_87107 | JGI IMG/M metagenome (GOLD analysis project Ga0066256, IMG submission 87107) | Wastewater bioreactor microbial communities from Cape Town, South Africa - Thiocy_expt_1000_biof (version 2) | ecosystem: Engineered > Bioreactor > Thiocyanate-remediating >...
GCGGTCACCGCCGGCTACTCTCTCACCTGGTGGGAGAAGACCCGGCGCTACACGACCGAAGCGGTCGCCGCCAACCCGGACATCGCCGATCCGAAGTATCAGTTCTTCAAGGCGCGCGTGGAGCATGACATCCGCGTTGCCGCAGACCTTGGCGACCGGTTCACCATCTATGGCGGCATCAACAACCTGTTCAATGCGAAGCCGGACTTCGCGCTGGACTATCCGCTTTCCGCCTATGGGCGCTTCGTCTATGCGGGCGTGAAGGTGAAGCTGGCCGATCTCTTCTGAGCCCGGCGAGCATCGGAAAGAACGAAAGGGCGGCCTTCAAGGCCGCCCTTTCTGCTTGAGATGGGGCGAAAGGATCACCCCACCACGATCTTCAGCGCCCCATCGCCTTCGTCGACCTTCACGGTGGAGCCGTCCGGGATTTCGCCGGCGAGCAGCCGTTCGGCCAGCGGATCCTGCAGGTAGCGCTGGACCGCGCGCTTGAGCGGGCGGGCGCCATAGACGGGATCGTAGCCCACCCGGCCGAGCCAGCGACGCGCGGCATCTGACAGGTCCAGCTCGATCTTGCGGTCCTTGAGCAGCTTCTGCACGCGCGCCACCTGGATATCCACGATCGGCGCCATGTCTTCCTGGCCCAGGCGATGGAACAGGATGATCTCGTCCAGCCGGTTGAGGAATTCCGGGCGGAAATGCGCGCGGACGACTTCCATCACCTGCGGCTCCACCGCAGACACGTCCTGCCCCTCGTCGAGATTGGCGAGGTACTGGCTGCCCAGGTTCGAGGTCAGGATGATCAGCGTGTTGGAGAAGTCCACCACGCGCCCCTGCCCGTCGGTCAACCGGCCGTCGTCGAGCACCTGCAGCAGCACGTTGAACACGTCCGCATGCGCTTTCTCCACCTCGTCGAACAGCACGACCTGGTAAGGCCGCCGCCGCACCGCCTCGGTCAGCACGCCGCCTTCTTCATAGCCGACATAGCCCGGAGGGGCGCCGATCAGGCGGGCGACCGCGTGCTTCTCCATGAACTCGCTCATGTCGATGCGCACCATCGCGGAATCGTCGTCGAACAGGAACTCGGCGAGCGCCTTGGTCAGCTCGGTCTTGCCGACGCCGGTCGGGCCGAGGAACAGGAAGCTGCCGAGCGGCCGGTTCGGGTCCTGCAACCCGGCGCGCGCGCGCCGCACGGCCTTGGACACGGCTGCCACCGCGTCGCGCTGCCCGATCACGCGCTTGCCGATGATCTCCTCCATCTTGAGGAGCTTCTCGCGCTCGCCTTCCATCATCTTGTCGACCGGCACGCCGGTCCATTTGCTGACCACGGAGGCGATATCGTCCTCGGTCACTTCCTCGCGCAGCAGCGCATTGCGCGCCTGCCCCTGCGCTTCGGCAAGCTGCTTCTCCAGCTCGGGAATCCGACCGTAGGACAGCTCGCCCGCGCGGGCGAGATCGCCCGAGCGCTGCGCCTGCTCCAGTTCGAGCCGCGCCTGGTCCAGCTCTTCCTTGATCTTCCCTTCGGCGGCGATCTTGTCGCGCTCGTTCTGCCAGCGGGTCGTCAGTTCCGAGGATTGCTGCTCCAGATTGGCCAGCTCCTCGCGCAAGGCGGCGAGGCGGTCCTGCGACGCCTGGTCCTTTTCCTTGGTGAGCGCGGTCTCCTCGATCTTGAGCTGAATGATCCGCCGGTCGAGGGCCTCGATCTCCTCGGGCTTGCTCTCCACTTCCATGCGGATGCGGCTGGCGGCCTCGTCCATCAGGTCGATCGCCTTGTCGGGCAGGAAGCGGTTGGTGATGTAGCGATTGGAAAGCGTGGCCGCCGCGACGATCGCCGCGTCGGTGATCCGCACGCCGTGGTGCAGCTCGTACTTCTCCTTCAGGCCGCGGAGGATGGAGATCGTGTCCTCCACCGTCGGCTCGTCGACATAGACGGGCTGGAAGCGGCGCTGGAGCGCGGCGTCCTTCTCGACATATTTCTGGTATTCGTCGAGCGTGGTCGCGCCGATGCAATGCAGCTCCCCGCGCGCCAGCGCGGGCTTGAGCAAATTGCCGGCATCCATCGATCCTTCGGAGGCGCCCGCGCCGATCAGCGTGTGCATCTCGTCGATGAACAGGACGATCTCGCCCTCGGCGCCCTTGACCTCGTCGAGCACGGCCTTGAGCCGCTCCTCGAACTCGCCGCGATACTTCGCCCCGGCGATCAGCGCGCCCAGGTCCAGCGCCATCAGCCTGCGGTCCTTCAGGCTGTCAGGCACGTCGCCGTTGGCGATGCGCAGCGCCAGCCCTTCGACGATGGCGGTCTTGCCCACGCCCGGATCGCCGATCAGCACGGGATTGTTCTTGGTCCGCCGCGCGAGGATCTGCACGGTGCGCCGGATTTCCTCGTCGCGGCCGATGACGGGATCGAGCTTGCCGTCGCGCGCCGCCTGGGTCAGGTCGCGGGCATATTTCTTCATCGCCTCATAGGCGTTTTCCGCCCCGGCGCTGTCCGCCGCACGCCCGCCGGTGACATCCCGGATCGCGGCCTCCAGCGCCTTGGCGTCGACATTGGCGGCCTTGAGCGCCTGCCCGGCCGCCGTGGTGGAGGCAAGCGCGAGCGCCTGCAGGATGCGCTGCACGGGCACGAAGCTGTCCCCCGCCTTGGTGGCGAGCTGCTCGGCCTGATCGAGTATCCGGACCGTATCGTTGTCGAGGCCCGGCGTCTGCTGCGCCCCGCCGCCGGAGACGGCGGCAATCTTGCCCAGCGCCTTGTCGGTTTCGGCCATGGCGATCTGTGGGCTGCCGCCGGCCCGCTGGATCAGCTGCGCGGCCATGCCTTCGCTATCCTCCAGCAGCGCCTTGAGCAGATGCTCCGGCGTGATGCGCTGGTGACTCATGCGGATGGCCACGGTCTGCGCGCTTTGCAGGAAGCCCTTGGCCCGGTCGGTGAATTTTTCGAGATTCATGGGAAGACCCTCATACCTTTCAGGTCGAGAGATAGTGTTGCATATCGGCCACACAAGAGGCCGGGTGCGGCTTTTTTCATCGCCCGCCGGAGCGACCGCGCGGAGCGAAGTTTACACAAGTTACACAGTCCAGGGAGAAAAAACCCGCGCCCCGCCATGAAGGATAGAACAGCCCGAAACCCGGCATGCCACCCCGCGCCGGGAATCGCTCCCGCGCATTTCTGCATCACGGAAAGGGTTGTAGGAAAGCGCTTTTCCGCCGGCCCCGACCGGCTCAGCGCGACACTTCTTCCTCTGGCGGCGGAGCGATCACGGGGACGGGCTTGCGTTCCGGCCTGCTCTTGCGCCGCAGCCAGTAGTGGAGGCCCACCAGGGCCGCCGCGACGCCTGCGGCCACGCCGATCGCCATCGACCAGCGCGGGCCATAGCGGTCCGCCGCCCAGCCGACGAACGGGGCAGCGAATGGAGTGCCCCCCAGCGTGATCGCCATCCGGATCGCCATCACGCGCCCGCGCAGGCTGGCCTCGGTGGTAAGCTGGGTCAGCGCATTGCTGGAATTGAGAAAGGTCAGCACGGAAATCCCGCAAACGAACAAGGCGGCGGCGAAGAACCAGTAGCCGGGTGACAGCACGCCCATCAGGCAGCCCACCCCGAACATGGCCGTCCCCACGATCAGATGGATGAAGCGCGGCTGGTCCCGGCCGGCGGCCAGCAGCGCGCCGGCGACCGTGCCGACCGCCATCATCGAGGACAGCACGCCATAGCCGTGCGCATCGGTGTGGAACACCGACACCGCCATGGTGGAAGTCCAGATCGCGAAGTTCATTCCGAAAGTGCCAATCAGGAACAGCATGATCATGTTCACGCGCAGATCGTCGCGATTCCAGACGTAAAGCAGCCCCTCGCGGAAATTGCCGGCCTTGCGCACGGCCCGGGCATTGGGCAGCAATTCATGCACCCGCAGCATCGCCAGCGAAACGAGCACGGCAAGGAAGGAAACGCCGTTGGCGATGAAGGCCCAGCCCGTGCCGATCGTGGCGATGGCGATGCCGGCCACCGCGGGGCCGACCATGCGCGCGCCGTTGAAGCTCATCGAATTGAGCGCCACGTCGTTGGCGATATCCGCGTCGCTGACCATTGCCGAGACGAATGCCTGCCGGACGGGCGCATCGAAGGCGGAAACGCAACCCAGCAGCAGGGCGAAGCCGTAGACGTGCCAGAGCTCCACCACGCCGGTCACGGTCAGCACGCCCAGCCCGAACGCCAGCACCGCCATCGCGGCCTGCGTCACCATCATCAGCTTGCGCTGGTTGAACGTGTCGGCCGCCCAGCCGGTCCACGGCAGCAGCAGGAATTGCGGCGCGAATTGCAGCGCCGTGACGATGCCGACCGCCGATGCGCTCTGGTCGGTCAGCTGAGTCAGCACCAGCCAGTCCTGCGCGATGCGCTGCATCCAGCTTCCGACATTGGAAACCAGCGAGCCCGCGGTCCAGACACGGAAATTGTAGAGCCTGAGAGACCGGAACGCCCCGGCGGCCCAGCGCCTCATGCCTCGACAAGCTTGTTGAGCACGGCGATGGCGGCGGCGAGTTGCTCCTGCTCCTGCCCGTCGAGCTCACGGCGGATCGTGCGCACCAGCCAATCCGCCCGCACCGCGCGGGTGGCCGCCACGCGCGAACGCGCATCTTCGGTCAGCGACCAGATGGTCTTGCGCCCGTCGGAAGGATCGGCCTTGCCCGCGACCACTCCGGCCGCTTCCAGCGCGGCGACGATCGCCCCCATCGATTGGGGACGGACCCCTTGCGCATCGGCAAGCTCCGTCACCGTTGCAGGCCCCTTCTCCAGCGCGACCATCGCCGCCGCCTGCGAGGGAGTCAGGTCGCCGATGCTGGCCTGTTCGCGCAGCCTGCGCCGCATCCGGCACAGAATCCGGCGCAAATCGGCCGCAAGCTCCAGCAGCCGGGCATCTTCCACATCATCCGCAACGTCGATCATGCCGCGCGCCTAGCAGGTCTGAAGAAAACTGCAAAGGTTCCTTTCTATTTTGGCGATTGTAGAATGAGCCGCCATGGTTCCCTCCTCTCTTCGTCATGCTGAACTCGTTTGGTGCCTATCCCTTTCGCCCAGGTAACGCCCAACTCGTCACCCCCGCAAAAGCGGGGGTCCCGCTTGCTTCTTGCGAGGGAACGGGGAACGATGTTCTGGCGCAACCCCTTCGTGCCTTTGCGCCTTTGCGTGAGAAAAACAGGGTTCACGCGAAGGCGCAAAGGCACGAAGGGGCCGGATGAAGAAAGAAACTTCCATGGCGCAGGCAAACCGGCCAAGAAGCGGGACCCCCGCTTTCGCGGGGGTGACGAGGGGGTATGGCACGGCGACCACCAGGTGCTAAGAAAGGCCACCTCCCGATCCTCCGCAACCGGACCCGCCATGCGCCGTTTCCTCGCTTCAGCCTTTCTTTCCCTGGCCCTGGCCGCCTGTGCCGCCACGCAACCCACACCGACAACGGCAACGCCGGCCCCGGCCGCAAGCGAGACCGCCCCGCTCGCCAGCCTCGTCGACAGGGTCGACATTCCCTACGAGAGCTTCACCCTGCCCAACGGGCTGGTCACGCTGGTCCATACCGACCGCAAGGCGCCGGTCGTGGGCGTGACCGTCTATTACCGCGTCGGCTCCAAGCACGAGCCGCGCGGGCGCACCGGCTTCGCCCATCTGTTCGAGCACCTGATGTTCGGCGGGAGCGAGAACGTGCCGAGCTTCGACGTACCGCTCGAAGCCGCAGGCTCCACCTCCACCAACGGCTCCACCTGGTATGACCGCACCAATTACGTCGAAACCGTGCCCACCGGCGCGCTCGACCTGGCGCTGTTCATGGAGAGCGATCGGATGGGCCACCTGCTGGGCGCGGTGACGCAGGACAAGCTCGACAAGCAGCGGGGCGTTGTCCAGAACGAGAAGCGGCAGGGCGACAACCAGCCTTACGGGCTGGCCGAATACGTCATCACCGAAGGGCTTCTGCCGGTCGGCCATCCCTATCGCCATTCGACGATCGGCTCGATGGCGGATCTCGATGCGGCCACGATTTCCGACGTGCGCAAGTGGTTCACCGACCATTACGGGCCGAACAACGTGGTGCTCGCGCTGACCGGCGACATCGACGCGGCCGCCGCCAGGCCGATGGTCGAGCGCTGGTTCGGCGATATCCCCCGCGGGCCGGACGTGCCCCGGCTGGAGACCGGCCCCGTCACGCTTCCCGCCCCGCAGAGCCACGAGATGGCCGATCAGGTTCCGCTGACGCGCATCTACCGCGCATGGACCGGCCCGGCCCTGACCGATCCCGACGCGGTGCCGCTGGCCATCGGCATGCATGTGCTGGGCGGGCTGGCCAGCTCGCGGCTGGACAATGCGCTGGTGCGCGAGCAGCAGGTCGCCGTGCGCGTTTCCGCCTATGCCCAGCAGCATGAGCAGCTGAGCCTGCTGACGGTGGAAATGGACGTGAAGCCCGGCATGGATGCCGCCACGGCCGAAGCCGCGCTGGACCGGGTCGTCGCCGATCTCGTCTCCGGCGGCCCGAGCGAGGATGAACTGAAGCGCGCCGCAACGCAGACCGTCTCCAGCCAGATCGGCGCGCTGGAGCTGGTCGGCGGCTTTTCGGGCAAGGGCGCCACGCTTGCCGAAGGGCTGCTCTATGCCGGCGATCCGGCGAACTACAAGAAAGAGTTGAAGCGCATGGCGACGCTGACGCCCGGCGAAGTGCAGGTCGCGATGCGGCGCTGGCTGAGCCGGCCCGGATACCGCCTGGCCGTGGTGCCGGGCGATCGCACCGAAGACGGCGCGCAGATGGGCGGCTGGGGCGATGAAGGAACCGTGCCTGCCCCGCCCCCCGATCCCAAGGCTCCGGCACCGGCGATAAAGCGCAGCCCGCCCCGCACCGCGCCACCGGTGGCCGAAGTGGGCGAACTGACTTTCCCGGCGATCGAGCGCGCCAGGCTGACCAACGGCATCCCCGTCACGCTGGCCCGCCGCACTTCCATCCCCAAGCTGACCGTCCAGCTGGAATTCGACGCGGGCTATGCGGCCGACGGCGCCGCGCAGGCCGGCACGCAATCGCTGATGATGGACCTGCTCGAGGAAGGAACCACCAGCCGCGACGCCATCGCCATCGCAGAAGAGCAGGAGCGGCTCGGCGCGGCGATCGAGACCGGCGCGGGGCTGGACACCAGCTCGATCACCCTCACCGCGCTCACCGCCAACCTCGCCCCTTCGCTGGAGCTGATGGCGGACATCGTGCGCAATCCGGCCTTCAAGCCGGAAGACGTGGCCCGGGTGAAGGATCAGCGCCTGGCCGACATCGCGCAGGAGCAGGCATCCCCCTTCGGCCTCGCCACGCGTGCCCTGCGGCCGATCCTCTACGGCCCCGATCACCCCTACGGCTCGGTGGGCGCGTTGGGGACGAAGGAAGTTATCGCCGCGCTCACGCCCGAGGCGCTCCGCGCCACCCATGCGCGCTGGTTCCGGCCGGACATCGCCCGGATCGTCGTGGTGGGCGACATCACCATGGACGAGCTGCTGCCCCGGCTGGACGCCGCCTTCGGCCGCTGGCCGGTGGTCCGCTCGATGCCGCCGAGGAAGGATCTCGCCGCGCCGATCCCCCCGGCCCGGCAGAGGATCGTGGTGATCGACCGGCCCAATTCGCCGCAATCGGTGCTGCTGTTCGGCCGCGTGCTGCCGCTGACGGGCCGCGACAAGGGGCAGGAGGCGCTGCATCTGGCCGACGAGGTGATCGGCAACGGCTTCCTCTCGCGCCTCAATCTCGACCTGCGCGAAGACAAGGGCTGGAGCTATGGCGTGGGCAGCCAGGTCGCGGAATCGCTCGGGCCGGTCACGCGCCTCATCTACACGCAGGTCCAGTCCGACCGGACGGCGGATTCGATCAGGCTGCTGCTCGACGACATGGCCGCCTTCCCCGCAAAGCGCCCGGTGGAGGATGACGAGTATCAGCGCGTGACCGACGGCAACATCCGCGGCATGCCCAACCGCTACCAGACCAACGGCCAGGTGCTGGGCGCCCTCGTCATGAACGAGCGGCTCGGCCGGCCGGACGACTATCAGACCAGGCTCCCCGAAATCTACCGCGCGACAAGCAAAGCGAATATAGACGCGGCGGCGAAGGCCTATCTCCAGCCCGGCGCCTTCGCCATCGTGGTGGTGGGGGATCGCAAGGTGATCGACCCGCAGCTGGCGAAGCTGGACATGCCGGTTGAATATCTGAAGACTGACACCGATGTAAGCGGGCAGGAATGACCCGCATCACGCAGCGTTCCAATGAGGAGAACCGAGATGTCCGTTGCCGGTAGCTACGAATGCCTGACCAAGACCCCGATGGGCGATCAGACCAGCACCTTCACCGTCACCCCCGGCGATGACGGGACGAGTTTCACCGGCAGCAATGTCGGCTCGCTCGGCTCGCTCGAGGTGATCGACGGCAAGATCGACGGCAACACACTGACCTGGAAGATGAACATGACCGTGCCGATGCCGCTCGAACTGAACTGCACCGCCACGATCGACGGCGATGCGCTGACCGGCACCGTCAACGCCGGCATGTTCGGCGACATGCCGATGACGGGAACGCGGAAGGAGTGATTTCCTCATAATTCCTCCCCCTGCAAGGGGAGGTGGCAGCCCATCAGGGCTGACGGAGGGGTGTAGCCGTCAGGGGAGACACCCCACCACCACCCTTCGGGTGGTCCCCCTCCCCCACAGGGGGAGGATATTCACCCCAGCTTCTGCTTCAGCAGTTCGTTCACCACCTGCGGGTTGGCCTTGCCCTGCATCGCCTTCATCGTCTGGCCGACGAAGAAGCCGAACAGCGCCTGCTTGCCGCCCTGGTATTCCGCCACTTTACCGGCATTGGCGGCAAGGACCGCGTCCACCGCCGCTTCGATCGCGCCGGTGTCGCTTTCCTGCTTCAGCCCTTCGCGCTCGACGATGGCGGCTGCGCCGTCGCCCGTCTCGAGCATCTTTTCCAGCACCTGCTTGGCGATGGAGCCGGAGATGGTGCCCTTGCCGACCAGCGCGAGCAGTTCGGCGCCCTGCCCGGGGGTGACCGGCGAATTCTCCAGGTCCTTGCCCAGCTTGTTGAGCGCGCCGAACAGTTCGGAGATCAGCCAGTTGGAAGCCTGCTTGGCGACATCCGCCTCAGCCTTGCCCTGCTCCTTCGCGGCGGCGGCGAGCAGCGCTTCGAACCAGCGCGCCGTCTCCACCTCGGCGGTCAGCACCCCGGCATTGTAAGGCGAAAGGCCGAGGTCCTGCTCGTAGCGGTGGCGCTTGGCGTCGGGCAGCTCGGGCAGGCTGGCCCGGCATTCCTCTACGAACGCATCGTCCAGTTCCAGCGGCAGCAGGTCCGGATCGGGGAAATAGCGATAGTCATGCGCATCTTCCTTGCTGCGCATGCTCCGCGTGGTGCCGCTGTCAGGATCGAACAGGCGCGTTTCCTGCACCACGGTTCCGCCCGCTTCCAGCACGTCCACCTGGCGGTTCGCCTCATATTCGATGGTCTGCATCACGAAGCGCACCGAATTGACGTTCTTCGTTTCGGTCCGCGTGCCGAACGGATCGCCCGGCTTGCGCACGGATACGTTCACGTCCGCGCGCATGGAGCCTTCCTCCATGTTCCCGTCGCAGCTTCCCACATAGCGCAGGATCTGGCGCAGCTTGCGGACATAGGCGCCGGCTTCCGCCGGGCTGCGCATGTCGGGCCGGCTGACGATCTCCATCAGCGCCACGCCCGAGCGGTTGAGATCGACATAGGACATGGTGGGATGCTGATCGTGCATCAGCTTGCCCGCATCCTGCTCCACATGGATGCGTTCGATCCCGATGCGCTTGTCTTCGGCGATCCCGGCCTTCTCGTCCGCCTCGATGGTCAGGCTGCCTTCGCCCACCAGCGGATGATAGAGCTGGCTGATCTGGTAGCCCTGCGGCAGGTCCGCATAGAAGTAGTTCTTGCGGTCAAACCGGCTCCATTTGTTGATCGCGGCTTCGATCGCCAGGCCGGTGCGCACCGCCTGGCGGATGCACTCGCGATTGGGCACGGGCAGCATGCCGGGCATCGCCGCATCGACGAGGGAGACCTGCGCGTTCGGCTCCGCCCCGAAAGCGGTCGCCGCGCCGGAGAACAGCTTGGAGTTGGAGACGACCTGCGCATGGACCTCAAGGCCGATCACGACCTCCCATTCGCCGGTTGCGCCCTGGATGCGGTAGCTGGTCATATCAGTTCTTCGTCTGTGTCGTGCGGTCCACCCAGGCGATGCCGATCGCCGAAGCGATGAAGGCCATGTGGACGACTGTCTGCCAAAGGACGGCTTCTTCCGTGATCCGCGCATGGGGTTGGCCGAGCGCGCCCGCTTCGATGAAGGTGCGCAGCAGGTGGATCGACGAGATGCCGATGATCGCCATCGCCAGCTTCACCTTCAGCACGCCCGCATTGACGTGGCTCAGCCATTCCGGCTGATCGGGATGGCCCTGGAGGCCAAGGCGGGAGACGAAGGTTTCGTATCCGCCCACGATCACCATCACCAGCAGGTTGGAGATCATCACCACGTCGATCAGCCCGAGGACGACCAGCATGATCTGCTGCTCGGTGAAATCGAGCGAATGATTGATGAGATGCACCAGCTCCTTGATGAACAGCACGACGTAGACGCACTGCGCCACGATCAGCCCGACATAGAGCGGCAATTGCAGCCAGCGCGAGCTGAAGATCAGCAGCGGGAGCGGCTTGAGCCGCGCGGGGGCTTCGAAAGGATCGGACGCCATCACCACCACCTCTCGGGCTTGGCCGCGAACCCGGCGCGCTGCTCGATCGCCAGCCCGGCATCGAGCACGCCCCGCTCGTCGAACGCCCCGCCGATGATCTGCAGGCCCAGCGGCAATCCCTCTCGGGTGACGCCCGCGGGGCCGCGCACCGCCGGGCGCCCGGCGCCGGGGGCGGGGACGGAGAACACGTCGTTCAGATACATCTCCAGCGGATCGGCGCTCTTTTCGCCGAGGGCAAAGGCCGCGCTCGGCGTGGTGGGCGCGAGGATCACGTCCACCTGTTCGAACGCCTGCGCGAAATCGCGGGCGATCAGCGTACGGACCTTCTGGGCCTGGGTGTAATAGGCGTCGTAGAAACCGGCCGAAAGAACATAGGTGCCGATCAGGATGCGGCGCTTGACCTCGTCGCCGAAGCCGGCCGCGCGGGTGGCGGCATACATGTCCTGCAAACCGGCGCCGTCCGGCAGGTCGCGCAGGCCGTAGCGCACCCCGTCATAGCGGGCGAGGTTGGAGGAGGCTTCGGCCGGAGCAATGATGTAATAGGTCGGCAGCGCGTATTGGGTGTGGGGCAGGGAGATGTCGACGATCTGCGCTCCCGCGTCCTTCAGCCAGGCGATCCCGTCATCCCAGCTCTTCGCCACATCGTCGTCCATCCCGTCCATGCGGTATTCGCGCGGGATGCCGACTTTCTTGCCCTTGAGATCGGGGTTCAGGCCGGCTTCCCATTCGGGAACGGGCAGGTCGAGGCTGGTGGCGTCTTTCGGATCGAAGCCCGCCATCGCCTCCAGCATGATCGCGCAGTCGCGCACGTCGCGCGCCATCGGCCCGGCCTGGTCAAGCGAGGAGGCGAAGGCCACGATGCCCCAGCGCGAACAGCGGCCGTAAGTCGGCTTGATGCCCGAAATGCCGGTGAAGGCGGCGGGCTGGCGGATCGAGCCGCCGGTGTCCGTGCCGGTGGCCGCCGGAGCGAGCCGCGCCGCGACCGCCGCGCTGGAACCGCCCGAGGAGCCGCCCGGCGCCAGCGGGGCATTGCCGCCATCGTTGCGCCGCCAGGGCGAGATCACGTTGCCGAAATACGATGTCTCGTTGGAGGAACCCATCGCGAACTGGTCGAGATTGAGCTTGCCGAGCATGCCCGCGCCGGCATCCCACAGCTTCCGGCTGACGGTGCTTTCATATTCGGGCGTGAACCCTTCCAGGATGTGGCTCGCCGCAGTGGTCTGGACGCCCTGCGTGGCGAACAGGTCCTTCATGCCGATCGGCACGCCGGCCATCTTGCCCAGCGGCTTGCCCGCCGCGCGGTCCGCATCCACCTTGTCCGCCGCCGCCAGCGCCTTCTCGGGCGTGGCGACGATGAAGGCGTTGAGCGCCTGCTGCGCGGCGGCGACATTGGCGTTGAAGGCTTCGGCCACTTCGCGCGCGGTGAAGTCCCCCTTCGCCACGCCGCCACGGATGGCGGCGACACCGAGTTCGGTAAGGTCTGTCGTACTCGGACGAGAGGGGAATCCCGCTCCCGGCAAGAAATGCATCAAATTGCCGGCCATTATTCGATCACCTTGGGAACGCCGAAGAAACCGTGCTCCGGAGCCGGGGCATTGGCCAGCACCTTGTCGCGGATGCCGCCGCCTGTGAGGGGATCGGCGTCCACCACGTCGTCGCGCAGGCGAAGCGTGTTGGGGATCACCGCCGTCATCGGCTCCGCGCCGGTCACGTCCACTTCGCCGAGCTGCTCCACCCAGGCGAGGATGTTGTTGAATTCGGGCACCATCCGGTCGAGCGCTTCGTCGCTCATCCGGATGCGCGCCAGCGAGGCGATCTTCGCCACGGTTGCTTTATCGACAGACATGGCCGCGCGTTAGCTTGCCGCGGGCGCGCCTTCAAGCAGCGCGATGCGCCTTATTGCGGGGCGGGGGCTCCGGGCGCCCCGGGAGCGCCCTGCCCGCCCTGCATCTGCTGCTGCATCATCTGCATCATCTGCATCTGGTGCTGGAAATCCGCTTCCGACATGAATTCGAGCAGCTCGACGTCGAAGGTGAGGTCGCTGTTGGCCGGGATCACCACCTGGCCGGTGCTCTGATCGACCTTCTCCTCCGCGCCGTAGGCCTTGTCCGCCGGGATCACGAGCGTGTATTTCCCGCCCTTGCGCATCTGCAGCAGGCCCTCGGTGAAGCCGGGGATCATGCCCTGCAGCGGCAGGGGCACGGCCTGGCCCTGATCGAACACCTTGCCGTCCGCCAGCTTGCCGACATAGTTGACGATCACCACGTCTTCCAGCGTGGGATGGCCGCCCGCGCCGGCGGCATGTTCCGTCACCGTCACCCCGCGCGGGATCGCCGCCCAGGCGAAAGCAGCCGCCAGCAGGACAGCCACGGCCACGCCGAGCCACAGCTTGGTGAGCGATCCCTTGCGGATCGGCTGGAGCGGGACGCGGGTGATTTCGGCCATGGGTATCCTGACATGCAAAAGGGCGCGGGTTCGACGCCGCGCCCTGATGGCTCAACAATGCTGCGGGTTCAAGCGGTCTTACTTGGCGCCGTCGCGCTCCATCCGCTTGCGCTCCAGCTTGCGGGCGCGGCGAACGGCAGCGGCCTTTTCGCGGGCGCGCTTCTCGCCCGCCTTCTCGTAGTGGCGGAGCAGCTTCATCTCGCGATACACGCCTTCGCGCTGCAGCTTCTTCTTCAGCGCACGAAGGGCCTGGTCGACATTGTTATCGCGAACGATGATCTGCATAAATTCCGACACCTCACAGCAATCGGCCAGAGCCCGCAACGCGGCGGGATTCGCCTTTTATGAATCAACGAAAATGGCGCCGAATCCATCAAGGACCGGCTCGACTGGGGCCGCCCCTAGCCAAATCGGCCCAAAAAGGCAAGCATTCACGGCCATGCTGCCGAAATCACCGGCTTCCCCCCCGGCCCCGGCGCGGCTAAGGGACAGGCCATGGCAGCTCCCTCCCCCGGCATGGCAACCCTGCAGGTCGCGCTCGGCGGCGCAGTGGGGTCGGTGCTGCGCTATCAGGCCGGCCGGCTCGCAGTGCATCTGCTGGGGCCGAACGCCGCCACCGCCTTTCCCTGGGGCACGCTGTTCGTGAACGTGACCGGCAGCCTCGCCATGGGCGTCCTCGCCGGCTGGCTGGCGCGGCACGGATCTGGCGGCGCGGAAAACTGGCGCCTGCTGATCGGCGTGGGCTTGCTGGGCGGCTTCACCACCTTTTCCAGCTTCAGCCTGGAGACGATGCTGCTGATCGAACGCGGCCAGCCGGGCCTTGCCGCCATCTATGTCGGCGTCTCGCTGCTCGCCGGGATCGGCGGGCTCTGGCTCGGGCTGGTGGCGATGCGGATGGCCGGATGACGGATACGGCGGCATCCGAAGTAAGGCAGTTCACGGTCGGGCATGACGATGACGGGATCAGGCTGGACCGCTGGTTCAAGCGCCACCTGCCCCAGATCGGCTTCGCCACCGTGTCGCGCTGGGCGCGCACCGGGCAGATCCGGGTGGACGGCAAGCGCGCGAAGCCGGAAGACCGGCTGGCCGCGGGGCAGCAGCTGCGCGTGCCGCCCGGCGGGGAAGCCGCGCACAAGGCCCCGCGCGAACGCCGCCCGCTGACCGAAGATGAAGTCGCCCGCGCCGAGGCGATGACCATCACGCAGGACCGCGCGGCAATCGTGCTCAACAAGCCGCCCGGCCTCGCCACCCAGGGCGGCAGCAAGACGACGCAGCACGTCGACGGCCTGCTCGACGCTTTCGTGCGGGGGGACGAGCCGCGCCCGCGCCTGGTCCACCGGCTGGACAAGGACACCAGCGGGGTTCTGCTGGTGGCCCGCACGCCGGGCAGCGCGGCCTATTTCTCCAAGCGCTTCTCCGGCCGTTCGGCGCGCAAGATCTACTGGGCGCTGGTGGTCGGCGTGCCCGAAGTGGCCGAAGGCATGATCGAGGCCCCGCTCGCCAAGCAGCCCGGCACCGGCGGCGAGAAGATGTGGGTGGACGAACAGGGCGGCCAGCCCGCGAAGACGCGCTATCGCGTGGTGGACCGGGCAGGCAAGCGCGCCGCCTGGGTGGAGCTGCAGCCCTTCACCGGCCGCACCCACCAGCTGCGCGTCCACATGGCGGCGATCGGCCATCCGATCGTGGGCGACGGCAAATATGGCGGGCAGGACGCGTTCCTGACCGGCAGCATCAGCCGGAAGATGCACCTCCACGCCCGACGGCTGATCATCGACCATCCCGATGGCGGACGGATCGATGCGACGGCCGACCTGCCGGAGCATTTCGCTGCAAGCATGGAACAGCTCGGCTTCGATCCCGCGCTGAGCGACGCCGCTCCGTCCGAAGCTCCGCCGCCCAGCGGAGCCGCGAAGAAGCAGGCTGCGCGCCAGCACGCCAAGCAATACCGCAAGGAACGGCGCGGCGAGCGGCGCAAGCGGGGCGAGCCAGCGCGGCCGAAGCCCGGAGCAAAACCGAAGGGGCGGCGCAAGTGATCTTTCCCTCCCTCGAAGGAGGACAAGCGGCATGACGCACCGCCTCGCCGTGTTCGATTGCGACGGGACGCTGATGGATGGCCAGGCCGCCGTCTGCAACGCGATGCGCAGCGGCTTTGCCGCGGTGGGCCTGACAGCTCCGCCCGATCACGACATCCGCCGCGTGGTGGGGCTGAGCCTGCCGGCCGCGATCCGCCGCCTTGCGCCGGATGCGCAGCCCGATGCGCAGGCCCACGCGGTGGAGGCCTATCGCGCCGCCTTCTTCGCCGCGCGCGAGCAGGTGCTGGTGCAGGAGCCGCTTTATGACGGCGTGCGCGAGCTGCTTGCCGAGCTGCACAGCGCGGGCTGGGTGCTGGGCGTCGCCACCGGCAAGACGCGGCGGGGGCTGGACGGCGGGCTGGCCATGCATGGCATCGCCGATCTGTTCACTACCCTCCAAACGTCCGACCGCCATCCTTCCAAGCCGCACCCCGCCATGCTGGAGGAAGCGATGGCCGAGGCGATGGCCGCGCCCGAACGCACGGTGATGATCGGCGACACCGCCTACGACATCGAAATGGCCCGCACGGCGGGCGTGCGGGCGCTGGGCGTTTCCTGGGGCTATCACACGCCGGACGAGCTGATGGCCGCCGGGGCGGAAGCCGTGGCGCGCGATGCGGCGCATCTGGGGGAATTGCTGGCATGAGCGAGGACGACCGCGCCCGCAACCGCTTCATCGTTATCAACGTGGTGCGGATCACCGGCATGGGGCTGGTGCTGCTCGCGCTCGCGATCCACTACCGCAGGGTGGACCTGCCGGAGGAAGCGGCCTGGGCGCTTGCCGCGATCGGCCTGATCGAATTCTTCGCCGTGCCCCATTTCCTCGCCCGGCTGTGGCGGACGCCCGAGCGATGAAGCGGTTCTACAGCCAGGCAACTGCGGAGCCCGCGGAAACCGGCTGGCGCGTGGCGCTGGACGGCCGGCCGATCAGGACGGCGGGCGGCGCGGCGCAGATTGTGCCGACGCAGGTACTGGCCGAAGCCCTGGCGCGCGAATGGGCCGGCCAGGGCGAGGAGATCGACACCGCCGCCTTCGTCCTTCGCGACATGGTGGACCTTGCGATCGACATCGTGGCGGCCGACCCGGCGGGCGCGACCGAGAACCGCCCCGCCTATGCCCGGGCCGACACGCTGTGCTACCGCGGCGAACGGGCGGAGCCGCTATATGCCCGCCAGAGAGACGTGTGGGAGCCGCTGCTGGCGCGGATCGAACAGCGGCAAGGCCTGCGCTTCGAGCGGGTGAGCGGCATCGTCCACCGCCCGCAACCGCCCGAAACGCTCGCCCGGCTGCGCGCGCTGCTGGAAGGGCAGGACGCCTTCACCCTCGCCGCGCTGCAGACGCTGGCCTCGCTCACCGCCTCACTGGCGGTGGCGCTCGCCGCATTGGAGGAAGGTGCGGACGCAGAAGCCTTGTGGGCTGCCGCCAATGCGGAGGAAGACTGGCAGGCCGAGCAATGGGGCTGGGATTCGGTGGCTGCCGAACGCCGCGCGGCGCGCCTCGCCGCCTTTGCCCGGGCGATGGAGTTCGCCCGGCTGGCGCGGCAAGGCCGGGATTGAAGGAGAGACGCGATGGCGCTGATAGTGATCACGGGCGGGAACCGCGGCATCGGGCGGGAGCTTGCCCGGCTTTACGCCGAAGGGGGCGACCGGGTGGTGCTCGGCGTCCGCAAGCCCGAGGCGGCCGGCAGCCTGCCGGGAACCGCGCTGCCGCTCGACGTGGGGGACGATGGCTCGGCGGCAGCCTTCGCCGGCCTGCTGGAAGGCGAGCCGATCGACGTCCTGATCAACAATGCGGGCGTGATCGGGCCGGACCGGCAATCCGCGCTGGATGCCGATTTCGCCGGCTTCCTCGACACGCTGAACGTCAACACGCTGGGGCCGCTGCGGGTGACGCAGGCCCTGCTGCCCAACCTGCGGAAGGCCGCCGGGGCGAAAGTGGCGATCGTCAGCAGCCAGATGGGATCGATGAGCTACGCCAAGTCGGACCATGTCGCCTATCGCGCCTCCAAGGCGGCGGTGAACAAGGTCGCACAGTGCCTTGCCACCGATCTTGCGGAGGAAGGCATCGCGGTGGCGGCGCTGCATCCCGGCTGGGTCCGCACCGATATGGGCGGGCCGGGCGCCGACATCGCTCCGGAAGAGAGCGCGGCAGGCCTGAAAGCGGTGATCGACCGGCTCTCGCCGGAGACCACGGGGCGCTTCTGGAATTACGACGGCGCTTCGCTTGCGTGGTAGGCCAGGATGAATAGGCGGCTATGTGGGAGGCGGCTTACCCCACCCACTCCGCCACCTGCGCCGCGACCTTGTTGGCCGCTTCGTTGAGCGCGGGGGCGACTTCCCTCGCTTCGGGCAGCACGCCGTTCACTTCCGCCTCGAAGCGCCGGGTGCGGATCGCGCCGTCGGGTTGCTGCAGCACTGCGTCGAAGCGCACCACCACTGATTGGCTCGGCGCGTCGTAGCCCATCGCGAGCAATTGCCCCGAAAGCCGGGTGGCGGCGGCATAGCGCACGTCCGGCCCGTCGATCACCAGGCGCGTCTGCTTCGCGCGGATCGTTTCCGCCAGCAGACGGCCGAACAGGCGCGCGGGCTTTTCCACCCACACCGCGTCCTTGAGATAGGCCACGGTCGATTCGTTCACCTGCACCGGCACGCGCGCCACATCGAGCATCTGCGGCGCGTCCGGCTCCATCACCGTCAGCGCCTCGGCCACGGTGCCGCTGGCGGAAGTGCCGGCCGGGGCGGCCGCATCGGAAGTGAGGGTCAGCAGCGCCTCGGGCGGATCCTTGCCGAAGCTGACGCAGCCCGAAAGCGCGCCGGAAAGCATGAGGGCCGCAGCGGCAAGCGCGGCCGTCCGAGGCAATCCCTGGGGCATGATCCCGTTCTCCTTCCGGCCAGCCGTTCCCTTATTCATGCCCACGCCTTTCATGGCTTGTAATCCGGCAGCTTCGAGCCCTTGAGCAGCGCGCCCGCGCCCTGATCCTCGACCTTCTCGGTCAGCTTGCGCAAGGCATCGCTCGCCGCGCGCAGATCGCGCAGGGTCGCCTCCGCCGCCGGCAGCGTGCTCTGCGAGAGGCGCTGTGCCGCGGGCTGGGTTTCCTTCATCGTCGCCTGCAGGCTGTCGGCCGCGCCCTGGGCGGATTTCAGCGTCTGGCGCAGCTGGTCGGCCAGCGATTCGCCTTCCTTGTTGAGCAGGGCGTCGGTGGAGTTCATCGTCTTCTCGAACGCAGCGAGGCTCTGCGTCGCCTGGCGCAGCGTGATCTGCAGTTCGGCCAGCGTGCGCTCGATCTGGGGCGAGGCATCCGCGACATGGTCGGTCAGCCGCTCGGTGTTGGCAAGGATGCCGGCGATCGATTCCTGGTTCTTGTCCGACAGCAGCAGCGAAAGCCGGTCGGTCAGCGTCGCCAGCCGTTCGAGCAGCAGCGGCGCGTTGTTGAGGATCTGGCCCAGCCCGCCG
>Ga0066256_1002722_pt1 | contig 18698 bp, 21 predicted proteins | sample ThiBio_1000_biof_FD_87107 | JGI IMG/M metagenome (GOLD analysis project Ga0066256, IMG submission 87107) | Wastewater bioreactor microbial communities from Cape Town, South Africa - Thiocy_expt_1000_biof (version 2) | ecosystem: Engineered > Bioreactor > Thiocyanate-remediating >...
TGGCTCCGCAGGGTCCAGGGTGGCCAGGAATGTCTGGCCGTTGTGGGTCAATTCCGCATTGCCGCCTGCGATGCGGTCAATGCGCAGGCCCAGCTCGGTCGCTGCAGCATCGCCGCTGACGGGGCTGGGCAGGCCTTGGGCCTGAAGGCCCACGCCCACGGGCACGCTGACCTGCACGATGGGGTGGCCATCGGCGGCGGTGACCAGGGGAATGTCGGCCAGGTCGGCGTTGGGGCTGGCAGGGTTGTCTTGCCGTGTGGCTTGCACCACCGGGATGGTGATGATGCTGGTGCCGCCGTCGCCCGGCGTGGTGACTACCGGTACGCCGTCAATCGGCGTCGAAGGCGCGGGGCTTGGGCCGGGATCTGGCGTTGGCGCTGGCGCTGGCGTATTGTTGGTCACCGCCGTGCTTGCCAGCGTGGCTGCATCGTTCCCCGCTGCGTCCTGGATGGCGTTGGCATCATCGCCGCCAGTGGGGTCGGTATAGGCGACGGTCACGGCATCGCCATGGGCCACCGCCGTGGTCAGGGTCAGGGTGACTGTCTTGGCCGCGGCATTGACCGCCACCGCAGTCACTGGGTTCGGCGTCGCCCCCGCATGAACGGAAAAAGCGGCGATGCCGGGAATGTTGCTGCCGTCCAATACGCTGGCTTCGGTGTAAGTCAGCACCAGCGTATTGCCATTGACTTCCGCTGCAGTGAATACCGGTGCATCGGGATCTATCGTCACTGTGAGGCCGGCAGAGGCTCCACTGACATTGCCTGCCAGGTCCGTGGCCTTGGCGGTCACGGTGTGCGCACCCGCAGCCAGGGCGCTGCTGGGGATGGTCCAGTGGCCTGAGCCATCGGCCGTGGTGCTGCCCAGCACCGTCGTGCCGTCCGTGCCATACAGCGTGACGCTGCTATGGGCTTCGGCGGTTCCCGTGAAGGGCGGCGCGGGGTCGTTGGCGCGGGCGCGCGGGGGCGAGGCGGGCGCTTAGGACGGATCGACGTCCAAGTTCCTTGATCGGGAAGGCAGCGCGCTCCCGACAGCGGGACTTCTCGACTGCGTTGCATCTGAAAGGCCGGCTTTTCGACTCAGCGGAAGGGGCGCCGATTGCTCAGCCGGCCGAGCCCGTGACTCCAGTCGATATGTCTCGTCAGTTTCGGACGGCATAGCCGACATCCGGGTTGAGGCGGAGCATCGACAGGAGGGGCAGGCTGATTGAGTTGGCATAGTCTTGCAGGCGGCCGGGCGGCTGGTCGTCGAACTTGTGCGCTCTGCGAGTCTGGACCGAGATCATGCCGAATTCTTCGCCGTCGGCATTGCGCAGGGGGCAGGATTGTGCCCCCAACTTCCGGATCAGGTGCAGAGGCTGTCGGAATGGCTCGTTGGAGCCGGCGCCAGTCGCTTCCATAGCATCGGCGTCGAGCAGGTCGGCGGCGCGATATGTGCCGTGTGTCGGCTCCACGAGAGAAAATTCGGCGATGATTTCTGAAGAGAAGTGTCGCTGAGCGAGCATTTTTGGTCCGCCGAGCTTCGAATCGAATATCTGCAAATCGCCGCAGTCGGCGTCGAACATCCTCATGGCGCCATTGAGGAGATGGCCGGCGAATGCCTGAAGCGCCGGCCTGACCCCGGGACTTTGGTCGATCCCGCCTCCTCTGGGGACGGCGGTCCGGGTCATGTCGCTGAGGAGATGTTCCTTCAGGATCTCAAGACGGATGAGCCGCTCCAGGCTTCGCTTGAACGCGCCTTGCTCTATCTTATGCGTCTCCTGCAATTCATAGAGGCAGGACGCGATGGAAAGACGAACGGAGTCCAGCTCTTGCTTCGCATCAGTCATGGTCCTCTCCCCGCAGAGAGCGACCCGACTATGCGAGTCGTGTTATCCAATATAACCCATATTTATCCCCGGCAGATCCATCCATTCTTTGAGACGGCCATCCTCCGGGTCCGGGGGACGGCGGTTGCCGGAATCGGGAAGGCTGGGCCTCCCGATCGATCGCCGCTATGCTTGCGGCCCGACACAGATGACGCGCATCAGGCGCGCACGGGGAGGATGGCATGAACAAGGAAGCAGGCAAGGAATTCTGGCGCGGGCTGAAGCCGATCGAGAAGGTGTTCCAGCCCGATGCGCTGCCAGAGCTTTATGTCGCCAAGGCCTCCGACATGGAGGACGAGCGCTATTATGTGCCGATCTCCGACACGGTCTTCACCAAGCCGATCTGGATATCGCCCGCGCGCAACCAGTGGTGCGACATATTGATGGCCAAGGGGCCGGGGCTGGTGAACCGGCATTATCATCCCCATGGCGTCTTCGCCTACACCATCTCGGGCAAATGGGGCTATCTGGAGCATGACTGGGTCGCGACGGCGGGCGATTTCGTCTACGAGACGCCCGGCGAGGGGCACACGCTCGTCGCCTATGAGCATGAGGAGCCGATGCGGGTCCACTTCAACGTGACCGGCCCGCTCATCTGGCTGGACGAGCAGGGCGAGTCTGTCGGCTATTTCGACGTCCACAGCTATATCGCCATGTGCAAGGCGCATTATGAGGCCGTGGGGATCGGCGCCGACTATCTGGAGCGGCTGTATCGATAAGGAAGTTGTCTGGACGTCGGGGGTGAGGCCGGGCGGATGGGAGTAACCCTGAGCCGGGAGATGGCCGGCCGCGGCATATGGAGGGGAATGAGGATGATTGATCGCAGACGATGCATGTCGCTTGCCGGCGCGGCGTTCGCGGCTGTGCTGACGAGCGGGACGGCGCTTTCGCAGGCCGTGCCGCCAGCACCGCAGACCGAGCCGATCCCCGTCGCCAGCGCGGCGGAACGCGCGCTGCTCAGGGATGCGATCGACATCCATTCGCATCTCGATCCCGACAGCTTCGGGCCGCACAGCGGGCAGGCCGCGCGCCGGCTCGATGTGATCGACATGGCGGTGCGTGCCAAGGCGGCGGGCATGCGCGGTTTCGTCATCAAGCAGCATTACGACCAGACTGCGCAACTCGCCTATCTCGCGCGCAAGGCTGTGCCGGGCGTGGAGGTGTTCGGCCAGCTCTGCCTCAACCTGACGGTCGGCGGGCTCAATCCGGAGGCGGTCAACCACTTCGCCGAGGTGAAAGGCGGTTTCGCGCGCATTGTCAGCATGCCGACCTGGGATGCCAGCAACAACGCCGTCAAGTCGCGGGACCCAGCCCGCAAGGCGGTCGCCGTCTCCAGCGGCGGCGCGCTCCTGCCCGAGACCAAGGCGGTGATCGCGGCCGTCGCCGCGGCGCGGACGCGCGACAGCGGCGCGAGCCTGGCGCTCGCGACCGGCCATGTCTCGCCCGCCGAAGCGCTGATGATTATCCGGGAAGCGCGCAGCCAGGGCATTAGCCGCATCGTCGTCACCCATGCCATGGGGCATCCGGTCGACATGAGCCTCGACCAGATGAAGGAAGCGGTCGCGCAAGGGGCCTATATCGAGTTTGCGGGCGGCTTCGTGATGAGCAAGGCCTCGCCCCATACGGTCCAGCAGAATGTCGATGCGATCCGGGCGCTGGGGCCGGCGCATGTCATCCTGAGCAGCGATAGCGGCCAGGTCGGGCAGCCCTATCCCGACGACATGATCGCAATGATGGCGGGCAGGCTGCGCGAGTTGGGCCTCACGACCGCCGAACTGCGGCAGATGATGGTCGACAATCCCGCTGCGCTACTTGGACTGGGATCGCGCTAGGACGGATCGACATTCAGCCCATGCGGGCCTGCAAATGGCGCTTTCGCGTGCTTCCGGTGCTCACGTACCTTAAGTACGCTGCGCGCCGGGTCCCGCAAAAACACCATTTTCGTCTCCGCCTGGCCTGAATGTCGATCCGTCCTAGGGCGGCGCCATACACCTGCTTCCCGCCCCTCACACTCTCCATGCCCCTTGCCGACAACGGAAAATCGTTCCGGCGCGGAATTGGTCCACGCAGCCTGACCCGCAAGTCCCGCGTGACAGGCGCAGGCGGGCTGGGCTAGGTCTGCGCTGATCATGCTCACGGGCCTCTCCATCCGCAACATCGTGCTCATCGAGGCGCTCGACCTTGCCTTCGAGCGCGGGCTGACCGTGCTCACGGGGGAGACGGGCGCGGGCAAGTCGATCCTGCTCGATGCGCTGGGGCTGGCGCTCGGCATGCGGGCGGACAGCGGGCTGGTGCGCGCGGGCACGGATCAGGCGAGCGTGACCGCGACTTTCGATGCGCCGGCGGCCGGATCGGCGCTGGCGCGGCTGCTGGATGAGAACGGCGTCGCGCAGGAGCCGGGCGAGCCGCTGCTCATCCGGCGGACGCTGAAGGCGGACGGCGGGAGCCGCGCCTTCCTCAACGATCAGCCCTGCTCGGCGGCACTGCTGAGGGACGTGGGCGCCTGGCTGGTGGAGATCCACGGCCAGCATGATGAGCGCGGCCTGCTCAATCCGCGCGGGCACATGGACCTGCTCGATGCGTTCGGCGGGCTCGATACCGGCGCGGTGCGCGCGGCACATGCGGCCTGGCAGGAGGCGCAGGGCCGGCTGACGGCGGCGCGCGAAGCGCTCGACAGCGCGGCCAGGGAGCGGGACTATCTTGCCCATGCCGTCGCCGAACTGACCGGCTTCGCGCCGGAGCCGGGCGAGGAGGAGGCGCTCGCGGGCGAACGCGCGGCGATGCAGAAGGGCGCGCGGCTGACCGAGGACATGGCGGCGCTCGATGCGCTGCTCGGCGGATCGGAAGGGGCGCTCTCCAAGCTGCGCCAGGCGGCGCGGCGGCTGGACCGGATCGGCAGCGAGCATGAGCTGCTCGCGGGCGCGCTGGCGGCTTTTGACCGGGCGGTGATCGAGGCGGCAGAGGCGGAAGAGCTGCTGGAGCGCGCAGGCGAGGCGCTGTCGGTGGACCCGGCGCGGCTCGACGCGATCGAGACGCGGCTGTTCGATCTGCGCGCGCTGGCCCGCAAGCATCAGGTGGCGGCGGACGACCTCGCCGAATTGACCGAACAGATGAGCGCGCAGCTCGCGCGGATCGATGCGGGCGAGGCGGGTCTGGCCGAGCTTGAGAGCGAGGTGGCGGCGGCGCGGGCGGACTATGAGGCGCAGGCGCAGGCGCTGAGTGCCGGGAGGCAGGCGGCAGCAGTGCGGCTGGACGCGGCGATGAAGGACGAGCTGGCGCCGCTCAAGCTCGATGCGGCGCGCTTCCGCACCGATGTCGAGCTGCTGCCCGAGGGGCAATGGCGCGCGGCTGGGCGGGACCGGGTCGAGTTCATGATCTCCACCAATCCGGGCGCGCCCTTCGCGCCGCTCACCAAGATCGCCTCGGGCGGCGAGCTGTCGCGCTTCATCCTGGCGATGAAGGTGGCGCTGGCCGAGGAGGGCGGGGCGCGGACGCTGATCTTCGACGAGATCGATCGCGGGGTTGGCGGCGCGGTGGCGAGTGCCATTGGCGAGCGGCTGGCCCGGCTGGCGGATACGGCACAGCTGCTGGTGGTGACGCACAGCCCGCAGGTGGCGGCGCGCGGCGCTCGCCATCTGCTGATCGCCAAGAGCCATGACGGGACGGTCACGCGCACCGGAGTCACGCCGCTCGATGCGGCCGCGCGCCGCGAGGAGATCGCGCGCATGCTCTCCGGCGCGGAGATCACCGACGAGGCGCGGGCACAGGCCGAGCGGCTGATCGCGGCCTAGCCCATCCGCCCGCGCCAGGCGCCGGGGCGACCCGCTTAGCCGCGCGCGAGCGCGCGCATCATGTCGCGGCGGATCTCGTCCTGGCGCGTGCGGATCATGCCGGGGATCAGCAGCGCGTCGATCAGCACCCAGATGAAGCCGATCAGCACGAAATAGGACAGGATCTGCAGGATCGCCGAGACCGGCCTGCCCAGATAGAAGCGGTGGGCGCTGACCAACCAGAGGAACAGCCAGAGCAGATAGGCCACCACCACGCTCGGTGCGTCGTTGGTCACGCGCTGTTCGACCAGCGTCAGTTCGGCAATCGAGAGCGCCATCTGCTTCCTCTTCGTCTCCAGCCGCGAATCTAGGGGCGCGGCAACCTGCGTCAATCGATTCCACCGACCCTCCGGTCGTCGCGCCGCAGCGGCGTTCTCCCGAAGATGAACGGAACCTCCGCGCGCACGACAGCTTGCGACACAAATGCACGGAGATGGGGACAAGCATGCGACAGCCGCCACCCATACCGGTTTCAGGCCGCAGGGGCGGCCCAGTTCAAAAAGAGGAGCGTAAAATGAATAAGTTGACCCTGATGCTGGCCAGTCTCGGCATCGCCGCTTCGGCCGTTCCGATGACCGCTGCGATGGCCGCGCCGCATCCGGCGCCCGCCTATCAGGCGTGGCAGTCGATCAACGGCCGCCAGGCGAACCTTGAGGCCCGCATCAACCAGGGCGTGCGCTCGGGCCAGCTCAGCCGCAGCGAGGCGGCCCGCCTCCGCGCCGAGTTCAACAGCCTGGCCCGGCTCGAGGCCCAATATCGCCGCTCGCGCCCGGGCCTGACGCTCGCCGAGCGCCGCGACCTGGATCGCCGCTTCGATGCCCTTTCGGCGCGCATCCGCGTCCAGAAGCATGATCGCGAGCGTCGCTGGTAAGCACCAACGAGTTCCCCCTCCCCGATCCCCGGGGGGCGGGAGCCTGACGGGGACGGGCTCTGCCGCGAGGCGGGGCCCGTTGCCATATCCGGTCAGCGCAGCGGCTTGCCGCTGTCCTTCCATTTGTCGAGAATCTGCGATTCGCCATCGTCCGCCGGCGTAGCGGCGGGCTGGGGCCGGGGCGCATAGCCGCCGATCGGCGTGCCGCTCTGGGCATAGGCCGGCTGGATGGTCTCGCGCGGCGTCGCGGCCGGCGCGGCGGTCTTGCCGGCGACCGCGGGCATCGGCACCGGCATCGGCACCACGGGCGCGATCAACGCCGCCAGGTCGGTCCGCACATGCGGCTCGGGCAGTGGCTCGCCGCCGCGATAGGCCTGGCGGAAGGCGGCGGCGGTGCCCCACCAGCCCTTCCAGCGGTGGAAGAAATGTGCGCCGAACACGCCGGTCATCACCAGGCCGCGGTTCCATACGGGCGTGACGGCATAGGTGTGGTAATGCGTCGCCATCCCCACCGGTGCGAACACCTGGCCGGCAAGCGCGGCGGCGGCGACGCGGGCGGCGCGATCCCAGGCTGCGCGGGAGGGGGCGCGGTCCATCGCGCCGTCACAGGCGAAGCTGAACTGGCAGCCGCGCTTCTCCGATCCCTGGAACACCACGCCGCACACGGTGGCGGGAAAGGCCGGATGGCGCACCCGGTTGAGGATAACCTGCGCCACGGCGCGCTGCCCGTCCGCCGGCTCGTTCGCCGCTTCATAGTAGATCGCGGTGGTCAGGCACTGGAGCGCGCGCGCCCTGTCCACGCCGCTGCCGGCGAGGTGGAAGGGCAGTGCGGGCTGGATGGATCCGTCGACCGGCCCATCCGTCGCGTCCGCGGGAATCGGCATGTCGGGAAGCCTGGCGGTGCCGGTGGTGCCGGCGCCTACCGCGGCATCCTCGTCGACGGCATAATAGAGTGCGGCGCCGGGGAAATGGTCCTCGGCCTCATAGCCGGTCGCGACCGGCCTGGGCTCGGCCTTGGGCTTGCTTGCCGGCGCCAGCGCCTGGGCGGAGAAGCCGGCGCCGATCAGCGACGCGACGAGCGCCGCCGCGATCCCGCGTGCCTGCATCTTCGAGAAACGCTGCCAGAACAAAGTCGCGCCTACCCCGCCCGGGCCCGTCGCCCGCGTGCGGCAATAGCCGATTTCAACAGCCCTCGCCCCCCCCGGATTTCCCCGCGTCCCAAGGCGAAACACTTGATGGTAAAGGTAATTTTTACCCTAGTGCCCGCCGCCCGTCATGCGGGGCAGGAGCAGCAGGATCACGACCAGATTGACCGCCATCCCGGCGATCAGCAGCGGCTCGACCGGCTTGCTCGGCACCAGATAGCCCGCAAGCGCGACCGAGAAGACGCCGAACGCATAGGCATTGGCGGCGACCAGGGCCGGCGCCGCGCCCCTGTTCGGAATCAGCGCGGCAAGCACCATCACCGCGCCCACGGCAAGGTCGGGCACCTTGAACAGCGTGCTGGTCATCTGGCCGCCCAGCACGCGCCACGCAGTGAAGCCCCCGACGAGCAGCGAGAGCAGGCGAAGTGCAAGCAGCATGTAAGTCCCCTCTTTCGTCGCGATCCGCTCTAGTCCCGCCCGCCATGATAGGAAGCGCGGAAGCCATTGGCGAATTCGGTCAGCCGCCCTTCGCCGATCGCGGCGCGCAAGTCCTGCATCAGCACCTGGTAGAACCAGATATTGTGCTCGGTCATCAGCATCGCCCCGAGAATCTCGCCCGCGCGAACGAGATGGTGGAGATAGGCGCGGCTCCAGGTGGCGCAGACGGGGCAGGGGCATTCGGGATCGAGCGGCCCCTGATCCTCGGCGAACCTGGCGTTGCGGATGTTGATCGGGCCGGTGCGCGTGAAGGCCTGGCCGGTGCGGCCGGAGCGGGTGGGCAGCACGCAATCGAACATGTCGATCCCGCGCTCGACGGCGCCGACGATGTCGTCGGGCTTGCCGACGCCCATCAGGTAGCGGGGCTTGGCGGCGTCGAGCTGGCCCGGCGCGAAATCGAGCACGCCGAACATCGCTTCCTGGCCCTCGCCCACTGCCAGGCCGCCCACCGCATAGCCATCGAACCCCACGTCGAGCAGCGCATCCGCCGAGGCCTTGCGCAGCCCCTCGTCGAGCGCGCCCTGCTGGATGCCGAAGATCGCATTGTGCGCGGCATGGTCCTCGGCGGCGAAGAAGGCGTCGCGGCTGCGCTTCGCCCAGCGCATCGATCGCTCCATCGCCGCGGCCTGCACTTCGCGGGTTGAGGTGGTGGGAACCAGTTCGTCGAAGGCCATGGTGATCGAACTGCCCAGCAGCCGCTGGATCTCGATCGAACGCTCGGGGCTCAGCATGTGGCGCGAGCCGTCGAGGTGCGACTTGAAGGCGACGCCCTCTTCGCTGCGGGTGGTCAGGTCCGCCAGGCTCATCACCTGATAGCCGCCCGAATCGGTCAGGATCGGTCGATCCCAGCCCATGAACCCGTGCAGGCCGCCCAGCCGCGCGACGCGCTCGGCGCCGGGCCGCAGCATCAGGTGATAGGTGTTGCCGAGGATGATGTCCGCGCCCGCGGCGCGGACGTCGGCGGGCTTCATCGCCTTGACGGTGGCGGCGGTGCCGACGGGCATGAAGGCGGGCGTGCGGATCTCGCCGCGCGGCATCGCGATGGTGCCAAGGCGCGCCTTGCCGTCGGTGGCGTGGATGGTGAACTCGAAACGGGGCATGTGCGAGCCCTTGCCTCCTTTGGCAGGGGAGCGCAACGGCGGGGGATGACCGCGAACCTTCTCGCCGACCTGCCCGATGCCGGCGCAGGCGAGGCCTTCACCGAGCTGCTGCACCGCCCGGGCATCCGCATCGAGCGCATCGTCTCGCAGGGACAGGCGACTCCGCAGGACGCGCCCATGGTACAGGACCGGGACGAATGGGTGCTGCTGCTGGAGGGCGCGGCCGGGCTGCGTATCGAGGGGGAAGACGTGCTGACGCTGCGTCCGGGCGATCATCTGCTGATCGCCGCGGGGCAGCGCCACTGGGTAACCTGGACCGCGGGGGATCGCGCTACGGTCTGGCTGGCGGTGCATCTCGGTTGAGGTCGAGCGACCAGGTCTCGCCCATCACTGGCTCGCCGAACATCGTATGGGCGGCGCTGTCGACCAGTTCGAAGCCCTGCGCCGCATAGATGCGCCGGGCGCTCGCGAGGATGGTGTGCGTCCACAGGTCGAGCCGCGCATAGCCCGCGGCGCGCGCGAACTCGACACAGTGGCGCACCAGCGCATCGCCGATGCCAAGCCCCCGCGCATGGCCCTCGACATAGAGGAGGCGCAGCTTGGCAATGTCCACGCCGCCATCGGCAAGCATCACCGATCCGAGCATTTCGCCCCCGCGTTCGGCGACCCAGCATTGCTCGCGCCCCGGCCGGAAATCGCGCAGGAAGCCGGTGGTGACATCGTTCAGCAGCAGCTCCATCGGCCGCTCCCAGCCATAATGCTCGGCATAGAAGACCGCCTGACGGCTGGCGATCGCGCCCATGTCGCCGGTACGGAGCGTGCGGACGGTCCAGTTGCCCGCGCCGCCCTCGATCAGCGCGCGCGCGGCGGCGAGGTGATGGCCGAGGAGCGGACCGCCGCCAGGGCCCAGCGATTCGAGCTGGCGCCGGCTGTGCGCGCGCGTGGCCGTGTCGAGCGCATCGAATGCCGCCCGGCCGGCGGGGAGCAGGGCGATCGGGCGCCGGCGCGCATCCTCCGTCCCGCGCGCCCGGGCAACCCAGCCGCGCTCCTCGAAGCGTTTGACCGCGCGGCTGACATAGCCGGCGTCGAGCCCGAGCACTTCCTGCAGCTCGATCGCGAGCACCGGCTGGCGGCCGGCGATCTCATAGAGGAGCCGCGCTTCGGCAACGCCCAGTTCGCTGTCCATGTAGCGCGGCGCGAGCACTGCGGCGAAGCGGGTGTGCACCCGGTTGAAGGCGCGGAATTGTTCGATGGCCTGTTCCATGCCGCGAGATTGCACGGATATAATTGATTGAGTCAAGTATATCCGTGCAGGACCTCTTCCCGGTGCGATCGGCCCATGGGGGGTCAGGGCACCAGGGTGGTGAAGACGAACACGCCGAAGATGACGAGGTGCACCACGCCCTGCAGCACCGTCGTCCGCGCGGTGGCGAGCGACTGGGTGGTCACCAGCAGCGTCAGCGAGAGCAGGACGATGCCGCGCGAATCGAGGCCCAGCGCCAGCGGCAGGCCCTGGGACAGCGACAGCACGGCCACGGCCGGGATGGTGAGGCCGATGGTCGCCAGCGCCGAGCCGAGCGCGAGGTTGAGGCTGGTCTGCAGCCGATTGGCCATCGCCGCGCGCACCGCCGCCACGCTTTCCGGCAGCAGGACCAGCGCCGCGATCACCACGCCCACCACTGCGTGCGGGGCGCCGGCCGCGGCGACGCCGTCCTCGATCGCAGGCGCGAGCGCCTTGGCGACCAGCACCACTTCGACGAGGCAGGCGACCAGCAGCACGCCCGACAGCAGCGTCTGGCGCCCGCTAGGCGGCGGGGCGTGCGCCTCCAGGTCGGCGGCTTCCTCGTTGGGCGGGAGGAAATAATCCCGGTGCCGCACCGTCTGCACGGCGACGAAGGTCAGGTAGAGCAGCAGCGAGACGATCGCGACGAAGGCGAGCTGCGACGGCGCATAGAAGGGGCCGGCCGAAGCGGCGAAATTGGGCAGCACCAGCGTCAGCACGGTCAGCGTGCACAGCGTCGCGAGCGAGGCGCTGACGCCGACCTGCTGGAAGCTCTGCTCCCGGTGGCGCAGCGCGCCGAGCAGGATGAATGCGCCGACCAGCCCGTTCAGGATGATCATCACCGCCGAGAAGACCGTGTCCCGCGCCAGTGTCTCCGCACCCGATTTGCCCTGGAGCATCAGCGTGAGGATCAGGCCCACCTCGATCACCGTCACCGCCAGCGCGAGCAGGAAGGTGCCGAAGGGCTCGCCCACCTTGTGCGCGATCAGCTCGGCATGATGGACCGCGGCCAGCACGGTGATGATCAGCACCAGGCCGAGCAGCAGCGGCGGTATGTCGACCACGCCGCCGAAGAGCACGCTGGCCGCGCCCGCGAAGGGCGGAAGCCAGATCCAGGTCCAACGCAGTCGTTCCATGCCCGTCACTCTACAGACAGGGGCGGCGAGTTCAACGACGACGGGTTGGGCCGGGCGGGATCAGCGGAAGATTTCGGGGGAGACTTCCGGCTCATGGTCCATCCACCGGGTCGCGCCGGGCGTGAACAGCAAGCAATAGGCATAGATCTGGGCCAGGGCCGCCAGCGCGGGGATCACCGGCGAGCCGATCGCGGTGCCGTTGAGGAAGGGGATGACCGTGAGGGGCAAGCCGAACGCGAACAAGGCGATGCCGATCCACATCGCCACCTTGCTCCGCCACCGCGAAACCCACAGCGTAAGCGAGGCGGTCACCAGGAGGCCGAAGGCGAACGACAGGACAAGCAGAGGCGCCGGGTTGGCACTTGCCTTCGCCATGCGATCGAGCAGCGCATCCCAGTTGAGCGCGCTGTTGAGCAGGCCCGCGAAAAAGGCGGCGAAGGTAATTCGTTCGAAAAGAACGATCGATTGCGGCCGCATGCTCGTTCCCCTTGCCATGATTTGGTGTTGCCTTCAGCGATGCGCCGCGAGATAGTCGACGATGTCCTGCGGCGTGCGGAACATCACGTCGGGGCGCATCGCGACGAGCAGTTCCTCGGCGGCATAGCCCCACAGCACCGAGCCCGCGCGCATGCCCACTTCGCGCGCCGCGTCGATGTCGCGCGTCTCGTCGCCGATTGAGAGCACTTCGTGCGCCTTCATGCCCATCTTCTTGAGCACGCGGCGGAACTTGGGCGCCTTGCCGAACAGCGAGGAGCCGCAGGCGAAGCAATCGATCCGGGCGGCATGCACCGGGCCCAGGATCTTGCGGGCATTGGCCTCGGCGTTCGACGTGACGAGGGCGATCTTCACCCCGGTTGCGGCAAGCTGCTCGAGCAGGTCGGGCGTGCCCGGGAACAGCTCGATCTCATGCGTGTTGCGGCCGACCAGCCGGCGCAGGTAGCGGGCGATCAGCGGCAGCTTCCACTTCGGGATGCCAAGGAACTCGATCACTTCGCGCGAGCTCTTGTGGCGCAGCATGTCCACCTCTTCCGGCTGGACGGTGCGGAACCGGAACCGCTTCGCCAGCTCGTCGACGACCGAGAGGAACCAGTCGCCGCTGTCGGAGAGCGTGCCGTCGAAATCGAAGATCACCAGCCGGATGGGCGCGGCATCACTCATGCGCGTGTCCATTCCCATGCATGCGACATTCCGCCCCATCCCCCAATTCGATCTGGACGGTCGTATGATCGATCCGGAAGTCATGCGCCAGCCGATGTTGCAGTGCGATCAGGAACGCGTCGCCCGGATGGCCTTCCGGCATCACCAGATGCGCGGTCAGCGCCGCTTCGGTGGTGCTCATCGGCCAGATGTGGAGGTCATGGACGCGGCTCACGCCGGGCAGGTCCGCCAGCGCCGCCTCCACCGCCGCCGAATCGATGCCCTTGGGCACTGCCTGCAGCGCCATGGTGAGCGATTCGGTGAACAGCCCCCAGGTGCTCCACAGGATGACGACGACGATGAGGAGGCTGACCACCGGGTCGATCCATTCGGCGCCGGTGAGCAGCATCAGCGCGGCCCCGACCACCACCCCCGCCGAGACCGCGGCATCGGCCGCCATGTGGAGATAGGCGCCGCGGATGTTGACGTCGCCCTTGCGCCCGCGGGCGAAGAGCAGGGCGGTCGACAGGTTGATGACGATGCCGGCGCCGGCGACGATCATCACCGTCAGTCCGGGCACTTCGCGTGGTTCCGAAAGGCGCTGGATCGCCTCCAGCAGGATCGCGCCCACCGCGACGAACAGCAGCACCGCGTTGGCCAGCGCGGCGAGGATCGAGGAGCCGCGCAGGCCATAGGTGAAGCGCGGCGAGGCCGGGCGCTTGGCGAGCTCGGCGCCGCCCCAGGCGATCAGCAGCCCGAGCACGTCCGACAGATTGTGTCCGGCATCCGCCAGCAGCGCCATCGAATGGGTCAGGAAGCCGGCCCCGCCTTCGACGATGACGAAGCCGAGGTTCAATACCGTGCCGATGGCGAAGGCGCGCCCGAAGTCCGCGGGCGCATGGCTATGGCCATTATGGCTGTGGTTATGGTCGTGATGCGCGGCCATCGTTTCGCTCTTAGCTCCGTCCCGGCATGTGATGCTAGGACATCAATTCGGGCCGCGGCCCTTCTTGCCCCGGCCCATGCCCGGACCCATCATCACCTGCGGGCGGATGGTGACCAGCTCCTTGCGCTCGATCACGCCATTCCTGTCCGCATCGAAGCGCTTGAAGAGCAGGTCGAAGCGCTCCGCGAGCTCGGCGAAGCTCACCTTGTTGTCGCCGTCGCGATCGACTTCGAAGGGGCTGGGCACGGTGTTGCGATCGCCCATCCAGCGCTCCTGCCAGTCCGAATAGGCGATATAGCCCAGCCAGCCCTGGTGCCGGGTATCGACGGCGTCGAAGCTGCGCTTGAGCCCCGCATCGAATTCGGCGCGCGTCACCTTGCCGTCGCCGTCGGCGTCGAAGGCGGCGATCATCATCGCCACCGGTTCGACGATCACGGTGAAGGCGGGCTGCTGGGGCGTGCTGCTGCCGATCGGGCCGGCGCTGCTGCCCTCGGGCGCGGGGATGCGCGTCCGCTCCTGCGCGAAGGCGGGAGTCGCGGCGACAAGCGCGAGGGCGAACAACGAGCGCATGGGGATCCTTCCGATTCGCGGCGAAGAGGACCCTGCCGCGTGCGCACCCAAGCCGCAATCTGTGGCGAAGGTGGGGCGAGGGCCCGGGCCCCGCTTCCGGGCCTGCACAGGTCGAGGGCTTCCGCGGACGCGGTTCTTCGAAACGCCCGAGGGAAGGCGCACCGCCCGGAATGGCTGGCCGTTCACGGCAGCAGCAGCGACGCATCCCCGTAGGAATAGAAGCGATACCCTTCCGCGATCGCATGGGCATAGGCGCCCTGCATCCGGTCGAGCCCCATCAGCGCTGACACCAGCATGAACAGCGTCGAGCGCGGCAGGTGGAAGTTGGTGATCAGCCCATCCACGCCCTTGAACCGATAGCCCGGCGTGATGAAGATCGCGGTATCGCCTTCGAAGGGGCGGATCACATCGTCCTCCCCGGCGGCGCTCTCGATCAGGCGCAGGCTCGTCGTGCCCACTGCGATGACCCGCCCGCCCGCGGCGCGGACCGCGTTCAGGCGGTCCGCCGTGGCCCGGTCGATGCGGCCCCATTCGGCATGCATCCGGTGCTCCGCCGTGTCTTCGGCCTTGACCGGCAGGAAGGTGCCCGCGCCGACATGCAGCGTGAGCGTGGTGTGGCCGATCCCCGCCGCGTCGAGCGCGGCGAGCAGCCCGGGCGTGAAATGCAGCGCCGCCGTCGGGGCCGCCACCGCGCCCGGCTCGGCGGCGAACATCGTCTGATAGTCCTCGGCATCGCGCGCGTCGGTCGGGCGCTTCGACGCGATATAGGGCGGCAGCGGCATGCGGCCGCAGCGCTCGAGCAGCAGCTCGACCGGCTCGTCGCCGGCGAAGTCGAGTGCGAAGCTGCCGTCCTCGACGCGGTCGCCCGCCCTGGCGGCTTCGCCCCGGCCCGAAACGACCCCGTCGCCACTGCGCCGGCCCTTGGCGTTGCGGATGAAGGCGCGCCAGCGGCGCGGCCCTTCGCGCTTGTGGAGCGTGGCGCCGATCCTGGCCTCTCCACGCAGCCCTTCGAGCTGGGCGGGGATCACGCGGGTATCGTTGAACACCAGGCAATCGCCCGCGCGCAACTGGCCGGGCAGGTCGGAGACGCGCAGGTCGCGCGTCTCGGCGCCGGCGAGCACGAGCAGCCGCGCCGAATCGCGCGGTGCCGCGGGGCGCAGCGCGATCCGGTCGTTCGGAAGCTCGAAGTCGAAAAGGTCTACGTTCACGTATGCACTTGCCGGGCCGGCGCGCGTTACTGCGGCAGCGTCGCCTTCACTTCGCCCGGCGGCAATGCCTTGGGGGCATCGGCCGGCAGGTTGGCATAGGGCGGCGGATTGTCGGACTGGATATAGGCATGGACGATCTTCGTCGGGTTGGCCGGCGGTTCGCCGCGCTCGATCTTGTCCACCCATTCCATGCCGCCAACGACGCGGCCGAACACGGTATAGTCGTGATCGAAGGCGAGCTTTGGCGCCATCATGATGTAGAACTGGCTGTTCGCGCTGTTCTCGGCCTCGGTCTTCTGCTCGGGCGTGGCGTGTTCCGGCGCGCCGCGGCGGGCCGCGGCGACGGTGCCGCGCACGTGCGGCAGGTTGTTGAACTCGGCCGGCACGTTGGGCAGGTCGGAATCGCCGGTCCCGTTGCCCTTGGGATCGCCGCCCTGCGCCATGTTGTAGGGATCGTCGACCACGCGGTGGAAGGTCAGCCCGTCATAGAAATGGCGGCGCGTGAGCGTCTTGATCCGCTCGACCATCTTGGGCGCGGCATCGGGGCGCAGCCGGATCAGCACGCGGCCGCCCGTCGACAGGTCGAGCACCCAGGTCTCGGCCGGGTCGGCGGGCACCACGGCCGGATAGATGCTGTTCACATCCTCCGCGCTTACGCCCTTGAGCGGCTCGGCGGCCGGCTTGCGCGCCTTGCCGCCGCCCTGGGCGAGCGCAGGCGTGGTGAACATCATCAAGGCCGAAACGGCCAGTGCGGCAAGCAAACGCATCAAATTCCCCACTCGGATATACACCCTCGACACGCGGTCTAGACCAATCGCGCGGCCTCAACCACTCCCTTTGCGACCGATAGCGGCGATGCGCGCGGGCATCCCGGCCTTGACGGCGGACTCCAAATATGCGCCGCATCGGCGCGTGTGGCGTTAAATTGTGGCGGCTTAGCGGCGGCTGAACATCGGCATCAACCGTCCCCGCGCCGGCCCAGCCTGTCGACCCGGGCCGTCACCTCTTCCTTCACGGCCGGCGTCACGAACTTGCGGATATCCCCGCCGAACAAGGCAATTTCCTTCACCAGCCGCGATGCGATGGGCTGCAGCGACACATCCGCCATCAGGAAGACCGTCTCGATGCTGGCGTTCAGCTGCTGGTTCATCCCCGCCATCTGATATTCATATTCGAAATCGGCGACGGCGCGCAGGCCGCGGACGATCATGCTGGCGCCCTCGCGCTCGGCAAAGTCCATCAGCAGCGAATCGAAGCTGACGACATGGATCTCGCCGGCGATGCCCGCCACTTCGCGCTTCACCATCTCCATGCGTTCCTCGACGGTGAACATCGGGTTCTTGGAGGGGTTGGTGGTCACGCCGATCACCAGCCGGTCGCACAGCTTCGCGCCGCGGCGGATGATGTCCATATGGCCGAGCGTGATCGGATCGAAGGTTCCGGGATAAACCCCAATGCGCATCAACGGTCCCTTTCCACCACAAAGCGCGCGATCGCGCGCAGCAGCGCCGCCTCTTCGCCGAAACCGGCCAGATGCGCAATCGCCTGATCGACGAGCAGCCCGGCCTGTTCGCGCGCGCGGTCGATCCCCATCAGCGTGACGAAGGTCGCCTTGCCCGCATCCGCGTCCTTGTGCAGCGCCTTGCCGGCCAGCGCCTCGTCGCCCTCGACGTCCATGATGTCGTCGGCGATCTGGAACGCGAGGCCGATGTCGCGCGCATAGCCGCGCAGCGGGCGCCGCCCTTCGGCCGGAATACGCGCGATGATAGCCCCCGCCTCGACCGAAAAGCCGATGAGGGCGCCGGTTTTGAGCTGTTGCAGCCGTGTCACCGTCGGCAGGTCGAAATTCGACGTTTCGGCCATCAGGTCCATCATCTGCCCGCCCGCCATGCCCGCCGGTCCGGCGGCCAGTGCGAGTTCGCGAACAAGCTCGCTGCGCACGAAAGGATCGGCATGCGTTGCCGGATCGATCAGCCATTCGAAGGCGAGCGCATGCAGCGAATCGCCCGCCAGCACCGCGGTCGCATCGTCGAATGCCTTGTGCACGGTCGGCTTGCCGCGCCGCAGATCGTCATCGTCCATGCACGGCAGGTCATCGTGGATCAGCGAATAGACATGCATCGCCTCGACCGCGGCGCCGACGCGCAGGCTGAGCTGACGGTCGACATGGAACAGGTCCGCCGCCGCGCAGACCAGCAGCGGGCGCAGCCGCTTGCCGCCGCCGATCGCAGCATGGCGCATCGCTTCATAAAGGCGCGCGCGCGGATCTTGCGGGACCGCCAGCAGGCGATCGAACAGCGCGTCGATGCCCGCCGCCACATCGACCAGCGCATTGCGGAGAAGATCGGAAGAATTTTGCATCGCCCCCTCGGCCAGTGCCACCGCGCCTCAGCCTTCGCCGAAGGGCTTGGTTCCGGCGGGCTGTCCATCGGCGCCGAGCCCGACCTGCTCGATGCGCGCCTGCGCCGCGGCAAGCCGCGCTTCGCAGTGCGCACGCAGGGCATGGCCGCGTTCGTACAGCGCTACCGATTCCTCCAGGCTGACATCGCCGCTTTCGAGGCGGCGGACGATGGTTTCGAGTTCGCCCATCGCGGCTTCGAAGGACAGCGCCGCAATATCGGCGGCGGCGGCGGTATCGGGGGTATCCGTCATCCCCCAGCTTTGGCCCGCGAAGGGCGCTGCGGTCAAGCTTGATGTCGCCCTTTTCGTCGATAGCATCGCCACCATGTTCGTCGGCCATTTCGCCCCGGCGCTCGTCGCCGCCACCCGGCCCAGGGCCCCGGGGCTCGGAACGCTGTTCGTCGCGGCGCAACTCGTCGATATCGGCTTCGCCGCGCTGCTGATCCCGGGGGTCGAGGCGATGCGCGTCGTTCCCGGCATCACCGCGATGAACCCGATGGACCTCTATCACATGCCCTACACGCACAGCCTGCTCGGCGCGCTGCTGTGGGGTGCGGCGTTCGGCGCGCTGGTCGGGGCGATTACCCGGCGGCGGGAGGCGGCGTTGCTGACGGCACTGGTCGTCGTTTCCCATTGGTTCGTCGACCTGATCGTCCATATCCCCGACCTCACCTTCTATGGCGCGCCGCCGAAATTCGGGTTCGGGCTGTG
>Ga0066256_1002592_pt1 | contig 18684 bp, 18 predicted proteins | sample ThiBio_1000_biof_FD_87107 | JGI IMG/M metagenome (GOLD analysis project Ga0066256, IMG submission 87107) | Wastewater bioreactor microbial communities from Cape Town, South Africa - Thiocy_expt_1000_biof (version 2) | ecosystem: Engineered > Bioreactor > Thiocyanate-remediating >...
CGGGGGCTACGGCGCCGGGGGCCACACCCGCCAGGCGCTGCATCCAATCACGGCTTTCGACCGCAACTACCCCGTGATCGGCGCGTGGATCGTCGGCGACGAGCCGGCCGGGATCGGCGTCCGCGAGGATCGCAGCCGCGTGACGAAGAACCTCAGCCGGTTCGTGCCCCACGCGATCCTGGGATAGCCCCGGCCCGCCTCAGACCGCCGTGCCGCCGACCGTCAGCCCGGTGATCTTCAGGGACGGCTGGCCCACGCCCACCGGCACGCTCTGGCCCGACTTGCCGCAGACCCCGATGCCGGGGTCGAAGTCGAAGTCGTCGCCGATCATGGTCACGCGGGTCAGGGCCGAGGGGCCGTCGCCGATCAGGGTGGCGCCCTTGACCGGCGTGGTCAGCCGGCCGTCCTCGATCAGGTACGCCTCGGTGCACTGGAAGACGAACTTGCCGCTGGTGATGTCCACCTGGCCGCCGCCGAAATTGGTGGCGTAGATGCCCTTTTTCACGCTGGAGAGAATTTCCGCCGGGTCCTTGTCGCCAGCCAGCATATAGGTGTTGGTCATGCGCGGCATCACCGGCGCGGCATAGGACTGGCGCCGCCCGTTGCCGGTGGCGGCCACGCCCATCAGCCGGGCATTCTGCCGGTCCTGCATATAGCCCTTCAGGATGCCGTCCTCGATCAGCACGGTGCGCGATGTGGGCGTGCCTTCATCGTCGATCGACAGCGAGCCCCGGCGGCCGTCGATGGTGCCGTCATCCACCACCGTCACGCCCTTGGCCGCGACGCGCTGGCCCAGCAGGCCGGCGAAAGCCGAGGTGCCCTTGCGGTTGAAGTCGCCTTCCAGGCCATGACCGATGGCTTACTGCAGCCGGCTGCCCGGCCAGCACGGGCCCAGTACCACCGTCATCGCGCCCGCCGCCGCCGAAGCTGCCGGATTCCTGGCGGCCGTTTTCCTCCACGATCACCGAGACGTTCAGGCGGACCAGGGGACGGATGTCGGAATAGCGTTCCCCGCCCGCCCGGATGATCTCGATGCGCTGCCATTCGCCGCTCAGCGAGGCGGACACCTGGCGCACCCGGCTGTCCTTGCCACGGGCATAGGCGTTCATCTCTTCCAGCAGGGTCACTTTCTTCTCGAAGCCCGCCGTCTCCAGCGGGTCGATGGCGGTATAGAGCTTGACGTTGCTGCGGGGCGGGGCGGCGGCGGCCACCCCCGAATAGCCCTGTGCGACGGCGCGCACCGTCCCGGCGGCGCGGGCGATGGCGTCCTCCGAGATGTCGCTGGCATGGGCATAGCCGGTGGCTTCCCCCGCCACGGCCCGCAGGCCGAAGCCCTGGCTGGTGTCGAAGGTGGCGGCCTTCAGCCGGTTGTCGTCAAAGGCGAATGATTCGGACTGGCTGTATTCCAGGTACAGTTCCCCGTCGTCCGCCCCCTTGAGGGCCTGGTCCACCGTCCGCTGAACCCGGCCCCGGTCCATGCCGGTGCGGGTGAAGAACAGATCGTGCTCGGAGGTCGGGTCGGCCATGCTGGGTTCCTGAAGGTTATGTTGCAGGGCAAAATGCCCCACCAAGCGCGTATCAGCCCCTAGATATCGGGGCTTCGGGCGGTTCCGGCAAGCGCCAGACCTGCATCCGGGCCGCATTTGGCGACCTTTCGCGGCCGCGGCCGCCCCGGCCGGCCAGGACGAACTTGGGCGGCAAGGCGGGCCGTGCCATAAGGTCGCAATGACTTTAAGGGCTTAACCCCTCTAAATCCCCGCCAAGAATCTGAAAAGGGCGGGGATTCCAACCGCCCGGAATTTATACTTGTGAGGTCGCAGCATGTTTTTGCGGAAATCCGGCGTCATGGCCAAGACGGCCGCAGCCACCGTCGCCCTGCTGGGGCTCATGGCGCTTCCGGCCTTGGCCGCGCCCATCGACTGGGGCAAGGGCTTCCAGGAAGCCGCTTCGCCGGTGATGGAGCAGATCGAGGATTTCCACCGCCTGCTGCTGTGGATCATCGTGGCGGTCTGCCTTCTGGTGCTGGGCCTGCTGATCTGGATCGTCGTGAAGTATCGCGCCGCCGCCAACCCGGTGCCGTCCAAGGTGCATCACAACACCCTCTTGGAAGTGGCCTGGACCCTGATCCCGGTCATCATCCTGGTGTTCATCGCGGTGCCGTCCTTCCGCCTGCTGTATTTCCAGCACGCCATTCCCGACCCGGACCTGGAAATCCGCGCCATCGGCAAGCAGTGGTTCTGGACCTATGAATACAAGGGCGCCGAAGCCTTCACCTTCGACGCGCTGATGCTGGCGGACGACGACGCCAAGAAGCAGAACAAGCCCCGCCTGCTGGCCACCGACAATGCCGTGGTCGTGCCGGTCAACAAGGTCATCAAGATGGAGATCACCGGCGCCGACGTGATCCATTCCTGGGCCCTGCCGGAAATGGGCGTGAAGATGGACGCCGTGCCCGGCCGCCTGAACCATACCTGGTTCAAGGCCAACCGGACCGGTACCTATTATGGCCAATGCTCGGAACTGTGCGGCTCGCGCCACGCTTTCATGCCCATCGAGGTGCATGTCGTGACCGACGCCGAATATGCCGCCTGGCTGGCCGAAGCCAAGTCCAAGTTTGCCCGCCTCGACACCGGCGCCACCCGCCTCGCGTCGAAATAGGATAATCCGCCATGACCACGACCTTTGACGCCCACCAAGACGACCACGCCCAGGGCGGCCACGCCCACCACCCGACCGGCTGGCGGCGCTACGTCTATTCGACCAACCACAAGGACATCGGCACGATGTACCTGATCTTCGCGGTCGTCGCGGGGATCGTCGGCGGCTTCTTCTCGATGATGATGCGCGCCGAGCTGATGTATCCGGGTGTGCAGTTCTTCCACGAGGCGCACGAGTTCAACGTCTTCGTGACCGGCCACGGCCTGGTCATGGTGTTCTTCATGGTGATGCCGGCGATGATCGGCGGCTTCGGCAACTGGCTGGTGCCGCTGATGATCGGCGCGCCGGACATGGCCTTCCCGCGCATGAACAACATTTCCTTCTGGCTGCTGCCTTTCGCCTTCGCCCTGCTCATCATGAGCATGTTCGTGGAAGGCGATTCCGGCGGCACCGGGGTGGGCGGCGGCTGGACCCTCTATGCCCCGCTGGCCACCTATGGCTCGCCCGGCCCGGCGATGGATCTGGCGATCTTCTCGCTGCACATCGCGGGTGCGTCCTCGATCCTGGGTGCCATCAACTTCATCACCACCATCTTCAACATGCGCGCGCCGGGCATGACCCTGCACAAGATGCCGCTGTTCGCCTGGTCCATCCTGGTGACGGTGTTCCTGCTGCTGCTGTCGCTGCCGGTTCTGGCGGGCGCCATCACCATGCTGCTGACGGACCGCCATTTCGGCACGTCCTTCTTCAATCCGTCGGGCGGCGGCGACCCGATCCTGTACCAGCACCTGTTCTGGTTCTTCGGCCATCCCGAGGTGTACATCCTGATCCTGCCGGGCTTCGGCATGATCAGCCACATCATCGGAACCTTCTCCAAGCGGCCGATCTTCGGCTATCTGGGCATGGCCTATGCCATGGTCGCCATCGGCTTCATCGGCTTCCTGGTCTGGGCGCATCATATGTACACGGTGGGCCTGTCGGTGGACACCAAGGCCTACTTCGTGTTCGCCACCATGGTCATCGCGGTGCCGACCGGCATCAAGGTGTTCAGCTGGATCGCCACGATGTGGGGCGGCTCGATCGAGTTCAAGACCCCGATGCTGTGGGCGATCGGCTTCGTCTTCCTGTTCACCGTGGGCGGCGTCACCGGCGTGGTGCTGGCCAATGCGGGCGTGGACGTGGTCCTGCAGGACACCTATTACGTGGTGGCGCACTTCCACTATGTGCTGAGCCTGGGCGCAGTGTTCGCGATCTTCGCGGGCTTCTACTACTGGTTCCCGAAGTTCTTCGGCTACATGTACAACGAGACGCTGGCCAAGCTGCATTTCTGGATCACCTTCATCGGCGTGAACCTGGCCTTCTTCCCGATGCACTTCCTGGGCCTGCAGGGTATGCCGCGCCGCTATGTGGACTATCCGGACGCCTTCGAGGGCTGGAACACGGTATCGTCCTATGGCGCCTTCATCGCGGGCTTCGGCGTGCTGGTGTTCCTGGTCGTCTGCGCCGAAGCGTTCATCCGCAAGCACAAGGCTCCCGACAATCCCTGGGGCGTCGGCGCCACCACGCTGGAATGGACCCTGTCCTCGCCGCCGCCGTTCCACCAGTTCAACGAGCTGCCGAAGATCAAGTAGACGGACGCTATGTCGCTTTCGCTTGCCTATCCCCGTGTCACGACCGTCGGCGATTTCGTCGCGCTGCTGAAGCCGCGCGTCATGTCGCTGGTGATCTTCACGGGGCTGGCGGGCATGGTGGCCGCGCCGGGGCAGGTCCACCCGCTCACCGCCTTCACCGCCTTGCTCTGCATCGCGGTCGCGGCGGGGGCGTCGGGCTGCCTCAACATGGCCTATGACAGCGACATCGACCGGTTGATGAGCCGCACCGCCACCCGGCCCATCCCGATGGGCTATGTGGACCGCGCCGACGCCCTGGGCTTCGGCTGGTCGCTGTCCATCGCCGCGGTGGCGACCATGTGGCTGTTCGTCGGCATCCTGCCGGCGGTGCTGCTGGCCTTCACCATCTTTGTCTATGTCGGTGTCTATACCCTTTGGCTCAAGCGCCGCACGCCGCAGAATATCGTGATCGGCGGCCTCAGCGGCGCGCTGCCGCCGGCCATCGGCTGGGCGGCGGTGACGGGCGAGCTGACGCTGGCGCCGGTGCTGCTGGTGGCGATCATCTTCATGTGGACGCCGCCGCATTTCTGGGCGCTGTCGCTGTGGCGTTCCGGCGATTATGCCGCCGCCGGCGTGCCGATGCTGCCGGTGGTGAAGGGCAAGGCCCATACCCGTCTGCAGATTCTGCTCTATACCCTGGCGCTGGTGCCGCTGGGCCTGTCGCCGGCCTTCATCGGCCTGGGCGGGGTGCTGTATCTGGTGTCTTCGGCCGCATTGGGCCTCTGGTTCCTCAAGGAAGCGGTGGCCGTCTATTTCGAGAAGAATGAGAACAAGGAGCCCGCGGCCCGCCGCCTGTTCGGCGTGTCGCTGCTCTATCTCGCGGTTCTGTTCGCCGCCCTCATCGTCGAGAAGCTGGCCGGGATTCCCGGTCTGTCGCTGGCGTCATGAGGGACCAGGCGCAATGGGCCCGGGAACGCCGCAAACGCAATATCGCTCTGGCCCTGACGTTGGGCGGAGTGGCACTACTGTTTTTCCTGATGTCGATCGTGCAGTGGCACGAAAATTCGGCCGGTAATTAAGAGGGCTTGGTCATGAGCAGCGACGTGAAACACGACTATCACCTGGTGGACCCCAGCCCGTGGCCGGTGGTCGGCTCGCTGGGCGCCTTCGTGATGATGACCGGCGCGGTCTTCTGGATGAACAAGGACTATTCGGGCTTCTGGGGCCTGCCGGTGAACGGCACGCCGTGGATATTCCTGATCGGCCTGGCGCTGGTGCTCTACACCATGGCCGGCTGGTGGCGCGATGTGATCAAGGAATCGGTGCACCAGGGCGCCCATACGCCGGTGGTGAAGCTGCACCTGCGCTACGGCATGTTGCTGTTCATCGCCTCGGAGGTGATGTTCTTCGTGGCCTGGTTCTGGGCCTACTTCAACGCCGCCTTGTTCCATGCCGATGTGGGCATCGCCACCTGGCCGCCCTCGGGCGTGGTGACGCTGGACCCCTGGCACCTGCCGCTGCTGAACACGCTGCTGCTGCTGACCTCGGGCACCACGGTGACCTGGGCGCACCACGCCATCCAGACCGGCGACCGCAAGGGCGCCATCCAGGGCCTGGCGTTGACTGTCATTCTGGGCCTCTGCTTCACCGCCGTGCAGGCCTATGAATACATGCACGCGCCCTTCACCTTTGGCTTCAACAATCTGGCGCTGAAGCCGTTCACCGACGCCATGCACATGCCGCTGGCCAGCGGCGCGGGCAACATGGACGCCATCTACGGCTCGACCTTCTTCATGGCGACCGGCTTCCACGGTTTCCATGTCATCGTCGGCACCATCTTCCTGATCGTCTGCCTGTTCCGCGCCATCGCCGGGCATTTCACCCCGGCGCGCCATTTCGGCTTCGAGGCGGCCGCCTGGTACTGGCATTTCGTGGACGTGGTGTGGCTGTTTCTGTTCGCCTGCATCTATGTCTGGGGGCAAGGTCCGGTCTCGCATTAGTCGGCGCCTTTTGGGAGAAATGCGCTGAATACGCCCAACACCCTCAAGGCAATCTTCCTCGGCCTCTGTCCGCAATGCGGGCAGGGGCCGTTGTTTGACGGCTACATCGCCGTGCGGCCGCACTGTCCGGCCTGCGGCCTGGACTATTCCATCTTCGACGCGGGCGACGGCCCGGCGGTGTTCGGCATCCTGATCGTGGGCGCCATCGTCTGCGGCCTGGCGCTGTGGGTGGAGTTCACCTTCCTGCCGCCGCTCTGGGTTCATGCCGCGCTGTGGCTGCCGCTGATCGGGCTTTTGACGGCGCTGTTCCTGCGCCTGTCCAAATCCGCTTTGCTGGTGCTGCAATACCGGCACAAGGCGGGCGAGGGCAGGCGGGCATGACCTTCCGGCCCTATCCCGGCATCACCATCGCCAGCCTGATTGTCCTGGCGATCCTGTGCGGCCTGGGATTCTGGCAACTGGAGCGGCGGGACTGGAAACTGGCGCTGATCGCCCAGGTCGAGCGCAACATGGCGGCGCCGCCGATCACCCTGGACGCGGCGCGGGCGCTGCCGCCCGCCGACGCCCAGTACCGCCATGTGCGGCTGGAAGGCCGGTTCGATCATGCCCATGAGAGTTATGTCTTCACCACCGACGCGGGCGCGGCCGTCTATCATGTGCTGACCCCGTTCCACACCAATGACGGGCGCACCCTGATGGTGGACCGGGGCGAGGTGCCCCGGGAGCGGCTCGATCCGGCCACCCGCGCCGCCGGCAATGCCGCGGGCCCGGCCCAGGTGGTGGGTGTCTGGCGGGTGCCCGATCCGCCCGGCGGCTTCACGCCGGCGCCCGACAGCACCGCCCATATCTGGTACGCCCGCGATCTGGCGGGCATGTCCGAAACCCAGGGCCTGACCCTGGCGGCGCCGGTGGTGATCGAGGCCGACGCGCGCCCCAATCCCGGCGGCTGGCCCAGGGGCGGCCGCACCGTGGTGACCTTCCGCAACCAGCATCTGTCCTATGCCGTGACCTGGTTCGGGCTGGCGGCCTGTCTGCTGGGCGTCTGGCTGGCCTACCATGTCTCGCGGGGCCGGATCGGCTGGAAATAGGTGGTTATGGGGCGGCCCCCGCCCTATAAAACCGCCTTCCGAAAGGCAGATACCGTGAACTTCATTTCGACCCCGCGGGCGGCGGCCCCCCAGCTTTTTTGCCGATGCCCGGCGGGCGGGCCGGGCGCCCGAGGGCGGCCTCTATCTGCCGCAAACCTGGCCCCAGCTGGCCGCCGCCGAGATCGCGGCCTTCAAGGATGCCCGCTACCAGGATGTGGCCTTCGCCATCCTGTCGCGTTTCACCGCCGAGTCCTTCAGCGACGGCGAACTGCGCGCGGCGGTGGAAGCGGCCTATGCGGACGTCGACGCCCCCGCCATCGCGCCCCTCAGCCAGATCGGCGCGGGCGAATATCTGCTGGAGCTGTTCCACGGCCCGACCCTGGCCTTCAAGGACATCGCCATGCAGATCCTGGGGCAGCTTTTCGCCAAAGCCCTGGCCAAGCGCGGCGGCCGCGCCACCATCGTGGCGGCCACGTCGGGCGATACCGGCTCGGCCGCCATCGCCGCGCTGGGCGGGCTGCCCAATATCGACGTCTTCGTGATGCATCCCAAGGGGCGCGTCAGCGACGTGCAGCGCCTGCAGATGACGACGGCGGCGCAGGCCAATGTCCATAACATCGCCCTGGAAGGCACCTTCGACGACGCCCAGGGCATCGTGAAGGACCTGTTCGCCGATATCGAGTTCGCGCGCCAGATCGGCCTGACGGCGGTCAATTCGATCAATTTCGCCCGCATCGCCGCCCAGTGCGTCTATTACTTCACCGCCACGGCGCAATTGGGACGTCCCGCCACCTTCGTGGTGCCCACCGGCAATTTCGGCGACATCTTCGCGGGCGAGGCGGCCGCGCGCATGGGGCTGGATGTGGCGCGGCTGGTGATCGCCACCAATGCCAACGACATCATGGCCCGCGCCCTGAATGACGGCGTCTATGCCGCCGGCAACGCCCATGCCACCCTCAGCCCGTCCATGGATATCCAGGTGGCCTCCAACTTCGAGCGCGCCTTGTTCGAGGCGTCGGGCCGCGACGCCGCCTGGACGGCGGCCGCGATGGGCGATTTTGCCCGCAGCCGCAGGCTGGAACTGCCGCGCGCGGTGCTGGAGAGCCTGCGCGCCCGCTACAGCGCCTTCGCCAGCGATGACGGCGAAACCCGCGCCGCCATCGCGGCGGTGCATCAGCAAACCGGCCGCATCATCGATCCGCACACCGCCGTGGGCGTCGCCGCCGCCCGCCGGATGGGACAGAATGGAAGATCAGGGGGGCCGTCGCCGGTGGTGATCCTTTCCACCGCCCATCCGGCCAAGTTCCCCGATGCGGTCGCCCAGGCGATCGGCGCGCCGCCGCCGGAACCGGTGCGCCTGTCGGGCCTGAAAAACCTGCCCGAACGGCTGGACGTGCTGGGCCGCGACACCGCTTTGATTAAGCGGTTCATCTCTTCTAGACTGACGGCATGACCTTGGAAATATCCAAACTTTCCAACGGCTTGACGGTCGTCAGCGATCCGATGCCGGGCCTGGAAAGTGTCGCTGTCGGCCTGTGGGTCGATACCGGCAGCCGCAACGAGACGCTCCCCCAGATGGGCGTCTCCCACATGCTCGAACACATGGCCTTCAAGGGCACGGCGCGCCGGTCGGCGCGCGCCATCGCCGAGGAGATCGAGGCGGTGGGCGGTATCCTGAACGCCTATACCAGCCGCGAGCAGACGGCCTTCCACGCCCGCGTCCTGAAAGACGATGTGCCGCTGGCGCTGGATATCATCGGCGACATTCTCACCAGCCCCACCTTCGAGCCCGCCGAGCTGGAGCGCGAGCGCCAGGTGGTGTTGCAGGAACTGGGACAGGCGCGCGACACGCCCGACGACATCGTGTTCGATCACCTGCAATCGGCGATCTACCGCGACCAGCCGCTGGGCTGGCCGATCCTGGGCGAGGAAAAGACCGTCAACGCCTTCAGCCGCGAGATGCTCCAGGACTATATGGCCACCCAGTACCGGCTGGACGGGAGGCCGCTGGTGGCGTCGGGCGCGGGGCCCCATGCCGACATCCTCAAACGGGCGGAAGAGCCCCGCGGCGGCCTCAGCCCCGGCGCGGTGCCGCCGGTGGCGCAGGCGCGGTATACCGGCGGCGACTATCGCGAGATCGAGGATCTGGAACAGGCGCATGTCGCCTATGCCTTTCCCGGCGTCTCCAATTCCGATCCCGACTATTTCGTGGCCCAGATCTATGCCACCGCGCTGGGCGGCGGCACTTCCTCGCGCCTGTTCCAGGAAGCGCGCGAGAAGCGCGGGCTCTGCTATTCCATCTATGCCTTTTCCAACGGCTTTCAGGATTCCGGTTTCCTGGGCGTCTATGCCGGCACGGGCGAGACGGAAGCCGCCGAGATTTCCGCCGTCATCGCGGGCGAGATGGAAGCCATCGCAGGAAATCTCAGCGAGGCGGAAGTGGCGCGCGCCCGCGCCCAGCTCAAGGTCTCGCTGCTGATGGGCATGGAGCGGCCGGGCACCCGGGCCGAACAGATCGCGGGCCAGCTGTTCGCGCTGGGCCGGGTGCAGTCCGCGGTGGAAATCGTGGCGCAACTCGACGCGATCGACGCCGCCGCGGTGAAGCGGTATGCGGCCCAGGTGATGCAGCAGGCCGCGCCCGCCGTCGCGGCGCTGGGCCCGGTCGGCAGGCTGGAAAGCTTCGATGCCTTCTCCCGCCGGTTCGGCGCCGCCGCCCGTCTTCCCAGCGCGGCGGAATAGGACGGCGAAACCAGCATGGTCAAGGCGGCCCTCGCGAAAACCAGCCCCATCGCCTTCATGCGCGGCCTGACCTTTCCGGGCGGCCAGCAGCCGGTGATCCAGGGCCATGGCGTCCATCTGCGCTATCCGCGCATCGCCGACTATGCCGCCTGGGCCCGCCTGCGCGGCGACAGCCGCGAATTCCTCACGCCCTGGGAGCCGGTCTGGGCCGAGGACGAATTGACGCGCGGCGCCTTCCGCCGCCGCATCAAGCGGTACCAGAAGGAAACGCGGCAGGATTCCGCCTATGTCTTCTTCGTGCTGCGCGACAGTGACGGCGCGCTGCTGGGCGGCTGCACCTTGTCCAATGTGCGGCGCGGCGTGACGCAATGCTGCACGCTGGGCTATTGGGTGGGCGAGAAGTTCGCCCGCCAAGGCTATATGACCGAGGCGCTGAAGGCGCTGCTGCCCTTTGTCTTCCGCACCCTGGGCCTGCACCGCATCGAAGCGGCGTGCCTGACCGACAACCAGGCGTCCCGCAGCCTGTTGGCGCGCGCCGGATTCCGCGAGGAGGGGCTGGCGCGAAAATACCTGCTTATCAACGGGATATGGGCCGACCATCTCCTATTCGCTTTGCTGAAAGAAGAAGCGCAGCTAGGTTAGCGCCGCTTCGCTCATACAGAGACGCATGACCCTGTTCCGCCGCATCCTGCTGTTCTGCGCCGCGCTGCTCGCGCTGGCGGGCATCGCCTATGCGCAAGGGCCGGGCGCCAAGCCGGCCCAGCCCAATTTCGGCAGCACGCAGAATGTGCTGGAATTGAAAACGACGCTGACGCCCTATCACGCGCCGGGCAATCCCAGCGGCACCGAGGCGGACGGCTCGCGCTGGTACATGCTGCAGGTCAGCAACGACTCGGTGCGCCCGGCCACGCGCGTGCTGATCGCGGGCCAGCCGCCGCGCAGCGGGCTGCATATCCTGCCCCTGAAAACGCGGCCCGCCATCCTGGCGCTGGCCAGTTCCGATTCCGGCACGGTGGTGGAAACCGCCACCGCCTATGGCCGCCGCGCCTGGCGCGTGATCGTGCCGCCCGTCACCACCGTGGGCATCGCCCTGCGGGTGGGGTCGGCGGAAGACCCGCCCGCGCTCTATGCCTGGACCGAACCGGCGCTGGCCTCGCACAACCGCCAGCTCGCCATCTTCATCACGGCGGTGGCCTCGCTGATCGGCGCCTCGGCGCTGATCACCGGCGGCCTGGCCATTCTGATCGGCCATGCGGCGCCGCGCTGGGCGGCGGTCACGCTGCTGCTGCTGCTGTTCAGCTGGTTGTCGGGCACCGGCATGTTCGACGCCAGCCTGGCCACCCGCATCGGCGGACCCTATGGCCTGTCGGCCTTTCTGACGGCGCTGGCGCTGGCGGCGGGGATGCGGATGGCCAACGCCATCATTCCCCTTCGCGATATCTGGCCGCGCCACGAAAAGCTGTTCCAGCGCGGCGTCTTCGCCTTGGCCGGACTGGGCGCCCTGGCCTATCTGGGCCTGCCGGGCGCGGCGGTGGCGACCGATATGGTGATCGTGGCGGGCAGCATCGCGGTGGCTCTCTATCTGATCTATTGCGGGCGGCGCGGCCACAAGGCGGCGCAGGTGATCGCGCCCAGCGCCGCGGCTTTCGCGCTGGTGGCGGTGGCGGCGGCGGTGATGGCGGTCGGCGGGCTGGGCGAGAATCTCACCGGCCCGGCGGCCACCGGCGGCTTCGCGGCGGCGGGCGCGGTCCTGCTGGCGATGGCGGTGATCGCCTCGGAGGAAATCGCCGTGCTGCCCTTCCTGCACGGCTCCCATGCCGCGCGGCTGCTGGAGACGCAGATCCCCACCGACGAGGCGATCGACCATGCCACCCCGTTCAACAGCCTGGCCGCCGCCGCCATCGGCGCGGCGCATCAGGGCGTGTTCAATCTGGATTTCCGCGCCGGCCTTCTGAGCCTGTCGCAGGAGGCGGCGCAGATGGTGGGCCTCAGCAGCCATGAGATCACCTTGTCGCGCGCGGACTGGCAGGCGCATATCCATCCCGATGACCGCGAAATCTATACCAGCGCGCTGGAACAGTATCGTCCGCGGTCCGGCCTGGCCTTCCGGCTGGAGTTCCGCGCCCGTGGCGTCAGCGGCCCTTATCGCTGGCTGGAATTGCGCGCCACCATCGTCACCGAACAGGATGTGGCGTCCGATTGCCTGGGCCTTTTGTCCGACATCACCCAGCGCAAGGAAGCGGAATTCGCCGCCCAGAGCGCCGAGGCGGCGCGCAAGCGCGAGGCGGCGCTGCCGCGCGATCCGCTGACGGGGCTGGGCAACCGCGTGGCGCTGATGGAGGCGTTGGACGCGCTGGGCGGCGGCTTTCCGCGCGCGCTGTTCGTGCTGCTGGACATAGATCGTTTCAAGGCCATCCATGCCAGCCTGGGCGATGGCGGCGCCGACGTCGTGCTGCGGCAGATGGCCGAGCGCCTGGCCGGGATGGGCGAGCCGGCCCAACTGTTCCGTGTCGGCGGCGACGGCTTTGCCTTCCTGTTCGCCAATCCGCGCCGGGCGCCGCAGCCCATCGGGAACGGACTGGCGGAGGCCTGCGGCAAGGCCTATGCGGTGGACGGGCGCGAGGTCTTCGCCCCCTGCAGCGTCGGCATGGCCACCGGCGCCCAGAGCGAAGACCCGCTGGCGCTGATCAAGAATGCGGAACTGGCCCTGATCGCCGCCAAGCGGCAGGGCGGCGCCTGCGCCCGGCTGTATTCCAGCGAGATGGAGAATCTGGCGCCGGGGGATTCGGTGGCGCTGGAAAGCGAACTGCGCCACGCGCTGGCCGCCGACCAGCTGGATGTTTTCTATCAGCCCATCATCCGGCTGTCCGACCGTTCGCTGGCGGGATTCGAGGCGCTGCTGCGCTGGCAGCATCCGGTCAAGGGGCTGATCTCGCCGTCCGATTTCATCGCTCATTCCGAGGAAACCGGCCTGATCGTGGCGCTGGGCCGTTTCGCGCTGGAGCGCGCCGCCGCCGATCTGGCGCGCTGGCAACGCTATTTTCCGCTCACGCCGCCGCTGTTCGTCAGCGTGAACTTTTCCCGCCGCCAGTTGAAGGACAGCGGTTTCGAGCAGTTGCTGCGCACCGTGCTGTCGGGCAGCGGCATCGCCGAAGGCACGTTGAGTCTGGAGATCACCGAAAGCGCCGTCGCCGCCGATGCGCGGATGCCCGAACTGATGGCGCGCATCCGTGCCGCCGGGGCCGGGCTTTCCATCGACGATTTCGGAACCGGGGCTTCCACTCTCAGCGAGTTCCGCACCCTGCCGGTGGACACGGTGAAGATCGACCGGAGTTTCCTGGCCCGTCACGGCGGCACCGACATAGACACGGACGGCGAGGTCGTGCTGTCATCGGTGGTGAGCATGGCGCATGAATTGAAGCGCGCCGTGGTGGTGGAGGGCGTGGAAAGCGAGGCCGACGCCCAGTTCCTGGCGCGGATCGGATGCGAGTTCGGTCAGGGCTTTCATTTCGCGGCCGCCCTGGACGGGGCCGCGGCGTTGGAATTCATCGCCCGGCATTACAATATCGAAGCGGCTCCCGAAGCCTGAAACCGTCAACCCCAACGGAGACGACCATGATCAAGATCGGCGACAAGATTCCCTCCGCCACCCTGATGGAGATGCAGGACGGCAAGCCCGCTCCGGTCAGCACCGACAGTTTCTTCGCCGGCCGCAAGGTGGCGCTGTTCGCGCTGCCCGGCGCCTTCACGCCCACCTGTTCGGCCAAGCATGTGCCGGGCTTTGTGCAGAATACCGACGCGCTGAAGGCCAAGGGCGTGGACGCCATCGCCTGCGTGTCGGTGAACGACGCCTTCGTGATGGGCGCCTGGGGCAAGGATCAGAGCGCCGACGGCAAGGTGCATATGCTGGCCGACGGCAATGGCGATTTCACCCGCGCCCTGGGCCTGGAGTTCGACGCCAGCAAGTTCGGCATGGGCACGCGCAGCCAGCGTTATTCCATGATCGTGGACAATGGCGTGGTGAAAAGCATCAATGTGGAGCAGCCGGGCGCCTTCGAGGTGTCGAGCGCCGAATACATGCTGTCGGAACTTCTGCCGTAAGACGCTTTGTGAATGAACCAATCAGCGCGGGATCGCATCCCGCGCCAGTTGATCCGCCCGTTCGTTTTCCGGGTGGCCGGAATGGCCGGCGACCCATATCCAGTGAAGGGTGTGGCGGGCCATCTCGTCATCCAGCGCGCGCCACAGGTCTTCGTTTTTGACCGGCTTCTTGTCGGCGGTTTTCCAACCCTTTTTCTTCCAGCCGAAAATCCATTTCGACGCCCCGTCCATCACATAGCGGGAGTCGGTGTGAATGGTGACGGCGGACGGATTCTTCAGCGCCTTCAGGCCCGCGATGACCGCCATCAGTTCCTTGCGGTTGTTGGTGGTGGCCGTCTCGCCGCCGGACAGTTCGCGCTCATGACCGCCGCTGCGCAGGATTGCCGCCCAGCCGCCGGGGCCGGGATTGCCGGAACAGGCGCCGTCCGTGAACATCTCGATGCTCATATTGATGGTCACAGGCCGTATTCCCGCGCGTGCCTGACCTTGTTGTGGAAGCGCAGCTTCTTGGAATATTCGCGCGGATCCTTGGGCCGCACCAGCGCATTGGGATCGTGGTTCAGCCAGTCATAGGTGCGGGTCAGCAGGAAGCGCAGGGCCGCGCCCCGCATCAGCACCGGCAGGGCGGCGATCTCGTCCTCGCCCAGGGGGCGGGCGGCGCGATAGGCGTTGATCACCGACTGGCCCTTGGTGATGTTGAAGCTGCCGTCCAGCTCGAAGCACCAGCTGTTCAGCATGATCGCCAGGTCATAGACATAGGCGTCGTTGCAGGCGAAATAGAAGTCGATCACCCCGCCGACCTGGTTGCCGACGAACAGCACATTGTCGGGGAAATAGTCGGCATGGATCACGCCGCCGGGCAGCCCGGCGGGCCATCCCGTCTCCAGCGCGGCCAGGGCGTCCTGCATCAGCGCGGTCAGCCCGTCCTCGATCGCGTCCGCGCCCTGGATCGTCTCGAACAGCGGCCGCCAGCCGCTGGGCCCTAGCGCATTGGCGCGGGTCAGGGCGAAGCCATCCTGCGCCTTGTGCAGCCCGGCCAGCGCCGCGCCCGCGCTGGCGCAATGGGCGGCGTCGGGACGGCGCAGCGAAATGCCGGTCAGGAAGGTGACGATGGCGGCATGGCGGCCGTTCAGGCTGACCAGCGAGCGGCCGTCGCGCGTCTTGACGGGCAGGGGACAGCGCACGCCGCGCGCCGCCAGGTGCTCCATCAGGCCCAGGAAGAAAGGCAGGTCTTCGGGCGCCACGCGTTTTTCATACAGGGTCAGGATGAAGGCGCCGCGATCGGTCTGCAGGTAGAAATTGGAGTTCTCGATGCCCTCGGCGATGCCCTTGAAGGACAAAGGCGTGCCGATGTCGTACTGCTCCAGCAGCCGCTCCAGCTCCTCGAAACTGACCTCGGTATATACGGCCATCCGTCCTTGATTCCTGCCCTGGTCCTTGTGCCTTGCCGCCCCGGAAAGCTTGGCTTTCTGGCCGTTCTGTGCTTTCCATCCGGGGGCCGCTTGGCTATGGTCCGCCGCTCCGCCGGTGGTCCGGAGAAGTCGGGCCGGGGCGGCCAAAAGTCAAGCGCCAACGGGCTGGGCACACTAATGGGCTGGGCATAAGGGATAAACGCCTTTCATGAATCGTCTTGCCCATTTTTCAGCCCTTGCCGCCACCATTGCCCTTCTGGCGGGGTGCAGCACCGCCATCCAGGTCTGCCCGGTGCCCGCCATCCTGTCGGATACCGCCACCTATACCGCCTTCCGGCCCGGCACCACGCCCGACCTGGCCAATGAGCTTTACAGCGTCTCGCTGATCAACGCCGACACCGACTGCCGCTACACCGCGCGCACCGGAAATGTGCGGTCCTCGCTGGACCTGACCTTCCGCGCCACCCGCGCCCCCAGCGCCGACCGCGCCCGCTATAGCGTGCCCTATTTCGTGGTGGCCCATGAAGGCGCCAAGATCTTCACCAAGCGGCAGTTCAACCTGACCTTTGAATTCGCGCCGGGCGCGTCGGTCGCCACCATCACCCAGGCGCCGGACGACACCACCATCCATGTCGAGAACGGCAAGCTGCCCTGGAATTACCAGTTGATCTCCGGCTTCCAGCTCACGCCGGAGCAGATCGAATACAACAAGAAGAAGGCGCGTTACGCGCCATGACGCTGGTTTCCGAACTGTCGCGCATCGTGGGCGAAGCCTTCGCCGCGGAAGGGCTGTCGTCCCGTTTCGGGCAGGTGCAGGTGTCGGACCGCCCCGACCTGGCCCAGTTCCAGTGCAACGGCGCGCTGGCGGCGGCAAAAGCTTCTAAATCCAATCCGCGCGAGATCGCGGGCCGCATCGCCGCCCGGCTGCGGACCCAAAACCTGTTCGCCAAGGTCGAGATCGCCGGTCCCGGTTTTCTCAATCTCGACCTGACGGATGTGGCGCTGGATTCGCGCACCGCGGCGCTGGCGAACGATCCGCTGCTGGGCGCGCCGGGCAGCGGCGCGGGCCGGACGGTGGTGCTGGATTTCGGCGGCCCCAATATCGCCAAGCCGATGGCGGTGCATCACCTGCGCTCCACCATCATCGGCGACTGCCTGCAGCGGCTTTACCGCGCCAATGGCTGGCGGGTGATCAGCGACGTCCATCTGGGCGACTGGGGCCTGCAGATGGGTCAGTTGATCAGCGAGGTCGAACTGGACGGCCGCGCGCCCATCTATTTCGACGTCAATTATATCGGTCCGTATCCGGACGAATCGCCGGTGAGCATGGACGAGCTGGAAGTGCTGTATCCGCGCGCCTCCGCCGCCTGCAAGGCCGATCCGGCGCGGCTGGAAGCGGCGCGGCGCGCCACGGTGGAATTGCAGGCGGGCCGTCCCGGTTATCGCGCCTTGTGGCGGCATTTCGTGTCGGTGACCGAGGTGGGGCTGACCCGCGAATTCGGCAGCCTGGGCGTGACCTTCGACCTGTGGAACGGCGAATCCAGCGTGGATGCGCTGATCCGGCCCATGCTGGACGATCTCAAGGCGCGCGGCCTGGCCGAAATGAGCGAGGGCGCGCTGGTGGTGCCGGTGGCGCGCGACGACGACAAGAAGCCGCTGCCGCCGCTGATCCTGGTGAAGTCCGAAGGCGGGGTGCTCTATGGCACCACCGATCTGGCCACCATCATCGCGCGGGTGCGCGAATATGATCCCGACCTGATCCTCTATGTGGTGGATCACCGCCAGCACGGCCATTTCGAGCAGGTGTTCCGCGCCGCCGGCAAGGCCGGGCTGTCGGGCAAGGCGCAATTGGAGCATGTCGGCTACGGCACCATGAACGGGGCCGACGGCAAGCCGTTCAAGACCCGCGCGGGCGGGGCGATGAAGCTGCACGACCTGATCGGCATGGCCACCGCTCAGGCCGAGAAGCGCCTGGCCGAGCAGGGCATCGCCCGTGATTTCTCGGAAGCGGAGCGGAGCGAGACCCCCCGCAATGTGGGCATCGCCACCCTCAAGTTCGCCGCACTGTCTAACCACCGGGCCACCGATTATGTCTTCGACCTGGAGCGGTTCTCGAAATTCGAGGGCAAGACCGGACCGTATCTGCAATATGCGGCGGTGCGCATCCAGTCCATCCTGCGCAAGGCGGCCGAACAGGGCGCGGCCGCCGGCATTCCCGCCATCCGGTCGCCGGAGGAGCGCCGCCTGATTCTGCAGCTTCTGTCGCTGGGCGATGTGATGGCGGCGGCCGAGGACAAGCGCGCCCCCAACATGCTCTGCGAATATGCCTTTGAACTGGCCCAGAATTTCAGCCGCTTCTACAGCGAGCACCATATCCTGTCGGAGCCGGACTCCGCCCTGCGGGCGGCCCGGCTGGGGCTTTGCGCCCTGGTGCTGGCCGTGCTGACTCGCGTGCTGGGGCTTCTGGGCATCGAGGTTCCCGAAAGAATGTGAGTAACTCGCGGGCCCGGCCCCGTTTCGTTGACTCGCCCTATGCCCTCCCTATGATGCCCGCGACATCCCCGCCCGCCTGGAGGCGCCGTGGGGCTGGCCAGCACACGATCCCCCGCGGGAGAGCGCCCCTGTTCGGGGCCGCCGAAGGAGCAACCGCCCGGAAACTCTCAGGCAAAAGGACCGCGACCGGGTGATGAACTTCTGGAAAGCGAAGCCGCGCCCTTCAAGAGGGCGGCTTCCACCGAAGGGGTAACCGGCTGTGGTCATCAAGGCCCGCCGGGAAAACTCTCAGGTTCCATGACAGGGGGCGCGCGCCAATTCCGGCGTGCGCTTTTCGTTTTTGGGACCGGCATGACCACATCGACCGAACCGCTTCTTAGTACGCCACTTCACGCCCTGCATCTGGAGCTGGGCGGCAAGATGGTGCCCTTCGCCGGCTATGAGATGCCGGTGCAATATCCTTCGGGCATCCTCAAGGAACATCTGCACACCCGCGCCCAGGCCGGGCTGTTCGATGTCTCCCATATGGGGCAGGGCTTCCTGTCGGGCGATGGCAACGGGCTGGAGCGCCGGCCCCCCTCCG
>Ga0066256_1002724_pt1 | contig 18680 bp, 14 predicted proteins | sample ThiBio_1000_biof_FD_87107 | JGI IMG/M metagenome (GOLD analysis project Ga0066256, IMG submission 87107) | Wastewater bioreactor microbial communities from Cape Town, South Africa - Thiocy_expt_1000_biof (version 2) | ecosystem: Engineered > Bioreactor > Thiocyanate-remediating >...
GCGACCGCCTATATGGAGGAGGCCGAGCGCTTCGACTAGCTCGTGGCGATGGATGACGGCAAGGCGATCGCCACCGGCACGCCCGCCGAACTCCGCGAAAAGGCCGGGCAATCCACGCTGGAAGGCGCCTTCGTCGCGCTGCTGCCGGAAGCCAAGCGCGCGCAGCACCGGGAGGTCGTGCTGCGGCCGCGCGTCGTGAGCGACGATGCGACGCCCGCGATCGAGGCGGAGGGTCTGACCCGCAGCTTCGGCGATTTCGTTGCCGTCGACCATGTCAGCTTCCGCATCGGTCGTGGCGAGATCTTCGGCTTCCTCGGCTCGAATGGCTGCGGCAAGTCGACGGTGATGAAGATGCTCACCGGCCTGCTGCCGGCGAGCGAGGGCACGGCCAAATTGTTCGGCAAGCCGATGGGCTCGAACGATATGGAGACGCGCCGCAATGTCGGTTACATGTCGCAGGCCTTCTCGCTCTATACCGAGCTGACTGTCCGCCAGAACCTCGAGCTGCACGCCAAGCTCTATCATCTGCCGAGCGAGGAGATCGAAGGCCGCATCGCCGAGCTGCTCGAGCGCTACGATCTGAAGGACGTGGTCGATGCCCGTCCCGACAGCCTGCCGCTCGGCATCAAGCAGCGCCTGCAGCTTGCCGTCGCCGTGCTGCACCGGCCTCCCGTCGCCGGCCGCCTGCGGGAACTGCCGGGCGGCATGGGAGATCGCCCGCGCGGGACCGCTCGGCGCCATCCGGCCGGAGAGCGCCTTCGCGATGCTCGCGCCAGCATGGCGGTGCGTCATGATGAGCCCGCCGGTATAGACGAAATAGCCGGGCGCGCCGTGCTGCGCCATGTCGTGCAGCAGCACCGCCTCGCAGCCGTCCGGGTGGCCGGCGCGGGCCGTGCGCGGGCGCACCCCGGCCCAGCTGTAGAGCACGTCCTTGCGGCTCAGCGCGATATCCGGGAAGACCGAGTTGAAATCGTCGAGGAGCCCCCGGATGGTCGCCTCGTCGGCCCTGAAGCCGGCAGCTTCTGGCTCGTGCGGCTCGTCCCGCGGGCCGGCATAGTGGAGGGCGATGCCGCGGAATTCCGGCGGCAGGCGGACGACGACATTCGTTCCCTTGAGGCCCTGGTTGATTTTCGGCACCGGCAGGCCGGAGGCCGCGGCGATGCCATCGACCCAGGCCCCGGCGGCATTGACGACGGCGCGCGCCTCCAGCGTCTCGCGGGCCTGCGTGCGCCTGTCCAGGAGTTCCAGCCGCCAGCGGCCGTCCGGCTGGCGGCGAACGGACGTGACCTCGGTATAGTTGCGGGTGACGGCGCCGAGGTCGCGGGCATTCAGCACGGTATCGACGCATATGCGCTCGGGCCAGTCGAACTGGTATTCGGTGAAACGGATGACGCCGGAAAGGTCCTTCCGGTCGCGCAGATGCGAAAGCGCCGGCATCGCCGCGATCTCCCGCGCCGACATCGGCCTGAAATCGAGCGGCACCCCGCCGGGATCGAGCGCGCGCAGCAGGGCGAAGCCGAGACGGGCCTTCCAGAGCGGAATGCCCTCGCGCCGGTAGAGCGGCATGTAGAAGCCGATCGCCCTCGCCCGCCCGGGCGTCGCCCTGACGAAGCCGGAGCGGTCGCGCATCGCGCGCCGCGCCAGCTCCATATGCTCGATGGCCATGCGGGGGTTTCGCAGGAAATTCCAGATCGACCGCCCCGGCGAGAAATAGGTCAGCCCGCAATGCTGGAGCCGGCTGGAACGGCTCGACGTTCCCCCGGCGAAATCCGCGCGTTCGAGCAGGACCGTGGAGAACCCTGCGGCGGCGAGATGGTTCGCGGCGCTCGCCCCGGTGATGCCGCCGCCGATGACCGCGACGTCGAACGGCACGGCTTGCGGCCCGCCCATCACAGCACCATGCCCCATCACAGCACCATGCACAGACGCATCGCGTCGTAGATCGAGGCATGGACGTTCCGGCTGGCGACGGCGTCGCCGATCCGGTGCAGCTCAAAGGTGCCGGCGTCGCCCTGCCGGGGCTGCGGCGTGCCGGCGAGCAACGCTTCGAGGTCCGTCACGCCCTCGTTGACCGCTCCTTCCTTAAGGTCGTGGAACACCTCGTCGAGCGGCATGGTGCCCCGCTCGACGACCACCTGCGAGGCGGTCATGTCGAGAAGATCGCCCGTCAGTTCGTGGCGGAAGGTGGCGGTCAGCGCATTGGCGCCGTTGCGGCTCACCCTGACGAGGTGATGATCCATCGTCGCGGTGATGCCGCTCTCGTGGAACTGCTTGCGATAGACGGCGCGCGTCGAATATTCGACCTCCTGCGCCAGGCTGTCGTCGATGGTCACGAGATGCACGTTGCAGCCCTGTTCCTTCAGGTGCAGCGTCGTGGAAATGCCCTCGTGCCGGCCGGTTCCGTCATAGACGATGATATCGCCCGAGCGCTCGGTCGTCGCGCTAAGGACGTCCCAGACGGTCTGGCAATGCTCCGCACCGTCGAGCCAGTCGACATCCGGCAGGCCGCCCGTCGCGACGATGACGACGTCCGGGTTTTCGGCGAGCACGTCCTCCGCGGTCGCATAGGTGTCGCAGCGCATCTCCACGCCGAGCCGGGCGAGTTCGGCGGTCCGCCAGTCGATGATGCCGATGAGGTCGCGGCGCTGGCGGGCGCGGCAGGCAAGGAGCAGTTGCCCGCCCGGCTGGCTTCCGGCCTCGAACAGCAGGACCTCATGGCCGCGCTGGGCGGAGCCGCGCGCCGCCCCCAGCCCCGCCGGCCCACCGCCGACGGCCACAACCCGGCGCTTTCGCGCGGCGGGAGCGATGATCTGCGGCATCGTGGTCTCCCGCCCGGAGGCGGGATTATGGATGCAGTTCACCTTCTTGTGCATGCAATAGGACGCGCCGACGCAGGGCCGTATCCGGTCCTCCTCGCCGCGCATGATCTTGTTGACGATCTGGGGATCGGCCATGTGCGCGCGGGTCATCGCCACCATGTCGAGCAGGCCGTCGCGGATCGCGTGGCGCGCGGTGGCGATATCCGTGATGCGCGCGGCGTGGAAAACCGGCAGCTTCGTATGCCGGCGGAAGGCGCCGACCCGCGACAGGAACGGCGCCAGCGGCTGGGACATGCCCGGCATGTTGTGCTCGGCGAGCGCGATGACGGTATCCATCCGGCCGAAGATGCAGTTGAAGACGTCCACCAGCCCCTCGCGCTCGAAGATCGCCGCGATCTCCAGACAGTCCTCGAAGCCAAGGCCGTCCTCGCTCGCCTCGTCGATGACGAAGCGCATGCTGACGATCATCTCGTCGCCGAGCCGGCGCCGGATTTCCTCGTGGACCATGAGGCCGAAGCGTACGCGGTTCTCCACCGAGCCGCCGAAGCGGTCGGAGCGGAAATTGGTGCGCGGGGAAAAGAACTGGCCGATGAGGTGGCCGCCCGTCAGCGTCTCGACGCCGTCGAGGCCGCCCTCGCGGCATCGCTCGGCGGCCGCGCCATAGGCCGTGACGATCCGCCGGATGTCATGCTCGTCCATTTCTCGCGAGAACGCTCGGTGCTGCGTTTCGCGCGAGCGGGATGGAGCGAGCGCCGGCAGCCAGTTGAGGGTGGTGGCATCCGCCCGGCGGCCGAGATGCGAGATCTGGCACATCAGCGCCGCGCCTTGCGCGTGGATGCGCTGCGAGAACGCCTGCAGGTGGGGGATCACCGCGTCCGTCGCGAGGTTGAGCTGGCCGCCATTGCCCCAGCTCGAATCCACGTCCACCATCGAGGAGCCGCCGAAGCTGGTCAGCGCAAGCCCGCCCTTGGCCTTCTCCTCATGGTAGCGCTGGTAGCGCTCCATCGGCATTCCACCTTCGTCGAGGAAGGACGCGTGGCTGGTGCTCATGATGCGGTTGCGCAGGGTGAGCCCCTTGATGTGCAGCGGCTGGAGCAGCGGGTCCTTGCTGGCGGTAGCGGCTGCGGCGGCGGGCGAGGCGTGGGTTGCGGCCATCGGAATATCCCCGAGAAGGAACGAGGGCGCCGGGCGGGCGCCCGGCGCGACTGCATGCGGCGGGCGCCCTACCAGCGCCCTTCCGCCTTGAGCTCGTCCTGCACGCGGACGATGCTGCCGCGCAGGATGGCCATCATGTCGTCGATCTGCTCGCGCGTGATGATCAGGGCCGGCGACAGGACGCACATGCTGCCGATGGGCCGGACGATGAGGCCGCCTTCGTAGCAGTAGCGGTCGACGCGCAGCGCCACCTCCTTGTCGAAGTCCGTCGCCTCCTCAGCATCGGGGTCCGTGACGCATTCGACGCAGGCGACAAGGCCCGTGCCGCGGGCATCGCCGATCAAGGGAAGCTCGCCGAGCTTGCGGATCTCTTCCGGGAAATAGGGCGCGATCTCGCGGACATGGGCGAGAAGGCCCTTCTCCTCGATGATGTCGATATTGGCCAGCGCCGCCGCGCAGCTCACCGGATGGCCGCTATAGGTATAGCCGTTGGTGTAGAAGCTGCCCCTGGCGTTCTCGCCGCTGACGCGGGCGAGCACGGCGTCGGAGATGACGAAGCCGCCGAGCGGGACATAGCCCGACGTGACGCCCTTCGCGAAGGTGATGATATCGGGCACGATGTCGAACACCTCCTCGGAGGCGAACCAGTGGCCGCAGCGGCCGAAGCCCGTCACCACCTCGTCCGAGATGTAGAGGATGTCGTGCCGGCGGCAGATCTCGAGGATGCGGCGGTGGTAGCCCGTCGGCGGAATGAGGATGCCGCCGGACGCCAGCAGCGGTTCGGCCAGGAACGCGCCGACATTTTCCGGACCGAGCGTCTCGACCCGTTCCTCGAATTCCGCCACCAGCATGTCGAGGAAGGCCTCTTCGCTCATGCCGCGCGGACGGCGGAAGACGTTGGGCGCGGAGATGAAGGAGACGTTGTCGAGCGCCAGGTCGAAATTCGGCCGGTTGCCGGCCCGGCCGGAGCAGGCCGCTGTCAGGTGCGTGCTGCCGTGATAGCCGTCGATGCGGCAGATGATGGCCTTCTTGTCCGGGCGGCCGAGCACATTGTTGTAGAACTGCATGAAGCGCAGGGCCGAATCCACCGCCGACGAGCCGCCGGTGGTGAAGAACACATGGTCGAGATCGCCCGGCGCGAAGGCGGCGATCCGCCGCGCGAGTTCCGATGCCGGGCCGTTGATCGAATACCAGGGGGAATTGTAGCAGATGCGCAGGGCCTGGGCGGCGATGGCGTCGGCGATCGGCTGGCTGTTGTAGCCGACCTGCGTGCACCACATGCCGCCGGGGCCGTCGATCAGCGTGCGGCCGTGGCTGTCGCGGATATAGATGCCGTCGGCCGAGGTGAAGAGCGGCCGGCCGCCGGAGGTGCCCAGCTTCGACATCTCCTCGGCGGGACTGATCAGATGACGATGCGCCGCGTCTTCGAGTTCGGCGACGTTCCACTGCGATCCGGTCTCGGCATACATGATGTTTTCCTATTCGATAGTTCGGGCCGGCATGATGGTGCGCGGCCGCTGGCTTCGTCTTTGCTTGTCGTCATGCCCCGGCGCGGCGCGCCTAGGCCGGAACGGCCTGCCCGGCCTCGGCGAAGTCGGACGGGAAGAACGCGGAAAGGAAGGCGAGGCAGACCTGGCGCGAGCGCTCGCGCATCTGCGGGCTGTTCTCGCCGGTCACGTGGCTGAAGATCCAGCAGCCGTCCGTAATGGCATAGAGCCCCCGGGCGATCGCCATCGCATCGACCGTGACCGCGCGCTCGGCGGCAAGCTCGGTGACCAGGGTCACCATCGTGTCGAGCGAGCGGTATTTCAGCTCGCTGCACCGCTTCTTGTAGGCGGGAACGCGGGGCGCCTCCGCCCAGAACGCCATCCAGACGGCAAGATGCTTGGTCTTGGCGACGCGCGGATCGAAATCCACGTCGATGAGGAGCCGCAGCCTTTCGGCCGGCGAGGCCGCCGCGGAGGCCATCGCGTCGAGCCAGATCTTCTCGTAGTTGCTGGCCAGCAGATCCAGCACGGCAAGCAGCAGGCGCTCCTTCGTCTTGAAGTGAAACGCGATCACCCCGTAGCTGCATCCGGCCTCGTCGGCGATGTCGTTGACCGTGATGCCCGAGAGCCCCCGGCGCGCCACGACACTGAGCGCCGCATCCAGAAGCTGCTGGCGCCGCACCGAACTTTGACTTGATATCTCTTTTATTTTTTTCGCCATGTATTTTTTCTTAATGACCTAACTGACTGTCGTCAAATGGTTTTTTGAATCATAAAATTGATTGATCGATCAAAATCTTATTGACCAATCAATCTAGTGCAATAATAGTGGCCCCGGATGGAGCGGTCAGCCGGCGTTTCCTTCGCAAGGGAGTGCGGAGATTGGCGGCATCGGAAGCTCCCCCCGGCCCCGGCCGAAAAATACCGGCGCCCGATGCCTCGCATCGAGGTCGTCCGCCGCATTGCCGCATCAGGCTTATCGTCAGAAAAAGGGGAACGAGATGCAGGACAAGAAAGACTTTCCGCAGCAGGCCGGCCTTCCGCCGGCCACGCGCCGTCAATTCATCGGCGGGGTCGGCGCCCTGGTCCTCGGCGCATCGTTGCTGCCGGTCGGCATGCGCGCCGCCCATGCCGCGCCGAAGCAGGGCGGATCGGTCCGCTTCGCCATCAACGACGGCGCGCAGACGGACTCGCTCGATCCGGCCACCTGGCAGAACTCGTTCACGCAGGTCGTCTTCGGCGGCACGCTTTGCAACGCGCTGACCGAGCTTGCCGCCGACGGGACGGCGTCGCCAGACCTCGCGGAGAGCTTCTCGGCATCCGACGACCTCAAGGTCTGGACCTTCAAGCTGCGGCAGAACCTGCAGTTCCACGATGGCAAGCCGGTCACGGCGAACGACGTGATCGAGTCCTTCCGCCATCACATGGGGCCGTCGTCGAGCTCGGCGGCGAAGGCGCTGGTCGAGGGGATCGCCGACATCAAGGACGGCGGCGACGACACGATCGTCTTCACCCTCACCGGCGGGAATGCGGATTTCCCCTACCTCGTCTCCGACTGCCACCTCGTCGTGCTGCCGGCCAAGGACGGCGGCGGGCTGGACTGGGCGCGCGGCGTCGCGACGGGCCCCTACATCATCGAGGATTCCCAGCCGGGCGTCAGCGTCCGGATGAAGCGCAACCCGAACTATCACAAGCCCGGCCAGCCCTATTTCGACACCGTCGAATTCGTCAACATCATCGATGTCGCGGCGCGCACCAACGCCCTCCTGACGGGCGAGATCGACTACATGGTCGACGCCGACATCAAGACGCTGAAGCTTCTGGAGCGCAACGCGGAGATCGAGATCTCGAAGGTCAGCGGCCTCAGGCACTTCAGCTTCAGCATGAACACCTCGGTCGCCCCCTTCGACAATCCCGACGTGCGGATGGCGATCAAATACGCGATCGACCGCGAGGACATCGTCAACAAGGCCTTCCTCGGCAATGCCAAGGTGGCGAACGACAATCCCGTCGCCCCGCAGATCGCCTTCGCCGTCAATCCGGAGCCGGTGCATAGCTACGATATCGAGAAGGCGAAGGAGCATCTGGCGAAGGCCGGCCTGACCAGCCTCGCGCTCGACCTCTCCGTCGCCGAGACGGCGTTCCCCAATGCCATCGACGCCGCCCTCCTCTTCAAGGAGCATGCGGCCAAGGCCGGCATCGAGATCAACGTCATCCGCGAGGCCGACGACGGCTACTGGGACAATGTCTGGCAGCACAAGCCCTTCGTGGGCGTGGACTGGCTGGGCAAGCCGACCTGCGATTCCCTCTTCACGACCACCTATGCCAGCAACGCGCCGTGGAACGACACGGCCTGGAAGAACGCGCGCTTCGACGAGCTTCTGGTGCTCGGACGGGCCGAGCCGGACACGGCCAAGCGCCAGGCGATCTATGCCGAGATGCAGCAGTTGCTGCACGACGACGGCGGCGCGCTCGTCATCGCCTATGCGCTGTTCATCGACGCCATGTCGAAGAAGATCGGCCACGGGCCGATCGGCAACATGCTGCAATGCGACAACTTCCGGATGGCCGAAAGGTGGTGGCTGGCCTGAGGCCGTCCGGCATGCCCTGACCATCGTCGGTCGCCGCCCCTTCGGGGGCGGCGACGCGCAGCTTCACCGGAAGGTCGTCCATTGCATCCAGGCATCCTGTCAAACCCGCTGTTTCGAACGATCCTCGCCCGCCTGGGCTCGGGCTTCGTGACGCTGTTCGTCGTGTCGCTCATCATTTTCGCCGCCATCGCCGTCCTGCCCGGCGATTTCGCGAAGACGACGCTCGGGCGCGCGGCGACACCGGAAACGGTCGCGAACTTCCAGAAGGCGCTGGGGCTCGACCAGCCGGCCATCCAGCGCTACGCGACCTGGATCGGCGGGGCGGTCACCGGCGATCTCGGCCTGTCGTTCTCCTCGGGAAGCGGAACGCCGCGCACCGTGACGGGCATCATCGGCCCGCGCCTGCAAAACACCCTGTTCCTCGCCGGCATCACCGCGCTCTTCGCCGTGCCCATCGCGCTGACGCTCGGCATCGTCGCGGCCATCCGGCGCAACAGCTGGCTGGACAAGGCGCTCAACGCGGCGACGCTCGCCAGCATCTCCTTTCCGGAATTCTTCGTCGCCTATGTCCTGATGCTGCTTCTGGCCGTCAAGATCCCCGTCTTCTATTCGCTCGCCCGCATCACGCCCGACATGGGCGCGGTCGAGATATTCCAGCGCATCGCGCTGCCGGTCCTCACGCTCAGCTTCGGCATCATCGCCCACATGATGCGCATGACGCGGGCCGCCATCATCGGCCTGCTCGCCCATCCCTATATCGAGATGGCGAAGCTCAAGGGCGTTCCGCCGTGGCGCATCGTCCTGCGGCACGCGCTGCCCAACGCCTGGGCGCCGATCGCGGCGGTCGTGGCGTTCAACCTCGCCTATCTCATCGTCGGCGTCGTCGTGGTCGAGGTCGTCTTCGTCTATCCCGGCATCGGCCAGGCGATGGTCGATGCGGTGCGCACGCGCGACATCCCCGTGGTGCAGGGCTGCGCCCTGATCTTCGCGGCCTCCTACATCCTGCTCAACCTCCTGGCCGACATCATCGCGATCGCGACCAATCCCCGGCTGGCGCATCCGCGATGAGGGACCCGATGCAGACAAGCCAAACGTCCCCGCCCGTCCGCATCGTCCGCTACCGGCGCTCCCGCATGGAATGGCTGCGCGCCGGGCTGAGAAAGGCATCCTGGACCACCTGGCTCGGCCTCGCCGTCATCCTGCTCCATGCCGCCCTTGCGATCTTCGCGCCGCTGCTCGCGCCCTATGGCGAGGCGGACGTCGTGTCGAACGAGCCGTTTTCGGCCTGGAGCCTGGCGTTTCCGCTCGGCACCGACCAGCTCGGCCGCGACGTGCTGAGCCGCCTCATCTACGGCGCGCGCAACTCCGTCGGCATCGCCTTCGTCACCACCGCCATCGCCTTCCTGCTCGGCGGGACGCTCGGCATCCTGTCCGCCATATCGCCGGCCTGGCTCGATCATCTCCTGTCGGGCCTTGCCGATACGCTGATGGCCATTCCGCAGCTCATCTTCGCGCTCATCCTGCTGGCGCTGTTCGGCTCGTCCATCCCGAGCATCATCCTGATCATCGCCGTCCTGAACGCCACGCAGATCTTCCGCCTCGCGCGCTCCTCGGCCCGCAATGTCGCGGCCATGGAGTTCATCGAGGTCGCCAGCCTTCGCGGCGAAGGGACGGCCTGGGTCATCGTCCGCGAGATCCTGCCGAACATCCTTCCCATGCTGATCGCCGAATTCGGGCTTCGCTTCTGCTTCGTCTTCCTCACCATCTCGGCCCTTTCCTTCCTCGGCCTCGGCATCCAGCCGCCCTCGGCCGACTGGGGCACGATGGTCCGGGAAAGCGCGACCTTCATCAGCTACGGCGACATCACGCCGCTCCTGCCGGCCGCGGCCATCGCCCTCCTGACGATCAGCATCAATTTCGTCGTCGACTGGTTCCTCGACATCGCAAGCGGACTGCGCAATGACCAATAACCCCGCCGCCGACGGCCGCCGCAGCGGCGAGACCCTGCTGGATATCCGCAACCTCACCATAGAGGCCGAGCGCGACGGGGCATGGCAGCCGATCGTCCGCGACATCAGCCTCACCCTCAAGCGCGGCGAGGTGCTCGGCATCATCGGGGAATCGGGCGCCGGGAAATCGACGCTCGGGCTCTCCGCCCTCGGCTTCGCGCGCGCCGGCTGCCGCTTTTCTGCCGGCAGCGTCGTCTTCGACGGGCGCGACCTCCTCAAGGAGAGCGAGGAATACCGCCGGCAGCTTCGCGGCAACCGGATCGCCTATGTGGCGCAAAGCGCGGCCGCCTCCTTCAACCCGGCGCACAGGCTGATCGACCAGACGATCGAATGCGCGATGCGGGAGGGGCTGACCTCGCGCGCCGCCGCCATCGGCAATGCGAAGGACCTTTATGCGCAGATGCAGCTTCCGGACCCGGACAGCATCGGCGCGCGCTTCCCGCACCAGGTTTCCGGCGGCCAGCTGCAGCGCGCGATGACCGCCATGGCGATGACCTGTCGGCCGGACCTCATCGTCTTCGACGAGCCGACGACGGCGCTCGACGTGACGACGCAGGTGGAGGTCCTCGCCTCGATCCGCCGGATTGTCGAGGAGCACCACACGGCCGCCCTCTACATCACCCACGACCTTGCCGTCGTGGCGCAGATGGCGCACCGGATCATGGTGCTTCGCCATGGCGAACTGGTGGAAGAGGCGGATACGCAAACCATGCTCTCGGCGCCCAGGCAGCCCTATACGCGCTCGCTCTGGGCCGTGCGCACCATGGAGAAGCAGGCCGAGCCGCCCGCCGCGCCGATGCTGGAGATCTCCGGCATCGAGGCCCATTACGGCACGTTCAAGGTGCTCGACGACATCTCCGTCACGCTGCCGGCCGGAAGGACCGTCGCCGTCGTCGGGGAATCGGGCTCGGGGAAATCGACGCTCGCCCGCGTCATCGCGGGCCTGCTCCCGCAGACCGCGGGCAGCGTGAGCCTGAACGGAACCGCGCTTGCGCCCTCCCTCAAGCAGCGCAGCCGCGACCAGTTGCGCCGCATCCAGATGATCTACCAGTCAGCCGATACCTCGCTCAATCCGCGGCAGACCGTGCTCGACCTGGTCGGCCGGCCGCTGGCGTTTCACCTCGGCCTGCGCGGACGCGCCCGGGACCTTCGCGTCGCCGAGCTGCTCGACATGGTCGAATTGTCCGACCGCCATATCGTCAGCTTTCCCTCCGAGCTTTCGGGCGGGCAGAAGCAGCGCGTCTCCATCGCCCGGGCGATTGCGGCCGATCCCGACGGGTTCATCTGCGACGAGATCCCCTCGGCGCTCGACCAGCTGGTGCAGGAGCAGATCCTCAAGCGGGGGCCGACGGCCTCGGTCATGTCCGCCCCCGATCATCCCTATACGCTCCAGCTCCTCTCCGCGGTGCCGCAGATGGATGCGGGATGGCTCGACGCCGCCATCGCCGGCAGCCGGGCGGCGAACGGCCGCTAGCGGCGGCACGGGCAGGAACGAGGCGCGCCTCGAAAGAAATCCACAGTGAAAAAAGGGGAATGAAAATGAAGACTGTCACTGCCGCCCTCGTTTCCGCCGCGCTGGCCATCGGCCTCCAGGCCGCCGGGCCTGCCGCCGCGCAGGATTCCGACTGGAAGGAAATCCACATTGCGACGGAAGGCGCCTATCCGCCCTTCAACTTCGTCGATGCCGCCGGCAAGCTCCAGGGCCTCGACGTCGACATCGCCAATGCGCTCTGCGCCGAGATGAAGGCGACATGCACCATCGTCGCGCAGGACTGGGACGGCATCATCCCCGGGCTGAAGGCGAGGAAATTCGACGCCATCGTCGCCTCCATGTCGATCACGGAGGAGCGGCTGAAGGAAATCGACTTCTCCAGGAAATACTACAGCTCCAAGCTCTCCGTCATGACCAAGGCCGACAGCGGGATAGAGGACATCAGGCCGGAAAGCTTCGAGGGCAAGACGATCGGCGCCCAGTCCTCCACCCCGCAGGCCGAGCAGGCCGAGGCGCTGTTCGGCAAGCATGGCGCCACGGTGAAGCTCTATCCGTCGCAGGACGAGGCCGACATGGACCTCGTGAACGGCCGGCTGGACGGGATCGTCGCCGACAAGTTCTACCTCGCCGCCTGGATGAAAGCCAACGGCAACGGCTGCTGCAAGCTCGTCGGCGATCTTGCGGAGGGCCAGACCGAGATCGGCGTCGGCCTGCGCAAGGAGGACAAGGCGCTGAAGCAGAAATTCGACGCCGCGATGGACTCCATCGTCGCGAACGGCACCTACAAGACCATCGTCGCGAAGTACTTCGACTTCGACATCTACTGAGGCGATCTCGATCGACCTGGACACCCCAAGGTATCGTCGACGGGTTTCCGCCGGCGACACCTTGGGGTTTGCTGACCTGAACTTGTAGCATGCAGGGAGTGCCGATCGATTTGGGGGGTCGGCACAAGCACGAAGAAGACGATTGGACGGTTGCGCTTCCCGGTTGGACAGTCCGGGTCACGGGCGGCAGGGGCTGCGCATCTGGAGCGCGGTATCAAGGCCATACTCCGTTCCGGGGACGCGCCTTCATCCCGTTCCGAACCACTCCGGCCATCTCCAGGCTGGCGCGCGGCCGCGTTGAGTGAGGCGCCGAAACCGCCTGCATCCAGACGCGCCTGGCGCCATCCAGCAAAGCCCGCAACAGCACCTACCCGAACTCCATTCGATGCTGACGATCGCGATTGCTGTCTCGGTCGTTAGTGTTCCTGTTGGCTAAAGAAAACGATGCCGGGCAGATGGGCCGCCGGTGTGCAGGCACTGCTCGATCGAAGCATCCTCTGACCGCATTGACAATTGTTGACAATCAGCAATGATGCCTGGCAGAAGGAGACGGCGATGGAACTCGAAAAACTCAGCCTGGCGGATCGTGCCGCCCAGCAACTCCGCGGGATGATCATCGGCGCCTCGCTGCCCCCTGGCTTGAGGCTCACCGAACAGGACCTGTCCGACAAGATGCAAGTTGCGCGCGGCACGATCCGGGCGGCCCTGTCCGCCATGACGGCCGAAAATCTTGTCGTACGGCGGCCTTACTCGGGTTGGGCGGTGCAGACGGTCGATGAAGCAATCCTTCGCGAGAACTATCAGGTTCGCGGGGCGCTCGAGGAGCTTTCGGTGCGGCTTCTTGCCGAGCGGCTTGATGACGACGAACGGATGAAGCTGGTCGCTTCCTACGAGCGGCTTGCCGCCGCCGAGGCGGCCGGGGGCGCTGAAGAGCGCCTTCACTCGGATCTGGGCTTCCATGCGGATATCGTGCGGGCCAGCGGCAACAGGCTGCTGCTCCATCGATACAACAGCATCTGCGGGCTGACCGAATGGCTTTACAGGTGGTCGGAAAAAAACTGGCCGAGACGCATCAACCTTCTGGAATGGCACAAGCCGATCTTCGAGGCGATCCTCGCCCGGGATGGAGACGCCGCGGCGAGAGCCATGCGCATCCACACACAGCGCAGTCTGCACGACGACATGCAGGACCTGCGGAACAATCTCTCCGGACAACACGAGCAATAGAAAGCGATCGACCATGTCGAATAGCCTATCGTCGCTTACCAGGCGCGGCTTCCTGGCAGGAAGCACCGCCGCCGGACTGCTGTTGCCCCTCGGTGTGAGCTGGGCTGCCGCCCCGCGAAAAGGTGGTGAACTTCGCATTTCGATGGCAGGGGGCAGTTCGGACAACTCGCTCGACCCACGCGCCTTTACCCAGCAGATGCAGCGGGTCGTCGGCGTGGCGGTGTGCAATCAGCTCGTCGAAATTCTTCCGGACGGAACCCTCGTGCCCGAACTTGCCGAGAGCTGGGAGAGCACGGATGCGGTCCGATGGTCTCTCCGTATCCGCAAGGATGTCCTGTTCCACAACGGGAAATCGCTGGATGCCGAGGACGTCGTCTATTCCGTGAACTCGAAAACATCGACGAGAGCGACTACGTGCTGCGCGATGGCTCGGTGATGACGCCCGACGACTTCATGGCCTCGATCGAATCCGCGCGCGGCAGCGACGTCTTCGCCCTTCACGGCCAGGTCGACCCGCATCTCGCCTGCATTGCCTCGCCCGTCCTGAACGAGGAGGGGCGCTGCCTGGCGACCATGAGCCTCGTCGTTCCGCTGGTCGATTTCGAGGGCCGGTTCGATTTCTATGCGGATCATACGCGCCGCATGGCAAAGGCCGTGTCCGAACAGCTTTCGCTGATCCCTGCCGGACGGGAAGACATCCTCGGGCTTCTGCTGAAAGCACGGACCAACTGAGCCACGGTCCCTGCGCCTGTCAGAGATAAGCCAGCGGCTCATCGGCCCGCGAATTGCCGAGCCGGGCACCTGTCGCCACCTGTTGTTCCAAGCGACCCCTGGCGGCCGCTATCTCCAGCAGCACACCATCATTGCAGGCCTGGAGCGCCCGATGTCGGAAAGGGATTTGAACCGTCGTCCCCTAATTCCAGGGCGTGACTGTTCCGACCGCCGATAAAGGGCGATCAAAGAGCCGCGCTTGCATGCGGCAGGCTGTCATAGGCGCCCCAGACCGCCTGGTCGAAATTGATGATGGCGCCCGTCATCAGGCCTGATTCTTCCGATGCGAGAAATGCGACTGCCCGGGCAACCTCCTCAGGCTCGATCAGCCGGCCATTCGGTTGCGCGACCACCGCCTTGGCGAGCCAATCGGCGGGCTGGCCGTCAAGCTCCCGTTGCGTCCTGTCCTCGCCTTCGGACGCCATCCAGCCGATGTTGAGGCTGTTCACGCGGATACGGTTTCTAAGCGCTGCATAGGCCGTATTGCGCGTCAGCGTATCGAGCGCGCCCTTCGAGGCGCTATAAGCGGCGAGGAACGGCTGTCCGCCCATCGAGGACATGGTCGATATGTTGACGATGGTCCCGGCAATGCCGTCGCGCTTGAAAAGCTCGATTGCGCCTTGCATCAGGAAAAACGGCGCGCGGATGTTGACCGCGAACAACTGGTCGAAGAGTTCCGGGCTGGTGTTCAGGATGGTGCCGCGATTCGTCATTCCGGCCGCATTGACCAGGCTGTCGAGCCGGCCAAACGACGTGTCGGCCGCGGCGATGACAGCCTTGCAGTCGTCCACGTTCGACAGGTCGGCTTTGACGAAGACCGTTTCCGTACCCAAAGCCGCCAGCCGGGCCGACTGCGCCTTGCCCTTCTCCTCGGAGCGCCCGCAGATGACGAGGCCCTTCGCGCCGCGTTGCGCAAGAAGCGTCGCGGTTGCGGCACCAAGGCCCTGGGTGCCGCCGGTCACGATGACGATCTTGTTTTCGAACTGTGCCATTTGCGGTTCCTCTCGCATGAGCGTTGTTCTCGCTGTGCTGTTTGTCCGGCGTGCGCGTCAGGCGAACTGCAGCGGCAACCATCCGCCATTGTGCTTTTCATGGCTGTCCACGACGGCATCGACGAAGGCCACGCCTTTCAGCCCGTCGTAGGATGAGGGCATTCCCTCCCCGAGCGGCCCGGCCGGCGCGCCGCTCTGCCTCGACCGGATGACGGCCGCGAAGCCGGAATAGAGGTTCGTGAACGCTTCGATATAGCCTTCCGGGTGGCCCGGCGGTGTGCGGGTTCGCAGGCGCGCACCGTCGGTGAGATCGTCGCGGCCGCGCTTGATCGTCTCCGGGGCGCCGAAGAGCCCCGTGAAGACCAGTTCGTTCGGCTGCTCCTGGTGCCAAACCAGGCTGCCCCTCTCGCCGAAGACCCGCAGCCGCAAGCCGTTCGACTGGCCGATCGCGACCTGGGAAGACCACAGGAGGCCACGCGCGCCGCCTTCGTAGCGGATCATCACATGGGCGTTGTCATCCAGCGCGCGGCCCTCGACGAAGGCGGGGACGGCTTCCGCCTTCAACCCCGCCCGGAGGCCGGGGAGGTGATGGGCGGGCGGGCGGATGTCGCCGAGGGAACCGCCGCGTCCGTTCTTCTTCGGATCGGTGCGCCAGGCCGCCTGCTGGTTGCCCTGCAGTTCGATACCCGTCGCCATCCACTCCAGCGGATACTCGACCTGCACGACGCGGATCTTGCCGAGGTCTCCGCGCGCAACCATGGCCCGCGCCTCGTGGATCATCGGATAGCCGCTATAGGTGTAGGTCACCCCGAGGAAACGCCCGGTCGCCTGCGCCAGGTCGTGCAGCGCGATCGCGTCCTGCACGGTCGTCGTCATCGGCTTCTCGCAAATGACGTCGAACCCCGCTTCGAGAAACGCCTTGGCGATCGGGAAATGGGTGTGGTTCGGCGTGCAGATCGCCACCACGTCGATCCGGTCGTCGCGCATACGCTCTCCCGTCACCATGGCGAGATAGTCGCCATAGGAGCGGTCGCGGTCGATGAAATTCTTCGCGGCGAAGCCGTGGCCCCGTTCGGCATCGACGTCGAACGCGCCCGCCACGAGGTCATAATGGTTGTCGAGGCGGGCGGCGAAGCGGGGGATGCCGCCGATATAGGCGCCCCCGCCTCCGCCGACCATGCCGAGGCGAAGACGACGGTCGGGCAGGGTTCTGTTCGGCACGGCCATTGTCCTTAGATCCCGAGGATTTCATTGTTGACGGATCGGTCCGCACCGGACTTCACGAAGTCATCGAAGGCGCGATCCGAGACCTGAATGATATGGTCGCGTATGAAGCGCGCGCCCTCGGCCGCGCCGTCTTCCGAATTCTTCAGGCAGCATTCCCATTCGAGAACGGCCCATCCGTCGAAACCGTAGCCGGTCAGCTTCGAGAAGATGGCGCCGAAATCGACCTGCCCGTCTCCGGGCGAGCGGAAACGACCGGCGCGGCTGACCCACGGCTGATACCCACCATAGGCGCCCGTCTTGCCGGTCGGCCGGAACTCCGCGTCCTTGACGTGGAAGGTCTTGATGCGCTGGTGGTAGTGGTCGATATAGGCGAGATAGTCGATCGACTGGAGAACCAGATGGCTCGGGTCGTACATGATGTTGCAGCGCGGATGGTTGTCGACGCGCTCCAGGAACATCTCGAACGTCAGACCGTCATGCAGGTCTTCCGTCGGATGAATTTCGTAGCAGACGTCGACCCCCTCGTGATCGAACGCATCGAGGATCGGCCGCCAGCGCCGTGCCAGTTCATCGAAGCCGTCTGAAATCAGCCCGTCCGGCCACTGCGGGTAAGGGTAGAAATAGGGCCACAGAAGCGTTCCGCTGAAGGTCGTATGGCGATCGACACCGAAACGGCGCGAGGCCTTGGCAGCGCACAGCAACTGGTTGACGGCCCATTCCTGCCGCGCCCCGGGATCACGGTGCACCTTGGCAGGCGCAAAGGAGTCGGCCGGCAGGTTGAACGACGGATGAAGGGCGACGAGCTGTCCCTGCAGATGGCTGGCGAGATCCGTCACGACGAGGCCGTGCTCGCCGAGCGTTCCCTTGATCTCCTCGACATAGTCCTGGCTTTCCGCCGCACGTTCGAGATCGATCACGCGGCGGTCCCAGGTGGGGATCTGCACGCCCTTGAACCCCTTGTCGGCGGCCCAGCCGGCCAGCCCCTCCAGCGAGTCGAAGGGTGCCTCATCGCCGGCAAATTGCGCGAGGAACACGCCGGGACCCTTGATGGTTCTCATGCTTGTCATCCTTCAGATGGATTGGTTGCCGTAGTCTTGCCGCGATCAGACGCCGACGCGCTGTTTCCTGCGACCTTCCGCCTGGTCCCTGGCCGCGGCGTTGACCTCGGCCCGCGCGCTCACCTGCGGCACGCCGACATCCCACCAAGCATCGCCCGGCGTCCAGGTGAAGGCATCGGAGACGATGGTGAGGACGGTGGTGCGGTCGGTCGTCTGCGCCCATTCGACGGCGTCGCCGAGATCGGCGAGGCTTTCGACACGGCGGGTGAGAGCACCCATCGCCTCGGCATGCTTGATGAAGTCGACGGGGAACGGCTCCTTGACGCGGCAATCCTTCAGCAGGTTGTTGAAGCCCGGCGTGCCCTTGGCGTTCTGCAGGCGGTTGATGACCGCGTAGCCGCCGTTGTCGCAGACGATGAGGATCATCTTGTGGCCGGAAAGAACGGTCGAATAGATGTCCGAGTTCATCATCATGTAGGTGCCGTCGCCGATCATGACGATGGGCGTGCGGGTGGGATCGGCCATGGCCGCGCCCCAGCCGGCGGCGATCTCGTAGCCCATGCAGGAGAAGCCGAACTCGCAGTCGAAGGTGTTCGGCGCCTTGACGCGCCAGTTCTTCATCACCTCGCCCGGCAGGCCTCCGGCGGCGGTGATGAGAAGGTCACGCTCCTTCGCCCTGGAATTGACGATGCCGACGACCTGGGCATAGGTCGGCACCGGCGCGTTGGTCGGCTTCTGGTAGCCGTCGAGCGCCGCGTTCCACTTGGCGAATTCCTGCCGGCCCTTTTCCGTCCAGCCGGTATCCGCCCTGTAGTCGCCGATGGCGGCTTCAAGCTCGCTCACCGTCTCCAGCGCATCGCCGACGACGGCGACGGCGCGGTGCTTGTTCGCATCCCAGCGCGCCGCATTGATCGAGACGAAGCGGGCATCCGGCGAAAACGCCGTCCAAGAGCCGGTGGTGAAGTCCATGAGGCGCGTGCCGACGGCCAGCACCACATCGGCCTCGCCGGCTAGCGCATTGGCCG
>Ga0066256_1002135_pt2 | contig 18675 bp, 15 predicted proteins | sample ThiBio_1000_biof_FD_87107 | JGI IMG/M metagenome (GOLD analysis project Ga0066256, IMG submission 87107) | Wastewater bioreactor microbial communities from Cape Town, South Africa - Thiocy_expt_1000_biof (version 2) | ecosystem: Engineered > Bioreactor > Thiocyanate-remediating >...
GAGGTCGAGCCGGGCCGGCTCGCTCTCGGCCGCCGCATCGTGCAGGAACGGAGTGTCCTGCGCCTCGCCCTGCCCCTCCGGACGATCGTCGTCGCGCGTACCGTCTCCGACCGACATCACATTTCCTCCACCGCCTCGACGCCGAGCAGCGCCAGCCCATTGCGGACAAGTTGCCCGATTTGGGACGCGAGGAAAAGCCTCGCCCCGGTGATCTGCGGGTCCTGTGCCACGATGAACCGCTTGTCGGGCCGATCGTTGCCGAGGTTCCAGTAGGAATGGAACGCCGCGGCGAGGTCGCCGAGGAAGAAGGCGACCCGGTGCGGCTCGCGCGCCGCCGCCGCCGCCTCGACCAGCCGGGGGAACTGCGCGGCGAGCTTGACCAGGGCCAGCTCCTCCTCGCCGAGCCGGTCCAGCGCCGCGTCGGACGGGGCCAGCCCCTCGGCCGCCGCCTTGCGCAGGGTCGAGCTGATCCGGGCATGGGCGTACTGGACGTAGAACACCGGATTGTCCTTCGAGGCCTCGACCACCTTGGCGAAGTCGAAGTCCATCTGCGCCTCGGGCTTGCGGGGCAGCATGGGGAAGCGCACCACGTCCTTGCCGACCTCGCGCACCACGTCTGCCAGGGTCACGAAGGTCCCGGCGCGCTTGGACATCTTCACCGGCTCGCCGTCGCGCAGGAGCTGGACCATCTGGACCAGCTTGACCTCGAAGGGCGTCGGCGCGCCGTCCGCCCCGGTCATCGCCGCGACCGCCGCCTTGATCCGCTTGACCGTGCCGGCGTGGTCCGCGCCCCAGATGTCGACGAGGGCGTCGGCGCCCTGCGCCTTCTGGAAGTGATAGGCTAGGTCCGCGCCGAAATAGGTCCAGCTTCCGTCGCTCTTCTTGATCGGGCGGTCCTGATCGTCGCCGAACTTCGTCGAGCGGAACAGCGGCAGGGCGACCGGCTCCCAGTCTTCCACGGTCTTGCCCTTCGGCGCTTCGAGCACGCCGTCATAGACGAGGTCGCGCGCCCGCAGCCAGGCCTCGGCCTCGGCCGGCTTGCCCGCGGCCTGGAGCTCGGCCTCGGAGGAGAACAGGTCGTGCCGGATGCCGAGCAGGGCGAGGTCCGCCTTGATCATCTCGAGCATGGCGGCGACGGTCTTCTGGCGGAACAGGGCGAGCCATTCGCCCTCCGGAGCATGGGCGTATCTGTCGCCGAACTCGGCGGCGAGGGCCTGGCCCGCGGGGATCAGGTAGTCGCCCGGATAGAGCCCCTCGGGAATCTCCCCGACCGCCTCGCCGAGCGCCTCGCGATAGCGGATGTGCGCCGAGCGGGCGAGCACGTCGACCTGCCCGCCGGCGTCGTTGACATAGTATTCGCGGATCACCTTGTGCCCGGCGAACTCCAGCAGGGCGGCCAGCGCATCGCCGACCACCGCGCCGCGGCAATGACCCATGTGCATCGGCCCGGTCGGGTTGGCGGAGACGTACTCGACGTTGACCGTGGTCCCGCCGCCGACGCGGGAACGGCCGTAGTCCGCGCCCAGCGCGGCGATCGCCCGCAGCTCGTCGAGCCAGGTGCCCTCGGCCAGCCGCAGGTTGATAAAGCCCGGCCCGGCGATCTCGGCGCTGACGACATTGGGCAGCCTGGTCAGCTCGCCGACCAGCGCCTCGGCCAGGGCGCGGGGATTGGTGCCGGCAGGCTTGGCCAGGACCATCGCCGCGTTGGTCGCCAGGTCGCCGTGGCTCGGATCGCGCGGCGGCTCGACCGTCACCGCGCCGCGCGCGAGGCCGACAGGCAAGGTGCCCGCGGCTTCCAGCGCATCGAGCGCGGCGGCGATCTGTCCGGCAAGGACGGCGTGGACGGTCTGTATCTCAGGCATGGCGCGCGGTTAGCCGGTTTGCCGCGGCAGGGAAAGTGGGCCAAGTCGCCAGGCGCCGCTTTGCCTTGCCCTGGCAAGCATCCCGGCCTTAGATGAAAGCATGGATTCGCATGGTCGAATACATGGGCGAAAATGGGGGATTTGCGCCGCGCTGGTTGCAGCAGGCGTCACCTTCCCGGCTATCGCCGCGCCAGCGCCGCAAGACACCGCCCCGCAGTGCTGGATCGTCAAGGCCGAACAGGCAGGCCAGCCGCCCGAGCTGGCCTGCGCGGACGACATCGTCGTCACCGCGGCGGACCTGCGCGGCCGCATCATCGCGCCGGTGGAGCCGCTTCTGGTGCTGGGGGCCGATGACGTCACGGCCCTCGGCGCGTTCTCGGTCGGCGAAATCCTCCAGCGTCTCGAAACGACCACGAGTTCGCCCCGTGGCGGCGCGACCGTCGTCCTGCTCAACGGAATGCGCGTCTCCGGGATGGAGGAAGTCCAGGGACTGCCTCCAGAAGCGATCGAGCGCATCGACGTGCTGCCCGAGGACGCGGCCAAGGCCTATGGCTACGACGGCTCCCAGCGCGTCACGAACATCGTCCTCAAGCGGCGCTTCCAGGCCGCGACCCTGGACGGGTCGGCGAGCTTCGCGACGGACGGCAACCGCCTGTCCCGCTCCGCAACGGCAGGCTTCGCCAAGGTCTCCGGGCAGACCAGAACGACGCTGAACGCCACGTATCAGCGATCCGACGCGCTGCTCGAAGCGGATCGCGGGATCGTCCTGCCGGCGGGAACGGCAAGCGACATGCGGCGATACCGGACCCTGCTGCCGGCAACCGACAAGCTGTCGCTCGAAGGAAGCCTGGCGCGGCCGATCGCGGGAATCGCGACGAGCCTGACCAGCAGCCTCGAACTGAGCCGCAGCGACAACCTGTACGGCTTGCCGACAATCGCGCTCCAGGTTCCCGCGTCGAGCCCGTTCGCGCCGGACGGCCTGGCCGGCGGCATCACCCGGATGGCCGGTCCCGAGCGCGTGCAGCGCGGCCGGCAGTCGGGCGGCACGGCGAAGCTCGGCTTCGTCTCGACGGCGGGCGCGGGCGACTGGCTGCTTACCCTCCAGGGCAATTTCGAGCACGGCTGGTCGCGCACCGCGATCGATCGCGGCCTCGATCCCTCGCCCCTGCAAGCGGCGGTCGATGCCGGCGGCGATCCCTATCAGGCGCTGTCGCCGCAACTCACGCCCGATCTCGGCGCCAGCCGCTCGAACATCGAATGGACCGAGGAGCAGCTCTATCTGAGCGCCAATGCCCCGATCGCCACGCTTCCGGCCGGGCGGATCACCGTGGAGAGCAAGCTCGGCGTGAGCCGGAGAACGGCCGCGCAGGATGTGGGAGATCCGGCCGACGCGCTATCGCGCACCCGGACCTTGGGCCAGGTCTTCGTCTCCGTGCCGCTGTCCCAGAAGAAGGTCGGCTTCCTGTCCTTTCTCGGCGGCGTCGAAGCCAATTTCATGGCCCTGGTCGAGCGCTATTCCGATGTCGGCCTGTTCTTCACCGGGGGGCCGGGCATCACCTGGCAGCCCACGAAGACCCTCTCCTTCTACTTCAGCCACTTCAGCCGGCCGACCGCGCCGACCGTCGAGCAGTTGCGGGAGGGGGTGCGAACGATCCCCGCGATCGCGGCGTTCGACTATCGCACGGGCGACAGCGTGCTGATCTCGCAGATCGAGGGCGGCAACGCGGCGCTGCGCAGCGAGTTCGCCTCCGCACCGGCCGTCTTCGCGGCGTGGCAACCGCTCAAGGGCGAGAATCTCCGGATCACGGCAAGCTACATGACGTTCCGCCGAAGGCACCCGATCGTCGCCTTCCCCGTGCCCAACGCCGAGATCGAGCGCGCTTTCCCGGATCGCTTCGTGCGTGACGCGAACGGCCGGTTGCTCAGCGTCGATGCCCGGCCGATCAATCTCGAGCGCTCGCAAAGCGATACGATCAGCACCAGCATCACCTGGAACAAGGTGCTGGGCGCACCGCCCGCGAAGCCGCCGGACGATCCGGCGGGCGCGGCCCTCGCGCCTCCGCCCCGCAAGGCAAGGACCACCCGGCTGATCCTCGGCCTCCGGCATACCTGGCGGCTCAAGGAGATCGTCGAGATCGAGCCGGGGTTGCGGCCGCTCGACCTGCTCGACGGTGACGCGATCGGGCGCTCCGGCGGCCTGTCGACCCACGAAGTCAAGTTTCAGGGCTCGGTCGCGCGCGGTCCGCTGACCGCGAACCTCGATCTGACGTGGCGGTCCGGTTCCCGGCTGAATCTCGGGAACGACCCCGTCGATCGCCTGACCTTCGCCCCGGTCGGCAAGGCGGACATCAGCCTCCAGTACGATTTCGGCAAGGCCGATCCGGCCCCGAAGTCCGGACTGCTGGCCAAGACGATGATCCGCCTCGACGTGAGCAATCTCACCAATGCCCGCCCGCATGTGCGCGACGGCACGGGGGCGACGCCGCTGTTCTACCAGCCCGCCTATCTCGACCCGCTCGGACGGAACGTGACGGTGCGGCTGAGGAAGCAGTTCTGAATTCGAAACGCGCCCGGCGATTGCGCGGCGCGGCTAAATTACCCAAGATCACGCAAAACATCACGAGGAGAGGATCATGGGCAAGGATCAACAGGCGGGGATCACACGGCGGCAGGCGGTCGCGGGGCTCGGCGCGGCGGCTGCGGCGGGGACGGCGAGCGCCCCGGCGCGGGCCGCGAGCGGGACCGGCGAGGAGCTGACCTGGCTTCCCGCCTGGCGCATCCGCGAGCTGATCGTCGCGCGCAAGGTCAGCGCGCTGGAGGTGACCGATCACTTCCTCGCCCGGATCGCCCGGCTGGAGCCGCGCCTGCACATGTTCCGCGGGCTCGATGCCGAGGGCGCGCGCGAGCAGGCCCGCGCCGCCGACCGGGCGCTGGCCGCGGGCGCGGCGCCCGGCCCGCTCCACGGCGTACCGACCGCGCTCAAGGAGCACGTCCCGGCCAAGGGCCTGCCCTACGGCAACCCGATGGACGCGAACTACCAGCCCCGCATCGCGCCGCGCGATTCGATCACCGCCGAGCGGCTCCGCACCGCCGGGGCGGTCATCGTCGGCTCGACCGTCATGCCCGGCATGGGGACCGGCGCGGGAATGCCGGACCTCGCCCGCCACCCGCGCAACCCGTGGAACACCGACCGCGTCCCCGGCTCGTCGAGCACGGGCAGCGCGGCGGCCGTCGCCTCGGGCTGCCTGCCCTTCGCGATCGGCTCGGACGGCGGGGGCTCGACCCGCCTGCCCGCCTCGTTCACCGGCCTGATCGGGCTGCACACCACCTTCGGCCGGGTGCCCGAGCTCGACCTGGAGCACCGCCAGCTCAACTTCTTCAGCACGATCGACCCGCTCACCCGCGACGCCCGCGACACCGCGCTCGTCCTCAAGGTCATCGCCGGGCCGGACGGGCGGGCGATGCTGTCCTCGGTCCTGCCGCCCGCGCCCGACTACCTCGCCGAGCTCGACCGCGGCGCGTCCGGCGCGAAGCTGCTGTGGATGGACGACCTCGGCTTCGCCGCGAGCTATGCCACGGCCGAGACCCCGCGCGTCGCCACCGTCGCGCGCCAGGCCGCGCAGGGCTTCGCCGCGATCGGCGCCACGGTCGCGCCCGGCAAGGGCCAGTGGAGCGAGCCGCGCGCCTATTCGTCGATGCTCAACGGCACCTACAGCGGCCAGCCGATGGCGCGGCGGCCGAGCGACGAGGAACTGCTGGCCTCGCTCGACATGCGCGAGAAGATGCGCTCCGAATTCGCCGCCCTGCTGGCGCGGTACGACGCCATCGCCCTGCCCACCGCCCTGACCACGGCGCCGACGCTGGCCGACTGGGACGCGGGCTGGCGCGACATGGGCGGCTATTCGCGCGCCTATACGGCGAACACGCTGATGTTCAATTTCCTCGCCCTGCCGGCAATCTCGATTCCGGTGGGCTTCCTCGACGGGATGCCGGTCGGCCTCCAGCTCGTCGGCCTGCCGGACAGCGAGCCGAAGCTGCTGCGGCTGGCGAATGCCTACCTCAAGAAATACCCGCGGACCGAACGCCCGAACCTGGCTTAGATCCACTGCCGTGGAAGCGGCACCGGCCCGCTCTCCCGCCCGGCCTATTCTATGGGGGGCCGGGCGGGGGAGCGGGCCGGTGCCGTTTTCATAAGCTCTAGAGACCCAACCGCCCCAGAATGCCACCATCGACCTTGATGTCGCAGCCCGAGACGTAGGAGGCCGCGGGCGAGCAGAGGAATTCTACGACCGAGGCGATCTCGTCGCCGTCGCCGAGGCGGCCGAGCGGGGTGATGCCGATCATCTGGACCATCCGCTCGCTCGCCTGCATCTCGGCCCGGCCCATGGCCGTGTCGATGAAGCCCGGCGCGATCGAGGTGATCCGCGCGCCGAGCGCGCCGAAGGCCGCCGCCTCGTGCCCGACCAGCGCGATCACGCCGACCTTCGAGGCCGGATAGGCGGCCTCGGGCCCCGGCGTCGCGCCGAGCAGGGCCGCGGTCTCGCCGGTCGCCAGCCAGTCCTTCAGCGCCGCGTCGAAGGTGCCGTGGGGGACCATGTAGGCCGAGCACGACGAGATCAGCACGGCGCTGCCGCCCGCGGCGAAGCGCGGCCGCAGGGCCTCGACCAGGCGGCGGGTGGCGAAGAGGTTGACCTCCATGATCCGCGCCCCGTCGGCCATGGTCGGCGAGAGCCCGGCGGTGTGGACGAGGACGCCGAGCGGCGCGTCGCCCAGCCGGGCGAGGATCGCGGCGGGGAAGTCCGCGGCGGCGACGTCGCCCGCCAGGGTCTCGACCTCGGCGCCCGTCGCGCGCAGCTCGGCGGCCAGCTCGGCCAGCGGTCCCTCGTGGAGGTCGCACAGCAGCAGGCGGCGGCCCGGGGCGGCCAGGCGCCTGGCCGAGGGGCGGCCCATGCCGCCGGCGGCGCCGGTGATGACGATCGTGCCGGCATCGGCGGCATGGACGCGGGCGGAGGCAAGGTCGCTCATTCGGGTATCCCATCCTATCGTTGGCGCGGGGACGCCGCCGGGGCGCTCCGCCTGCCCCTGCCGTGGCGCGATCGCGCGGATTTGGCAATGATGGAACTGGACGGAACCGACGCGCCGGAACCCGAGTGCGGTCCCGCGCGCTATGGGAAGGGGTGGCTAGGCCGGCAAGGCTCTGGCAGACGGTCCGGCGATGGCGCCGGACGGGCCGGCTCGCATCGGGAGTGCTGCACAGGTGCTGGAAGTCGTCGAGATCATGTCGACCCTCGCGGTCGGGCTGCTCATATCGATGGCGACGGTCGGCGGCGTGGCCCTGCTGATCTGCGCCGGCGCGGCGGGCGGATGCTGGATGTGGCTGAACCGGCGACGGTCGAAATCGGACGACTGAACGGCGTCACCGCATTAGGAAGGAGACCATGCAAGCGCCGCGCGACCAGATGCTGAGCGAGGTCTACGACGAGCTGCGCGCCGCCGCGGCGCGAATGCTGCGGCTCGACGCGCCGGTCCTGACGCTCCAGCCGACCGACCTCGCCAACGAGGCCGCGCTCAAGATCGTCCAGCTCGAGAAGATGAGCTGGAACGACCGCCAGCACTTCTTCGCCACCGGCGCGCGGCTGATGCGCCAGGCGATGCTCGACGCGGTGCGTAGCCGGCGGCGAGCCAAGCGGCAGAGCCCGACCGTGTTCCTCGACGCCAACGACCCGAACCTCGGCGTCGACGTCGAGTTGCTCGACGCCGCCCTGCGCAAGCTGGAGGGGATCTCGCCCGAGCTGGCGCGGATCGTCGAGCTGCGGTTCTTCGTCGGCCTGCCGGTCGACCAGATCGCGGTCGTGCTGGAATCGTCCGAATCGACCGTGAAGCGCCGCTGGCAAGCCGCGCGGCTGTGGCTGGCGAGCGAGCTGGGGAGCGAGTGAGGGAGCCGCCCGCCTCGTTCGCGACCAGGCCCGGCGCAACGTCCCGGTTGTAATCATATAAAGATTTCTTTATATGATATCCGCAATGAAGATCGACCCCCTCCTGCGCGCCCTGGCCGACAGCACGCGCCTACGCATCATGCGCCTGCTCAGCGCGATGGAACTGGCCGTGGGCGAGCTGGCGCAGGTCCTGGGGCAGAGCCAGCCGCGCGTCTCGCGCCATGTCCGCATCCTCTGCGACGCGGGGCTGGCCGAGCGGCGCAAGGAGGGCAGCTGGGTCTTCCTGCGCAGCGCAGTCGCGGAAGGCGTGGCCCCGCCGCTGGGCGCCGCCGCCGCGCGCCTGCTCAACCTCGCCGAGGCGGAGGACGCGAGCTTCGCCGCGCGCTGCGCCGAGGACCGCCGCCACCTCGCCGCGATCCGCGCCGCGCGCGAGGCGACCGCCGCCGCCTACTTCGCCCGCCATGCCGAGGAATGGGACACGATCCGCTCGCTCCACAGCCCGGACAAGCGGGTCGAGGCCGCCCTGGCCGAGGCGCTGGGCAGCCAGGCCCTCGGCCGCCTGCTCGACGTCGGCACCGGCACCGGCCGGATCGCCGAGCTGCTCGCCCCGCGCGCCACGCAGGTCACGGCCTTCGACAAGAGCCCGGAGATGCTGCGCGTCGCCCGCGCCCGGCTCCAGCACCTGCCGGCGGGCTCGGTCGACCTGATCCAGGGGGACTTCACCGCCCTGCCCTTTCCCGACGCGGCCTTCGACACCGTGACCTTCCACCAGGTGCTGCACTACGCGCAGGAGCCCGAGGCCGTGCTGGCCGAAGCCGCGCGCGTCACCCGCCCCGGCGGCGCGATCGCCGTGGTCGACTTCGCCGCGCACGACCGCGAGGAGCTGCGCAGCCAGCACGCCCATGCCCGCCTCGGCTTCTCCGACGAGCAGATGCTCGCCCTGCTGACCGAGGCCGGCTTCGCCGCCGCGCCGGCCACGGCGCTCCCCGGCAAGCCGCTCACCGTCAAGATCTGGACCGCGCGCCGCCAGGCGCATACGGCCCCCGCGAAAGCCCTTTCCGCATGACCGACCGAACCCTCTCCTCCGGCCCGCCTTTCGCGCAACTGCCCGGCGACATCGCCGTCAGCTTCGAGTTCTTCCCGCCCAAGACGGAGAAGATGGAGGCGCAGCTATGGGACGCGATCACCCAGCTCGCCCCGCTCGATCCGAGCTTCGTCTCGGTGACATACGGCGCGGGCGGCTCGACCCGCGAGCGCACCCATGCGACCGTCGCCCGGATCGTCGAGGAGACGCGCCTGGCGCCCGCCGCGCACCTGACCTGCGTCGCCGCGAGCAAGGGCGAGATCGCCGAGATCGCCGACCAGTACTGGGATGCAGGTGTGCGCCACATCGTCGCCCTGCGCGGCGATCCGCAGCCGGGCGACGGCGGCCGGTTCGTCGCCCATCCTGACGGCTATGCCAGCGCCGCCGAGCTGGTCGCGGGCCTGAAGGCGCGCCGCGACTTCGAGATCTCGGTCGCCGCCTATCCCGAGGTCCATCCCGAGGCGGCGAGCGCCGAAGCCGACCTCGACAACCTCAAGCGCAAGCTCGACGCCGGGGGCACCCGCGCGATCACGCAGTTCTTCTTCTCGACCGACGCCTATTTCCGCTTCCTCGACAAGGCGCTGGCGGCCGGGATCACCGCGCCGATCATCCCCGGGATCATGCCGGTGACGAGCTTCGCCGCGATCCGGCGGATGAGCGGCAACACCGAGATTCCCGCCGGGCTCGAACGGATGTTCGAAGGCCTCGACGAGCGCCCCGGCCCGCGCGCCCTGGTCGCCGCCGTGGCCGCCGCCGACCTCTGCCGCCGGCTCTACGAAGGCGGGGTGCGCGACTTCCACTTCTACACGCTGAACCGCGCCGAGCAGGCCTATGCGATCTGCCAGTTGCTCGGGGTGCGGCCGAAATGACGAACCGCCCCCTCCCCATCGTCACTCTGAACTCGTTTCAGGGTCCATGGGGCAACCTTGCCCACCATCGGGCACCTGTATCGCGGGGCGACCTCGCCCCATGGATGCTGAAACACGTTCAGCATGACGGAGTACGGTTATGACTGGCGAAACTCCCTCGGCCGAAGCCGACTTCCGCGCCGCCGCGGCGGAGCGCATCCTGGTGTTCGACGGCGGCTACGGCACCGCGATCCAGAAGCACGGCCTGTCCGAGGCCGACTATCGCGGCGACCTCGCCCTGCCGCTCGACCAGAAGGGCAACAACGACCTGCTCTGCCTGACCCGGCCCGACATCATCGAGGGCATCCACGCGGCCTATTTCGCCGCCGGGGCCGACATGGTCGAGACCAACACCTTCTCCTCCACCACCATCGCTATGGCCGACTACGGCTGCGAGCATCTGGTGCGCGAGATCAACCTGGCCGCCGCCCGCCTCGCCCGCAAGGCCGCCGACGAGGCCCAGGCCAGAGATGGCCGCCGCCGCTTCGTCGCGGGCGCGATCGGGCCGACCAACAAGACCCTGTCGCTCTCGCCCAACGTCAACGACCCCGGCTTCCGCGAGGTCGACTACGACACGCTGAAGGCCACCTACCGCGAGCAGTGCGACGCGCTGATCGAGGGCGGGGTCGACTTCCTGCTGGTCGAGACCTGCTTCGACACGCTCAACGCCAAGGCCGCCGGCATGGCCGCGCGCGAGGCCGAGGCCGCCGCCGGGCGGAGCGTGCCGCTGATGCTGTCCTTCACCATCACCGACATGAGCGGACGCAACCTTTCGGGTCACACCATCGTCGCCTTCTGGTATGCGCTGCGGCATCTCAAGCCGCTGACCATCGGCGCCAACTGCGCTTTTGGCGCGGACCTGCTGCGGCCCTACCTGACCGAGCTGAGCAAGGCGGCCGACGCGCTGATCCTGGCCTATCCCAACGCCGGCCTGCCCAACGAGCTGGGCCAGTACGACGAGCTTCCGGCGCGCACCGCCGAGCTGATCGAGGAATGGGTCCGCGACGGCCTGATCAACGCGGTCGGCGGCTGCTGCGGCACGACGCCGGACCACATCGCGGCGATCGCCCGGGCCGTCGCCGGCCAGCCGCCGCGCAAGGTCCCCAGGCTGCCGGTCGAGACGCGGCTGGCCGGGCTGGAGCCGTTCACGATGGCGGCTTGAACTTGTAAATCCTCCCCGGGACGGGGAGGGGGACCATGACGCGCAGCGGCATGGTGGAGGGGGCTCGCGCCGAGGCGCAGCATCCAGCCGACAGCCCCCTCCACCGCCTGCGGCGGTCCCCCTCCCCGTCCCGGGGAGGGTTTGAAAGATGGATATGAACGCCCTTTCCTCAACCCGCTTCGTCAACATCGGCGAGCGCACCAACGTCACCGGATCGGCGGCGTTCAAGAAGCTGATCCTCGCCGGCGACTACGCCAAGGCGGTGGACGTCGCGCGCCAGCAGGTGGAGAACGGCGCGCAGATCATCGACGTCAACATGGACGAGGGCCTGCTCGACGCGGTCGAGGCGATGACCACCTTCCTCAAGCTGATCGCCGCCGAGCCGGACATCGCCCGGGTCCCGGTGATGATCGACAGCTCGAAGTGGCAGGTCATCGAGGAAGGGCTGAAGTGCGTCTCGGGCAAGCCGATCGTCAACTCGATCTCGATGAAGGAGGGCGAGGCGCCGTTCCTGGAGCAGGCGCGCAAGTGCATGGCCTACGGCGCGGCCGTGGTCGTCATGGCCTTCGACGAGACCGGCCAGGCCGACACCCGGCAACGCAAGGTCGAGATCTGCCAGCGCGCCTACAAGCTGCTGACCGGGATCGGCTTCCCGCCTGAGGACATCATCTTCGACCCCAACGTCTTCGCCATCGCCACGGGCATGGAGGAGCACGAGAACTACGCGGTCGACTTCATCGAGGCGGTGAAGGAGATCCGCGCGACCTGCCCGCACGTCCACTTCTCCGGCGGGCTCTCCAACCTCTCGTTCTCGTTCCGCGGCAACGAGACGGTGCGCCGGGCGATGCATTCGGTGTTCCTCTATCATGCGATTCCCGCCGGGCTCGACATGGCGATCGTCAACGCCGGCCAGCTCGATATCTACGACCAGATCGATCCCGTCCTGCGCGAGGCCTGCGAGGACGTGATCCTCAACCGGCATCCCGACGCGACCGAAAGGCTGATCGCGCTCGCGGAAAGCTACAAGGGCAAGGACGCCGCGGCCGAGAAGCAGGCCGAGGAGTGGCGCGGCTGGGACGTGACCAAGCGGCTGGAGCACGCCCTGGTCAAGGGCATCGACACCTATGTGGTCGACGATACCGAGGAGGCCCGCCAGGCCGCTTCCGAGCGCGGCGGCCGTCCGATCGAGGTGATCGAGGGCCCGCTGATGGACGGCATGAACGTGGTCGGCGACCTGTTCGGCTCGGGCAAGATGTTCCTGCCGCAGGTGGTGAAATCGGCCCGCGTGATGAAGAAGGCCGTCGCCTATCTCTTCCCCTTCATCGAGGCGGAGAAGGTCGAGGGACAGAAGGCCAAGGGCCGGATCATCATGGCCACGGTCAAGGGCGACGTCCACGACATCGGCAAGAACATCGTCGGCGTGGTCCTGCAATGCAACGGCTACGAGGTGATCGACCTCGGCGTCATGGTCCCGTGGTCGACGATTCTCCAGGCCGCCAACGAGAACGACGCCGACATCATCGGCCTGTCCGGCCTCATCACCCCCTCGCTCGACGAGATGGTGACGGTGGCCGAGGAGATGCAGCGCGCCGACATGCAAATCCCCCTGCTGATCGGCGGGGCGACGACCAGCAAGGTCCACACCGCGCTTCGGATCGACCCGGCCTACGAAGGTCCGGTGATCCACGTCCTCGACGCCAGCCGCGCGGTCGGCGTCGCGGCGCAGCTCCTTTCCGACACCCAGGCCGAGGGCTTCAAGGGTGGGGTCGCCACGGAATACGCGCAGATTCGCGAGGCCCGCGCCAACAAGGGCCAGTCCGAGCTGCTGACCCTGGCGGAGGCGCGCGCCAACGCCTTTCCCGCCGACATGGCGCAGAAGGCCCCGCCGCCGCTTGACCCCGGCCCCCACGTCTTCACCGACTGGGACCTGACCGACCTGCGCGAGACCTTCGACTGGACGCCGTTCTTCCGCGCCTGGGAGCTGGCCGGGGTCTTCCCGGCGATCCTCGACGACGAGGTGGTCGGCGAAAGCGCGCGCAGCCTCTATGCCGACGCCCAGGCGATGCTCGACCGGATCGTCGCGGAGAAGTGGCTGACCGCCAAGGGCGTCGCGGCCTTCTGGCCCTGCCGGCGCGAGGAGGACGACGTGGTCCTGGACAGCGGCATCCGCCTCCCCTTCCTTCGCCAGCAGGTCAAGAAATCGCGCGACCGCGCCAATTTCTGCCTGGCCGACTTCATCGACCCGGCCGGCGACTGGCTCGGCGGCTTCGCGGTCGGCATCCACGGGGTCGAGCCGCACCTCGCGCGGTTCAAGGAAGCGCACGACGACTATTCGGACATCCTGCTCAAGGCCCTGGCCGACCGCTTCGCCGAGGCCTTCGCCGAGCGGCTCCACCAGCACGTCCGCACCACCCTGTGGGGCTATGCGCCGGGCGAGCAGCTCACCAACGAGGCGCTGATCCGCGAGCAGTACCGCGGCATCCGCCCGGCCCCCGGCTATCCCGCCTGCCCCGACCACAGCCTCAAGCCGATCCTGTTCGACCTGCTCAAGGCCCAGGACAATGCCGGCATCACCCTGACCGAGAGCCAGGCGATGCTGCCGACCTCGGCCGTCTCGGGCTTCTACTTCGCCCATCCGGAAAGCCAGTACTTCGGCGTCGCCCGGATCGGCCGCGACCAGTTGGAGGACTACGCCGGACGGCGCGGGGTCGAGGTGGCGACGGCCGAGCGCTGGCTGCGCCCCAACCTGGATTGACCGCGGCGGAGGCTGCCGCGATCATCCGGCAATGAGCCTGCCGCCTCTCCGCTTCGGCTACTTCGTCCTCGCCGTCGCGGATATCGCCGCGATGCGCGAATGGTACTGCAAGGTACTGGATTTCACGCTGCTCCGCACCGGGCGGATGGAGGAGCTGGAGGCCGAGTTCGCGATCCTCGAAGGCCACGGCATCCGCCTCGAGCTGGGCGTCCATCTCGGCGGGCGGCCGGAGCGCGTGCCGGTCCTGCCCTCGCCCGCGTTCATGGATCAGCTCGGCTGGAAGGTCCTGACCTTCCACACGGAGGACCTCGCCGCGCTCGGCGCCCATCTGGCGGCGAACGAGGTCGACATCGCCTGGTCCGCGAAACCGATCGCGCCGGGGCTCGGCTCAACCCTGTTTCGTGACCCTGAAGGCAATCTGATCAACGTCTTCGGCCCGGCGGAATAGACCCCGCCGCCGGCCCGTGGCACCTCTCCGTCAAACGGGAGAGGCCTTGTGACCACGCCGACCAGCCAAATCCTCCACGAGCTTGCCGACCGCGAGGCGATCCGCGAATGCCTCTACCGCTATTCGCGCGGGGTCGACCGGCTCGACGCCGACATGATCCGCAGCGCCTATTGGCCCGACGCGGTCGACGAGCACCTCGACTTCGCCGGCAATGCCGAGGAGTTCATCGCCTGGTCCTTCCCGATCATGGGGACGATGGACCAGACCATGCACATGATCGGCAACGTCCTGATGCGGATCGAGGGCGACCGCGCCGACGTCGAGAGCTATTTCTACGGCTATCACCGGGTCAACGGGCCGGACGGCAACAAGGCCGACGTGATCGGCGCGGGGCGCTACCTCGACAATTTCGAGAAGCGCGGCGACGAATGGCGGATCGCCCGGCGCTTCGTCCAGACCGACTGGTTCCGGCAATACCCGGATTCGGCCGACTGGGAGGCTGGGATGCTCGGCATGAAGATCGGGCTGGGCGGGCGCCATCCCGACGACCTCAGCTACCAGCGCTTGCGGCTGAAGTAGCGGGGCCGCCTCGCGACCGACCATCGTCCAGGCGATCTGGCCATCCCCGCCGTCGCCCGATAGGTTCCGCGCCGAACCGAGATCACCAGGAGAGCAGCATGTCCGAAATGGCCCAGAAGTTCCGCGCGCTGGTCGCGAAGGGCGAACACTTCATGTGCGGCGAGGCCTATTCCGCGCTGACCGGCCGGATCGTCGAGCATGTCGGCTTCCCGGCGGCCTATCTCGGCGGCCACGCTTGCAGCGCCTTCCACTATGCCGTGCCCGACAACGGCATTTTCAGCCAGGTCGAGCAGCTCGACCAGTCGAGCCGCATCGCGGCGGCCATGAACATCCCGCTGATCGTCGACGCCGACACCCTGGGCGAGACCGTGGCCGACGCCTTCCACTTCACCCGCCGCTACGTGCGCGCCGGGATCGCCGGCTTCCACGTCGAGGACGAGGTCAATCCCAAGCACACCAGCACGGTCGGCAGCCTCTGCGCGATCCCGGACATGCAGTTCCGCCTCGACGCCGCCCGCCGCGCGGCGGGCGATTCGGGCTTCTACATCATCGCCCGCAGCGACGAGATGTATCCCCAGGCCCGCGGCGGCGGCGGCACGGCCTCGCTGGAGGAGGCGATCCGGCGCGGCAAGGCCTATGAGGAGGCCGGCGCCGACGCCCTGTTCTACCCCTTCGCCTCGCCCGAGGACTATGCGGCGATCGCCGCCGAGGTCTCGATCCCGATGTGCACCATGGGCTTCAACCTGCCGAATACCGCCTTCAACATGACCACCGGCTGGGGCTGGACCGGCGCGGCGCAGCTCCACCTCGCCCGCGCCAAGGAGCTGATGGAGACCGGCACGGTGAAGATGGACAACGTCCTGCCCGGCAAGGACCAGCTGATCCAGCAGGACTTCTACGACGCCCTGACCGCCGACTGGGCGCGCAAGACCGGCCGCTCGCTGCGCGACGGCTATTGACCTCGTGCCCCCTCCCGCTTGCGGGAGGGGTTAGGGGTGGGTAAGCCGGGCGCGGTGCGGTATCCGCCCACCCCCCGGCCCCTCCCGCTAGCGGGAGGGGAGGAGCTTCGATCCCGCTGATGCCCACCGCCGCCCGCTACCCCGATCCGACCACGCGCCTGTTGATCACCCTGTCGGCCATGGCCGCGGCGGTGATGAACCAGGTCGACACGACGATCGCCAACGTCGCCCTGCCGCATATGCAGGGCAGCACCTCGGCCTCGCGCGAGCAGCTCACCTGGGCCCTGACCTCGTACATGGTCGCGGGGGCGATCTTCACGCCGCTGAGCGGCTGGCTCGCCGGCAAGTTCGGGCGCAAGCGGCTGCTGCTCTACTCGATCGTCGGCTTCGCCCTCGCCTCGGGCCTCTGCGGCATCGCCACCAACCTGTTCGAGCTGGTCGCCTTCCGCATCCTCCAGGGCGTATTCGGCTCGGCCCTAGTGCCGATGACCCAGGCGACCCTGCTCGACATCAACCCACCCGAGCAGCACGGCAAGTCGATGGCGATCTTCGGCCTCGCCGCGATCGTCGGCCCGCTCGCCGGGCCCTTGCTCGGCGGCTACCTGACCGAGGTGCTGTCGTGGCACTGGGTGTTCTACATCAACCTGCCGCTCGGCGTGCTCTCGTTCATCGGGCTCTCCGCCTTCATGCCCGAGGCCCATAACGAGGAGCAGGCGGACTTCGACCTGTTCGGCTTCGGCCTGCTGGCGGTCGGCCTCGGCGCCTTCCAGCTCATGCTCGACCGCGGGCAGATGCTCGACTGGTTCGATTCCTGGGAGATCTGCATCGAGGCGACCCTGGCCGCGGCGGCGGCCTACATGTTCCTCGTCCACATGATGACCGCGCGGCATCCCTTCGTCAGCCTGGCGCTGTTCAAGGACGGCAACTTCGTGATCTCGACGCTGATCGGGTTCTTCCTCGGCGTGCTGATCTATTCCGTGCTGTCGCTGCTGCCGCCGATGCTCTCCGAGCTGTTCGGCCACCCGACCATGGCCATCGGCATCGCCATGGCCCCGCGCGGGATCGGCACGCTGATCGCGATGCTCGTGGTCGGGCGGATCATCAACAAGGTCGACCTGCGGATCCTGATCTCGGCCGGGATGCTGTTCAGCGCCGCCTCGGGCTGGATGATGGCGCAGATGAACCTCCAGGCCGACGACAGCCTGGTGATCTTCTCCGGCGTGCTCCAGGGGATCGGCGCGAGCCTGGTCTTCGTGCCGCTCTCGACCATGTCCTTCGCCACCCTCGCCCCGCACCTGCGCAACGAGGGCGCGGCGCTCGGCACCCTGGTCCGCAACCTCGGCGGCGCGGTCGGCATCGCGGTGATCCAGGCGATGACCGTGCGCAACACGGCCACGGTCGAATCCCGGCTGGTCGAGGGGGCCCGGCCGGACAACCCGGTGGTCTCGCTGGCCATGCCCGGCTTCGACTTCGGCTCGCTCCAGTCGCTGGAGCGCGTCGACTACGAGATCATGCGCCAGGCGCTGATGGTCGCCTATGTCGACGCCTTCTGGGCGATGTTCGTGGTCGGCGTGGTCGTGGCCCCGCTGGTCTTCCTGCTGCGCCGGCCCAGAAGGGGGGCGGGCTGACCGCGCCCTCTAGAATTTCGCCGGTTCGTTCAGCCGGGAGCCGAGCGGCGGATAGCCAGCCGGGGTCTTGTCGGTGAAGTAGATCAGCCGGTCGAAGCACTGGTCGGGACGGATGGCGAAGCGGTCGGCGACGTTACCGACCAGCTCCAGCCCCTTGCCGCGCAGATAGGCGGCAGCAGCCGGGGCCGACTTCACCTTGAAGGTCAGGCAGTAGATGCCCTTGATCGACTGCGCGTGACGGGCCAGCGCCGAGCGGTCGGTGCGGCTTTCCAGCGCCTCCAGCACCGTGTCGCCCATCAGGAAGGGCGCGCAGTCGGCGTCGATGTCGTCGAGCTCGCGGTGCTCCATCTCGATCCAGCCGAACTGCTCGGCGAACAGCTCGCCGGCATCGTCGACCGATTCGGTGGACAAGCCGATCGCCTGGAGGCCCTCAATCCCCAGCGGATGCTCGTCGCGCCACCTGGCCGGGCTCCAGGCGGGGTCGCGGCGCGGATCGCCGGGGAGGTCCTGCTGGAGCACCTCGATCCGCATCCCCATCGCCTGGCCGCGGCCGATCAGGAAATAGTGGCTCTCCATCCCGGGATCGTAGTGGAGCTTGAAGCCGCGCCTGGTGAACCAGGCGTCGGCCGCCTTGAGGTCCGCCACCTTGAGCGCGACGCCGAGCCAGCGCATCGGCGCGGCGCTGCGGCGGAGCATCTCGCCGGTCGGCGAATCCGGGCTGAGCCCCGCGCCGGCGGGGGAGATCGGGATCAGCATGGTGTCACCGATCATCATCAGCCGCTCCTCGCGGTCGAGGCCCATGGCCTGCGTTTCGGGCGTGACCAGCATCTCGTAGGCGGTCTCGGCGCCGAACACGTCGATGAAGAAGGCGTCGCACGCCTTGCGCTTGTCGTTGTCGGCAATCGCCCAACTGACGTGGGCAAGCGGCATTCCGGGCATCTGCAGGTCCTTGTCTATGGTTCGGGGAGGTGCTTGCCACAGGACAGGCCCACCCCCAACCCCTCCCGCGAGCGGGAAGGGAGCAGGCCACGTTCCGGCTATGCCGGAACGGCCTCAAGCCAGATGCGGCTTGACCTCCTCGATCACCCATTGGGCATAGTCGAGGTAGGCGTCGGGGCTCGGCATCTCGGGAATCGGGACCGAGCTGTAGGTGACGCCCAGCGCCCGGTACTCGCCGAGCCGGTCGACGATCTCCTGCGCGCTCATGCCGGGGCGGGCGTCGGCATCGTTGCTGGCGGCGTGGCGCTCGGTCAGGCGGGTGGTGGCGAGGCCGAAGAACACGTCGAAGGGCTTGCCCCGCCACTCCGGCTGCGACTTGATGAAATCGATCCGCGCCGGGATTTCCTCCGGCCCG
>Ga0066256_1002726_pt1 | contig 18662 bp, 17 predicted proteins | sample ThiBio_1000_biof_FD_87107 | JGI IMG/M metagenome (GOLD analysis project Ga0066256, IMG submission 87107) | Wastewater bioreactor microbial communities from Cape Town, South Africa - Thiocy_expt_1000_biof (version 2) | ecosystem: Engineered > Bioreactor > Thiocyanate-remediating >...
TCGCGCCCGGCCCCATCCCCGCCGTGGCGGGAGTGGCTGGCTATACTTGCCCGCTATTCATCCACCGAATAGCGAAGGAATCTTTCCATGGCCACCCTGCTCCGCCCCCTGGCAATCGCTGCCGCCGCTCTTTTCAGCCTGCACGCCCATGCCGACGAGGTGGCCGTGGCCGTGGCGGCCAACTTCACCGCGCCGATGCAGAAGATCGCCGCCGAGTTCGAGAAGGACACCGGCCACAAGGCCACGCTGTCGTTCGGCGCCACGGGCAAGTTCTACGCGCAGATCGCCAACGGCGCGCCCTTCGGCATCCTGCTGGCGGCCGACGACACCACGCCCGAGAAGATCGCCAGGGAAGGCCTGGGCATTGGTGCCACGCGCTTCACCTACGCCATCGGCCAGCTGGTGCTGTGGAGCAAGCAGCCCGGCCTAGTGGATGCGCAGGGCCAGGTGCTCAAATCTGGCACCTTCGACAAGATCGCAGTGGCCGACCCCAAGCTTGCGCCCTACGGAGCCGCCGCAGTCGAAGTGATGACCCAATTGGGCGTGCTGAACACCCTGCGGCCCAAGTTTGTGCAGGGCGAGAACATTGCCCAAACCCACCAGTTCGTCGCCACCCAGAATGCCCAGCTCGGTTTTGTCGCCCTGTCGCAGGTGATGGCCGATGGCCGCCTGGTGGAGGGCTCGGTGTGGGCCGTGCCTGCAACGCTCTACTCCCCTTTGCACCAGGACGCCGTGCTGCTCAACAAGGGCCAGGGCAACGCCGCGGCGGCCGCGTTACTGCAATACCTCAAGGGTGACAAGGCGCGGGCAGTCATTCGCGGCTTTGGCTACGAGCACTGAGATACTCACACATCCTCTCTGTCACCGTCTTTTTCCTCCATGCCCCTGGGCCCTGAAGCACTGCAAGCCGTTTGGCTGACCCTGCAGCTCGCCACCCTCACCACCCTCGTGCTGCTGCTGATCGCCACGCCGCTGGCCTGGTGGCTGTCGCAAACGCAGTCTTGGTGGAAGGGGCCGGTGGGCGCCTTCGTGACCCTGCCGCTGGTGTTGCCGCCTTCGGTGCTCGGTTTTTACCTGCTGGTGGCCATGGGGCCGGCCGGGCCGCTGGGGCAGTTCACGCAGGCCATGGGCCGGGGCCTGCTGTCGTTCACTTTTACCGGGTTGGTGATTGGCTCGGTGGTGTTTTCGATGCCATTTGCGGTGCAGCCGCTGCAGCACGCTTTCGAGTCCATGGGCCGCCGCCCGATGGAGGTGGCCGCCACCCTGCGGGCCAGCCCGCTGGATGCGTTTTTCACGGTGGCCTTGCCGCAGGCCCGCACCGGCCTGCTCACCGCAGCCATCCTGAGTTTTGCCCACACGGTGGGCGAGTTTGGCGTGGTGCTGATGATCGGCGGCAACATCCCGGGCAAGACACGGGTGGTCTCCACCCAGATCTACGGCCATGTGGAGGCCATGGAATACGCCCAGGCGCACTGGCTGGCGGGCGGCATGGTGCTGTTCTCGTTCGTGGTGCTGCTGTGCCTGGCGCTGCTCAAGAACCGTGGCTCGCGGGTGCTGCCATGAGTGCGCCCGGCGACCTGCGCATCCGGCTCGCGCTGCCGCGTGCCGACTTTGAACTGGACGTGGACCTACATCTGCCCGGCAGCGGCATCACGGTGCTGTTCGGCGCATCGGGCTCGGGCAAGACCAGCGTTCTGCGGTGTGTGGCGGGGCTGGAGCGCGCACGCCCTGGCCTGGTGGCCGTGGCCGGCGAGGTGTGGCAAGACGATGCTGCCCAGGTGTTTTTGCCCACGCACCAGCGGGCGCTGGGCTATGTGTTCCAGGAGGCCAGCCTCTTCGAGCACCTGGACGTGCTGGGCAACCTGCGGTATGGCCTCAAGCGCGCCCGGTCTGCGCAGGCCGAGGCCACGCTGCGGGCTGCCATCGAGCTGCTGGGCATCAGCCGCTTGCTGCAACGCCGGCCGGGTCAGCTCTCGGGCGGCGAGCGCCAGCGGGTGGCCATTGCCCGCGCCCTGGCAACCTCCCCCCGCCTGCTGCTGCTGGACGAACCCATGGCCGCTCTTGACCTGGCGCGGCGCCAGGAGATCCTGCCCTGGCTGGAACGCCTGCGCGATGAGCTGCACACCCCCATGCTGTATGTCACGCACTCCGCCGACGAACTGGCGCGGCTGGCCGACCACCTGGTGGTGCTGGAGGGTGGCCAGGTAACGGCCGCCGGGCCGGTGGACCAGGTGCTGTCGTCCGTGCAACTGCCGGTGGTGCTGGGCGACGACGCGGGCGCGCTGCTGCGCGGCCAGGTGCTGGATCGGGACACTACTTGGCACCTGGCGCGCGTGGGCTTTGCGGGTGGCGCCATGTGGCTGCGCGACAGCGGCCTGCCTGTGGGCCAGACAGTGCGGCTGCGCGTGCTGGCCCGCGACGTGAGCCTGACGGTGCAGGAGCCCATGCAGACGAGCATCCAGAACCACCTGCCCTGTGTGATCGACTCCATCGCGCCCGACGCCCACCCCTCGCAGGCGCTGGTGCGGCTGCGCTGTGGCGAGTCTTTTTTGCTGGCGCGGGTCACCCACCGGTCCTTGCACGCGCTGGGCGTGGCGCCCGGCAGCGCGGTGTGGGCTCAGGTCAAATCGGTGGCGATTGTTCCCTGATCCAGCCACTAGCGGCCCGCAGCAGCCGCGCCTGGCCACGGCGCCTTACTGAAACACGCACACGCCCAATGACTGACTTTTGGCCCGGTACATGGCAGTGTCTGCCGCGCGCAGGTAGTCGTCCACCGTCGCCAGCCTGGACGCGCTGCTGACCAACCCAATACTCGCGCCACTGATCACGGTGTGTTCGCCAATCACATAGGGCGCAGCAAGCGCAGCGGCGATCTGCTGGGCGCGCTGGCTGGCTTCAGCGGGGTCAATGGACTCCAACAGCACATTGAACTCGTCACCGCTCATGCGTGCGACCAGATCCACCGACCGCACGCAGGATTCGAGCCGCCGCGCCACCTGTTGCAAGAGCTGGTCGCCCACATGGTGTCCATAGCAGTCATTGACCGCCTTGAACCCGTTGAGGTCCAGCAGCAGCACGGCGAACATCGTGGCCCCACTGCGCGTGGGCACTCCATCCCCGTTCGCCCCGTCGCCCTGGTGCAGCGTAATCAGTTGCGCAAGGCGGTCGCGGAACAATGGCCGACCAGGCAAGTTGGTCAGCGCATCGTAGGAGCTGCCACGCTCGGCCAGATCGCTCAACGAGCCCGCCATGCGCACCGCAACGCCGTATTCGAACTCGGCGAGCCCGCGCCAATTGACCCATACCAGCCGCCCCGCTCCGTGGAACGCGCGGAAGTCCACCGAAAATTTCGCGCTGTTTCCGGACAGGTGCCTGCTGTAGGCCTCTTGCACACGAGCGCGATCCTCGCGGTCGATGAGTTGCTCCAGAAAGCGCCAGCCGCCCTCGTACACATGATCGCGGCTCCCCAGCCCGACGATCTGGAGAAAGCGCCCCGACACATGCAGGGTGTCCGTGCGCAAGTCCCAATACCAGATGCCGTCATTGGAGCCGCGCGTCGCCAGCGAATAGCGGTTTTCGGAGCGCACCAAATCGATTTCGGTGTTCTTCTGCTGGGTGACATCGATCATCAGGCCGATCATGCGGTTCGGCCGGCCGGGTTCGACCACCGCGCGGCACAGGTCACGCACCCACACGACCTTGCCCGACTTGGCAATCAGCCGGTAGCTCATCTCGTAGGCATGGCTGTGCGTGGCGTTGTAGGCCGCATCGTCAATGCGCAGAGCCTCCTCCAGATCATCGGGATGCACATGCGCCCGCCAGAAGCCCGGGTCGGCCCGCCACTCCTCGACGGAGTAGCCGAACAAGCGTTCGACCTGCGGGCTCAGAAAGGTGTTGCCCACGCCGATTTCAGCCTCCCACACCACACCGTCAATGGTTTCCAGCAAGCGCAGAAAGCGCTGGCGCACCTCCACCAGCACCTGCTCGGTGACCTCGGTGATCTCGATCAGGACACCCTGGCGGCTGATCACCCGCTCTGCCGCATCCGTCTCGGGGTGGAACTGCAGACGCACCCAGCGGTAGTCCCCGTCGGCAAAGCGCAGGCGGAACACCGGCATGCCTGAGCGCATGGTGCCAATGTCATCGGGATGCACGAACTCCAGCAAAGACCTGCCCAGAGCGGCTTCCACCGAATGGCCGGTGAGCTTGTGCCACGCCGGGTTCAGATAGGTGATCTCCCACAGCGCATCGGTCTGCACCACCGCCTCGGGGAGCAGTTGCAACAGGTTTGCGGACGGCGTGGGAGTGGTGGGCATGCAGGGATATCGCAATACGGGTCAGATACATGCAGGGCCGCGTTGGACAAGTCCTTCAGGTGTCGCGCAGCCGGCTTGGGGCGGCCTGCCGGGGAGCCAATCCCGTTCCAGCATCGGGCCTGCGCGATCACGGAGACTCAGGCAACGGCGCCTTCACGGATCGAAAAATCAACCATGTGAACCAAGTATGGCATGCATCCAAGTCCTCCCTGGTCTGGCTGGTTAGGAGCCTGGAGGTTCGCGAGCCAGCAACGCCCTCCCCCGCGCTGGCTCACGCACGTCACGACGGCATCAACCGTCAGAACGCCACCTTCACCCCCAGCGTGATGTTGCGGCCCATCAGCGGCGCAGCGGTCTTGATGAACGAGGTGTGCGCATAGGCCAGGCGGTCCGTCAGGTTGTTGGCCTTCAGGTACACCTGCCAAGGCGTGCCGCTGCTGAACTGGCCGTTGTAGCTCACACCCAGGTTGAGCATGCCGTAGCCGGGCGTGGCGGTTTCAAAGTCCGCCCCGCGGGTCTGGCCGGCCACCCGCACCCCCTCCACCTCCCCCTCCCACGCCCCCCCGCTGGCATCCCGGCCCATACCTGCGCGAGTGGCCGGGATGCGCGGCAGCAGGCCACCGCCGTCCAGCTTGGCGCGCACGGTGTCGCCAAACAGCGTGATGCCCAGATTGCGCGTGAGGCGCTGGCGCACCTGGCCTTCGATGCCGGTGAAGGTGGCGTCGGCCTGGCTGTATTGCAGCAGCTGCAGGCCGTCCAGCTCGTCCAGGGTGCGGCCGTAGATGTAGTTGTTGATGCGGTTGCGGAACACGCTCACGCCAAAGGTGGTGTCGCCACTGGTCTTCTTCAGGCTCACATCGATGTTCTGCGAGATCTCGGAGCGCAGGTCGGCATTGCCGCGTTCGTATGTGCTGGTGGCCATGTGCAGGCCTTGGGCGTACAGCTCTTCGGCCGACGGGGCACGGCTGGCGCGGGTGAACGAGGTGCCCACCTGGTAGCCGGGCGTGAACTTCCACACTGCGCCCAGCGATGCCGACGTGCCGTTGTGGCTGCGCTCGATGCCGCTGGTCTGGGCCTCGGCCGTCTGGCGGTCGTGGCGCAGGGCGGCTTCAAAGCGCCAGTCGTTCCAGCGGTACTCCTCCAGCACGAAGAGGCCTGTCTTGCGGGTCACGGTGGGCTGCACATAGGCCTCCTCGCCCTCGGCGCTGAACTTGCGCTGCGAGGTCTGCAGGCCGATCACGCCCTTGAAGCCGCCGATGGGCTCGTGTTGCAGCTCCACGCGTGTATCGTAGGCCTTGTTCTTGAAGGTGGTGCTGATGGCGCCGTCTTCGACCTCGTCATGTTTGTAGTCGGTGACACCCGCCCGCAGCCGCAGGGCCGAGAAGCCCGCAAACGGGTTGCGCAGTTCGCCCCGCACGTCAAAGCGCTCACTGCGCAGGTCGACCACTGGCACATCGCCGGCCGAAGCGTCATGGTCGTGGTCATGGCCGTCGGCTTCGTCGTCCGCATGGGCGCCGCAGTGCAAATGGTCGCCATGGGTGTGGCAGCCGTCAAAGCTGTGGTTGTGGCCAGGCAGGCCGTATTTGGCGGTCTGGCGGGTGTATGCCGCCCCCAGGTAGCCCTGGTCGCCCACCCACGACAGGCCCACGCTGCCAGTGTCCGTGCGGTTGAAGCTGCCCAGCACCTTGCTGCCGCCCGACCAGCCCTTGCCCACGCGGTAGTCGCCCGCATCCCGCGCCACGCCTTCCACATGCACGGCCAGGTTGCCCGCACCGCCGGTCAGCGAAAAGGCCCCGGCGCCCTCGCCCGCCCCCGAGTTGGCGCGCAGCTCGGCGCTGCCTTCGTAGCCCTTTTGCGGAATGGCGGTGGGCACCTTGCCGTCCAGCACGTTGACCACGCCGCCCACGGCGCCGTTGCCATAGACCAGGGCCGAGGGACCGCGCAGCACCTCGATCTGCGTGGCCAGCAGCGGCTCGGACACCACGGCGTGGTCGGGGCTGATGGTGGAGGCGTCGTGCAGCTCGGCGCCATCGCTCAGCACCTTGACGCGCGGGCCGTCCATGCCGCGAATGATGGGGCGGCTGGCGCCCGCGCCGAAGTGGCTGCTGGTGATGCCGGGCTCGCTGTTCAGTGTCTCGCCCAGCGTGGCCTCGCGGCGGCGCACCAGTTCCTCGCCTTCCAGCACGGTGGCGGGGGTGGTCATGTCGCTGGCGCCCAATTGCAGGCCGCTGGCCGACACGGTGACAGCGGGCAGGCTGGGTGCGGCGTCCGCCGCCGCAGTAGGCACGGGCGCAGTCTGCGCATGGGTGGCAACGCTGGTGCCCGACAGCGCCAGCAGGGCTGCCAGAGCCACGGGATGGAGGGCCGGACGGGCGCGGCGGGAAACAAAGCGGTGGGTAGAAAAGGTGTGGGTCATGGTGGTGGCCTGCAACAAGGCATGCGCGGCGCTGGCGGTGCCAACGCGCCTGCGCATGCCGACCCGCGCTCTGGGCGCGAGTTGATGAATAAAAACCGCTGCAAGCGCTAGTGAGATATCCGCTAGCAGCTATGAAAACAGGAGTAATGATGGACGCGCCGTGGTGCGGCCGCTGGCAGCCGCCAGCTCAGCCTGCGTATTGCGGCCTGCAGACCGCGCCTCACGCCCCTCGCCAGCAGGCACAACACCGCCGCGTTGCCCTGCAAGGCACACAGCGGGTACGCCGACTGAGAAGGTGGGGCTAGGGACCCTCTGCACAAATCAGCGCGCCGCGTGCATCAGTGGGCTCGGGCGGTCTGCCGCGTTGCAAATACTCGCAATAGCTACCGCTATTGCTGCGTTTTGCGCCTTGCAGTCCTTCCCGATCCGCTGCGCCCACTTGCCGCTTGATTCGTGCAGAGGGTCCCTAGAGGTGCGCTGCGCGTCAGGCGACTGGCGGGCCGCGCGCGTGGAACAGCGCAATGTGCGGGGTGCTCGCCCGCCCTGCCGCGTGCATGGCCGGCGGCAGTGGCACATCGGCCGCAGGCAGCGCCAGCGGGGCGGCATGTAATGCGTCGCCAAGCGCCAGTTGGTCGAGCAACAGGCAGTCCACCGGCGCGTGGTGGGCCAGCAGATACGGAAGCCACAGACTGTGGCCCGGTGCGGCAGCGGGCTGCGCAGTGGGGGCCGGGTCCCACGCCGGCTGTCCGGGCAGCGACGACGGCGCGGCCAGCAGACCGGCATGGGCCTGGTCCAGCGCTCCCCCGTGCACCACCTGGTGCAGCCGCCCCAGCGTGGGCACGACCACCAGGGCCAGCAGCAGCCACGCCAACGCCACGCGCCGCACCACCGCACTGCGCAGCGCGGCGGACGGCAGGTACTGGGGGCGAAGAAGCGCGCGGGTCACGTCAGGAACGAAAGGGAAAAGGATTGCGGCAGAGGCTGTAGCGCTGCAGCGCTAAAAGCCGTGGATTATTTCACCGGCACCGCGTCCACCACGCGGTAGTACAGGCCGTAGGGGTCATTAGGGAGCACGGTGAACTTGCCTTCCACCACCACGGGCTCCAGCGAATAGCGCACGGGCGTCTTGGCCTTGACCTCCACCATGCTCTCGGGCCCGCCCGGCGTGCAGAACGAGCAGGTCAGCGGCACGGAGGTGAGGATGAAGTGCGTCTGCGTCGGCTTAGCATCCAGCGGCACCATGAAGCCCTGGATGCGCTGCGTGGTCTTGTCCATGCCCTTCTGGGCGTCGTTGAACACGGGCAGGATGCCGTCTTTGGCGGTCTTCCTGTTCAGGTCGGTCAGCACCGACCAGGGCACCACGTCGTTGCGCTGGGGCAGCGGGGCAATCGGACTGTTGGGGCTGTGATACCCCGCACCCGACCCCGCTGGCACCGCAGTGCCCGCCCCCGCAGGCAGGGGCGACGACAGCACCGGTGCTGCGGCCGCGCCTTCCTTGGCGCGCTCAAAAGCGCCCGGCGCGGGCTTGGTGGCACCGCCTTGCTGCGCATGTGCACCACCTGCCACTGCCAACGCGGCGGCAATACAAGCCAGGCGAGCCATTCGGCCGGTGACGGGCAAGGGGTTCAAGGTGCAGGACATGGCGGGGACTCCGGGCGAACAAGCTTCAAAACAAACAGGCGCTCAGTGCGCGTGCTTCATGCCGCAGTATTTTCCGATGGCCAGGTTCCGGCACGCCGCCTGCAGGTCTTTCTGGCATTGGTCGTGGCCCTTGCCGGATTCCAGGCACTTGGCAGCCGCCTCGTGCGCTGCGGCCATCGCACGGTGGCGGGCGATGTCTTCCTGGGTGTCCTTGTCGTTGTGGGCTTGCGCGTGGGCCAGTGCCCCAACGAGGAGCATGGGGGCCAGGGCGAGCGCGGAGATGAGGTGCTTCATGGTGGGTCCTTCCAGGTGATTCAGAGAATTGGGTTCAACAAAAACGGGGGTGTTCAACGGGACGGTCATGGCTGGCTGAGCAAGTCGGCCACATCGGTCCGGTAGGCCTGCATCGCCGGCAGCAGCGCCGCCACCGCCGCCACGCCTGCGGCCAACAGCAGCACACCGGCTTCGGCGGACAGCCAGATCCAGCCCGTCACCGGCAGCAACCCTTGCGCCTGCAAAGCCCAGCCCAAGGCCTGCGCCAGCCCGTGGCCCAGCAGCAGCCCCAGCATGGACGCGAGCGCGGCCAGCCAAAGCGCCTCCCACAGCACCAGCCCGGCCACGCGGCCCGGGGGCGCGCCCAGCATGCGCAGCATGGCCAGGTCAGCGCGGCGCTCGCGCACGGCATTCCACAAGGCGATGAACACACTGAGAGCGGCCACGGCCAGCAGCACGCCGCCAAAGGCGCGCAGCACATCGGCCCCTACGCCCAGCAGGCGCAGCAGGCGTGTAACTTCGATAGCAGGCGCCGCCGCCTGCATCGATGTGCGGCCGTTGATCAGGCGCGGCAACGTGATGGCCGCCATTGGAGTGCGGTAGCGCACCAGCGCCACAGTCACCTCGCGCTCTTCCTTCAGAATTTCCAGGTCTTCGGCATCGTTGGCCGTGGCGGTCTCGTGCACCATCCAGACGGATTCGGTGCTGGTCAGGATCAGCCGGTCCAGTACACAGCCGCAGGGCGCGAGCACGCCGCTCACGCGATAGGGGTGGTCGCCGTGCGCATGCCCTCCTCCACCCAGGCCGTGGCTGCCGATGAAGGTGGCGCCGACCAGCGGCGCGCCTTGGTGGCTGGCTTTCACAATGCCACGCGCCACGCTGGCGCCCAGCACCGCGTCCATGGGCTGCTGCCACAGCGCGCCTTCGGCCAACGTGGCCGCGTAGTGCGTGATGTAGTCCGGCGTGGTGCCCACGATGCGGAAGCCCTGGTAGCTGTCACCCAGGCTGAGCGGGATGACCTGCGCCACCAGTGGGTTCTTCTGCAGCGTCTGCACCTCTTGCAGGGGGATGTTGCCCGTGGGCACGTCGATGTGGAACACGCCCGCCAGGATCAGCTGCAGCGGGCTTCCCTTGGCGCCCACCACCAGGTCGATGCCGCTGAGGTCGCGCTCGAACGCCTTGTCGAGCTGCGTAGCCACCAGCAGCACCAGCGTGATGGCGGCCAGGCCCAGCGTGAGCACCAGCAGGTTGAGCACGGCCGCCAGCGGGCGGGACCAGAGGTAGTGCCAGGACAGGCGGGGGAGCTTGAATACTCCCGAATTCATAGCTGCTCAGGCATATTCAACCGGCGCTCTGGGGCTATTTCATTCAAATCGAGGGTCTGGACCCCCGCCAGGGCGGACACCACACGCTGGTCATGCGTGGCTATCACCAGGCTGGCGTCGCAGGCCGTAGCACTCTGCTGCAGCAACGCCAGCGCATCGGTAGCCGCCTCGTCGTCCAGGCTGGCCGTGGGCTCATCGGCCAGCAGCACCTGCGGCGCCAGAAGGACGGCCCGCGCCAGCGCCACCCGCTGCGCCTGCCCGCCGGAGAGCTGGTGCGGCTTGCGCGCGGCCAGCTCGGCCACCCCCACTTGGGTGAGTGCGCGGTGAATGGCCGCATCGTCACGCCGCAGCCCGGCCGCAAAGTACGCCAGCGCCAGGTTGTCCGCCACGGTGAGTGCGCTGCTGAGGTACAGCTTTTGCGGCAAGAAGCCAATGGTGCGCGCGCGCCAGGCATCGATCTCGGCCCCCCGCTGCGTGCCCAGCTGGGTGCCCGCCACAAACAGGTCGCCCCCGCTGGCGCCGCGCAAGCCCGCCATCAGCGCCAGCCAGGTGGACTTGCCGGTGCCCGAGCGCCCTCGCAGGAGCAGCGTGCCGCCCTGGCGCAGATCCACATCCGGAAAGCGCAGCGGCGCGGCGCCACCCGTGGCATAGGTGTAGGAAAGCCCCCGGGTGCGGATCATGCGGCAGCGCCCTCTGCCGGGTGCGCGCAGTCGGCACAGCGCCCGTGCACTGCAATGTCCACCGCCAGGCTTTCGTGTCCTGCGGTGGCCAGCGCCTGCAGCACCTGCTTGAGGGCGGTCTGCACCTTGGCCGAACCCTGTGACAGGCGGAACTGGCGGTGGCAGTCGTCGCATTCAAACCGCGGTGCAGCGCCCTCCTCCCCTTGCGGCGCCAGCGCATACCGCGTCACGCGGGCGGCATCGACTTGCTTGTGCAGCAGGCCGGCGGCGGCAAAACGATCGAGCATGCGGTAGACCGTGACCTTGTTGACCGCAACGCCCGCTGCAGCCAAGGCCGCTTCAACCTCGGGCTCTGACAGGGCTGCGTCCGGCCGGGCTTCGTACACTGCCGCCAACGCCCGCGTGGCGCGGGTGGCGCGCATGCCGGGGGGAAGCGACCAAGGCTGGAGACGTTGAGGGGACGGGGAAGACATGGGTGGTGCGGATGAACTGCGCATAACGCAATCGGGTTGCATTATGCCTGCCTGCAGCCTCGCTCTGAACGAATCTGCTCCCTCCAAGCATTGAACCCAGAGCGCAAGACCCGGATCCCGCCCCTCTGGCAGCCGCCAGCGCGTCAGCGTCAGCCCTTCAAATACCGCGCAAACGTCTTGCGAAACTTCTCCACCTTCGGCCCCACCACAAACGCGCAGTACCCCGCGTTGGGGTGGTTGGCAAAGTAGTTCTGGTGGTAGGCCTCGGCCGTGCTGTAGTTCGAGAGCGGCTTCACCTCGGTGGTGATGGGCGCACCAAACAGCTTGTCTTGCGACATCTGGCGGATCATGGCGTTGGCGATCTCGCCGTGCTCGGGGTTGTCGTAGTAGATGCCGCTGCGGTACTGCGTGCCCACATCATTGCCCTGGCGGTTGAGCGTGGTCGGGTCGTGGGTGTGGAAGAAGATTTCCAGGATCTCTTCCAGGCTGATTTCGTCGGCATCGAACGTCAGGCGCACCACCTCAGCGTGGCCGGTGTCGCCCTGGCAGATCTGCTCGTAGGTGGGGTTGATGGTGTGGCCGTTCGTGTAGCCGCTTTCCACGTCGGTGATGCCGCGCACGCGGTCGAAAACGGCTTCGGTGCACCAGAAGCAGCCGCCGCCGAGGGTGATGGTTTGTGGGTTATGGGCCATGTGGGTCTCCAATGCAAGGGAAAACGTTCATGGCATGGTACGCGCCCTCACCCGCCGCAGTGCGGGCGGGGGCATTGGCCTTTACGTCTTGGAAGGCTACTCGTACCGGCGACCTTGTGCCATCAGCTCGGGCGTGCCAATCAGCGCATTCAGGCCGTCAAAGTCCATCATCCGGTCCTTGAACGGCGCTGTGGTCTGGTGCTTGTGCAGGCTGGCGTAGTAGCCCTGCAGCGTGTGCGCCACCGCACGCGCCGTGCCGCCGGGGAAGATCACGATGCGAAAGCCGCGCTGCTGCAACTCGGCCGCGCTCTGGATCGGTGTCTTGCCGCCTTCGACCATGTTGGCCAGCAGGGGGATGCGGTGGGCAAGGCGCTGGCAGTCGGCGTCCATCTGCGCGGGGGTCCGCAGGGCCTCGATGAAGAGCGCATCCACACCACATTCCAGGTACGCCTCGGCGCGGTCGAAGGCGGCGTCAATGCCCTCCACGGCCAGCGCGTCGGTGCGGGCCAGGACCAGGGTGTGGGCGCTGCGGCGCGCGTCCAGCGCGGCATGGAGCTTGCCGCACATTTCGGCCACCGGCACCACGGTTTTGCCGTCCAGGTGCCCGCAGCGCTTGGGAAAACCTTGGTCCTCAATCTGGATCATGGCGGCGCCCGCGCGCTCAAAGCCGCGCACTGTGCGCTGGGTGTTGAGTGCGTTGCCAAAGCCAGTGTCGGCATCGACGATGACGGGCGTGCGCACGCGCTCGGTGATGCGGGCCAGGGTGTCTTCCACCTCGGTGTAGGTGGTCAGGCCCACGTCGGAGCGGCCCAGGCGGGTGTAGGCAATCGATGCGCCTGAGAGGTACAGCGCCTCGAAGCCCGCTTGTTCGGCCACCAGAGGGCTCAGGGCGTCGTACACGCCGGGGGCCAGGATGGCGCGGGGTTCGTGCAGGCGTACTTTCAACGATGAGGGGGTCATGTCTTCAGACTTTCTGGCGGGTCAGTTCTGCCGCCGTGTGCGCAGCGATGTAGCCACCAGCCACGGCGCTGAGCAGGCCGTTGCCGGAGAGATAGCCCCACACCGCGTCGCCCGACACGCCCCGCGCGGCGCCGCCAGCGGCCAGCAGGTTGGGAAATGGCTGGCCGTGCCGGCTGAGCACGCGGCACTGGGCGTCGATGTCCAGCCCGCCCTGGGTGTGGAACAGCGCGCCCGTCACCTTGACGGCGCAGAACGGGGCCTGCAGTGGACGCGCAAAGATGCGGCGGATTTGGTCGTTTTGGCCGCTAGCGCTTGCCAGGCTTGCGAGAGTAGCTATCAATTTTGATTCTTCGCAGCCGATGGTGGCCGCCAGCGCCTGCACGCTGTCACAGTGCTTGACGGCACCGGCCGCCTCGGCGTCCACAAAATCCGGAAATCCACGCGCCAGCGCGAGGATGGGCGCGTCGAACACATTCCACGCCACGCCGCCCGGTTGCGCCAGCACATGCACAGACGCCTCGGAGTAGCCCTGTGTCTCGTCGTGAAAGCGCTCGCCCAGCGCATTGACCTGGATGCCGCCTTCCATCATCAGCGCCCACGAGATCAGCGCGCCCTGCGGAATGGCCCAGGAGCCGTGGCCCTGGTAGCCGCCCAGGTCCGCCAGCCGGGCGCCCAGCGCCTGGCCCCAGGCGATGGCGCTGCCGTCGTTGCCGGTGTGGCCAGCGAACAGCGCATCGCGCATCTCGGGCAGCAGCTCGCGCACCATGGCCGGGTTGCCGCCAAAGCCGTTGCAGGCCAGGATGAGTGCGTCGCAGGCCAGGTGCTCCAGGGTGCCATCGGGCCGCTCGTAACCCACGCCGATCACGCGCCGCTGGGCGTTGACCCACAGCTCGCGCACCGTGGCTTCGGTGATCAGCGGGATGTCGGCCGCCGTCACCGCGTTGGCCAGACGGCCCATCAGGCCCAGGCCCGTTTTCTCGGGCGTGGCGTGCATGCGTCGCACGCTGTGGCCGGGATACAAAAATCCATCCAGCACCTGCCACTGCAGGCCGTGGCGTCCTTGCAGTGCATCCAGCGCCGGGCCGATGGCCCGGGCATAGGCCTGCACCAAATGGGGCGCCGCCCTGCCCTTGGCCTTGGCGCTGATGTCGGCGGCAAAACGCTCCGGGCTGTCATCAATGCCCGCCGCGCGCTGCGCTTGGGTGCCCGGCGCGGGGATAAAGCCGGAGGACAGGGCCGAAGAGCCCAAAGGCGTGGCATCGCGCTCCAGCACCGCGCAGTCCACACCGGCGTCGTGCAGCATCAGCGCCGCAGTGAGGCCACAGGCACCGCCGCCCACGATGAGCACCGGCACATGTGCGTCCTGCGCCACGGTGCCGGGCATGTGCTCGGCATGACAGATGCGTGGCGTGCTCATGGGCGCATTCATGCGGACGGGGCCGCAACAGCGGCAGTCACGGCGGCCGCAAAGTCGGCGCAGGTCAGCACCTGGGCCACGTTGGCCATGTCGGCCACCGAGGTGTCGTGCACTTCCTGCCTGAAGGCCGCGCAGCCGTCGGACAGCACCAGCGTCTGGTAGTCTCGCATGTGCGCATCGCGCACCGTGCTGGCCACCCCCCCGTTGGTGACGATGCCGCACACCGCCACGGTGGTAATGCCCGCGCGGCGCAGCACCCAGTCAAGCTGGGTGTTGAAAAAGGCCGAATACGCCACCTTGCACACCGACACGTCCACCCACGGTGCGATCTCTGGCACATGGGCCTGGCCTGAGCTGCCGGGTGCAAAGTCGCCACGCCGCAGAAACGGGCGCAAGGCCTTGAGGTGGGGCGACACCATGGGCTCGCCCTGCGCATCGGGCCACAGGGTGAACTGGCTGCCCACCACCATGCCGCCTGCGGCCTTGAGTGCCCTGGCCACCGCTGCCACCCGGGGAGGCAAGGCCTGGGCGGCTGCACTCACCGCGCCTCCGCGTGCGTAGGCGCCGTCCGGGGCCAAAAAGTCGTTTTGCAAGTCGATGATGACCAGCGCCGTGTGGCGCGGGTCGATGGCACTGTGACTCATGGTGCGCCCTCCCCGCCAGCCCGCACCAGCAGATTGCCCAGCGGGTCCACCGTGGCGCTGAAGCCGGGCTCCAGCCACACCGTGGTGTCGGGCTGCTCCAGGATGGCCGGGCCGTCGATGCGGGTGCCCACGGGCAGGTCCAGCCGTGCGTGGCGCGCGGCGTCCCACCAGCGGCCGGCGTGGAACACGGGCTGCACGCCCAGCGACAGGTTCACGGTAGTGGTCTGCGGTGCCAGCACCGTCAGGTCGAACTTGGGGCGCACGCCCACGCGGGCATAGCGCAGATTCATCACCCGCACGGCAATGCCGTCAAGCACACGGCCAAAGGCAGCGCGGTAGGCGGTTTCGAACGCGGCGCGAATGCCTTCATGGCTCAGCGCATCAGCCGCCACGGGCACCTGCACGGTGTGGGTCTGCCCGGCGTAGAGCATGTCGAGCGCAATGATTTCCTGCACTTCGACAAACTTCACGCCCGCCGAATCAAGGCGCTGCTGGCAGGTGGCGGCGAGTGTGGCCACCCGCTGGCGCAGGTCGGCCACGTCCAGGTCGACCAGGGGTTTGTTCAGCGTCTGCACCGCGTCGTGGCGCATGTCAGCCATCACACAGCCCAGGGCGGAGGTAACGCCAGGGTAGCGCGGCACGATGCCGGTGCCCACGCCCACCTCGCGCATCATGGCGCACACATGCAGCGCACCGCCGCCGCCAAAGGGCATGTAGGCGAACTGGCGCGGGTCGTGCCCACGCTCGATGGACACCACGCGCACGGCGCCTGCCATCTTGGCGTTGGCCACCGTGAGGATGGCTTCGGCGGCTGCCATCACATCCAGGCCCAGGGGTTGGGCCACATGGGTCTCGATGGCGTCGCGCGACTTTTGCGCGTCCATGGCGGCCAGCAGGCCGCCGCCCAGTGGGCGGTCGGCGGCAATGCGGCCCAGCAGCACATTGGCATCGGTGACCGTGGGGCGCGTGTTGCCCCGGCCATAGCAGGCCGGGCCGGGGATGCTACCGGCCGACTCGGGGCCCACCTGCAGCATGCCGCTGGCGTCTACCGAGGCGATGGAGCCGCCACCCGCGCCAATGGTCTCGATCTGGATCATGGGCGAGCGCACCACCATGCCGAACTCAATGGCCGTTTGTGCAGCCAGCGCCGCCTCGCCCTTGGCCACGAGGGACACATCGAACGAGGTACCGCCCATGTCGCCGGTGATCACATCGGGGAAACCGGCCGCACGTGCAATCGCCGCGCAGGCAATCACGCCCGCCGCCGGGCCGGAGAGCGCGGTGCGCACCGGCACATCGCAGGCCGTCTGGCGTGACATCACGCCGCCGTTGCTTTGCACGATGAGCAGCTCGCCGCCAAAGCCCTGCGTGCGCAGGTCGCCCTCCAGCCGCTCCAGGTAGCTGCCCACCACGGGCTGCAGGGCGGCGTTGAGCGTGGCCGTGGAGCAGCGCTCGAATTCACGGATCTCGGGCAGCACCTCGCTGGCGGCCGTCACATGCGGGTTGGGCCACACGCTGCGCACGGCGGCCACGGCGGCCTGTTCGTTGGCGGGGTTGGCATAGGTGTTGATGAAGAATACGCAGACGGCCTCGCAGCCTGCCTCCAGCAGCGCACGGGCTTGGGCTTTGACCTGCTCCACATCCACGGGTGTGTGCACCGTGCCGTCGGCCAGCACGCGCTCATCCACCTCCAGCCGCAAGTCGCGCGGCACGATGGGCTCGAAGCTGCCGCGCAGGCCCCAGGTCTGAGGCCGGTCGCGGCGGCGCATCTCCAGCACATCGCGGAAGCCGCGCGTGGTGATGATGCCGGTGCGCGCCACCTTGCGCTCCAGCAGCGCATTGGTGCCTACGGTGGTGCCATGCACGATGGTGGCGATCTGCCCGGCCGAGTCGGCCACGCGCGCCACGCCGTTCATGAAGCCGCTCGCCTCCTCGCCCCGGGTGCTGGGTACCTTGACGATGCGGGCGCTGCCGTCGCGCTCATCCAGCACGAACAGGTCGGTGAAGGTGCCACCTACGTCCACGCCCACCACATAGGACGCCTCGCTCAAAGCCTTGTCCGAAACCTTGCCGCTGCTCATGCCTTGCCTTTCATTACGGCGGGGGCGCTCACATAGCCCATCGCCAGATCCTTCTCACGCGCTGCCGCATCCCGCGCGGCCGGGGCACCGTAGCCGCCGCCTCCGGGGGTCTCCAGGCGCACGCGTTCGCCCTGCTTCAGGCGGATGCCAATCATCTTGGAGCGCATGGGCGGCTGCTTCCATTCACTATTGTTTTCATAGCTGAAGACGTTCATGGAACCAGCGCTACCGCCCGAAATGCCTTGGGGTGCGGCCTTGCCACGCTCGCCAAAGATGAACACCCCGGCATCCTGCTCCAGCAGCTCAATCTCATAGATAGCGCCCAGGCCACCCCGGTGCTGGCCGTCGCCACCCGAATCGGGCCGCAACGCCCACTGCGTGAAGCGCACGGGGTACGCAGCCTCCAGAATTTCGAGCGGCGGGATGGTGGCGGTGGAGATGGGCGCGTTGCCGTGGCTCAGGCCATCGGCATCGCTGTGCCCGCCGTGGCCGCCGCCGAAGAAGCTGAACATGACCCAGCGTTGGCCCTTGCGCGCGGCATCGGTGCGCAGCCCGGCGATGGACAGCGCGTTGATGGTGCCGTAGGCCTGGGCCATGGCGCGCTTCGGGTCAGCCTGCGCGGTGGCGCTGAAGATCACATCGATCATGCGCAGGATGGTCTCGGTGTAGCCACCCACGGGCCGCGGGCGCGCGGCGCTGATGACCAGGCCCTCGGGCAGCACAAAGTCCACCGCGTCCAGCACGCCCGCATTGGCAGGCACATCAGGGAACAAGTGCTTGAGCGCCACATAGCACGCCGCAATGGCCGTGGCGCGCGAGATATTGACCGGCCCCGCGCACTGCGCCGAGGTGCGCGAGAAGTCAAGCGTCAGGCGGTCGCCCTGCACCGTCATGTCGAGCGCAATGGTCAGTGGCTCGTCCTTTACGCCGTCGTTGTCCAGGATGTCGCTGAAGCTGTAGCGCCCGTCGGGCAGCGCCGCAATATGCGACTGCATGAGCTTGACGGCACGCGTGCGCAGCTCACCCATGGCCTGCTGCACCTGGGTGTCGCTATACTGGTCCAGCAGGTCGTGCAGGCGGCGCTCGCCCAGATCCAGAGCGGCCAGCTGGCCGTTCAGGTCGCCCCACAGGCTGTCGGGCAGGCGGGTGTTGGCCTTGAGGATGGCGAGCACGTCGTCGTCAAACACACCGCCCCGCACGATGCGCACGGGCGGGATCTGCACCGCTTCTTGCCAGCACTCGGTAGCAGCCGGGTTGTAGTTGCCAGGCACGGCGCCGCCCACGTCGTGCCAATGCGCGGCCGATGCCAAGAAGCAGAACAGCTGCCCGTTGCGGAAGAACGGGCGCACCAGCTTGAAGTCGTTGGCGTGGGTGCCGCCCTCGTAGGGGTCGTTGAACAGCCAGGTATCCCCCGCCGTGATGCCGCCGCGCTCGCCCGCCGCCCGCATGGCCGCGCGCACGGCAAAGGCCATGGCGCCCACAAAGACCGGCAGACCGGACTTTCCTTGCACCAGCGTGTCGCCCGTGGTGGCGTCGTACAGGCCGTGGCAGGCGTCGTGCGCCTCGGCAATGATGGGGTTGAACGCGCTGCGGTACAGCGTGGCGTCCATCTCGTCAGCGATCTGTTCCAGCCGCCCGCGCAGCACGGCCAAGGTGACCGGGTCCATGACTGGGTCCATGGGCGGCGGGGTGGGTGTGTGTTCAGCCATGCAGGGGCTCCTTGCCAAAGCGGGCGCGCAGCTGG